>SAMEA104315428__coassemble_891_pt1 | contig 29225 bp, 20 predicted proteins | sample SAMEA104315428__metabat2_low_PE_040 | metagenome-assembled genome bin SAMEA104315428 (sample SAMEA104315428) | gut metagenome | biome: Monkey gut; feature: monkey-associated habitat; material: faeces | place: China | collected 2013
TGGTTTTGCTTATAGATAACCCTGACATGCCTGAGGAACAGGTGAAAGATTTGTTGATTTCCGGTGGATTAAAGACTATCTATAAAACACTCGAAAATGCAGATGGCTATCAAGAAATTTACTTTACGTCAAATTAGGATGGTGTATATGAAAAGAGTTCTTATAATTCTATGTGTTATTATCATGCTGCTTGCGGGGTGCGGTAATAAAAGTCAACCGGGGCTTGATAGTAATATTGAAATGCCAGGAACTGACATGAATACAAGTACTGAAGATATTGCGAATCCAAACTCTACATCACATAAAGATAGTGTTAAAGAAAATGTAACTGTGAGGAATCATAACGTTTCAAAAATTCTTAATGGTTATCCGTATTGGTATGCAAACAAAAATGCAGAAAAAGTATTGAATATCATTAACCAAAAAGATCAAAAAGCGCTCAAGGAAATGATATCCCCATCGTCTAAAGCAGAAAGCGATATAGATAAACAAATGAATATCCTCTTTGAGTATGTGGATGGAAGCTTTATTGACTACGAAGAAGATTTACCTGGTGAAGATGAATATGTATCTTATGGTAATAAATTAAAGCAATCTTATAGTATTACTGTCTTGGCGAAGACGGATAAATCGGAGTATTATGTTGATATCAATTTCGTTTTAAAGGATGAGGATAAAACGGAAAATGTCGGAATTGAGTACATTATTGTAACAAAGAAAGAGATTATGGATTATTATTTTGATAATTACGATTCTCAAAGCCAACCTAACCCTCCTGATAAAGGCGGAATTTGGTGTATGGGTAAAGACGGAGCAATATTGTAAATAGTTTTGATATAGTTAATCTCTTTTGAACATCTTGACCGACAGCAGTAATTCTGACGTCATACTTTGATTAGGAGGATCATGATTCTATGAAAACGGTATACATTTCAGGCGAATCAATACAGGGAAAATCTTATAAATCATTTATAAATTATTTGTTGGACAAGTCTGATGTGCTATCGTATGAAACGCTCAAAATGTCAGATATCGTAGTTGATGCTGACGATAAGAAATACTATGACAGTATTCTGAGGACAGAAAAAATATTCTGTAATTTCTACAAGAAAAAGGATATTGATGAAAGAGGCACTCTTAAATCTTTTGTATATTTAAAAAATTCTGTTGTTAAGGATTATATAAAAAGAGCCGACTCGATTTATCATTGGAATTATCCGAATGATATAGAAAATCTTTGCTTCTTTAAAAACGATAAATTAGTTTTTGAATCCGTAACTCATGAGGATTATTTTGCTTATTACCCGGATAATGAAACAGAAATTGAAGCGTTGAAAGAGTACGGAATTGTTTGTTATTGATTAAGGATCAACATGTATATAGGACGAAAGAGTTAGAGAAAATCTTGTCAGGCTGCTCGATTTTTATATGTCAGATATCATATTTTGGAGTATTTGTTTCGTGTAGACCAATGCTCAAATTCAAGTGATTAAAAGATTCTGGCAGAGTATAGTTGTTCGGTTTATACAGACGCAGGGGGTTGCTAAGCTTGCGTAGCATAAAAATATATGATAAAATGAATGTATTGGCAGAACAGATACGGTCGGTAGTTATGAAAGTTAAGAAGCGTAGAGGAGTATTGGCGTATGGCAGATAAAAAAAGAGGAGCCGGAAAAAGAAGAGCTTTAAATTTTGTCTTTTGCGTTTTTCTTTCCTTGCTGATTGGATTTGTATCAACATACAGTTTATTCTTTTTTGCTGTTGACAGTTATAAATACAGCTCTGATAAAGGGACTAAAAGCTTTTCCCAGATAGGTTCTGGAGGCTTTGATGCTTCTGATCCGGATTCAATAGCAAGATGGGGGCGACAAAGCAACCCCACGAGTAGCGAGTCAAGTCAGACATATTCGTGCCTAAAAGATGCGGATTATAAAGAACTGCCCTTGGTAAAAGCATTTCCGCTTTTTTGGATTGCTTTTACTCCGAAAAAGTATATTTGTAATTTGTTTTTTGATGAAGGTGATGATTTTGATTCAATTTGTGGCTATGTTTATGTTTTTAATGGTTCTGTTTATCTTTTAATTGATAATAGTGAACCTGAACCGAAATTATTGTCGGTTACTGTTTACAAGGCTACAAATATAGATGCAAAAAAAATTCAAGAAATCGGTGGAGTAAAGGAATCTGACTTGAAACATGTTGGTACGGAATATCAATATTTGTACAGTAAAGCAGTTCAAAAAGATTGGTATTTCCATTATGTCGCGATTTTTATAGCGATGAGTTTCGCCGCATATATTCTGATTAGTATTGTTAGATGTGTTAAAAGGAAAAGATGATTTGAGCGTGTGTAGATTTAATTAGGGGATGTCGAAAAAGCTTTACTTTCGTTTGTACATCTGTATTATACACTTGATTATTCTTTTTCTATGTGTTAGAATTTTTGCATAAATTGTAATATGAGGTGCAATATGGAGGATAAACGATTCAAGGAACTGGTTAAGAATATAGAAAAATTCGATCTGACCGAGAACGAAAAAGCAAAATATTCCGGTTCGTTTATAAAGCTGAAATGCGGCGAGACGCACTATGAGCTCAAGGGCGACGGCGAGTGTGTTGTGCTTGTTCACGGATATGCCACTCCGTACTACATATATGACAAAATAACGGAGTTCCTTGTAAGTAAGGGATATAAGGTGCTCCGATACGACCTTTTGGGCAGGGGCTTCTCGCAAAGAGTGGATAAGCATTATACTCCGGAGCTGTTTGCAACTCAGTTGAAAGAGCTGACTGACGAGCTTGTTCCCGACGGCAGCTTTTATCTTATCGGAACTTCTATGGGAGGTTCCGTAACGACTGCATTTGCCGCTCAACACCCCGAAAGAGTAAAGAAGCTTTTTCTCCTGGCTCCTGCCGGAATGAATTTTGACCCGCCGCTTTATATGAAGCTGGCAAAAATTCCGGGAATCGGAGAAATTATGTTTAAAATGATAGGCGCAAAAACGCTGTTTAAAAAGTGTTGCTCGGAGCTTATTTACAGCAAAAATGAAACCGATTACTATTTGGAAAAATTTGCGGAGAGCATAAGGTATAAGGGCTTCACAAAGGCGACGCTTTCAAGCCTGCGTTACACATTGATGGCTCCTGAAGTAACCGTCCCGAACTACAAAAAGGTGGCGGAAAACGGCACGCCTGTTTGCACAATATGGGGCACGGCCGATAAGACAATGCCGTATTACCAGGCAAAGCAAATGAAAGAAATACTGCCCAATATGCACCTTTACACATTTGAGGGCTCCGGTCACATCTTCCTTTACGACGAGGGAGAAAGAACCTGTGAAATAATCTATAACGAAATGAACGGAGACGTGTAATGAAAAAGGATGCACTTGATATCATTTCCTGCGCGATCAGGGCGGCTGATCCTTATGATTCAACAAAGAATATTTTGAATGAACTGGAGAAAGAAGTCGGCGGAAAGCTCACGGTTTTCAGCATCGGCAAAGCGGCGGTGCCCATGGCATCCGCGGCTCAGGACGTTTTCGGTGATGAAATAAAGACGGGCCTTCTTATAACCAAGTACGGTCATTGCGGAGATTTTCACTCGGATTATTTTGAGATGATTGAATCGGCTCACCCTGTCAGCGACGAAAACAGCATTTTGGCTGCCGAAAGGGCTCTTGATATAGCCGAAAGCTTGAAAGAAAACGATGCTCTGATTGTTTTACTTTCCGGCGGCGGAAGCGCGCTCATGGAAAAGAGCGTCTTGTCCTCGGAAACTCAGCGGGAAATAACCCGAAAGCTTCTTGCAAGGGGAGCGGAGATTGATGAAATAAATGCAATCAGGCGCAGGATATCCCTTGTTAAAGGCGGTCGGCTGGCAGCGGTGGCGTATCCGGCCAAGGTGTATACCGTTGCGCTGTCCGATGTGCTTAACAACGATAAAAGCGTTATCGCTTCGGGAATAACGGTTAGAGAGCCGCTCATGAAATCGGATTTTGAGAAGATCGCGAATAAATATCTGCCCGAATATGCCGATGAGTTTAGCAGGATCCTTTCGGATGATGTTCAATTGAAAATCAATGACGGAGGATTTTTCTTCGCCGGGGACATAAACTCGCTTTGCTCTGCGGCGGAAAAAAGAGCACAGGAGCTCGGATACAACATCGCAGATTCAGCGCGCAGTCTGAACGGTGAGGCGAGTGATACGGCGGCAAGGCTTGTTGCGGATTCGATTAAACATTCAGGCAAAAATGCATTTGTCTATGGCGGGGAAACCACGGTCACGCTGAAAGGTTCGGGACTGGGCGGACGAAATCAGGAGATGGCTCTGCGTGCGGCGATAGAGCTTCGAGGCGAGAAAAACATTGTGTTCGCCTCTGCCGGTTCCGACGGGACGGACGGACCGACCGATGCCGCGGGCGGCATCGCCTACGGTGAGATGGTAAAAGCGGGGATTTCTCCCGAAGCAGAGCTTGAAAACAACAATTCGTACTATGCCCTGAAAGCGGTTGATGCACTCATTGTGACGGGACCGACAGGTACAAACGTAAATGATTTAACGTTGATTCTTACAAATAATTGAAAAAAGAGAAAGGCTCGCTACCTTTCTCTTTTTTAGTTATTTAACCTTCAATACGGTGTCAAGTACGGATTTCTGCCATTTCAAAATATGATCCTTGTTGTAATTCTTAGGCGCGTTTTTGAGCCTTTTTGAAAGCTTTGAACCGTTCATTATTCCGCCCAAAACCTTGAAAAAGTACGGAGGACATTTCATTCCTCTGACAAATTTGCCGAGTAGAGATCCGAGATTTGTATTCTGCCCTGCGCCTGAGAGATCGGAAGCCTGTATAACGGCATTCTCAAAGAGAAAGTCAACGCCGTCACTCGGCAGATTCAAAAGCGAATTTTTTAAACTTTCATTTTTTGCCGTGCTGCCGCCGTAGAGAACATGAAAATAACGGTTGTAGTCCCAAAGAGATTCGGCTGATGCGCTGTTGTTTCTGATAACCGTGTCTGCAAGCAGGCTACCTGCCAAAATGGAAAGATCAATTCCCATTCCGTTCATCGGAGTTGTCATAAATGCGCTGTCGCCGACCGCGGCATAACCGTCTGCGGTCATTAAGGCAAGCGGACGTCTCACCGGAATGATTCCGCGATTGCCGCCGTGAATAATTTTGTCGCCCGTCCACGGGTGAGTATTCTTAAAGTTGCTGATGTGTTTGTTCAGCTCAGTCTCCTTGAGCGGATCAATTCGTCCGATTAAAATGTCAACGCTGTCGGAATTGGTGCAGCACCACGAAAGTCCGGGCTCGCCTGCATGACAGAGATACACTTCAAACGGCACCTTCGGCATGTCGGAGCTTTCTTTTTTCTCGTAGTATGTACGATAGGCGTAGAATACGTCGCCTCGTTCGGGCATATTTTCAATTCCGAAGCTTTGCGGCAAGTTCTTCCTGACAGGAGAAAAGACTCCGGCGGCGTCAATCACAAGGTCGGCGTAATGGTCGCCCGATGCTGTTCTTATTCCGACAACCTTTTCTCCAGAAATAATAGGTGACAGAACCTCGTCATTGAAAATGAAGCTTACTCCGCAGTCCTCGGCGTGGCTCATAAGCATATCAATAAGCGGCTTGCGCCACATTATTTTTTGACGGTTCTCATCCGTATAGTTAATTACAACTTTAGTTTTGTAATTCGGGGAAACAAACGCGCAGTCGCCTCTGTAACGCCAGATTTTGTCGGGAAGTCGATCGCTGCCGGTCGCCTTGAGCAAGAGATCAAAGGTAAAGCGATCTTCCCAATCGTGTCCGAGTGCGCTGCGTTCATTTTTTTCATAAACGCTTACGCTGTGTCCGTTTTGTGCCAGCTTCGCAGCGGCAACGAGTCCGCCGTGTCCCGCTCCGGCAACAATTATTTCCATATTCCGTCATCCTCTCGGTAGCCTATGATAAGAATTATAAATAAACTTTTTGAAAAAGTCAAATTATGCTGTAATATATAAATAATATTGTACAGGAAAAAGTTATGTGATATAATAACGAAAAACAAGAATGAACAGAATTGAAAGTGTTTGTTATTTCATCGGCACACTTTCTGTAAAAAGGGAGATAAAATGGATGATAACAGAGAAAAAATGATGATTTTCTTTCCGTTCGCAACAATCAGAATTGCGGCGCTGACGGAGTGTCTTAATGATATAGGCAGTCAGGGCTACAAGCTTGTTGATATAAAATTCGACTGCCTGCTGTTTTTTGAAAAGGCAAAGATAAAGCCGGGACGCAAATACTACGTTTTGACCGAAAGCCGTTATCGTGGAATAAGAAGCAGAAAATGGAATGACGTTAAATTTCTTGAGAATCGGATTCCGGAGTTTCATTTCGGAGACGGAGAACAGCTCACAATATACAAATCGCGAGCCGTTGTTTACAGTATTTATTTAACAAAATTCATTTCGGACGAGGACAGCGAAGCGCTGGAAGAACACCGTGCCGAAAATATTAAATGGCTGAAGCGTTTACGTATAACAGAAATAGCGATGCTCTGGGCATCGGTATTGCTTTTAGTGATTTGCTGCTTTGGACGGCACAGATAAATCAAGGAGATAGCTTATGAAAGAGAACAAGAAACTTGTCAGAGAAATAATCAGCGATGTCAAACGTGATATGTCCGATGAAGAAATACTTAACCTTATTGCGGACAGCAAGGTGTCTGCCAATCCGCAGAAAGAAAAATACACGGCAGGGCAGAGGGCGGCAGACAAAATTGCTAAGTTTGCAGGAAGCTGGGCATTTATTTTTTCTTTCACGGCAGTTCTCGTTTTGTGGATGGTTGTAAATGTTGTGCTGGCAAAAAAGGCGTTTGACCCTTACCCGTTTATACTTCTGAACTTGGTGCTTTCGTGCGTGGCGGCAATACAGGCGCCGCTGATAATGATGAGTCAGAACCGACAGGAGGAGAAAGACCGCAGGAGGGCGGAGAACGATTACAAGGTGAATCTTAAAACAGAGATTATGATTGAGGATTTGCATGATAAGATGAACCGAATCCTTGCAAAGCAAATTGCGCTTGAGGAAATGATCAGAGAGGAGAAATCGGAAGATAAAAATGAAAACGAATGAATTAACTCCGCTCGGTTGCAAAAGCCGAACGGAGTTTATCGATTTTTTTATAAAGATTGTTTACATATTTCAATAGTTGTGATAAAATTAATTTTGGCTTTTATCGAAAAAAGTCAGATTTTGGAGGGAGCTGTTTATGAAAATATGTGTTTGCGATGACAGCAGCATATTTCATCGTGAAATCAAGGAAAAGATTTCGCGCTATTTAAAAACCAATGTTTTGGATTTTTACAGCGGTGAAGATTTGCTCGCTTTTTACAGGTCTGCCAAAACTCCGATTGATATCATTTTTCTTGACATAGAGATGGATTCCCTTAACGGAATCAACACCGCAAAAGAAATCAGAAAGCTGAATAATAAAGCAATTATAATATTCGTTTCCAATCATCCGGAATATGTCTTTGAAGCATTCGATGTTAATGCGCTTCACTTTTTACAAAAGCCTGTGGATGACGAAACCTTTGATAATGTGTTTACAAGGGCAATCAAGAAATATAATTCGCAGAACACGTCAATCGCATTGAAGTGGCAAAGCGAAAGATACAGTATTATGATTGATGAAATAATATACGCGGAAGGATATAACAGACACCTGATTATACATACGATCAACGGCGACTACGAAGTGAAAGGGAAGATAGATGAGATTTTTCCCAAATTGGAACCCCATGGATTTTTGAAGGTGCATCAGGGATATATTGCAAACCTGGCATACATCAGTCAGATTAAAAATGATGAAATTGTGATGCAGGACAAATCAAAAATTTATATGAGTGTTCGCAGAAAAATCAGTACGATAAAAGCGTATGATGAGTATGTTAAGAAGATGAGGTGGTAACGTGGAGTCGTATATTGTCAGCTTGGTCGGAATAATTTTTGAAGTGTTCTTTGCAAACGTTTTCTTCAAAAAATTCGGCAAGCCAAAAGTGAAACCGGCAGTATTTTATTTGGTGAATGCTTGCTGCCTGATTTTGCAGGAAGCAAACAACATAGTATTTCTCGGAAAGTCGGTTTTGGTCACCGTGCTTTCGCTGATAATCTTTCTGATTATTTCACTTATTTATGACTTTTCGTGGAAATACAAAGCTATCCTGTCTTTGAGCATTCTGTGCATACTTTTTATCGGCGAAACCTTGACCGGAATGGTCATAATGATGCTGTTCAAGCTGAATATGGCAGAGGTGCAGGCAAATCTGTATTTGTTCCTGCTGTGTACCGTTGTTTCAAAGTTTTTGTCATTTATGATAATTGCACTTATCAGAGTCACAAAGGCCGAGTATAAAGTGTCGATGAAAAAATCACTTCCGTTTTTGATTTCATCGGTTATTATGTCGTTTGTGCTTTTCTTCTGCGGATACAATATTCAGAACAACACCTATCGCCTGGCGATATTGGTCGTTTCGGTTTTGCTTTTGGTTTCCGACATAATCCTTTTGAGCGATATTCAGACACAGTCCAACCTGATTATGGTTAAGGAAAAGCTGGCAATCTCCGAAAAGCAGTTGGAGATGCAGATAAGTCACTATAAAACGCTTTACGAACAGCAGCAGGAGATAAGAACCTTCAGACACGATATTAAGAATATTATGCGTGGCTTGAGCGTGATGATGCACAACGGCGAATATGATGCGGCAGAGGAAGAAATCAATAAATTTTTGAAAATTGTCGACCAAACGGAGACAAATTCCGTAAACACGAACAATCCCGTTGTCGATTCGATAATTCAGTATTATGTCAATGCCGCAAAGGCAGAGGACATCACGGTAAAGACAAATATACATATAAACGAGAAAATAATTGTAAACCAAATTGAATTGGGCTTGATTCTCGGAAATTCTTTGAGCAACGCGATTGAAGCAACGGCTAAACTTCCGAAAGAAGAAAGAACTCCGGTCACTCTTGACCTGACGAGCATAGATAAACACATATTGATTTCGGTTGAAAACCGCACGCTTGAAACGATTGATTTGAACAATCTTTCAACAACCAAGCAGGATAAAGCCCTGCACGGATACGGAATCGCCAGCATCAAAGCCATTGTTTCCAAATATAACGGAATAGTATATTTTGACAATAAAGATGGCGTATTTACGATCAATATTCATATTGATAATGGTGAGTAAACTACACTTTTGCACTTTTTCTCGACACTTTTGAACAATCCGTTGCAAAATACAGCAAAAAAGTCATAATTAAAGCATAAAGTCTCAGGACTTTATGCTTTAATTTTTATAGGAGACAAATATGTTTTATCAGGCGATTGCAAGAAAAATTGTCGGCTTTCTGTTCAGGAACAATCCGATAGACGACGATCAATTTAATAACTATGCATTCGGATTTGAAGTTATAATTTCAAGTCTGTTTCCTTTTTTAATTATGCTGATTATTTCTCTGTGCTTCGGTGTTGTGGGGCAGTATCTTATTTTTACCGTAACATTTTTAGTCCTGAGAACCTTTTGCGGCGGACATCACGCGGATACATACCTGAAATGTTTTATTCTCACAATATTAAATTATATTATCTTTTTGCTTTTGACGATGTTCTTCGACCTCAATTATTTAAAATATATTGTATTGCCTTTAATCATACTGTTTTTAGCTGCGGTTTTTGCCTTTGCTCCGATAAGCACAACGATAAATGTGGCAAATCGCAGTACATACAGAGTAGTGTGTCGTATATTGTCGGTAATGATGTGCGTAATAGTGTGCGCCGCATTGCTGACAGGACATTTAACCTGGTGCTTTCCTGTTTTATACGGCTGTGTTTCGGTGGCCGTATCATTACTGATTGCTAAAATTAAAATTTGAAAGGAGGACGTTTCTTATGAAGAAAATGTTGGTTAGAGCCGGCAGTCTGCTTGCTTCTTTGGCATTGTTCTGCGGCATAGTTTCCGCAAACGCTCCGAGCGTTATGTTCTTCCATCAGCCGGAAATCCCTGAGTCTATGAACAAGTACAGAAGATAATTGGGGGTTCATCATAAAAACATAACCGGTTTATGCTTGAACAAAAAGGTATCGAAAACATTGTAATTGATGTCTTCAATACCTTTTGTTTATTGTATGTTTTATTTAATCAAAGTTGAATCAAGACAAAGTATGTTGCCATCGTATCCCCTAACACATTCACATGTTATTTTAATGAATTTTGCATTATTCAAATCAATGGTATAGGTTTGCTCCTCGCTCTTTCGTGTAACCTCTTTGGAAGTGAAAACCAAAACATCATCGGCATATACTTTGACTACTGCAGCGGCATCCTGCCCCATTGATTCGTGAGGTGCAAGTTTAAATTGAAGCTTGGAATACTGCAAATTCGTGTAGTACTCTCCGTAACTACGATTTTTTAATACTATGTATGCAAGAGTAACACTGTAATTATTGCCTAAAGAGTCTTTAAGCGATCCGCTGCTGGGCTCCCAGTAGTCACTATTTACAGCCTCATAGGCAAATAAACTGACTCTGTCGGCGGAAGCGTCACGTTCTTTGCTTACAAGGGCTTCTGTACCGTATGCCTTGTAATGCTCAAGTTCTGTGCTTAAGTTTTTGTTTTCTTCTTCAATTTTGTCGTAAACACCTTGGGCATTATCCTTATTTAGTTCAACTTTTTCTCCGTTTACAACAATACTGATGTTCTGTGATTGTGAATTTGATTGATTCTGGGTGTTGTTTTGCGTGCTGCTTTGGTATTTGCTTGTTGCGCCGAATGTTCCGATTATAGCAACTGCAATAGAAACAATCCAACCGATAATTTTTGCCGCGCTTTTGTTCATTTTAAGACCTCTCCTTTAAACATTATTTTACAATTATTATAGCAATATTTCGGCAGCTGACAATAAAAAGTGCATTTTCGTTGGATTTAAGTGCAAAAGTGATGATTTTGTCCAATTATATTATGATAATTGAACTTAAATTGAAATGAGATGTTGTTAAGTATTACGGCAAGTAAAAGCTCCGTCAAAGTTTCTCTTGTTGCACATGTATGTGCTGTGCTTAAATTGTTTATCAATTATTGCTTTTTCGCCATTACGTTAAAAAGCATTTTATCTATTGATTTGAGATGTAAAATGAAGTATAATTAAAAAGTTATAAGTATCAATTACCTTTGACAATTTACTCAAAACAGGTGAATGTATGAAGAAAAAGACTTTAAATCCGATTCCGAAGATTCCGCTTTCGCATCAGGCGGCGTGGTATGTCTGCCGCGGATTGCTTTTCCTGTGGGGTGCGGCAATGCTTTTTGCCGGCTACACAACGGAATTTCTTGAGGCAATGTTCGGAATTATATTTACTTTTTTGTGGGATCTTTTCCAGCTCCTCGGCGGAAAAACGTTTATCACACTTGTCCCTTACCGTGTACAGACAATGCTCAATCTGCTGATATGCTTCGGCGTTGTCATCGGATCGACGGTCAATAAGTTCACGACATTTGAGCACATAGACATTCCCGAACACTTCTTCTCCGGCTATATTGCCGCCGCAGGAAGCTATGAGCTGGCGGTAATCATTCAGAGCAGACAGCCGAAGGATAAAAAGCTGAGCCCTGCGCTGGCGGCTATGTTCGGATTGGCGTTTTCCGTTATGCTTCTGACGGGCTGGGAGTTCTATGAATTTACGATGGACAGGCTCTACGGCCTCAATCTGCAACGCTCTTTCTTCAACACCGAAGCAGGTCTTATCGACACGATGACCGACCTGATAATCGGTGCGGCAGGCGCATTGACGGGAATGTTTATCACGGCTTTTTCAAAGGCAGGAATGATTGGCAGGAGAAAGGACAGAAACAAAAAATGAGCAGAAAAACATCAAAAATAATCGCGCTTGTGCTTGCAGGACTTATGATACTGGGATCACTTACCGGCATTATAACCGTTCTGCTTAGTTGACATAGGAAGCGAAATTTGTTAGAATTAAAGTATATTGTAAGAAAGGATAGTGACGTTATGCGTACGGGTTTTAAAAGAGTCAGCGCGGCAGTTCTGGCATTGACGCTGTGTTTTCTTGTTGCCTTTGAAGCTGCGGCGGCAGGCTATCCTGACTATTTTCCGAATACTCACAGAAATACCGGTTCGCATATTGCCGACCTGATCGGCGTTGCAAAAACTCAGCTTGGATATACCGAGCTTGACAGTTCGGGCAGACCGATTTCTTCGTCGAGTGACGGCGGATACACAAAATACGGCGATTCGTTCGGAGAGCCGAACGGTGCGTGGTGCGCGTATTTCATTTCGTGGTGCGCGTCGAAGGCGGGAATCCCGTCGTCGATTGTTCCTCGCCTCGGTAACTGCGGTTCGCTTATCGAATGGTACAGGAGCAGGTCAATTTATTACTCACGCAGTTCGGGCTACATTCCTAAGCCGGGTGATATGGTTTTCTTTAACTGGGACGGCGGCTTGAGCGCTCAGCACATCGGTATCGTAACGGGAGTTTCCGGCGGCAATCTCTACACGATTGAGGGCAACACGGGCGGAGCCGAGGGCTATATGTGCGACGGAAGAACGCGTGAGCTCAACGGTTCGTATGTTCTGGGCTACGGTGTGCCAAAGTATAATGACGCGGCGACCTATGTCGGCTCATACTCGTTTGCGGCATCGGTTTCCGGTGCAAGCGCATCACGTTCGGATTCAACCGTTTATTCAAAGTCTAATCTTTCAGTTATAACTACATCGGCGTCTGCCATAACCTGTACAAACGCTACGCTCAACGGCTCTGTCAGGAATTATGCAGGCCACTACATCAGCACAGCAGGCTTCTATTTCGGTGAGAACAAGAACGATCTTAACAGATATTCGGTTGTTTCCGCCACGTCCAAAAAGGATTTAACGCTCAGCATGGATGTTGAGAAAAAGGTCGGAAAGCTTAAACCTAACACAACATATTATTACAGAGCTTATGTTACGATTAACGGAAATCTGTTCACGGGACCCATGTATGCCGTTGTGACGGTCAATGATGTTCCGCAGCAGCTTGTGCTCAGCGAGACCTCCATCAATGTCGGCGTCGGACAGACTGCCGAGATAATGTGGGCGCAGCTCCCTGTCGGCTCAACGGATAAGGGCGTTACATGGACATCATCGGATCCTGATATTGCCGTTATCGACAAGGACGGCATTGTTACCGGAAAGGGCTACGGCAAGGTAACGCTTACGGCAAAGACCAACTACGGCTCGGCGTTTGCGTCGGTTGACGTCAATGTGCTTATCGGAACGCCGCAGAACATAAAGCTCAATAATGTCTCAAAAAACGAGATAAGCATAAGCTGGGACAAGGTTGACAACGCAAAGGGATATATTATTTACCGCTGCGAAACCTCCGACGGCAGATATAAGGAGCACAAAAAGCTCAAGGGCGACGAAACCGAGTTCGTTGACAAGGATGTGAAAGAGGGTCAGCGTTACTATTACAAGCTGAAAACTCTTGCACAAAAGGAGAAGTATGACAGCGATATTTCCGACGTGATGTATATTACGGCAAAGCTGTCAACGCCGAAGCTCGGCAAATGCGGAAACGACGAAAACGGTTTCGCAAAGCTTCAATGGGACAAGGTTGACGGTGCGGATAAGTATGTTATATACCGCTCGACGGACAGAAACGGACTTTACCTGGCAATAAACGAGGTGCGGACAACAAGCTTTACTGATTTTTCGGCAACGGCTTCGGGAAAGTATTTTTACAAGGTTGTTGCTTTCTCGACGAACGAAAAGGCGACGAGCGCATTTTCACAGCCGGTTGAAGTCAATGTTTCGGCAGCCTATGCCCACGACAATGAGATTGAAAATGTCAAGGTCATAGAGCGTCAGAAAGAGATGAAAACCTATGGTTCGACTGTTTTCAGAAGAACCGGATTGGAAAATATGCCTATATAAGTTTCAGCAGTACCCGCAATGGTACTGCTGATTTTTTTTATTTGGTTGCTTTTATTACAGAATTATTATATAATCAATGCATAAACAGTACGGAGGGAAATTATGCTCAGGCTGATTACCGGAAGAACGGGCTGCGGAAAAACCACGCGGCTTTACGAAATAATAAAAGAAAAAATCGAACAGGGCGAGGAGGTAACACTCATCGTCCCGGAGCAGTATTCCTTCCACACGGAAAAGAAGATGCTTGAGCTTCTCGGAGCTAAGGGTGCCGACTCGGTTGAGGTTGTCAGCTTTTCGTTCCTTGCAAAAAATCTTTTGAAAAAGTACGGCCTGAACTCCGACAAAGCCCTTGACGACAGCACAAGAGCGATAATTATGAGCGTTGCGCTCGATGAAATAGGCGACAGACTTCAGGTGTTCGGCAGACACAGATACAGTCCTGCCGTTATCAAGCACATACTCAAGCTTATCCGTGAGTTTCGCCAATGTGCAATTACCCCTGAGCTGATAAGAGAAAAACTGCCGACGATGGAGGACTCACTTTTAAAGAACAAAATGCAGGAAATTCTGCTTGTTACAGAGACCTATACGGTACTTGTTGAGCAGAGCTTCTTTGATGATGAATGTGCGCTTGACATTCTTTGCCGCGCGCTTGATGAGAAAAAGGATTTTCTCAAAAAGACAGTCTTTATTGACGGCTTTCGCGGCTTCACGGCGCAGGAATACAAGGTGCTTGAACGAATTTTTGTTCAGGCGGACGATGTATATGTGACCCTCTGCGTTGACAGCGGAAACGCTGACGGAGATTTCAGCGCCTTTGCCCACACACGAAGAACAAAGCGCAGACTTATAACGACGGCACAGAAAAACAGTGTCGGTGTTGCTGTGCCAGAATACCTTGAAAAAGCAGACGGCGGAAACGCCGAACTTGCGGCTTTGGAGAAAGGCATATATTCGGGAGAATACGAAATTTATGATGAGCCGACGGAGAACATTACGCTCTGTTCGGCGGAGGACATTGAAAGCGAATGTGAATATGTTGCCCACACGGTAAAACGGCTGATAAGAACAGAGGGACTCAGGTGTCGTGACATTGCAATAATTTCCCGAAGCGAAAGCGGCTATTCGCGCCGCATACGTTCGGCTCTCGCGCAGAACGGCGTACCTGTTTTTGAGGATAAGCGTCAGCCGATAACCTCGGAGCCGCTGACCGTATTCGTTGCGGCGGCTTTGGAAATAGCCTCTGACGGCTTCTCGACGGACGCGCTGATGCGTTTGCTGAAAACGGGACTTACCGATCTCGGAATCGAAGAGATATCAAGGGTCGAAAACTATGCGCTCCTTTGGCAGATAAACGGCAGGCGCTGGCTTGACGAGTGGACGGCTCACCCGAACGGCTTGGGCGAACAGCTCCTTGAAAAAGATGTGAGGGAGCTTGAACAGATCAACGAAATAAGGGCTCGCATAGTCTCTCCGCTGCAAAAATTCAGAGTGAAAATGAAGAATGCCACGGCGCTTGAGGCTTCGCAGGCGGTCTATTATCTGCTCGTGGATATGAACGTTGCAGAAAATCTGAAAAGGCTTGCCGTCAGGCTCAACGAACGCGCACAGTCGGAGCTTGCGGCGGAGCAGGACAGAGTGTGGAACATCATAATCGATATACTTGACCGAATGGCTGAGTCCCTTGACGGGGTCAGGCTTGATGCGTCAAGATTCAGCGATATTTTCAGCCTTGTGGTGTCAACGTATTCGGTCGGCAATCTGCCGCAGGGACTTGATGAAATAGTGATCGGAAGCGCGGACAGGGTGCGGACAAATTCGCCGAAGGTCGTCTTTGCTGTCGGAATGAACGACGGCGTGTTCCCGATGATACCGTCGTCGGACGGACTGCTTTCGGAAAAGGAACGCCGAACGCTGGCAGAGCTTGACCTGAAAACGGACGACAGCCTTGAAGAAAAGATGATGGAGGAGCATTTCCTCGCTTACAGCACGCTTTGCAGTCCGAGCGAAAGACTTTTTGTTACATATTCACGCAGGGACGGAAGCGGAGCACAGGCCGCATGTTCAGAAATTGTGACGCAGATAAAAAATATTTTCCCGAAAATCACCTTTGTTGATACGGTTTGTGAGGACGAAAAGGATAAGATCGAGAGCCGCGATTCGGCGTTTGCTCTGATGGCGAGACTGACGCAGAAGGGCGGCACGCTTCACGCGACGCTTGAAAAATACTTTGAAACTCAGCCGAGCTATGCCGACAGGCTTGCCGCTCTCAGGCGCGGCGTCAACAGGCAGGAAATGAAAATTGAAAACGAAGCGACGGCAACGGAGCTGTTCGGCAGGGATATGTATATGTCCGCGTCGAGGACGGAGGTTTACCACAAGTGCCCGTTTGAATATTTCTGCAAATACGGACTCAATGCTCAGCCGAGAAAAACGGCGGAGCTTGACCCGATGCAAAAGGGCACGGCGATACATTATATACTTGAAAAGCTTATAAGTATTTACGGAAGCGACGCTCTTTGTGCAATGGAAAAGAGCGAACGTGACAAATGTGTTTATGATATTCTGGAGGAGTATTTCAAGGAAATTTTAGCCGACGGAGCAGATCTCGGCGAAAGATTCCTGTATCTTTACCGAAGTCTCGGCACGACCGTGTGCGAGGTAGCCGACAGACTTGTTGCTGAGTTCAGCGTCAGCGACTTCAAGCCCGTTGCGTTTGAATTGAAGATAGACAGGGACGGCGAGGTCGGCACTTACGACATTCCGCTTGCCGACGGAGGAACGCTCAGGCTGAAAGGCTCCGTGGACAGGGTGGACGTCGCCGAGCAGGAGGGAACGGCTTATGTCCGCGTGGTCGATTACAAGTCCGGCGGAAAAAAGTTTGACCTCAATGAGGTGTTTTACGGGCTCAATATGCAGATGCTTATCTACCTTTTTGCGATATGGAAAAACGGCTTCCGCGGTTACAAAAACATTACGCCCGCAGGTGTGCTTTATATGCCTGTCAATGCACCGTTTGTCAGCGTGGAGCGCGACGAAAAGCAGGACGCGATCGACTCGATGAAAATGAAATCCGCGAAGATGAACGGAATGATACTTGACGACAGCAGAGTTATATATATGATGGACAGCAGCGGCAAGGGCGTTATCGTGCCTGCGTCAATCAAAAAGGACGGCGGCAATTCGGGTACGCTCATCTCGCTGAAGCAAATGAACCTTTTGATGAAGAGGGTCGAAAGAATACTTGCGGATATGGCGGAATCCCTGCACAGAGGAGTTATACGCATAAGCCCTGCGGCGGCGACAGGTTCCGGCAGCCCGTACAAGGATGTCTGCAAATACTGTGATTACAAAGAGGTTTGCGTTGCCGACGAGGACACGCCGACAAGGGAGATCTCTTCAATGAAGCATGAGGAAAGCCTTGCTGAGCTGGGAGGTGAGAGCGATGCCTGAATGGACACGGGAACAGAAAAAAGCAATAGACTCGCGCGGCGGAACAATACTTGTTTCTGCGGCGGCAGGTTCGGGCAAGACTGCTGTTTTGGTTGAGCGTATCATCAAAAGGCTTATGGATACGGACAATCCGTGCTCAGCCGACCGTTTGCTTATCGTGACGTTTACGCGTGCCGCGACCCAGCAGATGAAGGACAGAATTTTTCGCGCTCTCAGCGATGAGATAAGGAAAAATCCGTCCGACGAGCACCTCAAAAAACAGGCGGTTATGCTTCCGTTTGCGAATATCAGCACGATAGACGGATTCTGCAATGACATAGTCCGCGAAAACTTCCAGGACATAGACATTGCGCCCGATTACGGAATACTTGATTCTTCACAGCTTTCCCTGATGCAGGCGGATGCGGTTTCGCAGGTTATGGATGAAATGTACAAGGAAAATTCACCCGATTTTATTGAGCTTGTGAACACGCTTAGCGGCGGAACGGACGACAAAGCCGTAACCGATCTTATAATGAGAATATACAACGGTTCTCAGGCGTTTGCCCGTCCCGATGAATGGCTTGACGGTCTGATCGGAGTTTATGATGATGAAAGACCGCTCAGAGAACAGCAATGGGGCAGGATCATTGTCGATTATGCACGTGAGTGCGTCGAATACTGCCTTATGCTTTGCATCAAGACCGAGAAGTGCGCGGAAGAGGACACAACGGTTGCCGAAAGGTACGGCGGAAACATAGCGGAAATCAGGGAAAAGCTTAACGAGCTTTTCAATACGATAAATTCGGGAACATGGGACGATATCAGAAACGAATTGCTTGCTGTCAAATTCGGCAATCTCGGCAGACTGCCGACAGGATACGCATCACCGCAGGCAGCTTTTGTCAAAAGCACAAAAACTGCAATAGCCGACCATTTGAAAAAGACGGCAAAGCTTTTCTGCGCGTCTGAGGCGGAAAATGCCGAGGATATGAAATACCTTGAACCGGTTGCGCGAAAGCTTATTTGTGCGGTCAGAAGATACGGTGAGATACTTTCACAGGAAAAGAAAAAGGTCAACGCCTATGACTTTTCGGATATCTGCCATTTTGCCTTGGATTTGCTTGTTCGATTTGAAGAGGACGGCACGGCTGTGAAAACAAAGCTTGCCGAATCACTTTCTGAAAAATATGTTGAAATATTGGTTGACGAGTACCAGGACGTAAATGACCTGCAAAATACGCTTTTCAGAGCGGTATCACGCAATTCGGAGAATCTGTTTACCGTCGGCGACGTGAAGCAGAGTATTTACCGATTCCGCCAGGCGATGCCGGAAATTTTCCTCAGGGAGAGAGACTCCCTTGAGGACTACAAGGACGGCAACTATCCTGCAAAGATAACACTTGACCGAAATTTCAGAAGCCGCAGGGGAGTTACCGAGAATATAAACTTCCTGTTTTCTCAGATAATGTCAAGAGAGATGGGCTCTATTGACTACAACGAAAACGAAGCGCTGGTTGCGGCGGCTGATTATGAGCCCTGCGATTTTCCGCAGACGGAGCTTTGCGTTGTCGGTGACCTCGGCAGAACCGTGTCACGAGAGGACGAGGCGCAGGTTATAGCCGACAAAATAAACTCAATGATCGCCGAAAAAATGACGGTTCGCGACAAGGACGGGTACCGCTCGGTCAGCTACCGCGATTTCTGTATCCTTATGCGTTCGGCGAACGACGGCAAGGCTGAGCTCTACGCCGACGTGCTGGCGAAAAACAATATACCTGCCTATGTGGCGAGCAAATCGGGATTTTTTGCTTCCCCCGAAATAAGTATGATGCTCAGCCTGATGAGAATAACGGACAACCCGATTCAGGACGTGCCGCTTCTCGCGGTTATGCTTTCGCCGATATTCGGATTTACGCCTGACGAGCTTGCAAGACTGAGAATCAGCGAGCGCAGAAAGCCGATTTATCATTGCGTTGTCGGGGCGGCGGAAAACGGGGACGAAAAGTGCATAAAATTTCTCGAAGCGCTGGACAGGCTGAGAATGCTGAGCGCAACGCTTTCGTGCAGCAGCTTTATTTTGGAAATGCTCGATATAACGGGCTTCAGATCCGTTGCGGCGGCGATGAAGGACGGCGCCGGAAAAAGCGCGAACCTCAATATGCTTGTCGATTATGCCACGAAATATGAGGAGTCGGGCAGGAGAGGTCTGACCGGCTTTATACGCTTCATTGACCGAATACAGCGGCAGAACGGCGACCTTGAATCCGCAGGCGATGTTTCGGAGGCGGCAGATGTCGTTCATATTATGACGATACACAAGAGCAAGGGACTGGAGTTCCCCGTGTGCATCATTGCCGATCTCAGCGCGAAGTTCAACGATGATTTTTCGAGATCCTCGGCGGCGTATCACCCCGATTACGGTATATGCTTTGACCGCAGAGACCAGAAGAGAAAGTGCAAATATGCCACCGTCGGAAAAAAAGCGCTCGGAGTTGCCGAAAAAAAATCGGGATACTCTGAGGAGCTGAGAGTTCTCTATGTTGCGATGACGCGCGCTAAGGAAAAATTGATTTGCGTTGCGAGATATAACAACATCGAAAAGAAGCTTTCAGAGCTTGCGTCAGAGCTCAATGCGGACAAGCCGATTTCACCGTTCACGGTGATTTCAAAGGGCTCGGCGGCTGACTGGGTCGTTACGGGATTCCTGCGCCACCCTGATGCCGCCTGTCTGTGGAACGGTGAATCACCGATGACACTCCCTGCGGCGGCAGAAATTTCAGTCGAAAAAATCTGTGATATTTCTTCTCCCGAAGAAATTATAGCACAGACCGAAACTGCTGAGGCTGACGAGGACCTGCTCCAAGAAATAAAAGAGCGAGTCGAGTACGAGTATCCGTACAGCTCCCTTTCGGGAATTATGGCAAAGAGCGCGCCGTCGGATTTTGAGTCCGACGGGTTCAGCACGGAGTATTTCGCTTCGGCGAAGCCGCAATTTTTGAGCAAAAGCGGAGTTAATCCTGCGAGCAGGGGAACAGCGACGCACAAATTTATGGAGTTTTTCGACTACACCGCCGAGAAATGTGACATTGACGGACAGATTGAGCGTATGCTCAGCGAGCATCACCTGACGACGGACGAAGCCAAAATTCTTGAACGCGGTCATCTCAGAAGCTTTTTTGATAGCGAGCTTGCTGCACGGATAAAGAAAGCAACGCTTCTTCTCAGAGAGAAAAAGGTCACTGTCGGAATCAGAGCCGGTGACCTGTATTCCGATGTTGACGACAATGCGGCGGATGAAATGATAGTGATTCAGGGCTATGTCGACTGCGCCTTTGAGGAGGACGGCAAGCTGGTTATTGTTGACTACAAAACCGACAGGAATGTTGACGACGATACCCTGCGGCGCCGCTACGGACAGCAGCTCAAAATGTATGAATATGCCCTGCATGAGTGCACGGGTATGGAGATAAAGGGAACGGTGATTTATTCGTTCGGAATGGATAAAGCCGTGGATTTAGATTGATTTTATGCGGTTTTCGGAGTGATTCGGAAGCCGCATATTTTTATATGCAACGATTTTTCTTGAAAAAATCCTCAGTATATGGTATATTATCTCAGTACAGTTACTTTGTTCCTGTACGGCTTCATTTCGGAAGGATGGGATTTGATGAAGTTCAACTGTCAGGTATCTGTTATAGTTCCTGTCTACAATGTTGAAGAATATCTGCGTAAATGCCTTGACTCAATGGTGGCGCAGACGATGGATAAGAGCCTAATGGAGGTTCTGCTTATCGACGACGGCTCGACGGACAGCAGCCCCGCAATTTGTGAAGAATATGCTGAAAAGTACAGCTTTTTCAAGGTTTTTCATATAGAAAACAACGGTGTATCAAATGCAAGAAACTTCGGTATCGGCAAAGCACAGGGCAGGTTTATTATGTACCTTGATTCCGACGATTATCTTTCAAAGAATGCAATCAAGGGCCTGTGCGGCTATTTTGAGAAGCACTATGATGAGATCGACCTTATGACCTATACCGAGTATCAGGACAAGGACGGCGAAACCGAGCCGCTGCCGCATTTCAGGTATAAGTATATCAACAAGACCGGTATATATGATTTGAATGATCCGGATTATATGTATTTCGTGCAGACGAATATGAACATTATCGTCAAAAATATGGGAGAGAAAAACGTCACCTTTGACACGACGCTGATGTTCCACGAGGATCAGAAATACATTATGTCTATCCTCAGCGGCAAGGAAAAAATAGGCTTCTACCACCCGGCGATATATTATTATGTCAAGAACTCCGGCGGAGCGACCGGTATGAAAAGACACCCGTATTACATTCACGACAAGACGGTTGCAATGTGGGAAGATTTCATCCGTGACGCAAACGCTCCAAAGTTCATTCAGGCGTATTTCCTGAATGATTTTCGCTGGAAGCTCAGGTTCGACGTGATCTGGCCGTATCAGTACAAGGGTGCGGACTTTGAGCGTGAGGTCGGCAGATTCATTACCCTTTTGAGCAGGGTCGACCTCAACGTGCTGATTGACTATCCCGAACTGCCTTACGGTCACAAGGCGTACATTCTCGGACTTGTTTACGGTGACCGCATGAGCGCGGATTTTGTCGGCAATAATTACGCTGTTTGCCTTGATAAAAAGCCGCTGTTTGACTTCGACAGAATCGAGGTTTATCTTTCACGCTTCCGCCTGCACAACGGTGTACTCACGATCGTCGGAGCTATTAAGTGCGTGGCGCTGAACTTCACGGAAGAGATAGAGCTGAGTTACATAAGCTCAAAGGGCGGAGAAAAAGAGGAGCACAAGGTAACTCTTAAACCGTCGTCGCTCAGCTATTTCCAGTCGCAGACGGTTACAAACAACTTTAAGGATTTTATTCTTAAAATTCCTGTTGAAGCAGGCACAAAGCTCTCGTTCAAAACGAAGCTTCTCGGCAGAGATGTGCCGATGTACTTCTCGTATCCGCAGACCTGTCCATTCAACAGAAAGCCGAAAAGGAGCTCCTATATCTGTGAGGGGCTTGACATAAGGTGCAAAAACAATAAGATTAAAATACGCAAGGCGAATGTGTGCGACCAAATCAGGGAGCTGGCACGAAGCGTCGCTTATATGCCGAAAACGGGCTTCAGAAATATGCTGACGAGAATTTACGCTCCATATTATAAATGTTCGCACCGAATATGGCTTTACTGCGATTCCTCCAAAACGGTCAAGGACAACGCGTATTACCAGTTTATACACGATTCAAAGCTCAACGACGGAATCGAAAGATATTATGTGTATAACAAGGACGCAAAAATTGACGGCTGGTTTGACGAAAAGCAGAAAGAAAAGCTTGTTATGTACGGCTCGGTAAAGCACAGGCTTTATATTCTCGCCGCAGAAAAGATACTTACGTCCTTTTACGGTCTCAGGGATTTTATGTGCTACCCGGCAAATGCATTCAAGTATTTTTCGGATATTGCACAGTTTGAGCTTGTCTATCTTCAGCACGGTGTGCTTCATGCCCACCTGCCGACAATGTATTCGCTCGACAGAATGATGCTTGACCGCGAGGTCGTTTCAACGCAGTTCGAGGTTGATAACCTTATAAATAACTACGGATTTGAGGATTCATTCCTCATTAAGAGCGGAATGCCGCGTCTCGGTCATATCGACGCGTCAAAGTCGCCGGAGAAGAAAATCCTTTTTGCTCCGAGCTGGAGAAAGTTCCTGGTTGAGCCGGACGGAAAGGGAAGCTGGAAGCCGAAAGAAAAGGCTTTCCTCAATTCGGAGTTCTACAAAAATGTCATTGCATTTCTGACCGATCCCAAGCTTGAAGCGGCGCTGAAGAAGCACGGCTATGTTCTCGATTTCAAGCCGCACCCGAATTTCAGAATGTATGATGAATATTTCAAGCTCAACGGCGAAACGGTGAGACTTGCTCCGCCGACAGTTGACGAATTTTCATACAGCGTGTTTATGACAGATTTCTCGTCGTTTATGTTTGATTTCATCTACCTCAAGCGGCCGATTCTTTATTTTATGCCGGATCTTGAGCTGTTCGAGGCGGGGCTGAACCATTACAGAAAGCTTGATATTCCGTTTGACCGCGGATTCGGCGAATTTTCGTCCGATTACAAAAAGGCGGTTGACGATGTTATCGCTCTGCTTGAAAACGGCTGTGTGCCGGAGCAGAAGTATGTTGACAGAATGAACGGAATGTTCCTCGAGGTCGATGACCCGGAGGAAGCTCTGTATCAGGAGCTTATAAAATCATAATATGTTTGTCAATGCCTCCTCTTGTTGAAAGGGGAGGCTGTTTTGTTTACGCAAAATTTTTTCTCGGTGTGATATGGGCATCACACCCTACGGTTTAGGCTTTATCAATGCTTGTCGTAGGGCACGATGCCCACATCGTGCCGTGAATTATTTTAAATTTTCCTAATCCTCCAGCGCTTTGCGTAAGGATTTGAGCGCTTTTTTCTCAATTCGCGAAACGTAGGAGCGCGATATATTCAGCTTCTTTGAAACCTCAAGCTGTGTCATTGCCTTGCCGCCGTCAAGACCGTAACGCATGATGATAATTGATTTTTCACGGGGATCGGAGATTCTTTCAATTTCCGAAGCCAGCTTTTTCAGCATGGTCATTTTATAAATGTCCTCAACGATTTCGTCTTCGGTCGAGATTATGTCCATCAGCGTCAGCGGATTTCCCTCGCTGTCGGTGTCTATCGGTTCGTTTACGGAAATGTCCTGCGCGGTCTTTTTCTGCGCGCGAAACTGCATGAGTATCTCGTTTTCTATGCACCGCGCCGCGTATGTGGCGAGCCGGGTTCCCTTGTCAGGGTCAAAGGTGTTTATCGCCTTGATAAGTCCGATCGTTCCGATTGAGATCAGGTCGTCCTGCTGGACGGAATTGGAATAGTATTTCTTTATAATATGCGCCACAAGTCTCAGGTTGTGCTCAATCAGCTCATTTTTGGCGCTTGTGTCGCCTTTCTTCATTGCCTCAAGACATTCACGCTCGCGCTGGGCGGAAAGGGGAGGCGGAAAGGAATTTGTGCCGGAGAGATGCAGCGCGAAGAAAAAGAGATTGGAGAGCGCCTGCATCAGCAATGTAATTATCATAAAATCACCGTCCGTTACAATACCTATGTTTGCAGATTTGCGTTGATTCGGATTGTCGGCTAAATATATAAAATTTTTACGGAGCTATTGTTCAAAATGTAAAAATGAGCAAGAAACTGTTTCAATGTGGTTGACTTTTGTGTTTTAAAAATATATAATGATACTGTATATAAGTGTGGGGTAGGCTGCACTTTTATAGCAATTAAATTTGGGAGGAATATAAATGGCTAAAAGCAGACGTATTCTCAGTGCTTTGCTGTCCGTGCTCATGGTTCTCACCATAATCCCGGCAGGACTGTACAGCACAGCCGGTGCTGTTTCAGATGAAATCAGCACTATGTCGATAGATGCAAGCCAGGGTCTCCTTGAGATGCCCAGCGTAAGCATCAGCTCGACGGCAGTTATCCGCACAGCCGCAGCCGCAAAATCACAGGCGGCAGGTTCCACCATCGTAAAGGCAACCGCATCAGGATTGCCGGAGATTGACGGTAATTACACAAGTGCGTTCTACGCAGGTGAAACACCGACAAACCCGATGGTAGTATTCACAACAGACAAGGCATTGAAGGCACAGCCGACGATCACCTGTACAAATGCCAACCTTACATTCACCGCCGCAGACAACGGCGTGCTGACAGACGGCGTTTATACATATTCATGGATCGTTTCCGGCAGCAATGTTACTGTCAAGCAGCTTGATTTTGAGGTTGGTTATACATACGAGTATGTTGATGCCAACGGAAAAACAATCACAAAGACATACACAGCTTACGCTTCAAGCGCAGTTGAAAATGTAGCACAGCCCGGCGGTATTTTCGCTCATCGTTACCGTTCCTGGCACATCACAAAGCATAACTGCGACAGAAAAGAGAAGGTTGACTACATTGCCCGTATTCTCGGTGCAAACACCTTCGGTACCTTTGTCGATCCGGCAAATGTTGGCTGGGAGAGAGGTTACTATGACTTCAATACATCCTCTTTCGTCAAGGTTGACGGCGTTGCTTCCGGCTATGCTCAGAACCACTATGACGATCACTCCAATGAAGGTACGCAGAATGCCAATACAGCCAACGACCTCAACCGTCCCGTAACGGTTGCATATCTTGACAGAAGTATTGCAAATCTCAACAACTACAACCTTCGTTTCTCAATTACCGATACCTTCCGCAATACATCGAAATATTCTGAGTACGGTATCAAGGAGTTCAAGATTGCGGCAGGCGGTGTTGAGTTTGACGGAAACACTCCGACAAATGCCGCTTCTGTTACCCAGCTTGGTGTAACCGACGTTGCTCCGATCGACACAAATGCCGGCGGAACAATCACGATCGGAATGAACGGCGCAAAGTATTTGGACGGAATGACGACTCTTGATAACGGAAATCAGACTAAGTCCTATACATTCATCGTCTCGTTCGGTGCAACATACAAGGATGTAACAAGAATCCGCTCTGCGATCAACCTCGACCTTGTTACTTATGACAAGTCAGAGCTTCGCGCAGACCTTCAGGACCTTTACAGAGCTTACACTCCGACTCAGCTCCTTGCAGCTGATTCAGAGATCGGTAACAACCCGAACTCATGGTTCTATTCTGAGGGCTGGAGCGAGTACCTTGCAGCATTCAAGAACGCAGAGTACATACTTAACGATCCCGATACCGACCAGAACAAGATTGATGCGGCAGACGCAGCTCTCAAGGCGGCAGTCGCAGGTCTTAAGGTTGCAACGGCAGACTACACAGAGGCCAATGTCGTTGAGGCAGAGGTCAAGGCTCTCCAGTCCGATCTTTACACAGACGAATCCTGGTCAAGAGTTCAGACCGCTATGAACAACCTCAAATCAGGTATCAGCATCTTTAACCAGACATATCTTGACTCCCTCGTTGCCGACGTTCGCTACGCTATCTCAAAGCTTGACAAGAACCCGGCAAACTACGATGAAGTTGATGCAATGGTTAAAATCTACGAGGGACTTAATCCTGAGCACTATACAGCCGAAACATGGCAGGTTCTCAGAGATACGGTTGAATCGGTAAATTACAATCTTAAGGTTGACCAGCAGGCTCTTGTTGACGCTTACGCAAGAAGCATTGACGCGGCTATACAAGGTCTTCAGCTTGCTCCGGCGGACTACACCGCTGTAAGAGAACAGACCAAGAGATATGATGAGGTTCTTCCAAACAAGGATCTCTATGTTGAACTCAGATGGCGTGCCGTTGCTGCGGCTTACAACGCTATTGAGTGGGATAAGAACTGGAAACAGCAGGAAGACGTTGACGATATGGCAACGAACCTCAGGAATGCTATTGACAGACTTACCTATAAGGATGCATCCTATACGGATCTTGAAACAGAAATAAATGCTTCCTCCGGTGAGAAGGAAAGCTGGTACACTCCCGAAACATGGGCTCCGTTCGCAGAGGCTCTTGCAGCCGCGGAGAACGCTTATTCAGACTATGAGGACGGAAATCCGCTCGACATCACAAAGCAGAGCGAAATCGACGCTCTCAAGGAAGCTCTTGCAACAGCACGCGCAGGCCTTGTCGATGCAGACGGTGATTACACCAAGGTTAGAAACGCTATTGAAAAGGCAGACGCATTGGATCAGAGCAAATATACGGCAGATTCATGGCAGGTTCTTCAGAACGCCATAGATTCTGTTGAGTACAACCTTTTGGCAAGGGATCAGGAGAAAATTGACGGCTTTGCCGACGCTATTCTGGACGCTATAAAAAAGCTTAATGAAATCGGCGCAGACTATACTGCGGTCAGAGCTATAATCAAAGAATGGAACGATATGGACAAGAGCCTTTACACAGAGGCTTCTATCCTCAGAGTTGCCAACGAAGTAAACGCTGTCAATTGGAACCTTCCTTTGAGCCAGCAGGCAACCGTAGACGGTTACGTTACAAAGATTCGCGCCGCTATGGATCTGCTTGAGTACAAGCCGGCTGATTATTCGGCAGTTGATGTTGCTATGAAGCAGGCACAAAGCTGTGTGGACAGACAGAATGCTTTTGCGGAAGCCCATAACGGTTATTCTTACTACACAAAGGACAGCTATGATGCACTTGTTGCTTCGATGACCTATACAAAGGGTCTTGATATCAGATATCAAACTACTGTTGAAGGTTATGCAGCAGCAATCAATGCGGCTATCAAGGGATTGAAGCCGAATGACGCTGATTACTCGGCGGTTGAAGAGGCTCTCAAGAAGATCCCGGCAGACCTTGAAGACGAGGTCTACACAGACGAGACAGCGGCTGAAGTAATTGCGGCTAAGCTTGTTATCGAAAGAGGCTTGCTCACAGACGAACAGGATAAGGTAGACGGCTATGCTAAAGACCTTGAGACTGCTATTGCGGGTCTTGTATATAAGCCGGCGGATTACACTAAGGTTACCGAGGCTTTGAAGAAGGTTCCGACGGATCTTACACCTTATACAAAAGCATCTGTTACAAATCTCCAGAATGTTATCAACTCCGTAAACTACGGCCTTAACATTAAGAGTCAGACTATCGTTGACGGTTACGCAGACGCTATTCTGGTAGCAATCGAGGCTCTTGAGCCTGACCGTGCCGACTACACAATAGTTGAGACAGCAAAGAAGAAGGCCGAAGAGGCTATCAAGGATACAAATTACACGGATGAGAGTATCCAGGCTGTAAAGGACGCTATCAACGCAGTTGTTTATGACCTTCCCTCATCTGAGCAGGCAAGAGTAAATGCATTTGCAGACGCTATCGACGCGGCTGTTGCGGCTCTCACCGACAAGCCTCTTGATCTCACATCATACAATGAGGCTATTAAGGATGTTCCCGAATCGCTTGACAATTTCACAGATGAATCAGTTAAGCTTTATAAGGACGCACTTGCCGCCGCTGACAACTTCAAGCTTATCAAGAACTCAATCAGAAATCAGACCGAGTTCGAAACTCTTGTATCCGCACTCGATGCAGCGGCACGCGGACTCAAGTATAAGCCTGCCGATTATACAAAGGTAAGAGAGGCTCAGACTGCTGCCGACGAAAAGGCAAAGAGCGGTCTTTACACAGACGCTTCGGTTGCGGGATACAATGATATTATTGCTTCCATCGACTGGGCAAAGACAATTGACAAGCAGGCAGAAGTAAATGCTTATGCTGATGCAATCAACAGCTATGTATTTGAGTACAAGCCGGCAGATTACACAAATCTTGATGCGGCTATCGCAGCCAAGGAAGCAGAAATAGCAAAGGGTCTTTATACAGATGCTTCCGTAAGTGCATTCCGTGCAGTAGTTGCCGGATTCCTCCGCGACAGAAACATCACTCAGCAGGGTGTTGTTGACGGATACACAGATACGGTTATCAACTACACATTTGAGTATCTCCCGGCAGATTACTCGAAGCTCAATGAGCTTGTTGATTATGTCAACGGTCTTGATTCGTCACTCTATGAGAACTACGATGAAATCTATAACGGATATATCTTCGATTATATCTATGTAACAATTCCGGCAAACGGCGACTACAATATTACAGAGCAGTCAAAGGTTGACGATATGACGGCAACTCTCCAGAGCTACATTGATATGCTTGTTCTCAAGAACACGAAGACACCGAAGTTCGAGCTCAAGAACGGCGCGTCTTACAAGAAGTCCGGCGGAGTAACCTACATCAAGG
>SAMEA104315428__coassemble_893_pt1 | contig 29179 bp, 28 predicted proteins | sample SAMEA104315428__metabat2_low_PE_040 | metagenome-assembled genome bin SAMEA104315428 (sample SAMEA104315428) | gut metagenome | biome: Monkey gut; feature: monkey-associated habitat; material: faeces | place: China | collected 2013
CTCGGTCAGCCTGTAGCGGTGAACGTTGGAGTTTGAACGGCGTATGCCACAGTATAGGCAGTCGTTTTTGCAAATATTCGTAAATTCGATAATGCCCCTGAAATAAATTTTTTTGCCGAAAACCGCGAGAGTATTTTCACGGGCAAGCTTTGCGGCAAAATCGCGGTCGTTTTCGTCGCATGACGTGATAAGGCTGACCCATTCGTCGTGAGTCAGCCTGTGTTGATTGTTTAATTTTTCTATAAGCTTACGGTTGTTCATTGCTTTCACCTCAATGTAAATATTTCGGCGTCAGGAAAACAAGGTAACTGCTTGATTAACGGGCGGTTACCGAGAGTCAGACTTCGTATTCGTTGTTGGAATAGGCTGTTTTTACATTTGCACCCTCTATTCTGCCGATTTTTCCGGCAAGGGAATTGATAATATCCTGCGGAGCATCAAGCGCGATGCTGATGATGTTGATGTCATGCTTGGTATATGGCAGACCCATACGTCCGAGAATATACTCGCGGTAATCGTGGAGAATGGGGTTGAGCTGATCTGCACTTTCCTTGGTTTCGAGGATAATTGCCATAACCGCAACTCTTGTTTTCATATTGATAACCTCCTGAAATCAAAAATATACTGTTGTTTTCAACAATAAAATTATAACAGAATTAAGATTGTTAGTCAATATTATTTCTCTTTCATACAATATTATGCATCTGCACAAAAGCTCTTGACAAAACGGAAAACCGAGGGTAGAATATAACGCATAAAGAAGCTGTGAAGGACAGCAAAATAAATTTTTTAAAGGCAAAGGCGTCTTTGAGGGTATTTTATGCCCTTGAAGACGTTTTCTGTTTTCGGAGGAGATATTATGTCTTACGTTGATGAAGTAATTAAACAGGTTATTGAACAGAATCCGATGGAATATGAATTTCATCAGGCGGTCAGGGAGGTTCTTGAATCGCTCAGAGTCGTGATAGAGAAAAATGAAGAAAAATATCGAAAGGACGCGCTTCTTGAAAGGCTTGTTAATCCCGAAAGACAGATCAAGTTCCGTGTTCCGTGGATCGACGATAAAGGTCAGGTACATATCAACACGGGTTACAGAGTTCAGTTCAACAGTGCTATCGGACCGTACAAGGGCGGCTTGCGTCTGCATCCGTCCGTCAATCTCGGTATTATCAAATTCCTTGGTTTTGAGCAGATTTTCAAAAACAGCCTTACAGGTCTGCCGATAGGCGGCGGCAAGGGCGGCTCTGACTTTGATCCAAAGGGTAAGTCGGACCGCGAGATAATGTCTTTCTGCCAGAGCTTTATGACCGAGCTTTGCAAATATATCGGCGCGGATACCGATATTCCGGCAGGCGATATAGGCACGGGCGCAAGGGAGATAGGCTACCTCTTCGGACAGTATAAGAGAATCAGAAGCCTTTTTGAGGGCGTCATAACAGGTAAAGGACTTTCTTACGGCGGTTCGCTTGCAAGAACCGAGGCGACGGGCTACGGCTTGCTTTATATCACCGATGAAATGCTCAAGTGCAACGGAATCGACATCAAGGGCAAGACCGTTTCTGTTTCGGGTTCGGGCAATGTTGCGATATATGCGATTGAAAAGGCTGAGAAGCTCGGCGCAAAGGTAATTACGGCGTCCGATTCGACAGGCTGGGTATACGATCCCGACGGAATCGACGTTGCCGCGCTCAAGGAAATCAAGGAGGTCAACCGCGCAAGACTGACGGAGTACAAGAAATACCGTCCAAATTCGGAATACTATGAGGGTAAGGGCGTTTGGAGCGTAAAGACGGATATTGCACTTCCGTGTGCAACGCAGAATGAGCTTGACCTTGAGGACGCAAGACTGCTTGTGGATAACGGCGTAATTGCAGTTGCCGAGGGCGCCAATATGCCGACAACACTTGACGCCACGGAGCATCTCCAGAAATCGGGAGTGCTTTTCCTGCCGGGCAAAGCAGCCAATGCAGGCGGAGTAGCAACGTCCGCTCTTGAAATGTCGCAGAACAGCGAGCGTTACAGTTGGTCATTTGAAAAGGCAAATTCAACACTCAAAAATATAATGGTCGATATTTTCCACAACATCGACGACGCGGCAGCAAAATACGGACTTGACAAGAACTATGTTGCCGGTGCAAACATTGCAGGCTTTGAAAAGGTTGCCGACGCAATGAACGCTCAGGGTATAGTATAAAATCTATCAATCGGAGGGAATGACTGTGAAGTTTACAAAGATGCAGGGACTCGGAAACGATTATATTTATGTCTGTGCAAAAAACGTTCCCGAAAATATTGAGGAGCTTTCAATTAAGCTCTCGGATCGACATTTCGGCATCGGCTCGGACGGAATGATATGGATACTGCCGTCGGACAAAGCCGATTTTGCAATGAGAATATTCAATGCCGACGGAAGCGAAGCAATGATGTGCGGCAACGGTATACGCTGTGTCGGAAAATATGTTTTTGACAAGGGCTTGACGAACAAGAAGACGATAACGGTCGAGACCCTGTCGGGTATAAAGACGCTTGAGCTGACCGTGGAGAAAGGAAAGGTTAGTTCCGTTTGCGTGGATATGGGGAAGGCTTCACCCGGACTTGTGAACAGGGTAGCGGTCTGCGGAACGGATGTTGAGTATATTCCCGTGTCGGTCGGAAATCCTCACGCGGTAATATTTGTTGACGATATCGCAAAAGCGCAGATAAATACGGTCGGTCCCGCGATGGAGAACAACGAAAGATTCCCCGACGGAGTGAACGTGGAGTTTGTCCAGGTTCTCTCGGACAGAAGCCTGAGAATGAGAGTGTGGGAGCGCGGAAGCGGAATCACAATGGCGTGCGGAACAGGCTCGTGTGCAACCGTTATGGCGGCAATCTCAATAGGACTTTGCAGCTATGATACGGACGTTGCGGTGGAGCTTGACGGCGGTACGCTGACGATAAATATTGCACAGGATAATTCCGTTAAAATGACGGGTCCGGCAGAAATATCTTATGAGGGAGAAGTTGATGTATGATGAAGCCTAATATGCACTACACCGAGCTGAAAGACACTTATCTTTTCAACACGATATACAGAAAAACCGACGAATATCTTGCCAAAAATCCGGGTCAAAAAGTCCTGAAGCTCGGAGTCGGCGACGTTTCGTTCCCTCTTTGCAAAAAGGTTATCGAGGCTCTTCACGAGGCGGTTGACGATCAGTCGAGGATTGAAACCTTCCATGGATATATGCCCGAACACGGCGCGATGTTTCTGCGAGAAGCGATAGCCGGCTATTACTCACAGCGCGGAGTTCAAAAGACGACCGATGAAATTTTTGTTTCCAGCGGAGCCTGTGACGATCTGGGCGACATACTCGAAATGTTTGACGTTGACAACACGGTGCTGGTAATCGAGCCTGCTTATCCCGAATATGTTGACACAAACATACTTTCCGGCAGAAAGGTTCTTCATCTTCCTGCGGGCGAGGCGGACGGATTTCTTCCGCTTCCCGACGAGAGCATTGATGCGGATATAATCTATATGTGTTCGCCGAACAACCCGACGGGCTCGGCATACAACCGCGAAAAGCTCAAGAAATGGGTTGACTATGCCAACTCAAGGGGTGCGGTGATACTTTATGATGCCGCTTATGAAATATTTATTGAGGACGAGGATGTGCCCCACAGCATTTATGAAATTGACGGTGCCGATACCTGCGCAATAGAGATATGCTCGTTTTCAAAGACGGCAGGCTTTACGGGTACAAGAGTCGGCTATACCGTCGTTCCGTCAAAGCTTGAAAGAATGGGTGTGAACCTTAACGCCGTTTGGTCAAGAAACCGTGAAACGAGAACAAACGGTATCTCGTATATTCTTCAAAAGGGTGCCGCCGCTGTGTTCACGGACGAGGGACAGGTGCAGATACACGAAAGTATTTCCGTTTACAAGAAAAACGCAAAGGTTATTATGAATGCGCTTGACGAGTGCGGAATATGGTATGTCGGAGGCAAGAACTCCCCGTATATCTGGATGAAATGTCCCAACGGTATGGATAGCTGGTCGTTCTTTGATTATCTGCTCAATGAGCTTCAGATCGTCGGAACGCCCGGCGTCGGATTCGGCTCGTGCGGCGAGGGATTTTTGAGACTTTCCGCTTTCGGTGACCCTGAGGATACGGTTGAAGCGGCAAAGAGGATTTCAAAACATTTTAAGTAAAAAACAAACAACGGCATGATGCTAAATCGTGCCGTTGTTTTTATAGTAGTTTTATTATTCATTGAAAGCAGTATGCGACTGTCAGTCTTTTCCCGTCAAGATAGCTTTGGACGGATTCAAAATCGGTCGGACTTGTCTTGTTTGAGTAACAGTTATAAATTCTTGCTTTGCCGCCGATATTGCGGACAAAGACAAAATGCTTTCCTTTTGTCGGCTTTTTAGCGTCGTTCCACAGTCCTAAAATGAAACAGTCGCAGTCGCTGAAAATTTCAGCTAACTTAGATTCGCTGCGGACGGTCTTGTGCGAAAGCTCGTGGTCGTTCAGATATTTTTCGATTTTCAGCATCTTATTGCCGAAAAGTCCGAACAGTATAGCCGAATAGGGGTATATTTCCCGGGCAATATCGGCAGGGTCGGCACGTCTGCGCTTACGGTACATAAGATTATAAAGAGCAATCACGCCGCAGCCGTTGTATGACATCGGAAAAAGTCCGTATCTCATGCCTGATACGGAACAGTTACGCTGTCCGTTTATGAAGCCGTCACCGACTTTGATTTGCTTATTGAAAGCATAATTTCTTTTATTCAACATATTATCACCGTTTATATTATAAATTTGTAAATTGCTGTTGTCAAACTGTATTTTGGTGTTGATTTTGTCGGAATATAGTAATATAATAGCTCGGTAGAATTGATATTTTAATGAGGAGTATTTTAAACGTGGCTAAGAATAAGTTTGAAATTGATATGATAAACGGCACAATAATGAACAAGCTTATTTCGTTCGCTTTGCCGTTGATGCTGTCGGGCATTTTGCAGCTTTTGTTCAATGCAGTCGATATAATCGTCGTCGGCCGATTCAGCGGTAGCCAGTCGCTTGCCGCGGTCGGTTCAACGTCGTCGCTTATAAATATGCTGACCAATCTTTTTATCGGTATAGCCCTCGGCGCAAATGTACTTGCCGCAAGATTTTATGCGGCAGGAAAGCACAAGGAAATGTCGGAAACCGTCCACACCTCGATCACGACGGCGCTTGTCAGCGGAGTGATAATGATTTTTGTCGGCGTTATGTTTGCACGTCCTGCGCTGGAGTTGATGGATACGCCGTCCGACGTTATCGACCTTGCAACGCTTTATATGCGTATTTATTTTGTCGGAATGCCGTTCTTTATGCTGTATAACTACGGTGCGGCGATACTACGAGCTGTCGGCGACACCAAAAGGCCGCTTATTTTCCTTATTGTGTCCGGCGTGGTAAATGCGTGCCTGAATCTTTTGCTTGTAATTGTTTTCAAGCTCGATGTTGCCGGTGTTGCCATCGCAACCGTTATTTCGCAGATGATTTCGTGTGTGCTTGTAATTATCTGTCTTTATAAAACCGACGCGGTCTATCAGCTTCGTTTCAAAAAGCTGAGAATCAAATGGTCGTACCTCGGTCAGATATTCAGAATAGGTATTCCTGCCGGAATACAGAGCACGCTTATTAGCTTTTCCAACGTTCTCTTGCAGTCGTCCGTCAATTCGTTCGGCTCAATCGCAATGGCAGGCTACACGGCGGCTAACAATATTCTCAGCTTCCTTTATATGGCGGCGAATGCGATCACGCAGGCTTGTATGAGCTTCACCAGCCAGAATTACGGTGCGCGCAAGCCCAAGAGAATGGACAGAGTGCTGGTTGACGGACTGATTTTGCAGGTCGTTTTCTGTCTCACGCTCGGTGTGCTGGCTTATGTTTTCGGCAACCAGGTTTCGAGCATTTACACCGACGACCCGAACGTTATAAAGTGCTCCGTTGAGATTATTGCGCTGACAACCGTTCCGTATTTTCTGTGCGGATTTATGGATACGTTCCCCGGAGTTCTTCGCGGAATGGGTCGCTCCACCGTGCCGATGATACTTTGTCTTATCGGTACCGTCGGAGTCAGAATTATTTGGATTTACTTCTTTTTCCCGCACAACAGAACCCTCGGCTATCTGTTTGTTTCGTATCCGGTTTCGTGGATAGCGACGATTTTGATGCAGCTCGTTTACTATTTTGTCATCAGAAAAGAGGTTCACCGCGAACTGAACTCCATGCCTGAGTATTCTCCGCGATAACGCTTGACAACACGGTATTGCCGTGATATAATACCGCTACTGCCACCGGGTAGAGATGCAATTTTGCGTTCGTTGACACATCATTAGGTCTTTGAAGATGTGTCTGCGGACGCCTTTTGTTTGGAGGAAAACCTAATGACTAAGAAAAGGTTTTTTACAAAAGGGGAGCTTTTGGTATGGAGCTGTTCCGTGATTATAATTACGGTATCCTTTGTTTTGTTTGAAAGGCATGGCTTTGTCAGTTGGAAGAGAATGAAAAAAGCGCAGCAGGAACAATAAAAATGTCTTGCCGCGCCGATAGGTATAATAAAACAGGGACTGCTGCAGTCCCTGTTTTTATGTGTCAAATCAATACTTGTATGTATTCTGCTGTGTCCATGCGCCGTGAACTGTTGCAGACGGCTTGAGACCGATAACGCTTGCTGTACCTGTGCCGTTAAGCGGCTGGTTGATGGAACTGTTTACAAGCATTCCGTTTGCGCCTACCGTAGCCTTAAGTGTAACGCCGGGATAGTTTATATCCGCCTGAACAACCTTGATCGGTCCGAGGTCAACGCTTGCAAGATCAAGCGGAGCCGCGCACTGATCGGCATACTTGGGCGTCGGGTTTTCAAGAGTTGTTTTTTCTGCGATTGTAACGATTGTTACAACGTAGTTTGAACCGCTCTTTGTGATGCTTGCCGATTTAACGCCTGCAGCCTGAAGTCTTGTTCTCGGAAGATAGTCGCTTGCCTTTGTTTTGTCGGAGGAAACACCGTTGACAAAGGATTTACTGTCGGTTGACGGCTTTGCATACTTTGAAAGAACATTCTCATTGATAATTTTCTTAAGAGCGTTGCTGTCAGGCTTCATTGTGTCAACAACGATTGAGATTGCCTCATTCTTTGTAACAGAGAGCTTCGGAGCCTTGGCCGTTGCCTTGATAGCGTTGTTGTAGTAAGCAACGATCTGCTCTTTTGAATACTTGGTCGGATCAGTTGCTGCTGCCGAGGAACCGCCGGTCGAGCCTGTGCTTGAAGAGCCCGAACCTGTTGATGAGCTGCCGCCTGTTGACGTGCTGCCGCTTGCGTCCGCTGTCGGATCCGTTACATCTGTGCCGCTTGCGTCGGGAACGATTGTCTGATCGCCGCCTGAGGGCGTTGATGCGTCGCCCGTGCCGGTGCCGCCCGTACTACCGCCGGATGTTGCCACAGCGGCAGGAGTGTTTTTGGCTACTTCAACGACGGCATTGCTGTATTTGCCGATGCCGATTACGGAAGAAACGCAGATTGCGCCAACGCAGAGAAAGACCGTAACTGACTTGATGATGGTTTCTTTCATTGATAATGACCCCCATTTTTTATTTGTTAGCATAATGCTAAAAGCCTGATTACATATTCATAACGATCACGGCGCATATAATGCACAAAACGACCATTATGAAGTTGAGATTTCCGGAAATGTAGTTTTCTTTTTTCTTGTGAATACCGTCAAGAAGAACAACGGCGGCTATTGCAAGAATAAATATTCCGAAAAATATCGCAGTATACTTGCCGAAGAACATCGCAATGAGAAAGGCGAGGAACGATATCATTGAAAAAATTGTGACAATGAGCCACGGAAGAGTCATCTTTTCGGAAAAGAATCCCGATTCAGTACTCTTGTTCTGTTTTTTGCTCAACATATATCCCTCCTGTCTATAAAATGATATCAAAAAAATATAGTTTCGTCAAGGTTCTTTTATTATTGACAGGGTATGCATAATGCACAAATTTTAGATAAAAATTATGTTCAAGTTTAAAGATTTATTCTGTGACTTTTCAGTAAAACTGTGTTATAATACTAACGGATAAAAAGTTTTTTATTTATTTTTAATAAAATATTTCCGGAAGGCGGAGATCAGAGGTTGTTTGAACAGATAATAAATTTTGAAAGGATGGAGCAGGCGGTCAGCCTTTTCGGTAGCTTTGACGAGAATATCAAATACATAGAAAAGAAATATTCCGTCAGCGTTACCTGCCGCGGCGCGCAGATGAAAATCAGCGGCGAAGCCGAGAACGTTTCACTTGCCGTCAGGGCGATAAACGGTTTGCTCGATCTTATAAACAAGGGTGAGGCTCTCAACGAGCAAAACGTCAGGTACGTCACCTCGCTTGTCGACGAGGGCGGCGAAGATCAGCTCAAGGGAATGAGCAGCGACTGTATCTGCGTGACGACAAAGGGCAGACCCGTCAAACCGAAAACTCTCGGTCAGGAAAAATATGTTCAGGCGATTCGCGACAACACGATTGTCATCGGCGTCGGTCCTGCCGGAACGGGAAAAACCTATCTCGCCGTTGCGATGGCTGTCAGGGCGTTCCGTGCCAAGGAGGTCAACCGAATCATTCTGACAAGACCTGCCGTTGAGGCAGGCGAGAAGCTGGGCTTCCTGCCGGGTGATCTTCAGCAGAAGGTCGATCCCTATCTCCGACCGCTTTACGACGCGCTGTTCGATATGCTCGGTGCCGAAAATTTCCAGCGGTATCAGGAAAAGGGAAATATTGAAGTCGCTCCGCTTGCCTATATGAGAGGACGAACCCTCGACGACAGCTTTATCATTCTTGACGAGGCGCAGAACACGACGACGGAGCAGATGAAAATGTTTCTCACCCGTCTCGGCTTCAACTCAAAGATGGTTGTTACGGGAGATGTTACCCAGATTGACCTGCCCGACGGCAAACGTTCGGGATTGGTTGAGATAACAAAAATATTAAAAAATGTCGAGGATATTAAAACGGTCAGATTTTCCGAAAAGGATGTTGTACGACACAAGCTGGTACAGGATATCATCAAGGCGTACGAAAAATATGAGGAGGCAAAGAAAAGAAAATGACGGACAAAATAAAGGTTATAATTACAAACGACCAGAAAGAAATCAAGATACCGACGGGCGTCAGAATGCTGATACGCCGCTGCTGCAACGCGGTGCTTGTCAACGAACATTTCGAGGGCTCGGCGGAGATAAGCGTGCGCTTTGTTGACGACGAGATAATTCACGAGCTCAACCGTGAGTACAGACACGTTGACCGCAGTACGGACGTTTTGTCGTTCCCTCTCGGCGAGAACGGAGTCTATGATATTAACCATGACACGGGAGCGAAGGTGCTCGGTGATATTGTGATATCAATGCAGCACGCTGTGAAGCAGGCTGAGCTTTACGGTCACTCTCTTCAGCGTGAAATCGCCTTTTTGACGGTACATTCAATGCTTCATCTGCTCGGCTACGATCACGAGGCCGAGGGACTTGAAAGAGTTCGTATGCGCGAAAAGGAAGAGGCTGTGCTCACTCAGCTCGGACTCAAGAGAAACGACAGCTATTATTCGGAGGATAACTGATGACAAAAACCGCGTTTATTGCGATAGTCGGCTGCCCGAATGTCGGCAAATCGTCAATACTTAACAGACTGCTCGGTCAGAAAATCGCAATCGTTTCCGACAAGCCGCAGACAACGAGAACCAAGATCATGGGCGTTCTCACCGAGGGCGACACCCAGCTCGTTTTTACGGACACGCCCGGCTTTCACAGGCCGAGAAACAAGCTCGGCGAGAAGATGATTCAGGCGGTTTCCGACAGCGTTTCCGGCGTTGACGCCTGCCTGTTTGTCGTTGAGCCGGAGGGTGAGCTGAGAACTGCGGAGCTTGAATTGATTGACAAATTCAAGAAGCAGAAAATGCCTGTTATCCTTGCGATAAACAAGGTTGACACACTCCCCGACAAGGAAGTGCTGATGTCAAGAATTATGGAAATCTCAAAGCACTACGATTTTGAAGCCGTTGTTCCCGTTTCCGCGCTCAGGGGTATCAATATGGACGAGCTTCTCGAAGAGATGAAAAAGCTCGCCGAGGAAAGCGTCTTTTTCTTCCCGGAGGATACGCTGACCGATCAGCCGGAGCGCGTTATTGCTGCGGAAATCATACGCGAAAAGCTTTTGAGAAATCTTGACAGGGAAATTCCGCACGGCGTGGCGGTCAGCATTGAAAAAATGCGCGAACGCGAGGATTCAGACCTTATGGATATCGAGGCGGTCATTTACTGCGAAAAGGACAGCCACAAGGGAATAATCATCGGTAAAAACGGCGCAATGCTCAAACGCATTTCGACAAGGGCGCGCGAGGATATGGAAAAGTTTTTCCAATGCCGTATAAATCTGCGCTGTTGGGTCAAGGTCAAGGAGGGCTGGAGAAACCGCGAGGGTCTTATCCACAATTTCGGACTTGATTGATTTCCTTGTTTTGACAGCGATCAAATAAATAAACATTCGATCCCTGCAAATAATTATATTTGGAGGGATCAATATATGAATAACAGTTTTAAAGATCTTGCCGCATGGGACAAATTTGCTTCAAGCGGAAAGATTTGTGACTATCTGCAATACAAGCATATTTCGGTACAGGAGAACAAGAATGAAGTTTCGGACGGACGGACTGATAATACGGGAACAGCAGACGGGCGAGGATGACCGCCTGGTGACTTTGCTCACCCGTGACCACGGCGTTATAAGAGCCTTTGTAAGAGGAGCCAAGAGGATAAAAAGCCGCTCGCAGAGCGCAACACAGCTTTTTGCCTACGGAAGCTACTCGATTTACAGGGGCAGGGACGCCTATTCCGTTGATGAAGCTCAGCCGAAGGAAATATTCTTCGACCTGAGAAACGACCTTGAAAGCCTTGCGCTGGCTCAGTATTTCTGCGAGCTGGCGGCAGAGCTGGCTCCCGTTGAGGACGATGCGGACGAATATCTGCGCCTTGTCCTCAACGCCCTACATATATTGATGAACAAAAAAAGACCTCAGCCCCAGATCAAAGCCGTGACGGAGCTGAGACTTATGTGTCTTTCGGGATATATGCCCGACCTTGTCGTATGCGGTGACTGCGAAGAGGAGTACGACGGCGAGTTCTGCTTCAGTCCCGTCGAGGGCAAAATATTCTGCGAGAAATGTATGGCTAAGCACACGGGTATCAGGCTTCCGTCGGGAGTGCTGAGAGCGATGCGCCATATCTGTTACAGCGAGGACGAAAAACTGTTCTCATTCACGCTGGGCGAGCAGAGCATGGAGACTCTTTCCGATGTGACGGAAAAATTCCTGCTCGCACAGACGTCAAAAAAGTTTAAAACTCTGGATTTTTATAAGGTGATGAAAGGATGAGCAATTTGAACCGACATCATACCGCACTTGAGCTTGACAAGGTTCTTGAGCTTCTTGCGGCGCACACATCGTGTGAGGACGCACGGCTTGCCGCTCTGAGCCTTGAACCGCAGACCGACTTTGCCTCTGCACAGGCGCTTATGAATCAGACGAGGGACGCGCACACGCTCCTTGCCCGTTTCGGCGGTCCTGCATTCGGCGGTCTTATAAATGTAAACAATGCGCTCTTCAGAGCTGATGCAGGCAGTACGCTCAGCCTCAGGGAGCTTCTCAACGTGGCGGCGGTACTCCATGTTATCAGAACAATTGTGAACTGGCGCAGTACCAACGAGGGCGTTCAGACCGTGCTGGACGTGTATTTCAACGCTCTTGTGCCAAACAAATTTCTTGAGGATTCGATAACGACGGCGATAATTTCGGAGGATGAAATAGCCGACAATGCGTCACCGACTCTTGCCGATATCAGGCGGAAAATCAAGGCGCAGGAGTCAAAAGTCAGAGATCAGCTCGGAAAGTATACGCACAATTCCAATTACTCAAAGTATCTTCAGGATAACATAATCACAATGCGTAACGGCAGATATGTTATTCCCGTCAAGAATGAATACAGGAGCGAGGTTGCGGGTCTTGTGCACGACACCTCGTCGAGCGGAGCGACAATTTTTATCGAGCCGATGCCGATTGTCGAGGCGAATAACCAAATCAAGCTTCTCAAAAACAAGGAAGAGGATGAAATCGATCGCATACTCGCAGAGCTTTCGGCGAATGTCGGCAGCTTTGCCAACTCCATAAAAAGCAGCTATGAATGTGCGGTCGAGCTCAATCTGATTTTTGCTAAGGCGCAGCTTGCCTACGCGATGAGGGCGAGTGTGCCCAAGATGAACAATGAGGGAATAATCGAGCTGAAAAGAGCCCGTCATCCGCTCATTGACAGAAATAAAGTCGTGCCGGTCGATATCAGACTCGGCAGCGATTTTGACACAATAGTTATTACGGGACCGAACACAGGCGGAAAGACGGTTTCAATAAAGACGATAGGTCTGATGTCGCTGATGGCGATGTGCGGACTGATGCTTCCCGTCGATGACGGAAGCAGAATTTCCGTGTTTGACCGCGTGCTTGCCGATATCGGCGACGAGCAGAGCATTGAACAGTCGCTGTCAACGTTTTCGTCCCACATGACGAAGATCGCAAAAATACTTGAAGAAGCGGACGACAAAAGCCTTGTGCTGATAGATGAGCTCGGCGCCGGCACAGACCCGGTCGAGGGCGCGGCGCTTGCAGTTTCAATACTTGAACAGCTCAGAAATCAAGGGGCGAAGATTGCCGCAACGACGCACTACGCCGAACTCAAATCCTACGCTCTTCAGACATACGGCGTCATTAACGGGAGCTGTGAGTTTGACGTTCAGTCTCTCAAGCCCACATACAGGCTTCTTATCGGCGTTCCCGGCCGCTCAAACGCTTTTGCGATATCAAAGCGGCTCGGAATAAGCGACGACATCATCGAACACGCGCAGGAGCTTGTGTCAAGCGAGAATATTCGCTTTGAAGATGTGGTTGACAGGCTTGAGCAGAGCCGCGCGAAAATGGAACGCGAGCAGGACGAGGCACGCAGGATACACGAGCAGGCAAACCGTGAGCTTGAAAAAGCGCAGAAGCTCAAGGAGGACATCCAAACGCTTCGTCAAAAGGAGCTGGAGGATGCCAAGGGACAGGCTATGCGAATCACGGAGCAGGCGAAGAGAGAGGCATATCAGCTTCTCAATGACCTTGATATGCTGAAAAAGCAGCAGGCAAAGGAGCGAGATGCCGCAGAGATGGCGCGCAGAGCGCGTGCGGTTATCAAAAAGGATCTCAATGCCATTGATTCGGCGGCGGATCCGATAGTTTCGTTCGATGCCGATGAGGATTACACCTTGCCGCGTCCGCTGAAAATCGGCGACACGGTTATTATAGCCGACATCGGAAACGAAGCGACGGTTGTCACTCTGAAAGACAAAAAGGGTCTTGTCACCGTGCAGATGGGCACGATGAAGACAAGAGTTAAGGAGGATAACCTGCGCCTGATTGAAAAGAAAAAGTCCGCCGATAAAAAGCGCACCGCGGTAACGGGTAAAATGGAGAGCCGAATGAATATGGCGGCAAAAACCTCCATTGACCTTCGCGGTATGAATGTCGAAGAGGGTATAATGGAGCTTGACCGCTACATTGACCATGCGCTGAGAATGGGAATAAACGAGTTTACGGTTATTCACGGCAAGGGCACGGGCGTTCTGCGTTCGGCGGTAAGAGAGTATCTAAAAAAGTCAAAGTATGTTAAAACTTCACGTCTCGGCACGTTCGGAGAGGGAGAGGACGGAGTAAGCATTGTCACACTCAAATAGCAAAGACAAATTATTTATGGCATTCGCAATGCTTGTTTTCGGCACATTGGGACCGTTCATCAACAACATAAGTTTCCCCTCATCGTTTATCTCTTTTACGAGGGCGCTCATAGGCAGTATTTTTATCGGCATATTTATGGCTGTCAGCGGACACGGCTTTGACGGAAGGTCGATAGTGAAAAACCTGAAGCTTCTCATTCCGTCGGGAATAGCGATGGCTTTTAACTGGATATGTCTTTTTGAGGCTTACAGATACACGGGAGTCACGGTCGCAACGCTTTGCTACTATATGGCACCGGTGATCGTTGTGGTGGTTTCACCGTTTATTCTTAAGGAGCGTTTGACGGCGGTAAAGGGCGCAAGCGTTGCTGTCGCCGTTGTCGGAGCGGTTCTTATTTCGGGCGTTGTCACGGGCGTGACCAAGAGTGTCAAGGGAATCCTTTTCGGGCTTGCCGCCGCCGCTTTATACAGCACGGTTATTGTTATCAACAAGTTTGTCCGTGAGCTTTCTCCCGTTGAGACGACATTTGTTCAGCTTTCTGTTGCCGCGGTAACAATGATTCCTTATGTTCTGCTGACTGAGGATGTGACAAGCTTCGTTTTCGACACAAAGTCGGTTGTACTTACTTTGATTATAGGTATGTTCCACACGGGCTTTGCCTATATGATTTATTTTTCGTCCGTGCAGAAAATTCCTGCCCAGACGACTGCTGTGTTCAGCTACATAGATCCCGTCACGGCAATCATTCTTTCGGCTGTCGTGCTCGGCGAACGGCTTGACGCGGTTCAGATAATCGGCACGGTTCTGATCCTCGTCGCAACGCTTTTCAATGAGCTCGCCCCGATGATTAGGGAAAAGCTTAGGAAAAGCTGAAATAGGTGAAGTCAGCAGGAACCATATTGGCGCCCCCCTTTAGGGGAGCTGGCGGCGTAGCCGACTGAGGGGTTTTCTTAAAATTCTAATGAAACCTATTTAACCCCTCCGGCTTCGGCGCAAATCGCCGAACCCACCTCCCCTGCAGGGGCGGCACTAAGTTTGCAGCAACCATACAGGCTCACCTTGTCAGGGCAGGTTACAGCGTAGCCGACTGATGGGTTGGATTTAAGATAAAAATGAAAGGGGAAATGTAAATGACTTCATACAGCATTATCAGAAGTATATTCTTTACTGCTTTTGTTGTCGCAACTATTATAATTGCAGACCACAGCAAGAAAAGAATGCTCTCGATAATATGCTGTATTACTGTGTTTGCCGGTCTGTCTGCTTTGGATCTGAGTTATCCTGTTGAAAATTTCTTTTATGGCTTTAAAACGGCTCAGCAAGCCTTTTTATATTCAAATGACGGAGAAATTAAGAATGTGATAGAGGGCTCTGAGTCCGGAATGGTGACTTATAATACCAAGGGCGCTAATGAAATCTGCATTCTCCCGAAAGACGGAACCAAGTGGAAGATTAAATCTACGTTCTATTATAAGATTGTTTACGAAAAAATTTTTTCCTATAAAGATGAGCTTTGCAATATAATTGTTTTTCATGCAAAGGGAACGGATGACTATTATGTGGAAATTTTAGATTTAAATTCACACGAGAAAATAACTGTATCGGACAGCAGAGGCTCAATTTTTTTACTTGAAGAAGATGATATGCCTTTTTCAAATGTAATGTTTTATTCCTATGTAAAAAGCGTTGACGATACATATCAGATATTTATTAACGGTTGTACCGTTCAGATTACTTTGGGTGATAGAAATATAGAAAATGTTATACCGTTAGAATAAATTTTGCGGCGAATTGTTATTTCACTTCGAAAGGAATGTTCTTTATGAAAGACCTGATAATTGTCGGTTCGGGCGGTCTCGGACGTGAGACGGCATGGACTGCCGAAAGAATAAACTCCGTCAGTCCCGAATGGAATATTCTCGGCTTTATTGACGATAATATTCAAGTACAGGGACAGTATATTGACGGCTACAAGGTCATAGGCACAACTGCCGCTGTCGGAAAGTTTCCCGATGCATATTTTGTCTGTGCGGTCGGCAGCGCGAAGATAAGAAGACGAATCGTTGAAAAAATGAAGAGCATTGCCGATGTAAAGTTTGCCACGCTTATTGATCCTGCCGCCGTTTTCGGCAGGGAGAGAGTGCAGGTCGGCGAGGGCTGCATTATCTGCGCCAACACCTACGTTACGCTTGATATAAAAATCGGCAGTCACATCTATATCGGCGCCAATTCGACTGTCGGCCACGACGCAAGAATAGATGATTTTGTAACGATTTATCCCGGAGTCAACGTTTCGGGCAGCACATATCTCGGCTCAGGCTGTGAAATGGGCACGGGCTCGAAAATTATTCAGGGCTTGTCCGTCGGAATGAACACCATAGTCGGTGCAGGCGCGGTCGTTGTCAGAAATCTTCCTCCCGACTGCACGGCGGTGGGCGTGCCGGCAAGACCGATAAAAATCAACAGAAGCATATAGGTAATAATGCACAATCTACGCGTGCGAATGGTGAAAAATTGCCTTATAAAAAAGGACGGTATCAAAACTTTCAAAGCTTGATACCGTCTTTTTGTCGGTGTTAAATCGGATTGAATCAGAATCCTATGATGTTGCTGATGAGGTCGCGGAGAACGCGCAGAATTGTCAGCAGAACGGTTTTGACTCCGCTGAGGAATGAATGACCTGCACCCTTGTCACAGGAGAATGTATATTCAACGGTTACGGAGCCGTCTTTAAAACGCATTGTTGTCGGCGCATTTTCGTTTATCGTTACGTTGATATCGTCGGCAAAAGCATAGTCCTCATTGGGCGTAAGAGTAATCTTTGCCGTATACTCGCCGCCGTCGGCATAGACAAAATCCGTTCCGGCAGGGTCAAGGATTGCACCCGTGTTTTTATCGTACCATGTGAAAGCTGTCACCGTGTAGTTTTTGCCGTCGGTTGTAAAGTCGATGCTCGGCTTCTCTCCTGCGATCGGGGTGTTTATCGTGACGTCAACGGTTCCCGAAATGATATAAACCGTGTTGTCCTCGGCAGAAACCGCAAGGCTCATTGCGCCGAAAACCATTATAACCGAGATGAGGATTGCCAAAATCTTTTTTGTCGTCTTCATAATTTGTTCTCCTTTGTTTTAGTAACAGCCGATTAACCTGAATCGGTTTCTTTTCTATATTATAGCACAAGTTTCGTTAATGTCCATATTATTTATTGATAAAAAATTTTTTATATGATATAATTCACGGTAAATGAGCGCATACCGAATCGAAAGGAATGGTCACAAGAATGTTAAAAGAAAGAGCGGCAGGAGTTTTGATGCACATATCGTCGCTTCCGTCGGACTACGGTATAGGCGTGTTTGACGGTAACTGTGTGCATTTTGCCGACAGTCTCAAAAAAATGGATTTCAGATACTGGCAGGTGCTTCCGTTTAATCCTGTTGACGGTTCAAATTCGCCGTACTGTTCGTCATCGGCTTTTGCCGGAAATTTTCTGTTTATTGATCCGCGCGCACTGTACGAGGACGGACTTTGCACAAAAGCGGAGTTTGAGGATAATCTTTACAGCGGCAGTCCGTACACAGCGGACTACGAATTTGCCGCGGAGAAAAGACTTGCCCTGCTCAAGTGTGCCTTTTCGCGGATTGATGCAGAGCTTGCCGCAAAAATCAAGGATTTTGAGGCGGAAAACAAATGGCTGACAGATTTTTCCCTGTATATGGCGCTCAAGGAAGCCAATGGTATGAAGCCGTGGTGGGAGTGGGACGACGAATACGCAAGGTATGAGGTCTTTACCGAAAAGCACAGATACGACTACGAGGAGCGTTCTGCTTTTTGGAAGTTCACCCAGTATGTATTTTTTACTCAATGGAAGAAAATCAAGGCTTATATAAACGAAGACGGCATTGCCGTTATAGGCGATATGCCGATTTATGTTTCGATGGACAGCGCGGACGTGTGGGCTAACCGCGAGATGTTCCTTGTTGATGACAAGACGCTGAAGCCGCAGAAAATTGCCGGTGTCCCGCCCGATTATTTTTCAAAGGACGGTCAGCTTTGGGGCAATCCGCTTTATGATTGGAATAGAATGGAAAAGGACGGTTATTCCTGGTGGATTGAGAGAATCGGTGCGGCGATCAGCACATACGATATCGTCAGAATTGACCATTTCAGAGCTTTTGCAAGCTTCTGGCAGGTTCCTGCCGAAAGCAAAACGGCAAGAGTAGGCGAGTGGGCAAAGGGACCGGGAATGAAGCTCTTTGACAAGGTCTTTGAAAAGTATCCGGACACGCCGATCATTGCTGAGGATCTCGGAGTTTTCGGCGACGATGTGGTGAAGCTTTTGGAGGACACAGATTTTCCGGGAATGAAGGTTATTCAGTTCGGCTTTGACGAGGATTCCGATTCGTCGCATCTTCCGCACAACGCCGTGAAAAATTCGGTGAACTATGTCGGCACTCACGATAACAATACTCTGTTGGGCTGGCTTTGGGAGGCGGACGAAAAATCAAGACGCTTTGCTCTCAGCTATTCGGGCTTCAAGGGAGAAAACTGGGGAGAGGGCGGCTATCGCTCCGCGAGCTGCCGTTCGATAATCGAGACTGTCTGGAAGTCTGTATCAAACACCGCGATAATTTCGTTCCAGGATATGTGCGGCTTCGGAAGTGACGCAAGAATGAACATTCCGGGTGTGGCTGACAAAAACTGGCGGTTCAGAACGACGGCGGAAACGGTCGATTCCGTTGACGCGGCATATTACAAGAGCATAAACAGCATATTTAAGCGCAATTATAAAATTTTCTGAAAAAAGACTGTGACGAATTCTGAAATTTCGTCACAGTCTTTGTGTATTATATTTTGAACAGTCTGTGTGCGTTTTCGGCGGCAATATTGATTAACTGCTGAGTGTCGGTGTTCCTGACCTCGGCAATTTTTTTCGCCGAAAAAGCAATCAAATCCGACGAATTGCGCTGACCGCGAAACGGAACAGGCGACATATACGGACAGTCGGTTTCAAGCAGAAGTCTGTCCGACGGCAGATATTCCGCGATCTCAAGCGGCTTGCGCGCGTTTTTGAATGTGACCGCTCCGCCGAGACCGATATACATTCCGAGCTTCAGCACCTCTTTTGCCATCTCGACGCTTCCCGAAAAGCAATGAACAACACCCTTTGGCTTGTATTTTTTCAAAAGGTTTATTGTGTCCTCGTGAGCCTCTCGGTCATGAACGATGACAGGAAGATCAAGCTCATTTGCCAGCCTGAGCTGCTTTTCAAAAATATCGAGCTGCAAGTCCTTGGGGACGAAATCGTAGTGATATTCAAGCCCGATTTCACCGACGGCAACGCATTTGTCGCGGCGGTACAACTCCTTGATTTTGTCAAGCTCCTCGTAGGGCGTATCGGTTATGTTGCTCGGATGTATTCCGACCGCACAGTAAAAATAATCGTATTTTTCTGTGAACTCAATGCTCTTGAGACTTGACTGCAGGTCACAGCCGCAGTTTATGATGTTTACAACACCCTTCGACGGCAATGATTCTAAAAGTGACTTTCTGTCCTCATCGAATTTTTCGTCGTCATAGTGTGCGTGTGTGTCGAAAATATTGGTGTACATTATCTTATCTTTGCTCCGTTCGGCATACCGTCAACGAAAACGACCTTTGCTTCGTCTCCTGCATCGGCGGCAAGAATCATTCCGTTGCTCTCCACTCCGCAGAGTACGGCTGGCTTGAGGTTGGAAACGACAATTACCTTGTGACCGATAAGATCTTCGGGCTTATACCATTTTGCAATGCCGCTAGCAACAATGCGCGGTGTTTTGCTTCCGTCGTCAAGTGTGAGCTTGAGAAGCTTTTTAGCTTTCTTAACGGGCTCGCAGTCCTTGATTTCCGCAACCTTAAGCTCAACCTTTGCAAAGTCGTCAATTCCGATTTTTGCAAGACCTTCCGCTTCCTCAACCTCGGCGTTTTCTTCCTTTGCGGCTTCCTGAGCGGCTTCGGCTCTTGCTTCGATCTTTTCAAACATTTCCTTGGCGTCGATTCTCGCAAAGAGCGGCTCGGCCTTGCCGACGGTTGTACCTGCCTTGAGCGCACCGAATGTGCTCAGAGAATCATAGTCCTTTATGTCTGTGTTGAGCTGAGCAAAAATCTTGTCAGCCGTTTCGGGCAGGAACGGGGAGAGGAGAACTGCGGTAAAGCGTATGCTTTCAAGCAGATTGTAAAGCACGGTTCCGAGACGTGCTTTCTTTGACTCGTCCTTTGCGAGAGCCCAGGGCGTTGTTTCGTCAATGTATTTGTTGCATCTCTTTGCCAAACTGAATATGGCGTCGAGAGTGTCGCTTACTCTGTATTCTGAAAGAAGCTTGTCAACCTTGCCGACTGTTTCAACGGCAAGGGCTTTGAGCTCGTCGTCGAGATCCTCGTTTACGTCGCCCGGCTGAACAACGCCGTCAAAATATTTGTTTGTCATCGCGATGGTGCGGTTGACGAGGTTGCCGAGTGTGTTTGCGAGGTCGGCATTGTAACGCTCAATCATATTTTCGTAAGTGATTGAACCGTCCGAAGCGTAAGGCATTTCGGCAAGCAGATAGTATCTGACCGCGTCCACGCCGAAAAGCTCAACAAGGTCGTCGGCATAGATTACGTTGCCCCTTGACTTTGACATCTTGTCTGTTCCGAAAAGGAGCCACGGATGACCGAATACCTGCTTCGGAAGCGGCTCGCCGAGAGCCATAAGCATAATCGGCCAGTAAATCGTGTGGAAACGAACAATGTCCTTACCGATTATATGAACGTCGGCAGGCCAGTATTTTTTGTACTGCTCACTCGAACCGTCGGGGTCATAGCCGATACCCGTGATGTAGTTTGCCAGAGCGTCGAGCCAGACATAAACAACGTGCTTCGGGTCAAAGTCAACGGGAATACCCCATTTGAAGGATGTGCGCGAAACGCAGAGATCCTGAAGACCGGGCTTAATGAAGTTGTTGAGCATCTCTTTCTTTCTGCTTTCGGGGTAAATGAAGTTCTCGTTGCTCTCAATGTATTCTTCAAGCTGTTTCTGATATTTTGAAAGCTTCAGAAAATATGCCTCTTCGCGAGCGGGCTTAACCTCTCTGCCGCAGTCGGGGCACTTGCCGTCAACGAGCTGGGATTCCGTCCAGAAGGACTCGCACGGTGTGCAGTACATTCCTTCGTAATGTCCCTTGTAGATATCTCCCTGGTCATAGAGCTTCTTAAAGATTTTCTGTATGACCTTTTCATGGTCGGGATCGGTCGTTCTTATGAATTTGTCATAGGTGGTGTTGAGCAGATCGCAGATATCTTTGATCTCTCCCGCAATCCTGTCAACGTGCTGCTTGGGCGTGATGCCCTCGGCGGCGGCAATTTCCTCGATTTTCTGACCGTGCTCATCCGTGCCGGTCTGGAAGAAAACGTCGTAGCCCTGCAAGCGCTTGTATCTTGCGATTGCGTCCGTCATTACAATCTCGTAGCTGTTGCCGATGTGCGGCTTGCGCGACGTGTATGCAATGGCAGTCGTAATGTAAAACTTTCCTTTACTCATTGTGTATCCTCCTCTGTTTATTATTGTCATAATTTAAAGCTTTATCGTTGAGATAGTTTTTTACCGGGGACGTCAAAAAGCGCAGGTAATACTTTTGTATTGACGAGCATTTTTGGCGTTTCCGACGAAAAAATAGCCAACGATAACAAATAAAAAACGCCTCAAAGCATTATACTTTGAGACGAGAATTAACCCGCGGTACCACTCAATTTGTATTTCCGAAAGGAATACCACTCTGCGCCTTAACGCGGCAAACGGGAGACCCTACTGTCGGTTCAGACCTCCGGCTCAAAAGCCATAGATACCTGAAGCTACACCGTCGGCTCACACCTGCCGCCGACTCTCTGTGAGGCTTTGCTTCGATCCTCTTTGTCACAGCCGTTGAAAGAATAATAACATTATATCCTAAAAAAGTCAAGCAAAACAGACGCTGAGGTCAAGTTATTCCGAACCCTTATTATTTTTTGCCCATATTTTGCTTCTTATGCTTATGAACAGCGTTCCGATAACGGTGCAGGTTACCCACTCGATTGAGGAGTTGAACGTTATAAGTGTGCTGATTATGCCCGTCAGCGTTGTGCCGAGGGACTGTATGTAGTCGCTGGAATAGAAGCACAAAAGAAGCGCGGTCACATAGAATACCGTATTAAGAAATCCGCCGCCGAACGAGGTTACAAGGTTTGCGAAAACGGGGGAGCAGTTGCGGCTGAAGAAAATGTGTATCCAGCCGGAGCTGAGACCCATGAGAACACGGGGTACTATGCAGACCACCGCCGTCAGCACAGGGCTGATTTTGATAAGCTCGGAACCGAATGTGTAGCTGTCACCGAAGCAATGGATAAAGCTCGAAACACCGAACACCAATCCGAGAAGCGTGCCGTAATACGGCCCGTAAAGAATCGCGCCGATAACGACGGGGATCGGGAGAAGTGTCAGCGAAGCGTAGTCGGTTCTGAAATAGCCGAGCGGTGTGAACGACATAATGATTATAACCGCGGTGAGCAAAGCCACGGAAATATATCGTTTGGTTTTGTCATCTGTACTTTCCATTTTTATTGACCCTTCTGTCTGTTATAAATATTCTTTAATCCATCGAGGATAAGATCCTTATCATAAACTATTTCGCGGGTACAGTTTTTGACGATTTCCCTGGCAAGTCCGCCTGTTGCAACGGTGGTGCGAACCTCTTTCCCGAAGTCCTTTTCCATCCGTGCCGTCAGTCCGTCAAGCATTGCGGCTGTTCCGAAAACCGTTCCCGATTTCATACAGTCCACCGTATTTGTTCCGATTGAGCTTGCAGGAGCTTTGAGACTGACCGCCGGGAGCTGGGAAGTCTTGCCGACAAGGGCTTCAAGCGAAATGCCGACTCCTGCTGATATCGTACAGCCGAGAAACGTTCCGTTCTCGTCAAGAAGAATAATTTTTGTTGCCGTGCCAAGGTCGATGATGAAGCAGGGCAGTGGGTATTTGTCGATTGCCGCAACGGACACAACGGCGAGATCGGCGCCGAGCTGACCGCTGACGTTGTTGACGATACTAAGTCCCGTTCCAATATCGGAAGCGAGCACCTTCGGCGTAACTTCGAGAACAGTCTCGACCGCACCCTTTACGGCGTCGGTCACTTCGGGAACAACGCTGCTGATGATTGCGCCCCTAAACCCGTCGCAGCTTGCCGAATGGAGCTTAAAAATGTTCAGAAGCTCAACGGAATACTGGTCGCTCGTTCTTTTCCTGTCCGTCGCCAGACGCGATGTGAAAAGGAGATTGTCTCCCTCGAAAATTCCCATTGTTATATTGGTATTGCCGATATCTACTGTCAAAAGCATATCAATCACCGCCCATAAAACTGCCGACTGAGCCGAAAACCGTTTTGTTGTTGAAAATAAACAATATGTCACAGATATTTTCAACGTTTTCGGCGGCAAAACAGTCTGTAAAGAAATTATTGCAATACTGCCAGCAATTATTTTAATTATATTTGTTTTAAAATAAAAAGTCAACGCAAGTAATACAATGACAATAATTAACTGCGTTTTTAGTCTTTTTTACCATTTCCATACAGTTGGTTTTTGTGTATTTGCTGAAAAAATATTTTGTGTTGAAATGATTTTAAAAGTATGGTACGATATTTTTGTTAAAAGTGAGGGCTTTTTATGAAGATTTTACAAAAAGGATTTAATTATTCACAGGACGGACCGGGAAATCGTCTGGTTTATCATCTTCAGGGATGCAATTTCAGATGCAGATGGTGTTCGAACCCGGAGAGTATGCCCTTGGATTCCGAAAAGGCACAAAATGTCACGCCCGATGAGCTTGTCGAAGAGGTTATGCGAAGCCGTATGATGTTTTTTGACGGCGGCGGAGTTACCTTTACCGGCGGAGAGCCGACCTTGCAGGCAGACGAGCTTTTGCAGGTTTTGAAAAAGCTGAAAGCCGCAGGTATAAACACGGCGATAGAAACCAACGGTTCAAGCCCAAAGCTTTGTGAAATGTCCGAGTTTATTGACTATATGATCGTTGACATGAAAGAGCCCGATGATGAGATACATAAAAAATATATATCTCACAGCAATAAAACCACGGTGGAAAATTTGGTGAAGCTGTCCTCTTGCCGCAGTCAGCTTCATGTCAGGATTCCGATGATAAACCATGTAAACACGGATCCCGAACCCTTTGCGCGGCTGTTTTCAAGAATGAATATGGACAACACGGTTGTGGAAATTCTCGCTTACCATGAGTACGGAAAGTGTAAGTGGACACAGGAGTACACGATAACGGACGGCTTTGTTACCGATGAGCAGATAAGCTCTTTCAGGAAAAGACTTGAAAACGACGGTATAAAATTTGTAACAACCTAATCTGTAACGTAAAGGCTTTTTTAGCTTTTACAAGGAGGTATTTTGATGATATTCGATATTTATACACCCGAAACCGTAACCGAAAAAGCAAAATTGCTTTTCAAACACGAAAGGGCAAAGAAAAGACTTGACGGCTGGTTCATCGCAAAGGAAAAGGAGCTCGAAATCTACGATTCTCTTTCCGATCTGGACGAGGAAGTTAAGAAAGCCGTTATTCTCAGGGAAATTGTTAAAACTATTCCGATTGATCTTGATGACGAGCAGATTTTTGCCGGCACCCAGGACGACTCGTTTGCAAGAAGCTACGCGCTTATAAACCCGTCCTTTAAGGTAGAGGAGTTTGCAGGTTACTGTGACCCCGCCGCGGTCTTCGGCGATATCGTGCCCAACGATGAGTTCACCGAAGAAAGAATAAAGAAAGCCAAGGACGAGTTCCTCAAAACGGAATATGCCGAAAAGCTGAAAGCGGTTTATGTCGAAAGTGAAAGCTACACCAAGGAGGTTATCTACTTCTTTGAACAGGTTACGGGACATCTGATTGCCGATTTCCGTTTTGCGCTTCGCCACGGTCTTAAAGCACTTATCGACGAAATGAGCGGCAAGGAGGGCAACGGCTACAAGGCATTTGTGATTGCCCTTGAGGCGGCGTGCCTGCTTGCGGAAAGATATGAAAAGCTGGCAAGGGAAAAGTCGGAGACGCTTCCCGAACCTAAAAAATCACAGTTTACTCTCATGGCAGATACGCTCGCCAAGGTTCCGTATAACGGAGCGGAAAATCTCTATGAGGCTATACAGTCGTTTATAATAATGTGGCAGATGATGTGCCTTGAGCAGGCGCCGAATCCGTTTGCATTCTCCGTCGGAAATGCCGACAGAATCTTTGAACCGTACAGGAACGGACTCAGCCGCGACGAAACTGCGGCTCTGTTCAAGCATTTCCTTGTTTTCTTCAACGTTGCCGACAGAAGCTGGGCTATTTCTCAGAATATAATTGTCAGCGGACGTGACCTTTGCGGCAACGATCTTACCAATCCGACAACTTATGCTCTTCTTGACGCATATTACGATATGAACCTGCCGCAGCCGATTCTTTCGGTCAAGCTTCATAAAAACACGCCCGAAAAGCTCTATCGTGAGCTCGGCAGATTCTTCTTCTCTCCGGGTGTGCTCACTCCGTCAATGTTCAACGACGATGCGCTCTTTGAGACGCTCGGCTCACACGGAATTGACCGCGAGGATCTTCCCGATATTGCGATTGCAGGCTGTCAGGAGCCCTTGATTATGGGACAGGACAATGCCAACACGACGAATAGCTGGTTCAATCTTCCCAAAATACTCGAAATGACGCTTACGGGAGGATATTCGCTTATCACGGGCGAAAAGCTTGCCGATGTTCCCAAGGCTTCCCTTGAAAATATCAGAGAGGAGTTCTACAAGAACGTTAAGTTCTTTGCTCATGAAATGGCGAAGTCGGCAAACGGCGCGTCCGAGGCGATTTCAACTCAGCGTGTACCGTTCCTGTCCTGCTTCATGGGCGGACAAAACAACGGTATTGACGCAAGAGACATACACCGTCAGGGCACCAAATACAACGGAAGCGGCTGTCTTGTACATGGCACAAGCGTTGTCGCGGATTGCTTCAGCGCGATTGACAGACTCCTTCGCGAACGTCCGCAGGACGCCGAAAAGCTTATTCCTGCTCTCAAGGCTGATTTTGTCGGCTACGAGGAGCTTCGCGATTTCCTGCTCGATGCGGATAAATTCGGCAACAACATTGAAAAGGTGGACAATGAGGCAGGCGAAATTGCCTCAAAGGTTGCCGACATCGTCGCAAACGAAAAGAATTACCTCGGCAACCCGTTCAGACCTGATTTCAGCACACCGTCAACCCATCTGCTTTACGGCTACTGGGTCGGCGCAACTCCGGACGGCAGAAAGAGCCGCGATATGCTCAACTACGGTGTTGATCCTCTCTACGGAAGCGCAGAAAACGGACTCGGTTTCCGCGTTCTCTCAAATATGAAGATGCCGTTTGATAAGTTCAACGGCGGTTATGCATCGCACCTCGGCGTTGACCCGAAATACTTTAAGAGCGAAACCTACGAGGACAAGGGCTTGGAGTTCAGGGACAAGATTGTCAATCCTCTTTTCTTCAATCCTCTCAAGCAGGGCGTTTCACCGTTCTATCTTTATGTCAACGTCACTACGGCAGAGATACTCAGAAAGGTTCTCGCCGAACCCGAAAAATATGCTCCGAGCGGTGTTTATATCATGAGAATCCACGGAACCTTCGTTAATTTCCTCGATCTTTCACCTGCGATTCAGCAGGATATTATACGCCGCCTCGATCCTAAGTCGGCGAATTTGGGATAAAAGATGAACAACATCAGTCGCTTACGCGACAGCTTCCCCTCCGAGGAGAAGCCTCTCTCTTAACATTGTTCTGAAAGGAGCCCTCCGATGAACTCACTCGGAATTGACATCGGCACGACCGGAATTTGCGGAATCTCCGTTGACTGTGAAACGGGAAAGCTGCTCGACTGCGTTAATGTCGAAAACGATTCGTTTATTAAAACCGATAAGCCGTATGAGCGTATTCAGAATGTCGGCAGGATAATGAACATTGTCCTCGGCATTACAGAAAAGCTTTTCACCGCCGACACAAAGGCGATAGGCATATCCAACCAGATGCACGGCATACTCTACGCCGACGAAAACGGCGCGGCAGTTTCACCGCTGTATACCTGGCAGGACGAAAGAGGAAATCTCGAATACAAGGACGGAGCGACATACGCCGAGTACCTGAACTCGTATGCAGGCTACGGACTGGTTTCCGACTTCTACAACAGGGAAAACGGACTTGTTCCCGAAAAGGCAAAGTATATAATGACGATAGGCGACTATGCCGCGATGCGCCTTTGCGGTGCAAAGAAGCCGCTTATGCACGTTACCAATGCGGCGTCGCTCGGACTTTATGATATTAAAAATAAAAAATTTACGGTTGATTACGACTGTCTTCCGCGCGTGACGGATTCGCTTGAAATTGTCGGCGAATACAACGGTGTTCCCGTCACGGTCGCTTTGGGCGACAATCAGGCAAGCTTTATCGGCTCGGTTCGTGATGACAGAGGTGCGCTTCTCAATTTCGGCACAGGCTCGCAGATTTCGGTTATAAGCGATTCTCCCGACGCTCCCGACGGTGTTGAAGCGAGACCGTTCACAGAGGGAAAATATCTTTTGGCAGGCTGTGCGCTCTGCGGAGGCAGGGCATTTGCGATTGCGTCAAAGTTTGTTTCAATGTGTGCCGAGCTTGCCACGGGGGAAAAGCCCGAAAACATTTATGCCGCAATAGACAGGGCGCTTGAATCAAAGGAAACGACATCTGTTACGGCAGATACAAGGTTCTGCGGAACACGGAGTGATCCGTCGCTCAGAGGCTCTTATTCCGGACTTGATGAGAATAATTTTACGCCCGAAGATATCCTGCTTTCGACCGTTGTCGGAATGTCGTCGGAGCTTTATGAGATGTATAAAAAAATCGGCAGAGAATGTGAAAACATTGTCTGTTCGGGCAACGGCATAAGGAAGAACGCCGCTCTCAGGAGGGTGACTTCCCGAATGTTCGGACGCACGATAAAGATTCCGCTTTGCAGGGAGGAGGCGGCTTACGGCGCCGCACTTTTCGCAATGGCAGGCGGCGGAATATATCCGAATCTTGAAAGCGCAAGAAAGCTGATAAGCTACGGTTGAAAGGAGTTTTAAAATGTTTTACGATTATCCCGTGTTCTTTGAGAAGAACCGAGTTTTTCGCGTCTACAAGGGCGGAAAGCTCTTTGCCGATTTCTTCTCGGACGATTCCGAGGACGGCAACTATCCCGAAGAGTGGGTCGTTTCAAGCGTGCACGCGCTCAACGACGGAAGCACGGACGAATATGAAGGCGTTTCAAAAATCAGGGGAGAGGAGCTCTATCTCAATGATGCCCTTGAAAAATACAAGGAACAGATGATTGGCGACAGAGAGGATCTCGGCGTGCTTACCAAGATACTCGACAGCGCGATCCGTCTGCCCGTTCAGGCTCACCCCGACAAGGCTTTCTCCCACAAATACTTCAACTCGTCATACGGCAAGGAGGAAAGCTGGTATATTCTTGCGACCCGTCCGGGCGGCAAGGTGTTCTACGGCTTCAAGGACGGCGTGACGATGGAGCAGTTTGAAAAGGCAATTGAGGAGAGCGAAAACAGCAAGACCGTTATGGAGAATTTGCTTGAATCGTTTGAGGTCAAGCCGGGCGACGTTATCTATATCCCGGCAAAGATGGTGCACGCCATCGGCGCAGGCTGTCTGCTCCTTGAGGTTCAGGAACCGACGGATTTTACAATACAGCCCGAACGCTGGTGCGGCGATTACAGGCTTAACGACAACGAAATGTACCTCGGCATCGGCAAGAAGAGCGCTCTTGAGTGCTTTGATGTCGGAATGAAATATCCGGCTCCGATTGAACCTGTGCTTGTCGGCGGCGAGGACGGAATGAAATATTATTCGCTCATTGACGAGAGAATGACCACAAGCTTTTCGGTAAGAAGAGCCGAGCTCAGAGGCGGAAGCTTTAAGCTGAACAGGGGCGCGGCAATTTATGTTGTAACCGAGGGCGAGGGTAAACTCACAGGCGACGGATACGAAAAGGACGTGAAGAAAGGCGACTATTTCTTCATTCCCGTTGCCGCAAAGGGTAAATTTACCGTCAGCGGAAACGCCAATGTCGTGGAGTGTTATAGGTAGGATTTTTGCTGGTATTTATCAGCCTTTCTCTCAAGGGCAATGTCATTAACTTAAGATAAGAATATCTTGCAGTCGCTTACAAGGCTCCCCTTGTCAGGTAGCGAAGCGGCGCGACGGTAGTGAATGACAGTCCGGTGGACTGT
>SAMEA104315428__coassemble_894_pt1 | contig 29143 bp, 26 predicted proteins | sample SAMEA104315428__metabat2_low_PE_040 | metagenome-assembled genome bin SAMEA104315428 (sample SAMEA104315428) | gut metagenome | biome: Monkey gut; feature: monkey-associated habitat; material: faeces | place: China | collected 2013
GGAGGGGTTGGGGCAAGTTTTATCAGAATTCCAAGAAAACCCCTCAGTCGGCTGCGCCGACAGCTCCCCTGCAAGGGAGCCTATATAGGTTTCTGACTTTTTGCCAAGCCCAGCTCCGATTTTCACAAAGAACAAAAAAGCCGCAGATCCCGATTATCGTGTCGGGGTCTGCGGCTTAATGCAATACCGCACAATTGAGGTGTACGAATTGCGCAGTTAGATTTTGTGCAGCATGAAGGAACCATATTCAAGCAAGGCGTGTACATCAATTTGTGCGATATTGCCTTAACTCATATTTTACAGAATATTCTTTTGTGTTTATTATCACTTTCAGGACGGTTTCCTCGCCGCCGGGGATACTGAAGCACGGCATAAAATCAAGCGGATCGGTGTTCTTTCGATCACGGGAGAGGGTGAAATCCACTTCCCTGCCGCCGCAAAGTATCTTGATTTGGCTTTTGTTCAGATAGAAGAACACGGGCGACATCAGCCGCGTTTTTCCGTCGGCATCTGTCTCCGCCTTTATACTGCCCGTTTCATAAAGAAGCTTGCCCGACGAAATGATCGACAGCTTTTTATCGCTCAAGACGATCGGGTGACTGTTCGGGCGGCGCATGAGCCAGTAAAACCGATAATACTGCGGCACGGACGGGTGCAGAACAATCGTGTCCTCCTCAATGCGCGAAAGGAGGCGGTCAATGCGCCTGTCGGCACGCAGCCACTCCTCACCGTCAAGATGAGTCGGCAGGAATCTGCCGTCCTTGTATTTCCAACGGAAATCATTGAAAACTATGCCCTGAAAATAGGCAGGAACAACGTCGCCGAAGCTGTCAAACAGCTCCTCATAAAAGCTCATTGACGTATCAAATGTTGTTTCCGGAGAAAACTGCGACGAAACAATACCGTCGGGGTTGTCGCGGTTATAAATGTACTCTCCGCGCGCGCAAAAGCCTATTTTCATCTTTTCGCGCAGGATATCACAGCAGTATTTTTCGTCCTCATGGCGGAAGTTTTCGGTCGTGTCAAAAAGGCGGTTGTTTTCGCCCCTGTTTTTCACGCAGATATTCACATTCGTCTGTGTGATAAAGCGATTGTCGGTATCCCACAGGTCATAAACGCCGCTTTCGGTCAGCGTGCGGTACCTGTAATGGACTATGATCGGTTCGGAATTGTAATACTGAATTATCCTGTATGTGACCAGATCGACCTCATCATAAACGGAATCAAAAAAATCCGTAACGGCTTCAACCGTATCATTTTTCAGGCAGTCGTCGGCGTCGAGATAAAAAATATATTTTCCCTGAGCTTTCGGCAGTCCGTAATTCCGCGCACTCGCACAGCCGCCGTTCTGCTTTGATAAAAGCGAAACATTCTCATACCTTTCGGAAAAGCTGCGGCATATCTCCTCGCTCGAATCCGTTGAGCCGTCGTTCACAAACAGTATTTCAATGTTTTCAAAGCCGACTGTCTGCTCGGTCAGCGACTCAATGCACTTGCCGATATATTTCTCGGCATTGTAAACGGGAATCAGAATCGTCGCCCTGTACGCGTACTCAGACATTATATCCACCTCCGAGCTTACGCTTGCAGAAGCCGCATATTTTGTCCTTCAGAAAAGCGTTGCCCATTCTCTTTGCCTTGTAATATATGTAGGCGTATATACTTCTCTTGAGCACAGAAACGCTGAGCTTACCGTAGAAGAAGCCGTCAACAATGTCGTTTTCTCTTATCGGTGCTCTGACCTCGCGGTACCATACGCCTGTTCCGAGACGTTTGAAATCTTCGGGAGAAATGTCGGACTTCAGAAGCTCAGGATCCCAGCCGTAAGCCGCCTTAAACCACGCACACACAGCGTAATCGCCCATAAAGGGAAGCAGTACGTTTTTCAAAAGCTCAAAGGTCTGCCTGTGCTCGCAGGAGGAAAACACGCTCATAACGTTGCGGATAAATAGCAATGTAACCTTGTCCCCCGCGGTCTGAGAGAACAGCCAGGCGTAGTTTTCGAGATTCTCTATGTCGTCCGCGTCGGCGGTCGCTTCGGGCACGTTTTCAATATAAAACAACGTCTCGTGAACCGTATCTATTTCGTCATACCGCGCATAGTCGGCAATCAGATTCATAATCGAAAAGGAAGAATCGCTTACCGGCAAAATTCTGTTGCTTTTCAGCACATCAGCTTTCATCATACAGCAAAAATACAGCCCGTCACGGCCGATTTCATCGAGACAAAAGTCTTCGGAAAGCAGTCCGCCGTTTTTCGACGAGCCGTTGAAGACACAGGCTCCCCTCTCGATCAAAGATGACAACGCGTCCGCCGAGTATGTAACCCCAACATCGGAGAAAAGAATGTACCTGCCCTCTGCCGCGGTGATCGCGTTTTTCAGCGCGTCGGCAGAGCGGACGATTTTAACCCTTGAAAGCTCCTCTTCGCCGAGACGGGAAAGATTTTCCGTATCTACCTCGGAGCATATAATGACTTCCGCGTTTGCCTGCGGCGACAAAACGCCGCTCAGAAAAGCCGCCAGCTTTTTTTCATCTGACACGCGCGGAAGAATTACACTTATATCATACATTAAAAACACCTCTTGCTTGTGAATAATAATATATTAACATAGATAGCGGTAAAAATCCACAGAATATAATTTAAAATTTACTTGACATTGTAAATTTCTTATGGTAATATATTTGACGTTGTGACGTGCTGCTATGGCTCAGGTGGTAGAGCACATCCTTGGTAAGGATGAGGTCACCGGTTCGAGTCCGGTTAGCAGCTCCAAAAGGCAGGTTTTTACCTGTCTTTTTGCTTTGTATTAAATTCACATTAAAATTAAAAGCTATAATTCACAATCGGTTTTAAATCAACTGAAATATGAATTATAGCTTTTATTGTTATTTTGATTTTCGGTCTGCGTTAAGGGGCAGAGTTTTATATGCAATACATTACAACATCCACAGCAAGGGTTATGAACGCAAGCACAAAAAGGGTCAGCGAAAGAAAAACGCCGTTTTGGATTTTTTTATCGACCCAAAACTTTCTGTGATCCGACAGCCCGTTTCTCACTCTCAACGCCGCCAGGAAAAATACGCCCAGCATTACGGTCAAGCATATATCGACAATAAGCAGCGCCTTTGTCCTGCCTATTTCGATAGCGTCATATACAAGAGAAAGATCGGAATTGATACCGAACAGTTCACCTATGGTTGTGAAAACCACCAGCAAATCTATTGTGGCAACTGTAAGCAGGAGTCCGTTATTCAGTTCAATAGCTTTCAATGCCCGTCTTCGGCTCTTTTTGACCCACTTGGTCAAAAGCGGAATATATAATGCGCCGAACACAACGGGAATTATTATGAATAAGAAACCCAATTAAGTAATCCCCTTTGTACTATTTCCCACAAGATTATAAAGATTTTATGACAAAAAGTCAAGTTATCTGAGCGAAAAGCCCTCTTTTTTTACAGGTAGAACCTCTTTATTAAGGTCTCCGCCGTTCTTTTTGTATATTTCGTACAACTCGTCAATTCTTTCGTCCGAGTACGAATATCCCCATTGATTCTTTATCTTTGCAAAATCCTCGAAAGTTTCGTCCGGCAGAACCTTGATGTCCTCTGTTTTCAGCGGAAGCGGTATGCACACCGTTCCGTCCGATGTGATGAAATATTTTTCTGCGATTTCGATAAGCCGTCTGTTCGCCTCCAGCTTGGGATATTCCTCGTCAAACATTATCCTTGTTATCGGGAAAACCGCTATCCTTGCGCCGAGAAATTCATAAGCCCTTTTTGAAAGTCCGCCGTGTCCGTGGTGAGCCACCTGAACAACATCGCACCTGAGCGTTTCGCCGTAACGAGCCTCAAGCACAGCACTCGAAAGCGCCGATGCGTCGCCCGGAATGAAAACCTTGGTACCGCCGACGCTCATCATCACCGCGCAGGACGAATCGTTGTAATCGGGCACCTTGGACGGGAAATGATCCTCGTGGGTGCAGAGAACCTCAAAGCTGAGATTTCTGAGCGTAAAGCGCATACCCGAATGAAGCTTGTATTTCGGAATATCAAGTCCATCAAGCTGTCGGAAAAGCTTTAACGAAAGGAGCACCTCTTCGTCGTCCCAATCGCCGTCAACGTCGTATTTCGGATCCATCAGGTTGGAATAGAAGCCCTCTATCACAACGTCGTCGCAGTTGTATTTTAGGAAATCCATCAGCTTTGAAATATGGTCGGAATGTGCGTGGGTAATCAGCCAGCCGCTGACAACGATTTTCTCGCCCTTCGGCGTTCTGTCGCGCATAAACTTATGGATTCTGTCGTTGTCGTTAAACTGGAAATAGTGGCCGCTGTCAACAACGAAAAAGCTGTTGTCGGGGCACTGAACCAGCAGACACATACCGCAGTCAATGTAGGTGTGGTCGTTCTCAAACCCGTAAAAAACCGTGCCCGAACTGCCCGAACACTTCGCCTCGGCGTTCGGCGGAACAGGATTCTCCCCCGCCGTGACGCGGAGAGACGAGTCACAGGGCGTGTAAAGCGCCGTTATATGCAGTCCGTCACGCTCAAGCAGATCGAACACATTGCCGTTGTTTTCGTTGTGCTGAACGGTTTTGAAGCCGTTGCTTTCAAGCTCATTGAGCCATTGCTCCGCCCCGGCGAAATCCACGTCTTTGTAAAGAGCCATAAAGCAGTTTTCGCGGCAGTCATAGAGCCTTTCGGCATTTACTTTTTCAAACGACAGCTCGCTGTCAAAAAAATCTATTGTGTTCATTATGCGTCCTCTTTTTTAGCCTTTTTGGCGATAAAAACAACTCCGGCGGCAATCACAAGCAGCATACAAACGGCAGCAGCCGCGATAATTACGATCTTCTTTTTGTCGTTGAGCTTTGACGGAGTGCCGCTGTCGGTCTTGTCGGTTTCCGACTTTTTGCTGACTGAGGAATCGGCGTTTTCCGTCGTGGTCTGCTCGGACTTTTCGGTTACGGATGTTGTCGTCACCGACACATCGGATTTTTCGGTCTTGGAAACGGTCGTGCCGACCTGACCGGGAGCCGCCGCCGAACCGCCGTCCGTCTTTTCGCCGAGCTGAGTGATGCTCGTACCTATCGGGTCTGCTCCGCCGCTCGCGGAAGAAACGCCGCAATTTGTTACGGTGAGCTTCACGTCGTCGGCTGTCAGCTTATCCTTGGTTGTTTTCTTCAGCGTTATGACAAGCAGATCCTTGCCATTGACCGCCTTGAAATCCGCGGTTGTGGCGAATGTGAAAGCGATCGGATTGGAGTCCTTGTTAAAGCTCGAAAGAGTTGCGTCCTCCGTGTTCAGATCGTCAACATAGATTTTGAAATTTCTGAGTCCTGCGCCGTTTTCGCATTTTTCAACCTTTAAGCGGCCTGAAAGCTTAACCTCAAAATCGAGACAGTTAAAGGTTGAGCCGCCGTTGTAATCAACGGAAACGACAGCTTTGGAGTCGTCCTCGGAAACAAGGGTCACTCCGAACTTCGCCTTGTCGGCGGCAAGCGCCGGGATAAACATACAAAAAGCCATTACGGCTGCGATAATTACCGAAATAAATTTTTTCATAACATAACCTCCGTTTGCATCAGTATACCACATTACAAAACATTTTTCAACCGCCGCATATTTGTTTATATTGCATAATGTAACATTGATTTTTTTGTAGACTTTTCAACATTGAATTATTATAATATGTTTCAAAGTCCGTTCCAAGGAGGGTTATTATGGAACAGAAAAGCAAGTTTAAATTAAATCAAATTGTTTTGGCGGCGCTCTTTGCGGCATTGACGACCGTCCTCACCTACTATGTCAAAATTCCGACCCACAACGGATATATGCACATCGGTGATTCGATAATCTATCTCTGCGCGAGCATCCTCCCCTATCCTCTTGCGGCTTTGAGCGCAGGAATCGGTGCGGCTCTATCCGACGCGATCGGCGGATACACAATGTACATCATTCCGACGTTTATCATCAAAGCGCTTTTGGCTTTCTGCTTCACCTCTAAGGCGAAAAAGCTTGTCTGCAAGCGAAACATTATCGGTGTTTTCATCGCCGCTCTTATCACGCTCGGCGGCTACTACGTTGCAGAGGTAATAATCCTTGCGCTCTCTTCAGGCAATTTCAGCGATTATCTTTTCAGCCTCCCGTCATGGGTCAGCGCGCTGAACACCCTGCCCGGCAACGCTATTCAGGCAGGCTCCAGCGGTGTGCTTTACATCGTGCTTTCCGTGGCTCTTGACAAGGCAAATATTAAAGACAGAATGAGGAAATTTTAAAATGGCAGACATTGTTTACACTTACGGCGGCAGCGTCTATATGAACATAACGAACAAGTGTCCCTGCTCCTGCGTTTTTTGCATCAGGAGCAACGGCGACGGTCTCGGTTCGGCGGAATCGCTGTGGCTGAAAAAGGATCCCACCCTCGAAGAAATCGAAAGCGAGATCGACAAATTTGACTTTTCACCGTATTCGGAGGTCGTTTTCTGCGGCTACGGCGAACCGACTCAGGCGCTTGACAACCTTATCGCGAGCGCGAAGTATCTCAAGGAAAAATACGGTCTGAAAATTCGGCTCAATTCCAACGGTCTCAGCGATCTTATCAACGGAAAGGAAACCGCAAAGCTTCTCGACGGCGTTGTTGATTCTATTTCGATCAGCCTCAACGCCCCGAACGCAAAGCGCTACCAGGAGGTCAGCCGCTCACGCTTCGGCGAGGACGCCTACCCTGCGCTTCTCAAATTTGCGGCGGACTGCAAAAAATACATTCCGAAGGTCAAGTTCACGGTCGTTGACGTCATAAGCAAGGAAGAGATTGACGAGTGCCGAAAAATCGCCGACGATATGGGTATTCCGCTCAGAGTAAGAGAGTGGATAAAATAAAGGTAATGCCGCCAAGGTGTGCGCTTCAATTTGTGCGGTATTGCCTAAAAAAGCAACAGCGTCATCATTGGTTTACTGCCAATGACGGCGCTGTTTTGGTATACAGTTCAAGGGTTTGCGAGCAGCGCTCATTGTCGTTTTTGCACCCTGCGACAATTGTTATGTAAGTCTTTCCGTCCCTTTCAAAGGCGGCAATCAGCGAATATCCTGCGCCGTCCGTCGTTCCCGTCTTGCCGCCGATAAAATCAGCGCAATAGTATTCGGAGGACGAATCAGTCAGCTTGATGTGATTCTTCCACGTGATGCTTCCGCCGGCAACGAAAGTCACCTTTTTCTCCTTCTCTCCCAGTATCGTCCTGATCGTTTCGTTCTTCAAAGCGTTCTCCGTCAGGATGAGCAAATCCGTCGGAGTTGAATACTGGTCATCGTTATCCCAGCCGTCCGGGTTCACGAACCGGCTGTTGACCATGCCCATTTTTTCGGCGGCGTCATTCATCAGACCGCAAAAATATTTTATCGCCTGGGCGTCGTTCATATTGTGTTTCGGGTCAGCTCTGCGCGCTGTTCCGACGGCTATCGTATAGGCTGCGTCGTTGCCCGAAACGAGGAGCAGACCTGCCAGCAAATCGCTGAGCTTCAGAATATTGTTCTTTTTTATAAGGCACAGGCTGGAGCCTTTCTCGACGTAATCCAGCTCCGAGCCGACGGTAAACTCCGCGTCGGGGCTGACATATTGAAGCGCGACATACGCCGTGAGCAGTTTGGTGAGACTTGCAGGGTATATTTTCATATTGCCCTGCTTGCTGTAAAGAAGCGAGCGATCCTCAACGCAGTAGGAAATCGCCGCCGTGCACTTTGGAACGATATCCTGAGCCGCAGTCGTCTGAGGCTGCGAGCTGTCGGCTTCAGTCGGTGGGGCTGTCGTATTCTCCGCCCTTTCCGAGGTGCAGGCAGACAGCAGAAGCACGGCAACCAACAGCGGTGCAACAAGCTTTTTTATGGGTTTAAACAGTTTCATTTCATTTATCCTTTGCTACCGAGTCGTATATTGTCCGCGATATTACCTGAGCCGTTTCGTCAAGGCGGCTGTCGAACATTTCGTTGTCCTTGGTGTTGGTGATAAAGCCGACCTCAAGCAAAAGCGACGGCATATCCGTGTCGGAATTTATGTAGTAATCGCCGTACGTGTTGTCGCGGAAGCCCTTTTTGACGCCGCGGTTCTGCTGACCCGTCACCGCACAGATCTCGGCAACAAGCTTTTCCGCAAGCTCCTTTTCATCGCCCTTGGGATTTTTGGAGACCCACGCCTCGATTCCGTTCGCCTTGACGTCCTCGGCGGAATTTCGGTGTATGCTGACAAAAAGAGTGCAGCCTTTTTTGTTCGCCGACTTGCACCTGTCCTTGAGCGTCACATCGGAGTCATCATCCCTTGTCAGATAGGTTTTCACTCCCATTTTTTCCAGCTCGTCGCGAACCTTCAGCGTCAGGTTCAGGTCGTCGTCCTTTTCACAGCGTTCGCCGCCGACAGCGCCGACATCATCGGCTCCGTGACCTGCATCAAGGCAGACGTACGGCTCGCCCGTGTAGATGTATTTTTTCCCGAACACGCCGCCGCGCACGCAGACAACAGCGGCAATCACCGCAACGATCACGACAGCAATGACGATATTCCGTTGTTTCTTTTTGATTTTGAACTTCATTTTATCACCTTAATAATGATATGGTATTTTTTGGGGTGAGCCTTAATGCCGCCCCTTTAGGGGAGGTGGCTTCGGCGGTTTGCGCCTAAGTCAGAGGGGTTAAAATAAATCTCATTAAACCTTTCATAAACCCCTCAGTCACGAACAAGCCGTGACAGCTCCCCTGCAAGGGCGCCTAGATGAAATTTCTGCTAACTTTCCTTGCCTCCATCCGATGAGGGAGGTGGCACGGCAAAGCCGTGACGGAGAGAGAGAAAAAGCTCATCATAGTCTTTTTGTAAAAAATTTAAAATTGTCTTTTGACTACCCCTCAGCCGCTTACGCGCCAGCGTCTCGCTGCGGCTCGGTCACGCTCCGGCTCTGACAGTCCACCGGACTGTCATTCACTACCGTCGCGCCGCTTCGCTACCCTCAAGGTGAGCCTAAATGGTTTCTGCTCACTTAATCAAATTCTCATAAACCTCGTCCGTGATGCAGTAGGTTGCGATCGTGCCGTCGTTAAAGGTTATCTCGGCGATTCTGTAATCGTTGCCGCAGAAGCCGTAAAGGAAGCAGTTGTCAAGCACCTTTTGAATGGTCGATTTATTTGTAATCTCGTTATTCACATAGGCAGCAAACAAATGGCTGTCGGTCTCCATATAGAGCTCAGCTTCTCTGTCCGCCCACGCGATGTTCTCATAGTTGCTGTATCCTGCTGTGAACAGCGGCAGAACATCGGTGTTTTTCCTGTTTCTCAGCTCCGACTTTGTCGCCAATTTCATGCTCTTGACATCGTTCGCCGTGATGCTCGTCTCAAAATACTTTATATATCCCTTTTCGGTGAGATACTTTATTGTGTTCGTCATCGACTTTGTAACGACAAAGGACTTCGGCGTATCGTTCATAGCGGTTACTGTCAGATCATCCTTCTTTGAGTTCTCCTCTATCTTCTTGAGTACAACCGCCAATTCATCGGAAATCTCTCCGGTTTTTTCGTTTATCAAATCGCCGTTTTCGTCCCTGTAATAGCCGTCATATTCGACACCGGAAGCCGCATCGCTGAAGCCGAAGCTGATAACGCCCAGCTCATCCTCAGGCTTGTGGAAGAAAATGTCGTTTGCGCTCTGATTTTCAAGGTCGGCTATTACCGCCTTTTTCAGCTCATCTGTAACTATCTCACAGCGATGAGCCTTTTTGAGATGCTTGGAATACAGGAAGAAAATATTTGCCGGATTTTCTTCCGAAGAAACAGAGGACAAATCATAACCGCCAGCCACGCCGTCATTGCTGTCAAAATAAGTACTTACAAGGCTTTTTATGACCTCGGTATCGCCCAGTCCCATGATCTGCTTTGCGTTCTCTTCGGTTGTGTCGGAATAATAACGCTTAACCGTCTTTCCGTTTTTGAGAGTGTATTTTATCTCAAAATTCAGCGCGCAGGCGTCGGAGGCGTTGTCCTTTATGCGTCCGTCCTCAACGAAATTTTTGTGAATAGAAATAATCTTTTCTATCTGGTCCTTATCCTCAACGGTATACGAGGGATAGGTTGATTCCTGGGAGCCGTAGCCCGTCATGATTATATCCCTTCCGCCGGAATTGCTGATTCCGCGATAAGATCTCATATCCACATAGCCGTATTTCGGAGCGCGATGCACGGCGTTGCTGTCGTTCACCTCGCTGTAAGGATTTGCGATCGCAGTCGAAAACTCGATTGACGCAATGTCCTCGGCATCGGGAACTCTCGACGAATAGCCAAAGAGTCCGGTTGAGAATATCACGGTGATTATTGCAATCGCGGCAATGCACGCCGGCACTCTTTTGATCATGGATTTCAGTATCAGCCTGCGCTTGTATCCGAACACCATCTTGAACACAAAGTAGGGCACGATGAAAAATCCTACCGAGTAAAGGAAGGTAAGGAAGCTTCCCTTTGTGATGTCAAATGAGCTGTCAACAATGCTGTACATTCCGAACTCCGCGACATACAGTCCCGCCATAACCGCGCAGATCTCATTGAGTCCTCTTGCCCTGCCGAACGAACCGCTGATTTCGTTCCTGCGCTTTGGGAACGCAAGGTAAGCGATCACGAAAATAACCGCGGCATAGACAAAGTCCATAATTGCGCCCGAAAAATCGAAAACTGTGAGGTTATAAAACGGCGTGCCGTCTTGGTTAAAGGTGAAATACTGCTGGAATACGCCGATAAAGGTTTCGTTCATCGTGTCTTCATACATATCGGGTATACTGTATTTCGCCGAATCCGTATATCCGAACATATACAAATATGGGTTAAAGAAATTCCACTTTCCCTCATAAACATTTATTCCGCCGAGGGTGTAGAAGCCTCTCATCGTGCCGAACATTGCGCCTGCCACCATCGGGAACACGGCGATTATTGCCGTGAATATCAAGCCCTCGACAATGTTGCCGGAATATGCAATCGACGCCGATGTCACGGTAAACGCGAGCGTGTATATTCCAATGAAGCTCACCACAAAGTAAACCGCCATTTTTATAAGGGCAGCCGTCGGCGCATAGCCTGAGCAGAACACCGCCAGAAGCTCAAAAAACGCCGCTATGATAACCGCCGCATAGAACGGGACGATTCCCGCGAGATAGTTGGCAAGGAAAATCTTTTTTCTGCTGAGTCCGAGCGAGAAAACAACATTGCATTGCTTCTTGCTCTGAGTGAACGAGAAGAGCACTATGCCTGCTATAACTCCGCAGAGCACGAGCAAAACGGCAATCACTCCGTCAATATCAAACAGACCGTTCCAGAAAAAGCCGAAGTATTTATCTTTGATAAAACGTGTTCCGTCAAGCACCGGATCACGGCTGTTGACTCTGTTGTAATTGTCGATTGTTTGAAAAAACAAATATATAAAAGTAATTATGGGAATGAAGCAGACCCTTTTGCTTGAGCGCCTGAGCAGCGCCGAGAACGGATCCGCCGCAGTCTTCCTGAATTTCATAGTCTTCCCTCCTTAGTTTTTAACCAGCCTGTTGTAAACGTCCGCATTCACGGCATAGGTCGCGATTGAACCGTCGTTGTATGTGACCTCAACCACACGGTCGTCGTTGCCGTTGTAGCCGTAGAGCAGGGCGTTGTCCAGAACAGTCTGAATGGTGTCTTTATCCGTAATTGAGCTGCTGACATAATTTTCAAACGCATGATTGTATTGCTCTCGTTCTTTTTCGGACATTTCAACCTCTTGGGCGCAGGCATAGCCCGACGTGAAGAGAGGAAGCATATCCGCGTTTTTCTTTCCGACAGCCTCGGCTCTTGTTGCGAATTTAATCTTTTGCACGTCGTCAGCCGTGACGTTGGATTTTAAATACTGCATAAGGTTGTTGTCGGCAAGGTACTTGATTATGTTCTTCATATCCTTGGTGACAACAATGCACTTATTCGATGAAAGCGAAAGGCTCATGTTCGTGATATTTTTTTGACCGACGAGCTTTTTTTCGGCTGTGTCTGTAACAGTTCCGCTCAGACCATCTTTTTCAACATTGAGCTCTATATTCTTTGGGAAGAATATAACTCCAAGCTCGTCTTCGGGCTTGTGGAAAAAGATTTGTTGTGCGCTCTGCTCATTAAAGTCGTCAAAAACGGCTTTCATTAAGTCGTGGTCAACGTCGTCCACATACCTGCAGTTTTTGAAGTCCTTGGAAACCAGACAGAAGCCGTCACGATACTCGGAAGCATTTGCCATTATCGTTGTATCGGACTGATAATAGAAATATTCCTTCAGATCCTTTTTGAACTCCTCAAGGTCGTTGAGTCCGAGCGCTTTCATCGCGCTTTCGGTGCTCATCGTGCTGTAACGGCGGCTCACTGTTGCGCCGTTTTTGAGAGTGTAACTAATCAGGATGTTGTAACCGCAGACATTGTCGGCGTCCTGTTTGAGCCTGCCCTCTTTGGCAAGAGACTTGTGAACCTCAATGATCTTTTCCAGTTCTCCGTCATCCAGAATAACATACTGCGGCATATAGCAGTCATACCCATCCGAGCCGCCGAGAAGCGCATCCATAAAATCGAGTTCGGGCAGCATATCCACGCTTGTCTGTGAAACGTAGCCGTAAATTTCCTCGCTTTTAGAAATCAATTCCTTGTCTGCCATTATATAAGGACTTAAAATTTCCATCGAAATCTCGGCATACTTGACGCTTTCGACATCGGGTACATAAGCGGAATAGCCGAAAAGTCCCGTCAAAAAAATACCTGCCGTCACTGCAAACGCTGCCGCATAGGCAACGATTCTTTTCGCCGATCGCTTCATCTCTTTCATTCGTTTGCTGCTGAAAATAAATTTAAAAATCAGGTAAGCAAGCGCAAATGATACAATAAATGAAACGAATGCTACTACGGCTATGCTGTGGCTGTCTGCCCTGCTTACGGTAATGGCGGTTGTTCCGGCATAGAAGCCGACCATTGCGCCGCATATTTCGTTAAGCCCCTTAGCTTTACCGAAATAGCCGCTGATCTCATTCTTGCGCTTCGGAAACCTCAGGTAAGCTATTGCGAAAATTATTGCCGAATAAACGAAGCACATTATTGAGCCCGACCAGTCGTAAATGCCGAATCTTGAGATATCATAATATACCCATCTCAGCATTTCCGACGCGATATCACCCTCTCCGCCGGGCAAAAAGCCCAATGCAAAGAATGGATAAAAGAAGTTCCATTCTCCGCCGTAAAGAAGACCGCCGCCGTGGGTATAAATGCCGGTCATACGGTTAAAAAAGCTGTAAAGGTAATTGGTAAAAAGTGCGATCACAACGGAAAAAACTCCGGCTTCTATGATGTTTCCCGAAAAAGCCATTGCTGCCGACACCACCGTAAAAGTGAGGACGTAGGTTGCGATCATACTGATTACCGTAAGCAATGCGAAGTGGATCGTCGGGAACTGAACGGTGTAGCCGGCGATCAGGTCGGCAAGGATTTCAACGACTGCCGAAAATATCACTGCGACCGCAAACGGAGCGATTCCGCCGAGGTACTTCGCAAGAAATATCTTTCTGCGGCTCAAGCCGAGCGAGAAAACAACGTTGCTCTGCTTCTTGACCTGCGTAAACCTGAACAGCGCGACCGCCGAAATAATTGCGAAAATAACTACAACAATTCCAACGATTGCGTCCACAAGAATGGCATCCCAGAAATATCCGTGTACATCATGCCATTTGCCCGAACCGTTCACGGCTTCGGGAATAAACTCAAGCAATGTGGTGGAAATAAGTATAATAAGCGTCACTATCGGGACAAATCGGGATTTTTTCACCGAATCCCAAAACATTGACGCAAAGGGATTACGAGAAGATTTTTTCAAAGTCATAATCCGTGTCCTCCATCTCTTCGAGGAAAATTTCTTCGAGCGAAAGCGGGAAGCGTTCACAGAGAACAGGATCAAGCGAATTGATAACCGCCTGCGCTTTCTCTACATTTTCCGAAACGGTAAAGGTGATTATTTTGCCATCCTTTTTGAAATTTTTGAGCTTTAAACCTCCGAAAGCTTCGCGGTCAAGCTCATCCTTGAACGCAAGGCGGAACTTGCAGCGGCTGCCGTTCATATCGTCAACGGCACAGTCCATTGCAATCGTCTGTCCGTTGATGAGTGCGATGTGGTCGCACATATCAGCAAGCTCATGGAGGTTGTGAGATGAAATGATTATCGAACATTCCTTTTCAGCCATGTAGTCAAGGAGTATTTTCTTCGTAAGATTCCTCTTTGCCGGATCAAGTCCGTCGAACGATTCGTCAAGAAGAATTACCTTCGGCAGGCACGAAAGTCCGAGTATCATTTCCGCCTGTCTCTGCATTCCCTTTGAAAAACCGATGAGCTTTTTCTTCGGGTCGAGACCGAAAAGACCCGTCAGCTTTTTGAAAGTATCCATACAGAAATTTGGGTGAAAGCCCTTGTAATAATTCGCCATGCTGTTCATTGACGAGCCGAGTGCAAAGTAAATATCATCGGGAACATAGAAAAGATCGGTTTTAAGCTCAGGGTGCTTAAAAAGGCTCTGTCCGTTCAGCTTGACGTCGCCGCTGTCGGGCAGGTAAACACCTGCGATGATTTTCAAAAGCGTGGTTTTACCCGCACCGTTGTAGCCGACAAGTCCGTAAAGCGAAGATTCATTGACCGAGAACGAAAGGTTCTTGATCGCCGTGTAGTCATCAAAGGTTTTTGTTATGTTAGTTATCTCAATCATTTTGTTTTTTCCTCCTCATAAATCTTGTTGATAAGCTCAATCAGAGAATCCCTGCCGACTCCCTTTGACTTGAGCGAGCGAAGATCGGGTTCAATGTCCTTGAGAGCCTTTTCGGCTATCGAAGTGTTGTCTGCGGCATCGGAGGAAACGAAACTTCCCCTGCCGACAAGGGAATAAATTACTCCCTCATCCTCAAGATCCGCGAATGCACGCTTGACCGTGTTGACATTGATTCCCGTCTGAAGCGAAACCGACCTGATAGACGGGAGCTGTTCGTCTGCCTTGTAAATGCCAAGGCGAATACACGTTATCAGTTGGTTCTTGATTTGTTCGTAGATTGGGATCCTGCTCCTGGAATCAATCTCAAACATGGTATCACCTTCTTTCGGGCGTGTTAAGTGTGATATCTGTACTATCACACTTGCATAATATCATTGATTTTCCTTTTTGTCAATAGTTTTACTGTAATTTTTTGCGGTTTTTTCTGCTTTGCGGCAATGCGGTTATCACACCCTGCGGTTTTGGTTTTATCAAAGCTCGTCGCAGGGCACGATGCCTACATCGTGCCGAAAATTTCTGCTGACTTTCCTTGCCTCCATCTGATGAGGGAGGTGGCGCGGCGAAGCCGTGACGGAGGGAGAGAAAATGCCCATTATAGCTTTTATGAAAAATTTTAAATAATATTTTTCTAACTACCCCTCAGTCGCTTACGCGCCAGCTCCCCTGACAAGGTGAGCCTAAATGGTTTCTACAAAATTGGAGTTTACATTCATAGATAAACATTTTCAAAATTCTTTTTCCACGGTGTGATGTGGGCATCACACCCTATGGTTTTCGTTTTATCAAGGCTTATCGTAGGGCACGATGCCCACATCGTGCCGAAAATTTCTGCTGACTTTTCGTCTCCCCTGCACAGGTGCCAAAACAGTTTCAAAGATTTTCACTTGACATCGGGCGCGCTTTGACTATAATAGTGTTGAAATTAAATTCACGGAAGTTAAGACACACCTATATCCAAAATCTATATTCGGAAACAGAGATTGTATATGGCAAAAATCAGTCAAAAATCAAAAGGCATAATCTATATCATGACGGCGGCGTTCGGCTTCGCCATGATGTCGCTTTTCGTCAAGCTGGCAGGCGATCTGCCGGCATTTCAGAAAGCTTTTTTCAGGAATTTCGTTGCGCTCATCTTCATATTTGTGATGATGATCCGCGAAAAAGTGAGCTTCATCCCGCCGAAAGAGCATATCCCCGACCTGTTGGGCAGAAGCTTTTTCGGCACAATGGGTCTGCTGTGTAATTTTTATGCGCTCGGCAAGCTCAATCTTTCCGATGCCAATATGCTCAACAAGCTTTCGCCGTTTTTTGCGATTATTTTTTCAATTTTCCTTTTAAAAGAGAAGCCGAAAATCGCGCAGATCATCGGCGTTACGGTTGCGTTTATCGGCAGTCTGTTCATCATCAAGCCCGGCTTTGACAATCCTCAGGTCTTCCCTGCGATTGCGGGACTTTTGGGCGGTATGGGCGCCGGCATCGCATACACCTTTGTGCGCCGACTCGGCAAAAAGCAGGAAAACAGCCGCCGAATCGTGTTTTTCTTCTCGGCTTTTTCGTGCCTTTTGTGTCTGCCGTTTCTGATAATTGAATATCAGCAGATGAGCGCCTTACAGCTCCTTTATCTCATACTTGCCGGAACGTTCGCCTGCGTCGGACAGCTCGGCATCACGAAAGCATACATCTGCGCGCCCGCGAGGGAAATTTCCGTTTACGATTACACCCAGGTCATTTTTGCCGCCGCCCTCGGTTTTTTCGTGTTTGGCGACATTCCCGACTGGTTCAGCATTCTCGGCTATGTTCTGATTTGCGGCGCAGGAGTGGCAATGTTTTTCTACAACAAAAAGCGAGCGGAATAAAAATGCTTTTCAGGTTGCATTTTTCGCCGCCCGTGCTATAATATCAAATCGGTGATACTTATGAAATACAATACATATATTTTCGACCTTGACGGAACCCTGCTTGACACTTTGCAGGATCTTGCGAACGCCGTCAATTTCGCAATGAGGGAAATGAACTACCCCGAACACACCGTTGACGAGGTGCGCCGCTTTATCGGCAACGGAATACGAATGTTGATTAAACGTGCCGCGCCGCAGGACATTTCAAGCGAGGATTATGACAAAACACTCGCGGTTTTCACAGCCTATTATCTCGATCACATTGCCGACTGCACCCGTCCGTACAGCGGCATAACCGACGTAATAAAAAGTCTGAAGGCTCACAGCTGCAAGATTGCCGTTGTGTCCAACAAAGCGGACGAGGCGGCAAAAAAGGTGGTTGCGGACTTCTTCGGCGACATATTCGACCTTGTTGTCGGCAAAATGGATTGTTTCCCGTCAAAGCCTGCGCCCGATTCGGTGCTTTATGTTATCAAGGCGCTGGAAGCCGACAAAGACAAGTGCGTTTATATCGGCGATTCCGAGGTTGACGTGCAGACGGCGCACAACTCCGGGCTTCCCTGCGTCGGTGTGACATGGGGCAACCGCGATGTTTCGGAGCTTGTTGCGGCAGGAGCGGAACACATTGCAAACATTCCGTCGGACATTCTCAAAGAAACGGGAATCGACGACTGAGACAGAGAAAAACACCCACAGCCTTTTTTGACTGTGGGTGTTGCTTATTTTTCACTTGTATCCGTAAAGAGGAGCTCTCTGAATTTCTGCTTTTCCTCTTCGGACATGGTTCTGAATCTTCCGATAATCTGTTTTTCCTCAGGTCTGAGATCCGTTATTTTTGAAAACGGCAACTCCGGATCGTTTTCATCCTCACTCTGCGGATCGTTCATTTTGATTTTTACGTTTTCGTCAAAGATGAGATATTCCAGTCCGACGTTGTAGATATTCGCCAGCTTTCGCATAACAGGAAGCGGCGGGCTCGACATGCCTGTCTCATACTTCGAAAATGATGATCTGCTCATATTGAGTATCAATGCGACATCGTCCTGTGTCATCTTGAATTGTTTTCTTAAATCGCGCAGTTTTTTGCCCAATATCGGGTTTCCCATATCTCGCATATATCCGTCCCCCTTAAATGCCTGTTTATCATAACATACATTTTTTCAAAAGTACAGATTAAATTTGCGAAAAAACAGATTTTTTGACGAAATTTGCACGAAGACAAACATTTTCGACCTAATCGTTGCACATCGACACTCTTTGTGATATAATAAATCAGTTTATTCGCATTTCAGAGGGGACAAATTATGATTGATAAAGAAATATTCAAAAATGTAAAATATTATGTTGCCGATCTTGACGGCACGGTATACCTCGGCAACGATCTTATTGACGGTGCAAAGGAATTTTTCAATTTGGTTCAGGAGAACGGCAGGGATTTTTACTTCCTGACCAACAATTCGTCCAACAACTCAAAAGTGTGCTTGGAAAAGCTTGTGAAGATGGGTTTCCCCGTTCCCGAAGAAAAAATAATTGTCTCCACCCACGTTGCTATCAATTATATAAAAAAGAATTACCCCGGCAAAAGCGTTTACCTGATCGGAAACAGTCGCCTGATTTACGACTTTGAGAGATCCGGTATCCCGATGACTCAGGAAATGCCGGACATTGTGGTACTCGGACTTGACGACACGCTCAACTACGAAAAAATCCGCAAGGGCTGCAACTACATTATCAAGGGTGCAAAATTCATTGTCACCCACCCCGACATCAAAGCCCCGATGGGCGACGACTATATGCCCGACGCAGGCTCAATGATGGCGCTTTTCTCCACCTGCACAGGAGTTGAGCCTCTTGTTATGGGCAAGCCCGAAGTCTACACGGCGGACTATCTCACCAAGCTGCTGAACTGCCGCCGCGACGAAATTTGTTTCATCGGTGATTCCCTTGCCGCGGACATCGCGCTCGGAGTTCGCCACGGTATGAAAACCGCCTGTGTCCTCACCGGCGTCACGACCCCCGAAATATATGAAAAATCAGACATCAAAGCCGATGTCTGCGTCAATTCAATCAAGGACTTGTGTGAGATTTTCAGGTGAAGTTCCTATTTAGCAATAACATATAGTTAAGCATAAACAGTTTACAGTCCGGAAAAAGCAACATAAACGGCTGTAATCCATATTTCCCACCCCGGTAAACAGTCAGTTCGTAACCATCCTGACTATAAATAAAACTAAGGAGTATGACAAATGAAAAAGATGAAAAAGGGCACGGCGTACACCGTGCAGGCTGCGCTGATCGCCGCGCTGTATGCGGCGCTGACTTATGCGGTTGCTCCCCTCTCGTTCGGAGCAACCCAGTTCAGAATTTCCGAAGCGCTTACGGTTCTTCCGGTATTCACCCCGGCGGCAATACCCGGACTGGCAATCGGCTGCATTATCGCGAACATCGGCAGTCCCTACGGACCGATCGATATTGTTCTCGGAACGGCTGCAACCGTTCTGGCGGCATTGATGACAAGGCTGACGCGCGGCATCAGAGTGAAGAACATTCCCCTGCTGTCTTTGATTTTCCCGACAATTTTCAACGGAATAATCATCGGCGGAGAAATAATGATGTTCACCCCAGGACAGGCGGGAATCGTCGGTTTTCTGACCTCAGCATCCGGCGTCGCTCTCGGCGAGCTGGTCGTCAGCTACACGCTCGGAATACTGCTTTTTCTCGGAATTGACCGCACTCATATATTCGACAAAATATCGAAATAAAACACACAAACAGGTTCGGTGATTTAATGAAAATCAGCTTTTTGATAAAAGACCTTTCCTCAGGCGGAACGCAGAGGGCTGCGGTATCGCTTGCCAATTATTTTTCCCTGCACGGACACGATGCCGAAATTATCGCCTTTCACGGCGACGAAAGCTTTTATCCGCTTGAAGAGCTCGTCAAGGTTCGCTCCGCGGATTTCGGCGACATAAAGCAAAACGCTTCCTTGGGCAGAGTGCTCGGAGCCGTCAAAAGAATACTTAGAATCCGAAAACTGGTCAAATCGGAAAAGCCGGACGTACTGATAGGCATGAGCTTTTCAATGACGTGGTACGCTGTGCTCGCATCCGCTTTCACAAGGACGAAGTGCGTCGGCACGGAACGAAGCAATCCGTACAGCTACAAGGCGTCGAAGCTCAACACATTTCTCAGAAAATTCTTCTACCGCTTCACCGACGGGTATATTTTCCAGACCGAGAAAGCTGCAAAATTTTTCAGGAAAAAAGCTTCTCATAAGGACGCAGTTATCCCGAATGCAATATTCAACGAGACTGTTTACGCTCTTTCGCCTCCTGCAGAACGCAAAAAGGTTATCTGCGCGGCAGGCAGGCTCATCCGTTTGAAGCGTTTTGACATTCTGATAGACGCCTTTGCCGAAATCGCCGACCGTATTCCCGATTACAGTCTCTTCATTTTCGGCGAGGGTGAAGAAAAATCCGAGCTTGAAAATCAGATCAAGTATCTCGGACTTTCCGACAGAGTTATCCTTGCCGGTGCAGACCCGAACGCCGTCAGATTCATAAACTACGCCTGCGCGTTCGTGCTCTCGTCCGACCTGGAGGGAATGCCGAATGCCCTGCTTGAGGCCATGGCAATGGGCGTTCCGTGCATATCCACACGCTGTGAGCTCGGCCCCGAAGAGCTTATTGAAAACGGAGTCAACGGTATACTCACCGATGTCGGAAACGCGGAACAGCTTTCCAACGCGATGCTGACAATAATCGAGAACCCCGATATTGCCCAAAAGCTTTCGCAGAACGGAAGAAAACTCATTAAATCCCACTCCATTGAAGCCATCAGCAACCAATGGCTGGAGTTTTTGAGAAATGTATAATAAAAAACATTAAAGGAAAGAAATCGCAAAGCCTAATTACCAAGCTTTGCGATTTCTTTTACCTTATTATTTTTCTGACTTCGTCTTCCGCTTTCATGAAGTCGTCCATAATCATCCGCTGATATTTCGTGAACTTCTTTTGGTCGCAGGAGCGTGACCAAAGGCTCATCGGAACGCCAACCTTGTTCATGTGATACTTTGCAATCTGCGGATAAGCGAGAACCTCCAGGAATGCCGCAAGTCCGATAAAGCTCTGAACTCTCTGCGCCTTTTCGGGCTCCTTGTCATAATTCTCACACAGCCATGCATAAAGATCAGGGTGACAGTTTGCCATGATTCCCGAAAAGCCCGCACAGCCGTGGCGGAGCGTGTGAAGAAGCGTCTGCGAATTTGCGTTGTAAAGCTTAATGCTCGTTCCCTTTAGCTGTTCAAGTCTTGCGTCGAGCATATCGGGGTCGCAGCAGGTGTCCTTGATAAAGGTAAATCTGCCCGTTGAAATACACCAATCGAGAATTTTCGGAGTGAGGATTCTCTTGTACGGATAGGGGCATTCATAGATGCCGATCGCAATATCGTCGGGAAGCTTTGAAAGAAGATACTCGGCATTTTTTATCCAAACGTCGTCGCCGTCATTGTGAAGGTCAAGCCTGTTGCTTACCCAGACAATAGCGTCCACTCCCGTCTGAGCCATTGCGGTCATCTCGGCAATCTGCGCGTTCATATCATCGGAGTTGTGACCGGAAGCCACGACGGAAATATTTTTTCCGCTCTCCTTTACGGTCTCAACAACCGTTTTGGCAATCTTCACCTTTTCGTCAAGCGAGAGATAGATCATTTCACTCGACTGACATACGGCAAAAATTCCCGTACAACCCATTTTTATGTACCAGTTTGTAATATTCTTTACCGCCTCGTAGTCAACGGTATTGTCGTCGTGATACGGAGTTATCATCGTCGGGAATGTGCCCTTGTTTATATCTTTCATTTTTTTACCTCCCGGTATTTTTAAGGCAATACCGCACAAATTGGAGCGCTGCCTTAATTATGATTATAATTCATCGGAAAGAAAAAATCAATACGCCGCCGATAAATCGCCGTTCCGATGTCATTACTGCGGCAATTCACCGCTTGCCGATAAACAATTATGCTCTTCTGACCGAAAAAGTGTAATATTTTGTTGAAATCCGCAGCATGATTATGTTATAATACAATATATAATTATTTAGAGTATTGGATGTGATTTCGATGAAATGTCCGTTTTGCGGCTACTCCGAAAGCAAGGTTATTGACTCCCGTCCCACAGACGAGGGCGAGCGTATTCGCAGAAGAAGAGAGTGTATGAACTGCGGAAAAAGGTTCACCACCTATGAAATCATTGAAAGTGTACCCATCATCGTGGTAAAGAAAGACAAGTCCAGAGAGTCCTTTGACAGGAACAAGCTCTTCAACGGACTTCTCAGAGCGTGCGAAAAGCGCCCGGTTTCCATTGAAACGATTGAGAAAATCGTCGATGAAATCGAAACCACATTGCAGAACTCACTTGACCGTGAGGTTACCTCCATTCACATCGGAGAGCTTGCAATGGATAAGCTCAAGGACACCGATGAGGTTGCTTACGTTCGCTTTGCTTCGGTTTACAGACAGTTCAAGGACATCAACACCTTTATGGATGAGCTCGCAAAGCTCCTCGGCGAAAAAAATAATTAAGTGAGATGATTTGCTGTGAAAAAGACAAAGAATAAAGCTCTTAAGGTCGGCCTCGGCGTTACGGCTACCGCCTTTGCAGTTGCCGATCTCGCCTGCGACTTCGCAATCAAGCGTCCGGATCCCAACAAAAAGAAGAAGCCGGAAACACGCGAAATGTACATAAAAAGAGCGGAAATCAGAAAGCAGAACAACCAGCGTTTTTATGACCTGAACCCCGAAGACCTGACGATAAAAAGCGTTGACGGCCTCAACATGAAAGCCTGGTATCTTCCTGCCGAAAAGGAGTCAAAGTGCTTCGTCATCTGCGTGCACGGACACAAGTGCAACGGTCCCGACGAGTTCAGCCACATTATGCCGTTCTACCACTATGACCTCGGCTACAACTACCTCCTCCCCGACCTGACGGGTCACGGAAGAAGCGAGGGCGAATACATCGGCTTCGGCTCGTTTGACGCAAAGAACATTCTTCTCTGGGTGGACTATCTCATCAACCGCTTCGGAAGCGACATTGAGATAATCCTGCACGGAATTTCCATGGGCGCGGCAACCGTTATGAACTGCAACGAAATGTCGCCGCCGGATCAGGTCAAGCTTATCATCGAGGACTGCGGTTTCATCAGCGCGGAAGCTGTTATGAACAACACTCTCAAGGATATGATCGGATTCAAATTTATGCCGATCGTCAAGCTCGGCAGTCTTGTCAGCAAGGTCAAGGCGGGCTATTTCTTTTCGGAAAGCGACCCGCTCAAGAATATGAACAAGGCAAAGAACCCGGTTCTGTTCATTCACGGCGAAGAGGACACTTATGTTCCGTTTGAATACGGAAAAATGCTCTATGATGCCTGCCCGACGCCTAAGGATTACCTTTGGGTACCGAACACGGTTCATGCGTTCAGCTACTACAACGCCAAGGACGAGTATGAACAGAAAATAAAGAATTTCATAGCAAAATATATGGATAAAAAAGATGAAAAAGTGACAGCATAATAATAGAAAGAACCGACTTATGCCGGATAAAGGGCACATAAGTGCCCTTTGCTTTTGGAGGAAAAAATGGAGTACAAAAACTTATCAAAAGACGAACTCATAAAAATGAAAGCGGAGCTTGAAGCCGCATATAACGATTTCAAGTCGGCAGGACTCAGCCTTGATATGTCGCGCGGCAAGCCGAACAAGGTTCAGCTCGATTTGACGAACGATATGCTCGACATTGTCAACTCTTCAAGCGATATGAAAGCCTCGGACGGTATGGAGACCAGAAACTACGGCGGTCTCACGGGAATCCCGGAGTGCCGCAGGCTGATGGCTGAGCTCATGGACGTTGACGAAAAGAACGTCATTGTCGGCGGAGTCGCAAGCCTTACCCTTATGTACGATTACATCTCACAATGTATGGTCTTCGGCTGCGGCTCAGAGCCGTGGATAAAGCAGGGAGAAATCAAATTTCTCTGTCCCTGCCCCGGCTATGACAGACATTTCAGAGTTCTTGAGCATTTCGGCATAAAGATGATAAATATAAATATGAACGACGACGGCCCCGATATGGACAGCATTGAGGAATACGTCAAGGACGAAAAGGTCAAGGGACTTTTCTGCGTGCCCAAGTATTCCAATCCCGACGGAATAACGTTTTCCGACGAGGTTGTCCGCCGCTTTGCCGCTCTGAAACCTGCGGCAAAGGATTTCAGAGTGATCTGGGACAACGCCTACATTGTTCACGACATAAACGACACACCCGACGAGCTTCTCAACATTTTTGACGAAGCAAAGAAATGCGGCAGCGAGGATCTCTTCATCGAGGTCGCCTCCACGTCGAAAATCAGCTTTGCGGGCGCCGGAATTTCAGCAATCGCCGCGTCCGACAGCAACATTGCCGCAATCAAGGAGCGTATGGGTGTTCAGATAATTTCAAACGACAAGGTCAACCAGCTCCGACACGCGCGCTATTTCAAAGACCTTGACGGCATAAAGGCGCACATGAAGAAGCACGCCGCAATTCTCAAGCCGAAGTTCGACGCAGTCACAAGCGGATTTGCGAAAGCCTTTGACGGAACGGGAATTGCGCACTGGAAAAATCCGAACGGCGGCTATTTCATCAGCCTTTACGTCATGAACGGCTGTGCGAAGCGCGTCGGTCAGCTCTGCAAGGAAGCAGGTCTCACGCTCACGACCGTCGGCGCGACCTATCCCTACGGCATTGACCCCGATGACAGCAACATAAGAATTGCGCCGTCATATCCCGACGTTGACGAGCTGGAGAAGGCCGTTGAGCTTCTTTGCGTATGCGTCAAGCTGGCGGCAATCGAAAAACTTATTGAAGAGTGATGCAAATGAACCGTCCCATATATGAAGTAAGAGAATTTCATAATTTCAGGGAGCTTCTGAATCAGAGTGAAGCGCTTTACGGAAACAGCCCTGCTTTCAAGGTCAAGAACCAGATCGGTCAGATCCTTGACATCAGCTATACCCATTTTAAGGGCGACGTTGAGGCTCTCGGAACAGCTCTGCTTGACCTCGGACTCGGCGGAGCGAGGATAGCCGTTGCAGGTGCGAACAGCTACAAATGGTGCCTGAGCTATATGGCTGTCGGCTGCGGAGTCGGCGTTGTTGTCCCGACGGACAAGGAGCTTCCGTTTGACGACATCAAAAGCATACTTGAGGTTTCGGAGACAAAGGCGATTATTTTCGACAAGAAATTCGGCGACAAGCTTTTTGAAAACCGTGACAGGCTTCCGAAAGGGCTCATACTCATATCAATGGAACAGCGCAAGGACGAAAACGGCATACTTTCCTTTGACAGCCTGCTGAACAACGGCTACCGCCTTATCGGCAAGGGCTACACGGAGTATCTCGACCGTGACGTTGAGGGCAACAAAATGACCGTTCTCCTGTTCACATCGGGCACAACGGGAATGTCGAAAGCCGTTATGCTCAGCGCCGACAATATATGTTCCGACGTCCGCTCGATTATGGGCTTTGTAAAAATCAACAAGGGCGAGCGCATACTCTCTATCCTGCCAATTCATCACACTTACGAATGTACCGTAACCTTTCTGTGCTGTGTCTACGGCGGAGTAACGATATGCTTCTGTGACGGACTGCGCTATATAACAAAGAACCTGGAAGAATACAAGCCGCACATTCTCATCGTCGTTCCTCTTGTGCTTGAAAAATTCTACAAGCGAATCATGAAAGCGATTGAAAAGGAGCGCGGAGGTATTGCCAAGGTCGCTCTCGGCAGCGTTATCACAAGGGCGGCAGGCGCGGCGAAGCTTGACGTTTCAAGCCTCTTCTTCGGCAAGATCAAAAAGGCTTTCGGCGGCTCGATTCGTCTCATCATTTCGGGTGCCGCAGGTATCGAGCCCGAAATAATTAAAAATATGAACCGTTTTGGTATCCGTACTTTCCAGGGCTACGGATTGACGGAATGTGCCCCGATCGTAATCTGCAACAGCGACAGGGACAATAAATACGACTCGATCGGCAAACCGATTCCCGGCGTTGAAGCTAAGATTTCAAAGCCCGACGAGAACGGAATCGGTGAAATATGCGTCAAAGGTCCCATGGTTATGCTCGGCTACTACAAGGATCCCGAAGCGACGCGCGCCGCTTTCGACAGCGACGGCTGGTACCACACAGGCGACCTCGGACGGGTTGACCGCGAGGGTCACTACTATATATGCGGACGCTGTAAAAGCGTCATAGTCACAACGAACGGAAAGAACGTCTATCCCGAAGAGCTTGAAAGTATGCTTCTCAAGGAGGACGCGGTCAAGGAATGTATCGTAACGGGACGAGAGGACGAAAGGGGCAACACCATTGTGTTTGCGCGTATTTTCCCGGACAAGAAAGCGATCGGCGCAATGTACGGCAACCGCAACATCTCCGACAAGGAGGTCAGCAAAGCCGTTTCCGACGTGGTCAAAAGAATCAACTCTCAGGTCGTAAGCTACAAATCAATCAAGCGTTTTGAAATCGTCAGCAAAGAGTTTGAGAAAACCACGACGTCAAAAATCAAGAGAAATCAGTAATAATAAATTTTCCCTCCTCATATTTTTAAACGAGGAGGGATTTTTATGCCCAAGAAAAGAAAGAGAAAACCGTCAAAGGAAGCGGCGGATCCCATTAACATAATCATTAAGGCTCTCATCGGTTCGCTTGTCAACATCATTATCTTTTTCGCGCTTTCGGCAGCCTTTTCCTTTATTTGTCTGAAAGCTGACCTTGACGAAGCCTTGCTTAAATACTTTGTTTTTGCAGCCGCGGCGATTTCGGGTCTCATCGGAGGATTCACGGCAGTCAGACCTATCCGAAAGAACGGACTGCTTATCGGCGGAGCCTGCGCCCTGCCGGCGTTCCTCATAATTTTCCTCATCTCGTCGATCGTGAGCCGAACGGGCATCGCGGTATCGGGCTGGATCGCCGCGCTGATAATAACTCTCGCTTCCGCCCTCGGAGGAATACTGAGCGCGAACCGCAGAAAGTGATTTGCTTGAGAATCGAAGTGTGCGGTATTGCCTTGAACCCCAAAATATGGTAAGATAAAGAAAAATGTACGGAGCTGAAAAATATGTTCATAACCAAACAAATATCATCTCTTCAGCGTGTGTTTCTCGACGGCAAATGCAATCTCGGCGAAATTGCCGAAGCCTCTGCTCTCAGGGGTGAAAGATTCTCATATCAGATCGCTTACACCTCAGACGAACGTTTTTTTGCCGATATAGTTGTTGAATCCGCACTTTCCGATTTTATTGAAATACGCTCTGTCGGCAATGTGCCGTCGGAGTACCCGTGCGGAGCCGATGAGTACGGGGTCTATGAACGAACCGAAGCAGGTCTTTTCCCCGACGTGCTTGAGCCCATTGACGGACAGCTTTTGATTAAAAGGAACAATTGTTACTCCGTTTGGCTCACCGCTGAGCTCCCGAAAGAGCTCAAAAGCGGACTTTACCCGATAACGGTCAAATTCTGCCGCGACGGTGAAGCTCTGTCCGAAAACACGCTCATGCTCCGTGTTATAAACGCTGTCCTGCCTGAACAGACGCTCACCTATACGCAATGGTTTCATTGCGACGGAATCGCAAATTACTACAACACGCCCGTTTTCAGCGACAGATTCTGGGAGCTTACCGAAAGCTTTATGAAAGCCGCTGTCCGCACGGGCGTTAATATGATACTCACCCCCGTTTTCACTCCGCCGCTTGACACACAGATAGGCGGCGAGCGGCTGACGGTTCAGCTCGTTGACGTCAAGGAAAGCGGCGGCAAATATACCTTTGCGTTTGACAATTTTGTCAAATGGGTAAGGCTTGCCGAGAAATGCGGCTTCAAATATTTTGAAATTTCGCACCTCTTCTCTCAATGGGGAGCGGTCGCCGCACCGAAAATCATAGCCGAAACCGACGGTGAAGAAAAGCGGATTTTCGGCTGGGATACCGTCGCGTCGTCGCAGGAATACGCCGACTTCCTCCGCGCGTTTTTGCCGAACCTCATCAAAGTTATCAAGCGGGAGGGCATTGAAAAATCGACCTTCTTCCACGTTTCGGACGAGCCGAACGAGGAGCAAATCGGCTCCTACTCTGCCGCTAAGGCAATCATCTCTCCCCTGCTTGAGGGCTTTCCGATAATTGACGCGCTTTCCGATTACGGGTTCTACGAAAAGGGCATTGTCAGCCGCCCGATTCCCTGCACGAACGAAATTGAAAGCTTCATTGACAAGGGGTTCGAGCATCCGTGGACCTACTACTGCTGCGGTCAGACGGGAAAGCTCAGCAACAGGTTCTTCGGTATGCCGCTTGCCGCGACAAGAGCGATAGGAGTTCAGCTCTTTAAATATAACATTGAGGGCTTCCTGCAATGGGGCTTCAACTTCTATAATTCGCAGTATTCGACAAGAAGCATCGACCCGTACAGGGTCACGGACGCGGACGGAGCCTTTCCGTCGGGCGATTCGTTCACGGTATACCCCGGCAAAAACGGTGCGGTCGAATCCGTCAGGAGCGCCGTTTTCTATGACGGACTTCAGGATATGCGCGCTATGCAGCTTCTTGCCGAAAGAATCGGTACACCTGCCGTTGTGGAGCTGCTCGAAAATGAGTTCGGAAAAATCACCTTCACCGAATATCCGCGCGGAGCAGAAAAAATATTGAAAATGCGAAAAATTATAAATAATCATTTAGACAGTTTGTATAAATTATAATTATTTTGACATTTTTCTTTGCATTTTATTACATATTTTGTTATAATACCCTCGTAAAAATTTTTAAAGGGGCGAGCACATTGCTGGAAAGAGCAGAATATCCCGAACAGGTCGGCGTTGACTCAGCCGTTGTCACGGATCTGATTCGATTCTACGAAAAACTTGATTTTAACATTGACAGTCTTATGGTTGTCAGACACGGAAAGGTTGCGTGTGAATGTCATTGGGCGCCGAACCGCGTTGACACTCCGCACGATATGTTTTCGCTCAGCAAGAGCGTTACGGCGACCGCAATCGGAATCGCCGTGGACGAGGGTTATGTCTCCCTCGACACCAAGATATACGAAAAATACTTCCCGCACAAGCTTGAGGGCTTGACGGGTCAGCAAAAGGAATGGGCGCAGAAGGTCACCGTTCACGACGTTCTCTCAATGAGAATGGGCAAGGTCACAAGCGTCTTTGACGACAAGGCAAAGACCGACTGGGTTGACGGCATACTTGACAAGCCGATTCAGTTTGAACCGAACACGGACTGGAAATATATCAGCGAGAACGCATATCTCCTCTCGTGGATAATCCAGCGCGAAACGGGAATGACAATGACCGAGTACCTCACGCCGAGGCTGTACGAGCC
>SAMEA104315428__coassemble_904_pt1 | contig 28586 bp, 26 predicted proteins | sample SAMEA104315428__metabat2_low_PE_040 | metagenome-assembled genome bin SAMEA104315428 (sample SAMEA104315428) | gut metagenome | biome: Monkey gut; feature: monkey-associated habitat; material: faeces | place: China | collected 2013
TAAAAAGGTTACTCTTGACGGCGAGGAAATAAACATTACTCCGACCGAATATTCAATTCTGAAGCTCTTTTTGGAGAACGTCGGCGCCGTGCTTTCTCCGCGTGAGATTTACCGAAAGGTATGGAGCGACGATGCTTACGGCACCGAGGGCACGGTTCTCGTTCACATAAGGCACCTGAGAGAAAAAATTGAAATTGATCCTGCGAATCCACGCTATATTGTGGCGGTGTACGGCCACGGATATAAAATGGAAAGGAGAAATTGAGATTGAGAATAAGACTCAAAACCCTTTCCGACAAAATCACCGCGATAGTAATCTACCTGATATGTATGACCCTTGTTATTGCAATGTTTCTTGAGGTCAGCTATATGGCGGATTACGGACTGTATAACCGCGAGGGCGGCAAGGACTATGCCGTTACGAAGCTGATGAAGGAGCGGGTTGACAAGGAATACGGCAATATAATGGAGTATGTCTCTCTTTCTTTTGAAAAGGGAAAGACGAAAAGCAACAAATCCAATGCGGAGCGCTTGAAAGAGCTCGAAAGCAGATATAACAGGAAAAATTCAAATCTTATTATATATGCCGAAAGCAACGACGGGAAATTCCGGCTTGACAACCTTGAAAAAGGCGAGAGCTTAGATCAAATCATTGTCGAAAAAAGGTTTTGTCTTGAAACGGAAAGAACTACCAACTTTTATGAATTTGATACCGACGTTACCAAAACGGTCACGGTGAGAGTTCTAGTCCGCGACGAATTTACCGCCGATGATACATTCAGGCTGACGCACAACATAATTGAAATTGCAAACGTACTGAAATACCCGATTATTGTTTTTATGCTCATCGCTTTGGTTGCCGCAATGGGCGTTTTGGCTGAATTAATGATGAGCCTTGAGTATCATCCCGACAGAATGAGGTTTATTGACAAGATTCCGTTCGATATTTTTACAATTACCACGGTGGTGATGATCGGCTTCGACGTTTCAATGATCGTGCTGATGTCGGCGGACAAAACAAAGGAGGACGATATCGTTCTTTGGAACGCCGTGTGTGCGATACTTGCGTTCCTGGTGTTCTGTATTATGCTTGTTTACTTCCTGTCCCTTGCTGTCAGAATCAAGCAGGGTCATATTTACAGAAACACTCTTGTCTACAAGCTGATTGAGCGTGTGCGAAAAAGAAACGGCAAGGAAATGACGGACGGAAAATTAAAAATGCCCTACGTCGGCAAGCTGATTATAACAGTCGGCTTTGTCAGCGTGCTTGACCTGGTCCTGATAATTTTCAATTATGTCAGGTACATAACGCGCGGAACGGCATATAAATTTTCGGTTTTTGTCCTCATACAGGTTGCGATGGTGTTTGTTGTCGGCACGCTGTTCTTCTGCATTGCCATCAACTTCAACCGCCTCAGGGACAGCGGAAACAGACTTGCGAAGGGCGATTACGGTGAGAATCTTGACTCGCGCGTAATGTTCGGTGACTTCAAGGCAATCAATGATAATTTCATCACCATCAAGGACGATATGATAAAAGCCCTTGAGGAGAAAAACAAGAATGAAAAAATGCGAAGCGAACTGATCGCGAATATATCCCACGATATAAAATCGCCGCTGACTTCAATCATAAACTATACCGATATAATTCGCTCCGGCAGGTGCAGCGACGAGGAGCTCAATGATTACTATCAGATAATCAACAGGCAGTCCAAGCGGCTGACCGATCTTCTCCAAAACCTTATTGACGTTTCGCAAATTACGACTGGCTCTGTTGAGTTCGATATGGACAAGCTGAATTATAATATATTTATTTCACAGCTTGCCGATGCGTTTTCCGTTGCAATGGACGAAAAGAAGCTTGACCTTGATCTGCGTGTGCCGCAGGACGATGTTTATATTGTCGCGGACGGAATGAAGCTTTGGCGTGCGTTCGAAAATCTTTTCAGCAACGTTTGCAAATACGCAATGCCGGGAACGCGAGTTTATCTTTCGGTCGATGTGACGGACGGCAAGGTAAAAACGGAGCTGAAAAACATTTCGGAGAAAAAAATAAACTCGACGCCGCAGGAGCTTTTGGAAAGATTCAAGCGCGACGACGCGTCGAGACATACCGACGGAAACGGACTCGGACTTTCAATCGTCAAAAGTTTGACCGAGCTTCAGGGCGGCGAATTTGAAATTTCCGTTGACGGAGATCTTTTCAAGTCAATAATAATTTTTGATATTGCAGAATAACAGCACGGGGCTGTCGCATTTAGCGGCAGCCCCGTGTTTCAAGTTTTATAAAGTTTAAAGCTGACAGGACGTCATATCCTCAAAGGTTTCACGTCTGACGGCAACATATTCGCTGTCCTTCGTGAGCATAACCACGGGCGGCTTTGAAATCGCGTTGTAGTTGGAGGACATTGCGTAGTTGTAAGCTCCCGTTGTCAACACGGCAAGTATATCGCCGCGGTGGGCTTCGGGAATCGTGATATTTTCCTGAATCAGGTCGCCGCTTTCACAGCAGCGTCCGGCGATCGTACACTCGTAGTCGGCAGGTGCGTTCATCCTGTTGGCAACGCAGACCGTGTATGCCGACTGATACAAAGCGTATCTCGGATTGTCGGGCATTCCGCCGTCGATGGACACATAGTTCTTGAAGCCGGGGATTTCTTTCTTTGCGCCGACAGTATAAAGAGTGATACCCGCGTCGGCAACGATACTGCGGCCGGGCTCCATAAGAATCTGCGGCATGGCAACGCCTTTAGCGGCACATTCCGCCTTGATTATGTCGGCGAGACTTTTTATGTTTGCCGAATAGTCAATTTCGGGGTCGCTTTCGACATAGCGGACTCCCATGCCGCCGCCGAGGTTGAGCGTCTTTGTCTCGTAGCCGTAGCTTTCTTTCATCTTTGCGATGAAATCTATCATTATCTTTGCCGCATCGCTGAATGGTTCATATTCAAATATCTGCGAACCGATGTGGCAATGAAAACCGCGCAGTTCAATGTTTTTGAGGGAAAGCGCAAGCTCAACGAGCTTGTCCGCCTGTCCTGTTTCGATTGCTGTGCCGAACTTGGAATCGACTTTTCCCGTCGAAATTTTGGCGTGGGTGTGCGGATCGATTCCGGGGGTCAGACGGAGAAGAATTTTCTGTCTGATTCCTCTTTTCTCGGCGTGGTCGTCGATTGCATAAAGCTCGTCGCTGTTGTCGCAGACAAAATATCCGATGGAGTTGTCCATTGCGTACTCAATGTCGGAATCGGTCTTGTTGTTGCCGTGGAAATAGGCTTTTTCAAGCGGAAATCCGACGCTTGCCGCCGTGTAAAGCTCGCCCGGAGAGACAACGTCGATACCCATTTCCTCTTCTTTCATTATTCTGTAAATCTGCCTGAAACAAAGTGATTTGCTGGCAAAAAGGGGAAGAGAGCCGCCGCCGAAAAACTCCGACATTGCCGCCTTGTATATGCGGCATTTTTCGCGGATCTTTTCCTCGTCCATAACATAAACAGGCGTGCCGTATTTTTTCGCAAGCTCAACCGTGTCGCGGCCTGCAAAGGTTAAATGTCCTTTTTCATTTATATTGAGATTGTCGCAAATCATTTTAAAAATCCTTTCGTGAGCGATGTGAGCTTAACCGATTAAAGCATGTGAGCTCTGATTTCCTGTCCGTCCATATCGGAGAGGAGAGCCGGAGCAATGTCAAAGACCGTTTTACAGCCCGAATCGCCGTTCTTGCAGAGCCTGTAGGCGGCTCTTGCGTATGCCGTGAGAACGCTTCCGGTAAATTCGGGATTCGATTCAAGCTTCAGGCTGTATTCAATGGTGTGCTTCGTTTCAAGGTCAAAGCCCGTGCGGCCGCTTCTGATTACGCTGCCGCCGTGAGGAATACCGCTGTGGCTGCGCTGAAGCTCCTCAAGCGAAATGAAATTAACTGTTGTGTCGTAGTCGGAGAAGTAGTTGGGCATAGTCTTGATTTCTTCTTCGATTCTTGCTTTGTCTGCACCGTCCTCGGCAACGACGTAGCACTCTCGTGTGTGCTTCTCCCTTGTTGTGAGCTCAGGATTTTCACCGCTGCGGACGCGTTCAACCGCGCTTTCGACCGGTACGGTGTACTGTCTTGCGTCAACAACACCGTCAATGCGGCGAATGGCGTCGGAATGACCCTGGCTTACGCCTCTGCCCCAGAAAGTGTAATCCTTGCCGTTCGGGAGAACAGCGTTCATATAAAGCCTGTTGAGCGAGAAAAGACCCGGATCCCAACCGACCGAGATTATCGCAATGTTGTTTCCCTCCTTTGCCTTTTCGTCAACATTGGCAAAGTGTTCGGGAATCCTTGCGTGGGTGTCAAAGCTGTCGATGACGCTGAAGTTTTCCGCAATCATCGGAGTTGTTACGGGCAAATCGGTTGCGCTTCCGCCGCAGTTGACGATGACGTCGATTTTGCCCTTGAAATCGGCGATGCTGTCAAAGCTGTATACGCCGGCTCCCTGTGTTTTTATATTAACGGATTCGGGGTCTCTGCGTGTGAAAACGGCGACAAGCTCCATATCGGGAGCGTTTTTGACTGCCGCTTCAACACCCTTGCCGAGATTGCCGTATCCTGCGATTCCGATTCTGATCATAATAAGTATATCCTTTCTCTCGGTAAATAACCGTCAAAAATTATTCGGTCACAATGCTGTTCATATCATAAAGTCCGGCAGGCTTGCCGATGATGAATTTTGCCGCAGAAATGCCGCCCTCGGCAAAGAGGGCTCTGGAATGAGCCTCGTGCTTGAGGGTGATAGTCTGACTGTCGGTCGAGACGAGAACCTCGTGTATGCCGACAATGTTTCCGCGTCTCACCGCGCTGATGCCGATTTCATCGCTTTCGCGCTTGCCGTTGCCGGAACGTCCGAGAACAAAGCGCGCGTTGCGGCGGATTTTCTTGATTTCGTTGGCTATCATCAGCGCCGTTCCGCTCGGAGCGTCGAGCTTGCGGTTGTGGTGAGTTTCAACGATTTCAATATCGGCGTCGGGCATTACCTCGGCTGTCCTTTTGGCAAGCTCAACGAGAAGAGCCACGCCGAGTGACATATTTGCCGAATGGAAAACCGCAATTTTCTCCGATGCTCTTTTGATGAGCTCCAGCTCGTCGTCGGTGTGTCCCGTCGTTGCGATAACGGTCGGAATACCGCGGCGCACGGCGTAGTCGAGAAGCTCTGCGGTTCCAAGGTGGTTTGAAAAGTCGATTATAACATCAGCCTCGCCGTCAAAATCGTTTATGCTGCTGTAACAGCCGCTTTTGTCAGCCATCTTGTCAACTCTTGCCGCAATTTTCATATCGTCTGCGGCGTCCACGAGCTTCTCAACCTCGCAGCCCATTCTTCCGCAGGCGCCGTTTATCATTACTTTAATCATACGTTAAGTCCCTGCTCTCTCATGCATTGGAGAAGAACTGCCTTGTGAGCGTCCTCCATCGGTGTGAGCGGAAGTCTGAGATAATCCTCACAGTAGCCCATGGCAGCCATGGCAGCTTTGACGGGAATGGGGTTGACCTCGCTGAAAAGAGCCTTGATGAGTTTGAAATACTTGAACTGCATATCGAGCGCACCCTTGGTGTCTCCGTCAAAGAACTTCTTGCACATGAGGGAGGTCTCCTTCGGGAATACGTTGGAGAGAACGGAAATAACTCCCGAACCGCCGACGGAAAGGAGAGGTACGATCTCGTCGTCGTTGCCCGAATAGAGGTCAAGCCTGTCTCCGACAATCGACATTGTTTCAACAATCTTTGCAATGTTTCCGTTGGCTTCCTTGATGCCCTGAATCATCGGGTGATCAGCAAGGATGTCGTAGGTTGCAGGCTCAATATTAACTCCGGTTCTGGAGGGTACGTTGTAAAGAATACAGGGCTTTGTGCTTGCGTCGGCGAGCGCCGTGTATGACTTGATAAGTCCGTTCTGAGTTGCCTTATTGTAGTAGGGGGTAACAACGAGGACGGCATCATAGCCGATCTCGCAGGCAAACTTTGTAAGGTCGATTCCGTAGGCGATGTCGTTTGAGCCCGTGCCGGCAATCATGGGAACTCTGCCGTCCGCTCTCTCAACCGCAAACTGAAGAGCCTCGCGGTGCTCCTTGTCGCTGAGCGTCGAGCCCTCGCCCGACGTGCCGCAGATTACAAGGCCGTCAATTCCTTCGGCAATCTGCCAGTCGATAAGCTTACCGAAATTTTCATAGTCAACGCCGTTTTCGGTGAGAGGTGTGATGAGAGCGGTTGCCGCTCCTCTGAAGATACTGTTGTCTGTCATTTTTCAAAACTCCTTTTTTGATTCTGGCATCGCATATTTTTCGATAAAACAAAAGGGTAGCCGATTTGCATCGACTACCTTTAATTTCAAATTTCTCCGACGTTTCGCCGAACGTCAAAGTTGTTTCAGATAGCTCTCCGCAAAATAAGCGACAGTACGGCGGATATTATTCCGACATACCAGCACAGCCTTCAGCCTCGGCTGCCTTCGGCAACGGCTCCTTTCACAGATACCGTAAGTCCTGCGGGACCTTGAATAGTACCTGGTACTGATAGCTCGATGCGCCTCTACCATATAGGGATTAGTTTAATCCCTTATTTAATTTTCCACATCATAACACACAATGTTGCAAAAATCAAGCCTTTTTTTATTATAAATCGACTTTTTCAAAATTTTTTGCACATTGCTTGTTTATCGGAATGAAGGAAAGTAAAAATACAGCGATTCCGACAATGAGAACGGGCAGTTGGTTCAGATGCCCGTTTGTTCCGAAGCCCTCCAGATAGTCGCCGATGACAGGAAAATGGTCAAGCGCCTCGGCAATTACGACATAAGCGGCAACGGCGGCAGACGCGACAAGGAATGAAACTCCGGCTTTGTAGGCTGTTTTGAAAAATTTAATAAGAAATACGGCGTTGAACAGCGTGAACATAATGAATACAAGACCGAAAAACGCCGGATTTGCTTCTATTCCTGCAAGATTTGAACCGTTCGGATTGATTTTTTGCGTGATAACGGCGAACGGAACGGAAAAAATAATCGAGAAAAGCTCAACTATCCACACAAACATAAGCTTGGCGCGGACGGTATCTTTTTTTGAAACGGGGAGTATTGCATTGAAATACAGATCCTTGTTTTCTCTTGAGTTCATAAAGGCGAAGAATATGCCGAGCGTGACGTAGAAAAACGCTACATAATAAGGATAGCTCGGTATGAGCAGCATTATTCCGAAAAAGGCGAAAATATATGTCATCGGATGTGCCGAAAGCAAAAATTCTTTTTTAATCAAATACTTTGTCATCGTAATCCGTCCTTTCCAGGCTGACAATTATATCCTCAAGCGAACGGCGCTGTTCCCGAGAATCGGAATATTTGCTTATCATTTCCTCAATGGGCAGAGATTCCGCAACTTCGCCGTTTCTGATATACGTTATATGCGTGGCGCACTTCTCCAAATCGGAAATTATGTGAGTCGAGAAAAAGATTGCGCGCTCGCCGCTTTTCACAAGGCTTTTGAAAAGAGTGCAGATATCGTCGCGCGAAACGGGGTCCAGTCCGCTGGTCGGCTCGTCGAAAATGAGAAGTCTGGCTCCGTGGGAAAGCGCAAGAGCTATCATAAATTTAATCTTCATTCCCGTTGAAAGCTCGTCGGCGGTCTTGCGGTCGTCTATCGCAAAAAGATTTATATACTTGGCATACTTGCTTTCGTCCCAGCTCGCTGAATAGAAATCCTTGACCGTATTTTTTATAATGTACAGCTTTTTCTTGGGATAGAAATCAATTCCGCCGTGAACCACGCCGATGCTTGTTTTGCACTTGGTCTCGTTTTCAAAAACGTTTTTGCCGAGAATCTCAACCGTTCCGCTGTCGGCGTGAATCATGTTGAGCATCGCTTTGATAGTCGTGCTTTTTCCGGCTCCGTTTTTGCCGACGAAGCCCATTATCTGTCCGCTTTCAAGGCAGAAAGATACATCTTTCAGCTCAAATTCGGGATATTTTTTGCAAAGTCCGTCAACCCTCAGCAGTTCCATTTTTTTCACCTATCCCTTCAACTATCGAATGGACAATATCGTTGAGACATTCGGCTCTTTGGAGCGCAATGCCTCTGTCTATGTCGGCGAGAAGCACAAGCGAGTCGCCCGACGAGAGGGAAAACATATCTCTCACTTCTTTTGGAATTACGATCTGTCCCTTAGGACCGATTTTGACCGTTGCAATAAAGTTTCTGCTTCTGTCCATAACGCACCTCAATATACAAGTATTACTTTTCTTACTTGTTATACCACCACAACATTTTTTTGTCAATACTTTCACCGAATAAAATTTAAATGAGCTGACAAAACTATTTTTGATAAAAAGTTTGGAGGAGAAACAAATGAGCAATAAATCTGAAAACGGGAAGAAAAGCTGGTTAAACACCAAGGTGTTCTACGCTGTCGCAATGTCGCTTGTGATTGCCATTGTCGGCGTGGCGTCTGTTATATATAATCTTTCTAAGATAAGAAATGTGACGCCCGACGCAGGCGAAAAGACGGGCTATTACACGGCGCCGAACGAGGCAAAAAGCACGGCTGAACACAAGGCGAATGTCACGGCTACCGGAATACCCGATAACCGCGACCGCACAACGTCAAAGACCGCCGAGAAGTCAACGGCAAACGACCTGAACCGTCCGTACACGGGCAAATTCCTTTTGCCGCTCAACTCGAATGTGACGAAGAATTACAGCGACGGAAATATGGTGTTTTCAAAGACGATGGGCGATTGGCGTGTTCACGACGGTATCGACATCAAGGGAAATGTGGGTGACAACGCGCTTGCCGTGCAGGACGGAAACGTGGACGAGGTGTACAACGACCCTATGTGGGGCGATGTAATTGTAATTCGCCACGGCAACGGCTTGACTGTAAAATACTGCGGCGTCAAGTCGGAGCTGAAAAAGGATGTCAAGGTGCTTCAGGGTCAGATAATCGGAACCGTTGTGGAGATCCCGACCGAAAGTAAGGACGGAGTTCATATTCATCTTGAAACCGTCGTTGAGGACAAGAACGTTGACCCGTTAAAGGCGCTGAATTTGTTGACGGAAAGCGCAACGGCGGAATGATAACAGCAGCGTTTTAATTTTTATCGGTGCGGTATAACGCTGTACGGTGATTTAATGCAGTCGCGTTGTGCCGCGAAATCGGCAAATAAATAAAGTAAAAGCTATAATTCACATTTCAGATAATTTCAGAATGATTGTGAATTATAGCTTTTATTGTTATTTTGTTTGCCGCTTGTGAAAGACGTTTTTACAGTCAAAGGGTGTTGAAAACTTGTTGTTTAGTCCGCAAATTTCTCAAATACAATTAAAAAACGGGATTTTAGACAAAAAGTGTGGAAAATTCTGTTGAAAATGTTGAAAACTCCGAATTTTCACTATGAAAGCCAAGCAGGAAAATATCTGCATAATATGCTTAAAGCTTGAAATCCTCCTCAGTAAAGCTGCCGATTCCGACCGGTTTGCGCGGAACCCTTTTCAGCGGGTCATATTTAAAACTGCGGCACGAGGAGTCAAGCTGTCTGATGCCCGTCTTGACACAGAGAACACACTCGCCGTCGGCGGAAATCATACCGTGTGAGCAGAGCTTGCACGCAGGAGAAATATCTTTACTGTTCAAAAGGCTTTTTCTCATTTCTATCCGTCCTTTCAAATGAATTTGTCCGTAAGTAATCGCTGATGATTACACTTTGATTAAATCAGCGTTCATATAAACATAATATCATATTTTTTTGTCGGTTGCAAGATTTATGTCGATAATGGTGAAACTGCCGAGCACGAGCATTGCGACCGCCGCAGGTACGGAAACGGAATACGGCTTCACCGTTATGTTGGACACGGAGGCGAAAACCTGCACCTCGCAGGGGAAGAGCCTGAAAAGAATCCATGCAATCAGCAGAGCAACAAGGCAGTTGAGCACTCGCGAAAGCCAAAAGCTTTTCATCGGCATACCGATACTCTTTATGTACGGAAGAAGCTGAAGATGCACGGCGAAGCCAGACCAGCACAGAACCGGAGCGATAAAGAATACGGGGAGATTCACAGCGGCAAAGGAACAGCCGCTTGTCACCTCGGAAAGGAGAATCAGCACGTTGAACAGCGGACTGATTTTTGTAAGCTTTAGCAGAAAACGGCTGAAGCCCGAAAAAAGAAGTATCCAAGCGCAGACATTCAGCATTGAGTCCGTGGCGCAGGCGACCGACTCCGTGAGGACGGAGGGATTGATTTTTGATTTAATTCTTTTGTCGGACAGCACGGTTTTCGGAGTGGCAAACCGCGAAAAAAATCCGATCAGCAGAGAAGCGACAACCTGAGACAAAAAAAGAAGAATGCCGCATTTTTTACTGGACAGCATCGTTGCACCGACCGCACCGATTATAAATGCAGGTCCCGAATTGACGCAAAACCACAGCATTCTTTGCGCCTGCTTTTCTGTCAGTTCGCCGCTGTGGTAAAGCTGAGATATCATTTTTGCTCCGACGGGGAATCCGCCGATCAGGCTCATCAGGATAACACACGCCGAACAGCCGGGCAGATGAAATATTTTCTGTGTTGCAGGCGAAAGCTTATCTCCCAAGCCGGAGCTTACTCCCGATCGGACAAGGTAATCCGAAAGAATCATAAACGGAAAAAGTGACGGAATCACCGTGTTTCCGCAGAGGAAAAGTCCGTCTCTCACCCCGGCAACGGCATCAGACGGATTTGAAAAGAACAAAGCGACGCACACAACCGCGATAAGAGTAGGAAAAATCAGTTTTTTGTAATTATTCAAGCTCATCACCCGTAAATATATATGAGAGAAAAACTTTTGTTTATGATAGGGTGAGGAAATGGGTCGCAAGGATTACAGCCGATGCAGTACGCCGCTGGCGCACAGAATATGTGAAAAGCTTGAGCTGCCGGAAGATGTTGTCAGAAATTGCAGCCATATTGAGCTGGTCTCAAACTGCTGCGCGATGGTTGACGGCTGCAAGAGCGTTATGGAGTATGACGACACGGTAATCAAGCTGAACCTCGGCAAAAACAGCGTCAAATTCACGGGAAGCGGACTGACTATCAAATCGCTTTCCCTGGAGCAGGCGGTTATTGAGGGAAACATTATTTCAATGGAGTTTTGCGGGTGAGGGGCTATGCTTTTTAACTTTTTCAGGCTGATTTTCGGCTGTGTTTATTTTACGGCGTACGGAGGCTTTGCCGAACGCTTCATAAACCTGTGCACCGCAAACGGAATACCCTTGTGGAGTATCAAAAAAAGACCGAGCGGACTGACCGCGTGCACAACAGTTTCGGGCTACAAAAAAATTAAGGCGTCGGCAAAAGCAAGCGGAATGACCGTCAGAATCAAAAAGAAAGTCGGCTTGCCGTTTGTGCTGCACAGGTATGAAAGCCACAGCGGACTTTTTGTCGGACTGGTCGCCGTGGTGCTGATTCTAACGTTGATGTCCAACCGAATATGGGTCGTGAATGTGCACGGAAACATGACCGTCAGCGACGAGAAAATCGAGCAGATTTTTTCCGACGCGGGACTGCACATAGGTGTGCGGAAGAACAGGTTTGACGCGAGCGACATCAATTCCGACGCGGTTCTGAGCATAGGCGAGCTTTCATGGGCGTCAATCAACATTGACGGTTCGGTTGCGGAGATCGAGGTCAGAGAGGCTCTCAAACGTCCCGAAGTTGAGCAGAGCTTCGGCACCTCAAACATAGTTGCGCGCAAGGACGGTCAGGTGGAGATAATCGAACCGTACAAGGGCTCGGCGGCGACAAAGGCGGGACAGACGGTTATGCAGGGCGGACTTCTTGTCAGCGGAGTCAGCCAGGTGAAAAACGGAATGTCGGTTTTTACCGATGCCGACGGATATGTGGTTGCGCGCACAGTGATCAGAGTAGCCGTGCCGCTGAAAGAGAAAATCACCGCGCTTACCCCGAAGACAAAGAAAATTTTTTCGCTGTATTTTCTCGGCAGGGAGCTGTCGCTTTCACGGCGCAAGGAAGCCGATATCGTCTACCGTCACAGGGCATGGCTCTATATCCACGGGGTAAAGATGCCGTTCGGAGTTTTTTACACTCAGTACACGGATTTTGAGCAGCAGAACGAAGAACCCGATAAGCTCTTTTCGGAGCTTTCGGCAATGAACGAGTACGCGCTCAAAAGCTATAACGAAACCCTCCATTCACAGATTATATCGCAAAAAACGGAGCTGAAAGACGGCACTGTAAAGGGCGAATATAATTGTTTTGAAAACATTTGTCAGAAAGTCGGCTTTGAAACGGAACTGACCGAGGAGGAAAGCGAAAAATAATTTCCGCAGATTGTAAAATTATCTTGTTGACACGGGAAATATATATTGATATAATATCACAAATGCTATAATGGGTAAGATTTGAATTTTATATAAGGAAATGATGAATATATGAGGAAAACCAAAATTATTTGTACAATCGGACCTGCGTGCAGGAACGAAGAAACGTTGATTGCAATGGTTAAGGCGGGAATGAATGTCGCGCGTCTGAACTTCTCGCACGGAAGCCATGCCGAGCACCTCGAAACAATAAAAACGCTTAAAAAGGTTCGTGAGGAGCTGAATGTTCCGCTTGCAATAATGCTTGACACAAAGGGTCCTGAGTACCGTATCAAGAGCTTCCGCGACGGTTCGGTGTTCCTCAAGGACGGCGACGAATTTACGTTCACGACCGATCAGATAATCGGCGACGAAAAGCGTGTGTCCGTCAGCTATGCAGGTCTTGCGGACGAGCTTGCCGTCGGCGATACGATTCTTTTGAACAACGCTTTGCTCAATTTCAAAGTAACCGCTATTGACGGTCATGATATTCATTGTAAGGTCGTCACGGGAGGCGAGCTTTCCAACAACAAGAGCATGAGCTTCCCCGGAAAGACTCTCAAGCAGGATTATATCAGCGAACAGGATCGTTCCGACATTGAGTTCGGCATCGAAAACGACGTTGATTTTATTGCGTGCTCCTTTGTTTCGTGCAAGCAGGATCTTCTCGATATAAAAAAGCTTCTGGGCGACAATGTTGACAAAATCGACCTTATAGCCAAGATTGAAAACCGCACGGGAATTGACAACATTGACGATATCTGCACCGAGTGCGACGGAATTATGATTGCGCGCGGCGATATGGGCGTTGAGATTCCGTTCGTTGAGCTTCCGATTATTCAAAAGGCTCTTATCACAAAGTGCCGCCTTCTCGGCAAAAGAGTTATCACCGCCACGGAAATGCTGGAGTCGATGATTCACAATCCGCGTCCGACCCGCGCCGAGACCTCCGATGTTGCCAACGCCGTGTATGACGGAACAAGTGCTGTCATGCTTTCGGGCGAAACCGCCGCCGGTAAATATCCCGTTGAAGCGGTTGACACGATGGCACGAATCGCTCTTCAAACGGAAAAGAATATAAACTATACAAAGCGCTTCGGCAACACCGAATTCAGAATCAAGAACCCGGTTGATGCGATATCCCATGCAACCTGCGGAATGGCGATAGACCTTGACGCAAAGGCGATTGCAGTCTGCACCCTTTCGGGAATGACAGCCCGTATGGTGTCCCGTTTCCGCTCGCCTGTGGACATAATGGGAATGACCGTTGACAAAAAGACGTGGCGCAAGCTGTCGATGTCGTGGGGAGTAACTCCCGTTCTCTGTGAAACTTTTGATTCCACGGACGTTCTTTTCTACGCCGCAAAGAACAGGGCGATATCGACTTTCGGGCTGAAATCGGGCGACCGAATTATCGTCACGGGCGGAATCACAAACGGTATATCGGGAAATACAAACCTTATCAAGGTTGAAACAGTAGCATAAAAAAGATGGTCTGTTGCCACGTCGGCGCAGACCATCCTGTTTTTATAGGTAATACCGTACATTTGGGGTGCTTAACAATTCCATTGGTGCTTTTTCATATCAACACAGCCGTTCGGCTTGAATGTGACACCCTCGTTTTCGAGCAATACACGCTGTTCGATCCAGCCGGGCGCCGTGCGTCCTGCGTGATTAACAACACGGTGACACGGATATTTGCCGTAAAGCTCGGCTCGGCTCAGTATTCTTCCGACGAGCCGCGCGTTTTTGTCGTGACCGGTTAGCCGCGCGATCTGACCGTAGCTGGCAACCTTGCCGCTCGGTATTTCCTCCACAACGGACAGAATTTCATATATCAAAAATTCATCGCAAACCGTTCCCACAGCCGCAACCCCTTTCTCGGCACTTTTCATAATGATAACAGGGAAAACAAAAAGTGTCAACGTGTTGCAAAAATCTTAAATTCGTGATATAAATTAAGTAAGCAAATACGCCACGTCGGAATTTCTTTCCACGACAAGGCAGATGTGCTGGAACAGATCCTGACTGAATATCCGCAGATCGAAGTGGTGCAGATTCAGTTCAACTATGTTGACTACAACGATCCGGGAGTGCAGAGTCGAGCTTGCTATGAGGTGTGCCGCAGGTTCAACAAGCCCGTCATTGTTATGGAACCTGTCAATGGCGGCAACCTTGTCAATCTGCCCGATGAAGCCAAGACCGTGTTCGACAAGCTTAACGGCGGAAGCTATGCAAGCTATGCGCTTCGCTTTGCCGCAGGCTTCCCCGGAGTTCTCATGGTTCTCTCCGGTATGAGCAATATGGAGCAGATGGAGGACAATATCGGCTTTATGAAGGATTTTGTTCCCCTGAACACGGAGGAGCTTGAAGCAGTCAAAAGGGTGCAGGAGATATTCAGGTCAATGAATCTCATTCCGTGCACGGCGTGCCGCTATTGCACCGACGGCTGCCCGAAGCACATTTCGATACCGGATCTGTTTGCCGATATGAATGCCAAGCAGATATATCATGACTGGAACGCCGATTATTACGATTCAGATGTTCACACCTCCGAGGGACGCAGGGCTTCCGACTGCATAAAGTGCGGCAAATGTGAAAAATCCTGTCCCCAGCACCTCCCGATACGCAAGCTTCTTGAGGATGTGCCGAGGTGTTTGAAAAGGAACAGGCAGAGGCTTAAAAATATGAACAAGCAGGAAGTTTACGATTTTCTGAAATCGCGCAAAACAGAATTTGAAGTGACGGAGCACGCGGCGGTCTACAATATGGCGGAGCTTGCCGCGATAGATATTCCCTATCCCGAAGCGGACGCAAAAAATCTGTTTGTCCGTGACGATAAAAAGAAAAATTATTATCTCATTACGGTCAAGGGTGATAAACGCGTTAATTTAAAGGATTTTCGCGCAAAGAACGGAACGCGACCTCTGACTTTTGCCTCCGAAAACGATCTGATGGATATTCTGGGGCTGATTCCGGGTGCGGTGACACCTCTCGGAATCCTAAACGATACAGACCGCAGGGTCAGTCTTTTTCTTGACCGTTCGTTTTTGGACAAGCCGGGTCTTGTCGGTGTTCACCCGAACGACAACACCGCGACCGTTTGGCTGAAAACCGAGGATCTGATAAGTATTGTAAAGGATCACGGCAACGACGTCACTCTTGCGGATTTTTGAGGAACAGAAAATGGAAGAAGAAAAAAAGAAAAGATTTAATTTTTGGCTTCCGCCGAAGGATTACAAGCAATATTTTAAACCGAGTTCAGATAATTTTTACAGAAAGAATTACCCTGTGGAGTACACTCTGTTCTGTATTCTTGCAGCAATAGCTTTAATGGCTCCTTGCTTTATTTATCTGTTTTATTCCATTTCAATAGATCGTGAAGGAAATTATTGGATGGTATTGGGATTTATCGGCGGATTTATTTTTGGAATAGGACTTTTTAATTTTGCCGCAATATTGGTTAATCAGTATTTAGGACATCTTGTTTCAATCATATCTCTTGTTGCAGGTGCGGCACTTATGAAAATCAGCTTAGAATTTATGAAATAATATAATCTTTACTTTGTTGAAATGTTCCCGAAAGAGGAGGGCAACATTGAACGCGGCGTCAACATATAAATTGAAGCCATACATGATATATTCTTAAATTTGTTTTATTTCCGGGAGGTTATTTATGAAAGATTTTAGATTAAGACAGGTACACCTTGATTTCCATACTTCACCGCTCATTCCCGATGTGGGCGCAAGATTTGACAAAAAGGCATGGCAGGAAACGCTGAAACTGGGTCACGTTGATTCGATAACGGTTTTTTCAAAGTGCCATCACGGATATTCCTATCACCCGACAAAGGTCAACACAATGAATCCGACACTGAAATTTGACCTGCTCAAGGCTCAGCTTGAGGCGTGCGCGGAAATCGGAGTGCGTGCTCCCGTTTATATTTCCGCGGGCTTTGACGAAAAGGATGCGGTTGAGCATCATGATTGGCTGAGGGTCGATCCCTCAAATATCGGCAAGGAACCCGATTTCAGTCAACCGGGCTACCATTTAATGTGCTTCAATACGGCTTACCTTGACAAGCTCATTGCCGAGATCGAAGAGGTTATGGTCAATTACGACCCTTGCGAGATTTTCCTTGATATTGTCGGAGAACCGATGTGCTGCTGTGAAAAGTGCCGTGCGGATATGACCGCCGCAGGACTTGATTACAAAAAGACAGAGGATGTAGAAGCCTTCGGAAAGAAGGTATATCGCAACTATCTTGACAGGGTAGAGGAAGCGGTACACAAGCATAATCCGGAAACAATTATTTTCCAAAATTCGGGACATGTTTCAAAGGGCAGGCGTGATCTTATTGACACGATTGACTGCCTTGAGCTGGAGAGTCTCCCGACGGGCGGCTGGGGATACGACCATTTCCCGATGTCTGCGGCGTATGCGAGAACCCAGCGCGAAAGCTTCCTCGGTATGACGGGTAAATTCCACAAGACGTGGGGCGAGTTCGGAGGATTCAAGCACCCTAATGCACTTCGCTATGAGGCGGCACTTTCCCTTGCAGAGGGCGGAGGATGCTCAATCGGTGACCAGATGCATCCGGAGGGACTTCTCAACAAATCAACCTATGGCCTGATAGGAAAGGCTTATGCCGAGGTTGAAGCGAAAGAACCGTGGTGCAAGGGTGCCGAATACATTGCCGATATTGCCGTTCTTGCCGCAGAGTGCGTTAAAGGCAGAGACGAGGGCGGTTGGTACGATGCAGGCGCAAACCGTATCCTTCTCGAGACAAATCGGCTTTACAATTTCATCGACCTTGATGAGGATTTTACAAAATACAAAATGCTTATTCTTCCCGACGTTTGGAAATTTGACGAGCGACTTAAATTGAAGATAAACGATTACCTTGCACAGGGCGGCAAATTACTTCTTTCGGGTGTTTCGGGTCTTGATGAGAACAATGAATTTTGCATTGATACAGGAGTTAAGTTTATCGGTGAAAATGAATTTAGACCGACATATTTTATTCCCGAATTTGATACCGTGAACGGCAAAACAGAGTATCTTATGCGTGCGGCAAACTACCGCTTTGATAATGTTGACGCCGAAATCGTTGCAAACGGACAGAATCCTTACTTTAATCGTACCGCGGAGCATTTTTGTTCCCACCAGCACGCTCCGAATGACAGGAGCCTTACCTATCCGACTGCCGCAATTAAGGGCAACATTGCATATATCGGCTGGGATATTTTCAGAGGCTATGCCGAAGATGGAGATTTCCACATTAAAGAGCTTGTCGCATACATTATCGAACGCCTTATGCACGGTGACTTTTCGATTGAAAGCTCAGTTCCCGACAAGGGCATTACCACTCTCTTTCAACAGGGCAACAGGAAGATAGTTCACCTCCTTTATGCTCACACAACGGTGCGCGGCAGGGACACGGAGGTAATTGAGGATATCGTTCCGCTTTATAATGTTGATGTCAGCGTAAAATGCGGCAAGCCCGAAAAGGTCATCCTTGTTCCGCAGAACGAAGAAATCGACTTCACCTACGCCGACGGCAAAACCTCATTCACCGTCCCCAAAGTCGAAATACATCAGATGGTTTCAATCGAGTGAGAAGTAATCGAGAATAATTTTGAGGAGAATGAAAATGACGGAGTTTGAGAAGATGCAAAGGGCAAAAATGTATATTGATAAGCTTGCAAACGGGATTGATCCGCTGACGGATACCGAAATAATGTGTGACAGCACGCTTAACAATGTCCGTATCAGCAGGTGCTTTAATCGTTTCTGATATAGACAAAGCTTGTTGCACACCTTATTTACCATTGAAGATTTATACGGACTTAAAATCACCGAGTTAGATGGAGAGCTTTGTCTGCACTTAGACAAGGATATGGGTACAGACTACCTTACAATGTTTGATATGGTTACCACTTGGAAAGAACAGAAAGATATTTAAAGTCTTTATTTTTTACTGTTTTCAATTGCTTCATCAATAAGTTTATTAAGTTGCTTTGCTTGTGATGATGAAGTTATTGCACCAACAATTGGTTGACCTACAATATTTCCGTTTTTATCAACTACATATGTTGTTGGATATGAATAAAGACCTGAAGCAAATTTACCAGCCTCACTGTTTGAATCAAACCAAATATTTTTGTAGGTAATACCCTTTTTAGTCAAAACATCCTTAGCCTCAGATATAGCAGTCTTGTCACCGTCAAGAGTAAATGAGTTAACACCTATAACGGTACCACCTTTTTCTGCAAGTTCGTTATTAAGCTTTTCCAAATCGCCAAGTTCACCTACACAAGGATTACAAGTAGTAAACCAAAAGTTAATAACAGTTACATTGTTAGATGAGAAGATGTCATCACTGTTAACATCATTTCCGTCAAGGTCCTTACCCTTAAAGCTTGGAAACTTAGTAAGTTTACTATTGTCACTTACCATACCTGCACTTTCAGCGTCAACACTTTCACCTTCGCTCGGCTTACTGCCACAGCCCGGATATTTTTGTTCTAAAATTGTGAGTTTACCCTCAATTTCTTTAATTTGATTTGCACCGGCTTTAAGAATTTTCAACTCATCTGCAGTGAAGTTATCTTTACCGTTTTCAATAGTATTGAGCAAAAAGTCGCCATAATTTGTTCCATCTTCAATCATAGGAGTGTCCTTATTTGCTGACATAAACACTTTTTCCCAAAGCTGTGAATTACTTGTAAAAATTTCATTTTCTTTTTGCATAAGCTTTTGATAAAGTGCAGTTGCGTCTTCTAAATCGCTTGGTTCACTTTCCATTAAATTTGAAATATCAGCAGTATTATTTGATTGAGATTTGTCATTATTTTTAATTGTTGAACAAGCAACAAGGCTAAACATAAGCACTAAAACCATAAGTATAGTTAATATTTTTGATTTTTTCATAATTATTATTCCTCCATTGTTATATCTTTTTTGCTATTTGTTTTAATATCTGTTTTATTATTTTCTTTTACAGTGTTGCAAAGTTTTTCAGGCATACCAAATCCGTAGTGAAAGCTTAGTGCATCAGTAGGACAAGCAGTTATACACTTACCACAACGAATACACTCAGTGCTGTTTGGTGTTTTTATTACATCAACATCCATTTTACACGCTCTTGCACATTTGCCACAAGACACGCATTTATGCTCATCAACCTTTATTCCAAGCAACGACACCTTGTTCATCAATGCATAAAAAGCACCGAGTGGACAAATCCACTTGCAAAACGGACGATAGAAAACCACACTCAGTACAACTACAATAATCAAAATAATAAGCTTTTGAATAAATTTATTTCCTAAAGCCGAGCGTATACCCTCATCAAGAGCAGACAATGGAATTGCACCCTCAAGCACACCCTGTGGGCATATATATTTACAAAAGAAAGGGTCGCCCATTCCAACATCATTAACCACAAGTACAGGTAGCAATACAACCGTCAACAGCAAGATGATATATTTTAAATATGTTAAAGGCTTTAGTTTTTTTGTTGAAAGCTTTTTACACGGTATTTTATTAAGCAAATCTTGAAGCCAACCAAACGGACACAAAAAGCCACAAATAAATCGACCGAGCAACACGCCAAGCAAAATTAAAAATCCTGTTACATAATAGGAAAACTTAAATTTTGATGAGCCTACAACAGCCTGAAACGAGCCGATTGGACACGCACCTGACGCAGCAGGACAAGAGTAGCAATTTAGTCCCGGTACGCACACCGCCTTGCCATTGCCCTGATATATTCCACCTTTAAAAAAATTAGGTAAATGAATATTTGTCAAAAGCGTTGCACCTGCCTGAATACAAGTACGAAAACGGCTTACAAGCTTTGAAACATTCTTTTTTTTATCCAATTCCAATACACTCCAAGCATATTCTTATTGCTTTGCTAAGCACAGTGTCTGCCTCACCACGCATTGCTCCATAGCACAGCATAACCACTCCGGCAACAAGGAAACCGATTTGAGATATTGCTTTTTTTACTTTGAACAATTTAACCACTCCCTTCATTTTTCGCCTTATTATATCACGAACTATATAAAATCCTTGTTAAAAAAAATTTTAACAAAGATTTTATTTTTTTGTGTTATAATCTATAATAAAGATATTTTACCAATAATAAATGTGCTAGGAGATATTTATGCATATTTTAGTTGTTGAAGACGAGGTTGCTCTTTGTGACACAATCGTAAGAAGTCTTAAGCGTCTTGCTTACAGTGTTGATTATTGCTATGACGGTCAAAAGGCATTAGATATGCTTAGTGTTGAAAGCTTCGACCTTGTTGTGCTCGATTTAAACCTACCTAATGTTGACGGAATGACTGTATTGAAAGCTCTGAGGCAAACAGACATTGACACAAAGGTTTTAATTTTATCGGCTCGTTGTGAGGTTGCAGACAAGGTTTTAGGATTAGATGAAGGTGCAAATGATTATTTAACAAAACCATTTCACTTAGATGAACTTTCGGCAAGAATACGAAACCTTACCCTTAGAAAGTTTACTCAAAACGATATTGTTTTAAAATGTTCAAATCTTTCATTTAACACAAAAACACGCAAAGCAGATGTAAATGATGAAGAATTATCTTTAACTCGCAAGGAAACAGGAATACTTGAATATCTAATGTTAAATCAAGGCAGACCTGTAAGTCAAGAGGAATTGATTGAACACGTATGGGACAGCAGTGTTGACAATTTCAGCAACTCAATAAGAGTGCACATTTCATCATTAAGAAAAAAGCTTCGTAATGCATTAGGCTATGACCCTATTCACAACCGTATAGGCGAGGGCTATGTAATGGAGGAGAAAAAATGAAAAAACTTTCTTTACAATGGCGAATAACCTTAATGACCACAGTTTTAATTTGCATAACTTGTGTGCTAATGAATTGTTTAATCGGTTATTCAGGCAAACGATATATGGATTCAATAGGAAACGGAATATCAGCATATAGTGAAATTGATAAAGGAAAACCGAGTTCATTTAATCCGGAAAGTAAAAATCTCGACCGTGAGCTTACCATTATTGTCAGTGGTGCACAAGCTTCATTCAATACTACTAATTGGTACATAACAATTGCCGTAAGCGTACTTGGTGGTATACTTGCATATTTTGTCAGTGGTCGTGCTTTAAAGTCGCTAAAAAGTTTTGCCTCTCAAATAGAGAAGGTACAGCCCAACAATTTGGCAGATATGAAAATAAGCGACGATGTTTTGCCGGAATTTAAACAGTTTTGTCAATCATTTAACAATATGCTTGACCGACTCGACAATGGTTTTACTGCTCAACGGCAATTCACAGGAAATGCAGCGCACGAGTTAAGAACACCACTTGCCTTAACTCAAGCACAAATTGAGCTTTTTTCTGTTGAACACCCAAATATGAGCAACGATACAGCAGAATTTCTTGCACTGCTACAAGAGCAAAACGAAAGAATGTCACAAATGACAAAAACTCTGCTTGAAATGAGTGAGCTTCGTACAGTTGAGTGCAAAGATACAATAGAAATTGCCCCTATGATTGAAGAAATATTTACCGACCTTGCTCCCCTTGCAGAAAAAAAGAATATTCGCCTTGAATACAACGGCAATGGTGTGATGATAGGCAGTGACACCTTAATTTATCGTTTACTATTTAATTTAACTGAAAACGCAATACGCTACAACAAAGAAAACGCTTCTGTAATTATAACTGTTGACGAAAAGAATAATCAGCTTTATATACGAGTTAAAGATAACGGTTATGGTATACCCGAGCAGTACAGAGAAAGTATCTTTCAACCATTTTTCCGTGTTGATAAATCTCGTAGCAGAGCATACGGCGGTGTAGGTCTTGGACTATCACTTGTATGGGAAATTGTACTTTTGCACAACGGTACGGTAAAAGCTGAAAAAAGCGACAAAAATGGAACAGTAATGCTTGTAACACTTCCCAAAAAAACAAACAAATAATTGATTATTAAGTATTATATAAATGTTTTAGATAAATTTGATATAAATATTATTTGTTACTTAATGAGTTTTTTAGTTGGGATTTATTATTGAAATAGCAATTTAAAGTTAGAAAGATTATTTTTCAATTGGCGATTTCTAATTTAATTATATATTAAATATAATGAGAGCTATCGGACTTGATGTCTGATAGCTCTTAGTTTTTATGTTAATATTATATTGTTGCCAAAATGTTGCCATTTTGAGTTGCAAAACTCCCGAACACCTTGTAAATAGGGCGTTTATCGAGATTGCGGAGTTATTCCCACTCGCTCCGCAAAGCCACGACTTAAACAATTTTGTATAAGAGGTTTGGCTTGGGCTATTGGAATTATTCAGATTATCCAAGAATTACGATGTATCACAATTCCCGTTGTCATAGTGTTGTCATTGTTCTATTGACTATGGCAGAGCCATTTCATTGGAGCTCATTCAACTTTTTGCAAGTGTGTCTTTAAACTCGCTCAACTCAGTTGTTCGCCAAACAATATCTCAGTAATATCAATTGCATTGTAACATAGATGCAAGCCAAAGTCAACACTTTAAAGCGATAAAGTTGATTGCTTTGATTATATATCTTTTACCGGCAATGCAACTAATATTAATATTCTGATATTTAAATATTTTTGAAAATATATTGTATTTTATCAAAAATCTGTTATAATAAATCTGCGTACTGAATTTATTAAATGTACGCAGAAAGTTGGTGAACCGTTGTCGAAAGAAACTACTGCAAAAAATGTTTTTAAAAATGTTGGTGCAATTGCAAAAACTTCCGATTTTAAAAATGCAGGGCTTTCAAATTATGATATTGCAAAGCTGTGCAAGGACGGAGTTATTGAAAGAATACGAAATGGCTTTTACCAACTTCCTGATAATTATAATATAAGTGAAGAACAACTAATTTCAAGTCTGTTGCCTTACGGAATAGTTTGTGTCGAGTCAGCTTTGTTCCACTATGGATATAGTGATTTTACACCAAGAGAATGGTCAATAGCGGTTCCTCGAACTTACAGAAATCAAATTTCAAATATTCGGGAATTGCCAGTTAAAGCGTATTACATTCAAAAGAATATAATTGATGTAGGCAAGACAGAAGATGATTTTGACGGTGTAACGCTCCCTGTTTACGACCGTGAAAGGACTATTTGCGATTGTTTTAAATACCGTTCAAAACTTGACAATGAGATTTTTAATAAAGCGCTCAATGCTTACGCAAATGATTCAAAGAAAAACCTAAGCAACCTTTCTGCATACGCAAAAAAAATGCGTGTATATAAAAAAGTTACCGAATTGATGGAGGTATTGCTAAATGGCTGATGTAGCGGCATCCGTGCTTGCACGACTGAAAAACAAGGCTAACGAAAGCGGAAAAAGTTATCAGCTTTGCCTCCAACTCTTTTGCCAAGAAGAATTTTTGCGACGTTTGGAAAAATCCAAATATGCAGAAAACCTTGTACTGAAAGGCGGATTGTTTATCTATTCCCTTACCGATTTTGACAGCCGAGTAACGGTTGATGTTGATTTTTTGCTCAGACAAATCCCAAATACGCCAGAGCAGTTAAAAGCCGTGTTGGAGGAAATTATCGCTACACCCACCGGCAATGACTTTATCACTTTTGAGATTAAAGATGTTGCTCCTATCGCCGTTGCGAAAAAATATGCAGGAATCGGTGCATCGCTTGTTGCACATATCAAGAATACAAGAACACCTTTCAGTATTGATTTCGGCGTGGGTGATGTCATCGTGCCTAAACAGGAAAAGCGAAAAATTCCTACACAGCTTGATGATTTTGCTTCTCCGACGGTAAATACATATTCGTTGGAAACGACAATTGCCGAAAAGCTTGATGCAATTCTTGATTTAATGGAATTTTCAAGCCGAATGAAAGATTATTATGATATTTATTATCTTGCCAATAAGTTCGATTTTGACGGTGGAACGCTGACAAAAGCACTTAAAAAGACTTTTGAAAACCGTAGGCATAGCTTTACCATTGAACAGTTTGAGCAGGTAATGGGCTTTGACAATGACGGAGCTATGCAGAAAAAATGGAAAGCCTTTGTTCGTAAGATAGATACGAAAACAGATGATTACAGCACCGTATTAGAAACAATAAAGACGTTTTTAACAAAACCGTTTATGGCAGCAGTAGAAGGCAATGCGTTCACAGGTAATTGGACTGCCCAAAACGGCAGGTGGATATGATAGGAGAAACAGATATGATTAGAACTGATATGATTTCAACCGTTGGCAGAGAATATCTTACCAGCAATATTGAAAATGATGAATATAGCTATCCGAAAGCTTTTGCGGCACAGTCCTTAACATTTAATCCTATTCGAAACAAAGCAGGACGAGCTTTTGAAAAATTGGATATTCGTTTCGTGAAAGATAATGTTACTGTGCTGATTGAGACCAAACAGAATTTTACAAAGGCAGATGAAGAACAACTCTCCGCATATGTCGAATATGAAAAGGCGCTTACCGGTAATAAGACAGTTGCTATTTTGGCAAATACTATGAATGATACTGTTAGAGTATGGCGTGGTGTTGTTTCGGACAGTGACTTGATGACTAAGGAAACCGCCTTACGTTCGATGGATGAATATGTTGACTTCTACACATCCAAAATCAACGACAAAGAAAAGGTGATGCAGAACACCTATAAACTTAATGAGTTGCTTCATCGCCATAGTATTCCCGAAAAACTTCGCAGTCAATTTGTCGGCACCTGCCTATTAGCATTGAAGAATGGTCTTGATTATTCCACTCCGTCTTTGACTGCTGCACAAATTCGCACTCGTATAAAAGAAGTATTAGAGGACTTGCTTAATTCCGATATTAACAAGGCTGAAAAGCTCGCTTTATTAAATCGTAATGTGTTGGGCGATCAGTATGTTCGCCAACTTAGCATTGCCGCCTTTAGAGAAATTCTAAAATTCATTGAAGATAATATTCTGCCTTTTATCAACGACAAAAGTACATCTGGTCAGGATCTACTTAATTTGTTCTTTGTTACCTTTAATAAGTATGTTGGTAAATCGGACAAGAATCAAGCTTTCACACCAGACCATATTACAGATTTTATGGCGAAAATCACAGGGGTTAACAAACATTCAGTGGTTCTTGATCCTTGTTGCGGTAGCGGATCATTCCTTGTTCGTGCAATGACACAGGCGCTTGATGATTGCGCTACTGCTGCTGAGCAGGACAAGGTTAAGAAACATCAAATCTTCGGTATTGAGTTTGATGAAAATGTATATGGTCTTGCTACAACTAATATGTTAATTCACTCAGACGGAAACTCAAATATCCGTCAAGGAAGTTGCTTTGCACTGGCAGACTGGATTAAAGATGCAAAGCCGAATGTTATTTTGATGAACCCGCCCTATAACGGACAGCGTATTCATCTTCCTAAAAGCTACGTTGATACTTGGTCAAAAGATAAGAAAGAGGATCCATCAAAAGGGTTGTATTTCGTTAAATTCATCGCAGATACTCTAAATTCTATCAATCATCAAGCAAAACTTGCGGTATTACTTCCGGTCGCATGCGCTATTGGAACGAGCGGAGAGATTGCTCGTTTGAAACGTGAAATATTGGAGGAAAATACACTTGACGCCGTTTTTACATTACCCAATGAAATTTTCTATCCCGGTGCAAGTGCATCTGCTTGCTGTATGGTATTCAAAATTGGAACAAAACATAATGATGTTTCCAATCCTGACACCTTCTTTGGATATTATAAAGATGACGGTTTTAGGAAAAAGAAGAATCTTGGTCGTGTTGAACAAATTGATTCTGGAACTGGCAAAAGTAAATGGGTAGAAATTGAACGCATATGGATTGAACTGTATCGCAACAGGCGTGCCGTTGATGGCTTTGCTGCGACACATAAGGTCAACGGTGATGATGAATGGCTGTGCGAAGCATATATGAAAACCGATTATTCAAAGCTGACAGAACACGATTTTCAACAAACTATAAATGATTATCTCGCCTATCTTGTGAAGGAGGGACATATTTATGAATCTTAATGTAGAGAGTTGGAAAGAGTTTCGCCTGGGGGATTTGTTCTCGGAAATATATAAAGCTGAAGCTCACGTAAAAGGCGAGCTCGAGTGTTATAATGTTCCCTCTGACAATACAATTCGCTTTATTTCCAGAACGGAAATGAACAACGGTTGTGATTGTTATGTTTTAAATAATGACCTTTCGGGTATAGAAAAAGCAAATGCTATTACCATCGGCGATACAACAGCAACCTGTTTTTATCAGGGTGAAGACTTTGTATGCGGAGATCATATGGTTATTTGTCGTGCTGATTGGATTAATCTACATACAGCACTATATATCATTTCAATGCTTAAACAGGAGAAATACAAATACAGTTATGGCAGAGCTTTCAAGATGGAACTGATTTCAAATACTGTGTTGAAGCTTCCTGCCACTGCTGATAATACGCCTGATTGGGACTATATGGAACGTTATATTAAGTCTCTCAATCACAAGCCATTAACCACAGCTAACCAGGAAGGGTACGGATCACATACACTTGGTGTTGAGAATTGGGTGGAGTTTTGGGTAGGTGACTTGTTTGAAGTGAAGAAAGGCAAAAGACTCACTTCAGACGATCAGACCGATGGTGATACCCCATATATCGGGGCTATTGATTCCAACAATGGAGTAGCAAATTATATTGGACAAGGTGCTATCCACGATGGTAACACGATTTCCTTGAGCTATAACGGATCCGTAGGGGAAGCTTTCTACCAACCAAAGCCTTTTTGGGCTACTGATGATGTTAATGTGTTATATTTTCGTAAAGAAAATGGTGTGGCCTTTAACAAGTATATTGCATTGTTCATTTGTGCTGTACTTCGTCAGGAAAAATACCGTTATTCATATGGAAGAAAATGGGTTCTCGAGAGTATGAAATCTACAATCATTAAACTTCCCGAAAAGTCCGGAAAACCGGATTGGTGTTATATGGAAAACTATATGAAATCTTTACCATATGGAGATAGAATATAGTGTTCAAGGAGTGATATGTGAATATGAGTGAAGAGAGGAACAAGTAATGCAATTATCCAAGATTCGTATAAAAAACTACCGTTTGCTTATTGATGCAGAATTGGATGTTGATAAAGCGACAACGCTGATAGTAGGGCGCAATAATACTGCTAAAACATCATGCATGGAATGCGTTGCTACGGTTTTGAACGGCAACAGTTTTTCGTATAACGATTACCCTTTGGCGAAAAGACAAAAGTTGTGTAATAAAATACTTGAATTTATGGAAAATAAAATCAAATATGATACGCTTTGTGAACAGTTGGATATCATATCTGTAGAATTTATAGTAGATTACTCTTTAGATGATCCCGAAGCCAATTTAGGTGCATTATCTCCGTTTATTATTGATGTTGATGTTGATACCACAACAGCCATAGTGCGTGCAGAATACAGGTTAAAAATAGAAGAAAAAGCCTTGTGGGATTTGTTCGAAAAAAGTTGTTATGATGATAGCGGTAATTACTCTCCTATAATTCACGAAATACATAGTTTGATATCTGAAAACTTCGAAAAACTATTTGAATTAACGCTATATGCAGTTAATCCTAATGATGCAAATGATAGACAGATAAAAAGCAAAAAAGAAGTTAGTGAACTTTTTCCACTATATTCAATTCCTGCTGAAAGGGTTCTTGGTGAAGATGGCACACAGAACAATGGCTCTCTCAGTTCTTTAATTGCGGATTTTTTTGATTTGAGTGAAGATGAGCTATCACCTGATATAGCAAATGAAGTTAAAACACTTCGTGAAATAATTGAAAAGGCAAATAAAGATGTACAGGAAAATAGCGATAAGATTCTTAGTGGTCTTGTCAACGATGCTATTGGATTTGGTTATCCAAACTCGGAAGAATTGCAGCTTGGAGTTACCACAAAATTAAAAATTGATGAGCAAATAAAAAATCAAACTAAGCTCTCATATACAGATGGAGAAAATAAAGAAAGTTTGCCAAGTACTCACAATGGTCTTGGTTATAAAAATTTAATAAAGATGGAATTTCTTCTCGTAGCATTTGCTAAAGATGTAGCTAAACGTGGGGAAGCGTGTATTCCATTATTATTTATTGAAGAACCCGAATCCCATATGCATCCACAAATGCAACAT
>SAMEA104315428__coassemble_908_pt1 | contig 28048 bp, 20 predicted proteins | sample SAMEA104315428__metabat2_low_PE_040 | metagenome-assembled genome bin SAMEA104315428 (sample SAMEA104315428) | gut metagenome | biome: Monkey gut; feature: monkey-associated habitat; material: faeces | place: China | collected 2013
ACCGTAAAGGTTAATGAATCCTGCCGAATCAGCCTGGTTGTAAACCTCGTCCTCGTCAAATGTTGCAATTTCGGGATCGTAGAGTGAGAACGGAGAGGTTACACCTGCGTTGATGATGTTGCCCTTGTAGAGCTTAACGGTTACGTCGCCCGTAACTGTCTTCTGGGTCTCCTTAACAAAAGCAAGGATAGCCTGAGTGAGCGGTGAATACCACTGAGCGTTGTAAACAAGCTCGCCGAGCTTGTGTCCTACAAGTGCCTTGTAGTGTGAAGTTTCCTTGTCAAGGGTGATTGTTTCAAGCATCTCATGAGCCTTGTAGAGGATTGTTCCGCCGGGGGTCTCATATACGCCCCTTGACTTCATACCTACAAGCCTGTTTTCAACGATATCAAGAAGTCCGATGCCGTTTGCGCCGCCGAGCTCGTTGAGCTTTGTAACAAGAGCTACGGAATCCATCTCAACTCCGTCGATAGCCGTCGGAACGCCCTTTTCAAAGTGAAGCATCACATAGGTCGGCTTGTCCGGAGCCTGTTCCGGAGAAATGCCCATCTCAAGGAAGCCGGGCTTGTTGTACTGCGGCTCGTTTGCCGGATCCTCAAGGTCAAGACCCTCGTGAGAAAGATGCCATATATTCTTATCCTTTGAGTAGTTTGTCTCTCTGTTTATCTTAAGAGGAACATTGTGTGCCTCTGCGTAGTCGATTTCCTCATCACGTGACTTGATATCCCACTCTCTCCACGGAGCGATGATTGTCATGTCGGGAGCGAAAGCCTTAATGGCAACCTCGAATCTTACCTGGTCATTGCCCTTACCTGTGCAGCCGTGGCAGATAGCGTCTGCGCCCTCTTTCTCGGCAATCTCGCAAAGTCTCTTTGCAATGATCGGACGTGCAAGAGCCGTGCCGAGCGGATAGTTCTCATAAAGAGCACCTGCCTGTACACACGGGAAAGCAACCTCGTCAAGCATCTCCTTTGTGAGATCCTCAACATAGAGCTTTGATGCGCCCGTCTTAAGAGCCTTCTCCTCAAGTCCTTCAAGCTCGCTTGCCTGACCTACGTTACCCGAAACAGCAATGATTTCCGGGTTGTTGTAGTTTTCCTTAAGCCACGGAATGATGATTGATGTATCAAGTCCGCCAGAGTAAGCGAGTACGATTTTTTTGATATCCTTCTTATTCATAATAATACCTCCGATATACAGTATTGTCTGTGTTTTATGCACATATATTAGCATAAAATGTATATTTATGCAAGCTATTTTTTCATACTTTGACTGATTTTGTATATATGCACAACGGATTTTCAAGTGTGCGAAATATTATATGCAAATTTACAAAGCGTTTGACTTCAATAGCACGTTGCCGCACACATAAATCGGTTGTTTGCTAAAAAGCGGCAGGCAATTCAATGAATGAGCGATGCATAATAATGCATTTTATGCAATGAATTGTGTTATTTCATTTGTCGGAGGATGAAAACTACCGCCATATTTTTCAAAATCAATCACTTTTCCTTTATACTAAAGTTCGTATGGCACGATGCCCACATCGTGCCGAGAAAGCCTTGGTAAGTTACTGCTATCCTCAAATTTATAAACTACTTATAAACCATACTAATCTTATAAAAATGAGAACTGCGATACAAATTGTCCAAAAGACCGAAATACCTTTCAAAAATCCCTTTTTTAACTTTTTGCTTATCAAAAACATGATTACGAATACTATTAACAATGCGAGTATAAAAAATCCGTCAAACATCTTTTCGGTTGTGGTTAGCTGTGAAATTAACGGAGTTAAAGAAATGTGTGAAGGTAATCTGCATATAAGCAACGTAATTATATTTTTCATAAGCAATCACTTTTCCTTTATACTAAATTCGCAAGGCACGATGCCCACATCGTACCGAGATTTCCTGCTAACTTTCCTTGCCGCCCCTTTAGGGGAGGTGGCTTCGGCGGCTTGCGCCGAAGTCGGAGGGGTTTAATTAAGTTTAATCAGAATTTTAAGAAACCCCCTCAGTCACGGACAGGCCGTGACAGCTCCCCTACAGGGGCGCCTATATAGGTTTCTGCTAATTTTTTCGCCTCAATCTGATGAGGGAGCCAAGATAATTTTTGCTGACAGTTTATCAGCCTTGTCCTTTGAGGACGTCGAACAAATATCATTCAACAACCGTTTTTTCCGTTCCCGCTTTCAAGCTGAGGCTGTCATCATAATCGAAAAGGTCTTTCGTTGTCACTTCATGATTTCTGTTATTTACACTTTGCTTGAATTTAATATAATGACCCGTTTTCGGATTGATTAAATAATTCATATAATAGTAGTTCTTTTTCGGATTAAAATCTTCATAAAGATATGAAACGCTCATCAGCTTATCGTTTTCCTTGCACGGTTCTATCCGATAAACTCCGGAATTTTCGGAAGCATGTTTTGATACCCTCAAATCTATGCAGACGGTGTTTCCGTCGTCGTCAAAATAGAACAAATTATTGTCGACTCCGTAATAAAAAACATCATTGATACTGTTGACCGGCACCATAAACTCCGTAAGATTATCCCTATATGTTTTATCAATTAAATTCATTGAGTCAAGCTCGGGAAGCTCCTTTATTTGCGTCTCTTTAGCTCCGTCATATTTTACAAGCTTACGAGAATCCGTAAGATAATAAAAAGCGTTATCCTTAATGAAGAACGAATATGGCTGCAGCCTGCCGAATTTTTTAGGTGTAAAAATTTCTACACAGTTTTCTAAGTTGTCGTCTGTACGAAAAATTGAATTTGTATTTTCTATTGTGAAATACAGATAACCGTTGCTGAAAACACCGCATTTAACGTTTATGTTATTATGTTTAATCGAAAGCTCAAGCTTCTGCATATCCAAAACAGAAATGATTTCATCGCCCTTTTTCTTTACCAAATAATTTGATTTATAATCGGGTCCGTCACAAAATGATTCAAGATAGTAATCATATCCGTTGTTATCTTCAATATGAACCGAGTCAAGAGTTAAATAATATGTCGCTCCGTCATCTCTGTTCGGGTATATATATTGAAAATAATTTTGACATGCTTGATAGCTCGATACAATCGTTTTCGGATTCAGAAGCATAATATCGTCAGTCGCAAGAAGGTACATTGCACAGGCAAACACGGCAACCACTAAAGTGACTGCGATAATATATTTTTTTACCCAACTCATAAATTTTTTCCTTTCTTTACGATGATTTTAAACTACAAAGCTACTATGTAAAGCTAACCGTTTGCCAAGCGCCAAAAAATGATTTACATACATCGTTTTTTGTATTATAATTATAATATAATAACAAATATTCGTCAATAAGGATGTGTGCGCTATAAATAAGGACTTAACTATCGGAAAGCCCTACACCGTGGTATGGAAGTTTTGCCTGCCGCTTTTCGGCAGTATCATCTTCCAGCAGCTTTACAATCTTGCGGACAGCTTTGTCGCAGGCAAATTCATCGGCAATGACGCTTTGGCGGCGGTCGGCAACAGCTATGAAATCACGCTGATTTTCATTGCGTTTGCTTTCGGCTGTAACATCGGCTGTTCGGTCATCACCTCTCAGCTTTTCGGCGCAAAGCGGTTCAGGGATATGAAGACTGCGGTTTACACCACCCTGATTGCAGGCGGTGCGCTGTGCGTTTTGCTCATGGCTCTCGGCTTGATATTCTCAACGAAATTGCTTGAGCTTATCAACACGCCCGAAAACATCTTCGCCGATTCAAGGCTCTATCTTTTAATATACATAATCGGACTTCCGTTTGTTTTCTATTATAATATCGCGTCGGGCATTTTCTCCGCTCTCGGCGATTCAAAGACACCGTTTATCTTTCTCGCCTGCTCGTCCGTTTCAAACATTGCCGCCGACATTCTCTTTGTCGCCGGGTTCAAGATGGGCGTCAGCGGCGTCGCGTGGGCAACGTTCATTTGTCAGGGAATAAGCTGTATACTTGCGGTGTTCTTTGTGTTCAGACGTTTTGCAAAAATTGAAACAGACGGCAAGCCTGCCGTATTTTCCTTTGAGCTTCTCAAGAGAATATCGGCTGTTGCGATACCGAGTATTCTCCAACAAAGCTTTATTTCCGTCGGCAACATTATAATACAGAGCGTTATCAACAGCTTCGGTTCGGGCGTTATCGCGGGCTATTCCGCTTCAATCAAACTCAACAATCTTGTAATTACCTCGTTCACGACATTCGGCAACGGAATATCCAACTACACGGCGCAGAATCTCGGTGCGCGCAAGTTCAGCCGTATCAAGGACGGCTTCAAGGCGGGCGTCAAGCTGACGTGGATGATTTGTATTCCGATCGTCGCCGTTTACCTCCTGGCAAGCCGTTACCTTATCTATTTCTTCCTTGAGGGTCCGACGGGAACGGCAATGGACACGGGTATGCTTTTCCTGAGAATACTCACTCCGTTCTATTTCGTGGCAGCCGCAAAGCTTGTTTCCGACGGTGTACTCAGGGGCGCAGGACAGATGAAAGCCTTTATGTTCGGCACATTCACCGACCTTGTTCTGCGCGTCGTTCTCGCAATAATTCTCTCAAAGACCGCTCTCGGTGCAACGGGAATATGGGTTTCGTGGCCTGTCGGCTGGTGCATCGCGGGTATAATTTCCATATCATTCTGTTTCAAATATATGAATCGCGTAAAATATGATGGGATAATCTGATATTTCTGTCCGATCAACAAATAATAAACTCAAATATATAACCGCTGATAATTTTCTTTGATTTTTGTCGGCGGTTATCTTGCTAAAGAAAGGAAAAAGACAATGTGTACAGCGGCAACCTACAAAACCAACGATTTCTACTTCGGCAGAACTCTTGACTATGAGTTCTCCTACGGCGACGAAATCACAATTACTCCGCGAAATTATCCGTTCAATTTCAAGCATACCGAACCGATTGAAAGTCACCATGCAATTATCGGCATGGCTCACGTTGCGGACGGCTATCCTCTCTATTACGATGCAATCAATGAAAAGGGACTCTGTATCGCAGGGCTTAACTTTGTCGGCAACGCGGTCTACGCTCAGCCCGTTGAGGGCAAGATAAATATCGCTCAGTTTGAGCTGATCCCGTGGATTCTCGCTCAATGCGCCACGGTTGATGAGGCAAAGGCTGTTTTGAGCAAGATCAATCTTGTCGGCACACCGTTCAGCGATAAGCTCCCGTCCGCACAGCTCCATTGGATAATCGCCGATAAAAACAAGGCAGTCACCGTGGAATCCGTTGCCGACGGGCTGAAAATCTACGACAACCCTGTCGGCGTTTTGACGAACAATCCGCCGTTTCCGTGGCACCTTCAAAGGCTCAGCGACTTCGCTCACCTTTCCCCGAAACAGCCGAAAAACACTTTTTCCGAAAAAGTTTCTCTCAATATGTACAGCAGAGGAATGGGCGCAATCGGGCTGCCCGGCGACCTCTCTTCGGCTTCGCGCTTTGTAAGGGTCGCGTTCACCAAGCTGAACTCCGTCTCAGGCGATTCGGAAAAAGAGAGCGTAAGCCAGTTCTTCCACATTCTCGGCTCTGTCGAACAGCAAAGGGGCTGCTGCGAGGTCTCGGACGGCAAATACGAGATCACGATTTACACATCCTGCTGCAATGCTGGCAAGGGAATTTACTACTACACGACATACGAGAATCACCAAATTAACGCGATAGATATGCACCGTGAAGACCTTTGGAGCAACGAGCTGATAAGATACCCCCTGCTCACTGACAACAATATTTATTGGCAGAACTGAGCATATTTTATAGGCCGTCAGATTTTGGCGTGATGACATAATGCAGATATCGTCCCCTGCAAATTGTGTCTTTGCCGCAATTTATTTTGACAAGCATACGACAGTTATGGTAAAATAAATTTTGGTGATTTAATGAAAATCGGAAATCTTGAAATAAAAGGACACGCCTGTCTTGCCCCGATGGCAGGAGTCGCCGACAGAGCATTTCGCGAGCTTTGTATGAGCTACGGAGCGGCTTATGTCATCAGCGAAATGGTCAGCTCAAAGGGACTGACGATGCAGGACAAAAAGTCAAAAGAGCTTCTTTATCTCTCGGATGCCGAGCGACCCGCGGGCGCACAGATATTCGGCGATAATCCCGAAATTATGGCAAAAGCGGCTCTTAAAGCAATGGAGTTTTCTCCTGATTTCATCGACATCAACATGGGCTGCCCCGCGCCGAAGATTGCAGGCAACGGCGGCGGTTCCGCTCTGTTGAAGAATCCCGAACTGATCGGCAAAATCGTTGAGAAGGTCGTTGAAGTCTCCCCTGTTCCGGTCACGGCAAAAATCAGAATCGGATGGGATGAAAACAGCATAAATGCCGTTGAAATTGCCAAACGAATTGAGGCGTCAGGTGCCGACGCAATTACGGTGCACGGCAGAACAAAGGCGCAGATGTATGCTCCTCCAGTATCGCTCGGCGAAATTGCACGGGTAAAAAAAGCGGTTTCAATCCCCGTTATCGGCAACGGCGATATCGTTGACGGAAAGAGCGCAAAAAGGATGCTCGACGAAACGGGCTGTGATTTTCTTATGGTCGGAAGAGGAGCTTTGGGAAATCCGTGGATATTTCAATGCATAAATGCATATCTTAACAACGAAGCGGAGTTCATCGAACCGACGCTCGAAGAGAAAATGAATGTTATGCTCCGCCACATTTCGACACTTTGCGAGTACAAAGGAGTGCGTATCGGTATGCGCGAAGCGCGTAAACACGCTGCTTGGTACATCAAAGGTATACGCGGAGCGGCATCTTTCAGGCAGGAAATCGGCAAGCTTTCCACCATGGACGAGTTACAGTCTCTCGCGGACAAAGTGATTGCCTCTCAGCAGTAAAATATTCAGTATACATTGAATATTCAACAATAATTGAGCTTTGCTTCATTCGGTGAAAAAACAAGTTTTCCACAGGTAAAGTCGTTTCCCTTTACAAGATTTCAACAATCAAAGTCAAAAACCCTTGATTTTACGTTGAGTTTTCCACACTTTCCACATAGTTTTCCACATTGACAAGCGTTTTTGCTTTACGACAAGTAAAAATACTTTACAAAGTCTAAATATTCATTTCGTCCCTTTTTATTCACTTTCTGCTCTCTTAAGCAGAAAAAACAGACATTTTTAGCAAATAAATGTAAAAAGTCTATTGACAAAATCTTAAAATAACACTAATATCTTTTAGTAAGAAAATAATATTCGGAGGAGAAATATTATGTCAGTATCAGTTTTGGAAAAGCTGCAAAGAATCATCGCCGAACAGCTTGAAATCGACGAAAAGGACATCACACCGGACAGCGACATCGTTGATGATCTCGGCGCGGACAGCCTTGATATCGTCGATCTCGTTATGAGCATCGAGGACGAGTTCGGCATCGAGGTTCCGGACGAGGCGGTCGAGGAAATCAAGACCGTTGACGACGCGGTAAAGTACATTGAGGATCACGAATAATAAATAAAGGCGGTATTAAAATTGGCACAGCAAAAAAAGATGGTTGAAGAAATCACGTCGATGGACGAAGATTTCGCAAAATGGTACACAGACGTTGTAAAGAAAGCCGAGCTTTGCGAATACACAAGCGTCAAGGGCTGTATGGTTATCAGACCCTACGGATATGCGATTTGGGAGAACATCCAGCACCTTATGGACGGTATGTTCAAAGCAACGGGTCACGAGAACGTATGTATGCCGATGTTTATCCCTGAGAGCCTTCTTGACAAGGAAAAGGATCACGTTGAGGGCTTCGCTCCGGAGGTTGCCTGGGTAACCCACGGCGGCAACGAAAAGCTTGAAGAAAGACTTTGCGTCAGACCCACTTCGGAAACACTTTTCTGCGAGCACTATGCAAACATTGTTCATTCATACAGAGATCTTCCCAAGCTCTACAACCAGTGGGTAAGCGTTGTCCGCTGGGAAAAGACGACGCGTCCGTTCCTGCGTACAAGAGAATTTCTTTGGCAGGAGGGTCACACGATTCATGCGACAGCCGAGGAAGCACAGGAAGAAACTATCCGTATGCTCAACGTTTATGCCGAGTTCTGCGAGAAATATCTCGCAATGCCCGTTGTAAAGGGCGTTAAAACCGCCAAGGAGCGTTTTGCCGGAGCCGAAGATACATACACCATTGAGGCTCTTATGCACGACGGAAAGGCGCTTCAGAGCGGCACATCGCACTACTTCGGCGACGGCTTTGCAAAGGCGTTTAATATCCAGTTCACCGGCAAGGACAATCAGCTTCACCACCCGTTCCAGACTTCATGGGGTACAACAACACGTCTCATCGGCGCCATCATCATGACGCACGGCGATGACAACGGACTTGTCCTTCCCCCTGCCGTTGCTCCGATTCAGCTTGTTATCGTTCCCATTGCTTCTCACAAGGAGGGCGTTCTCGACAAGGCAAACGATCTTAAGAACAAGCTTGCCGGTGTATGCCGAGTTAAGCTTGACGATTCCGACAACAGCGCCGGCTGGAAGTTTGCCGAATACGAGATGAAAGGTGTTCCTCTTCGTCTTGAAATCGGTCCCAAGGACATTGAAAACAACCGCTGTGTTGTTGTTCGCCGTGACAGCGGTGAAAAGATCTTCGTTTCTCTCGACGAGCTTGAAACCAAGATTCCTGAATTGCTTGATGCTGTTCACGACGGTCTTTATCAGAAAGCAATTGACCGCAGAGCCGCAATGACCTTTACTGCAAAGGATTACGCCGAGCTCAAGGACATCGCCGACAACAAGCCGGGCTTCATCAAGGCTATGTGGTGCGGCGACCGTGAGTGCGAGGATAAGCTCAAGGACGAACTCGGAATCACATCACGCTGTATCCCGTTCGAGCAGGAGCATATCAGCGACACCTGCGTTTGCTGCGGCAAGCCTGCAAAGCACATGCTCTACTGGGGCAAGGCATATTGATATAAGCTATAATGTTAAAGACATTCCCGAAAAAGGAATGTCTTTTTTTATCAGCATAATAACGGCACGATGTAGGCATCGTGCCGTAAAATCGGAAGGAACTGTCTCCAAACCTATATACTCACGAAGTATCGGAGAAGTTATTTAATATAAAACTAAAATTTTCGTAATTCACTTCTTCTGCTGGGTCGGTCCGTAATTTGCCGCTCCGGTATATGCGACGTCCTCAGGGGTTGGGTAATACTTCGGCTTTGACAGGTCACGCTGGTAAAGTCTGACGTGCTCACCTCTCGGCGTCATATCAACAACATCGCAGCCGCGCCAGTAAACCGTGAAATCTGTGCCGCGCACAGTTTCCTTTTTCTCTACCGTACTGATATCGAACGAAAGCTGAAGCACATCTCCCTCTTTCAGCTCTGCGGCAGTACCGTTAATTTTCTTGCCATTCAGTCTGACAGACAAATCACGCATCCAGTCGTAAACACGGAAGCCTGCTTTGCAAGCTTTTTTTGCGGTGAGACGGATTATGCCCTCATTGGGAATAAATGATTCCATTTTAATTTCGTCGGTCTCCTTGTCGCAGGGAATATTGACCGTCAGCGTTCCGTTGTCATCCTTTATTGCGTTGTCCCACACGGTTTTCAGCGCAACGGGAGCCGTGCCGACGCAGCAGCCTGCGATTGAACGGAAACGCGAAAGTGATATTGAATTAGGCTCGCTTCCGCCCGTAAATCCGCCGACCATACGCTTGTCAATGTCGTGATAGGTTATTCCGTCCGCGTCGGGTCTTGAATTGTCACACTCGACATATCCCGTATATTTGACCTGATTTTCCATCAGCTGGTTGCGCGCAAAAAGGTTCATATCGTTCCAGTATTCATCATATCCGCACTTGATAAGCTCGTCGGCGCAGACTATCATATCCCTGATGCAGCAGGTTTCGCAATGCTCCTCCTCAACAGGATGCCATTGTGCATATTCCGGCACCCAGCCAAAGTCGGAAGAAAGCGAACGGACATAGTCGTAAATTGCTTTACCTCTTTCAATGTAGCTTTCCTCGCCCGTAAGTCTGCCGAGCTTCACAATTCCGCAGGCAAACCACATAGCCGAATGAACGTGTCCGAAAAACTCCATTTTATAGTTGAAATATTTTGACGTGTCGAGGACATAGTTTGCAAGTCCCCTTGCAAGATCAAGCGCAACCTCATCGCCCTTTAATTCATATCGGCGGACAAGCGCCTGCAGCGATACGGCATTGCGAATCGCCTGTTCTCCCCTGCCCGTGTGACGAGTGAGGTCAAAGCCGCCCTCTTTCAAATAAACGTCGTTCGGGAACTCGTAAATCGGCTCATCTTCGTCAAAATCGCCCGACCAAAATGTACGCACCTTACGCTCAATCACAAGCGAACGCATACCTCTGACAAGCTCGGAAGCGCGCTTTTCCGCCTCTTCGTCCTCAGGATATTCTTCGGTAATCATATTGAGCGCAGGAAGAATATATCCCATCTCATGAAACGACGCATGAACCGTGTGCGTCCACGGATATTTCTCGCAAAAACGCAGACCGTGCTCACCCCATGACTTCATCAGATGGCGGCGTAAAGACTGCTTCACGTCATCACCCTCGCTTGTGTTGAGCATACGCATTGCGCTCGTCAGTCCCTCATACCACGAACCGACAAGCTCGGCATCGTCAACACGGCAATGCGCCGCTTCAGCAGGCTTTTTGTTCGGGAGAAGCAGCCAGTACGGGAGATTATCGTAAGCCTTATCACACATATTCGTTATGTAATGGTGAACGAGTCTTGCGCTGTTCAGCGGATTAAATTTTTCATACATTTGCAGTCACCTCATGATAGATTGTATCCTGTTTTGTTTATTCCTGAATATTTTATCATGAACCCCAACAATAATCAACCGTTTGTTGACAAAGCAGGAAACGAATAATAAAATGGGATAAGGATAACTGATGATAAAAAATTGAAATATATGTAATATTCTCTCTTTTTTTCGGTCTTATAAGGTGAAAGGAGGTATGGGCTTGGAGGACAATTCAATAATTGAGCTGTTTATGCTCAGAGACGAGCGAGCAATCAAAGAACTTTCTCAAAAATACGGCAAGCTCTGCCGCCGACTTGCCGAAAACATACTTTCACAGCGTGAGGACGCGGAGGAATGTGTGAGCGACGCATACCTTGCCGTTTGGAGAGCCGTTCCTCCCGATCAGCCGAAGAAGCTTTCGGCGTACCTTTGCAGAATCGTTAAGAACAACGCGCTGAAGCGTTTACAGCACAACACCGCCGCCAAAAGGAACTCCGACCTGACCTCTCCGCTTGACGAGCTTTCAGCCGATTTTTCAACTTGGGACGGCACGGAATCGGACTACTCGGCAAAGGAACTTTCGGAGCTGATAAACCAATTCCTGTATTCGGAAAAGGAACAAAGCAGAAAAATATTTGTCCGCAGATATTGGTTCTGCGATTCGACAGAGGACATCGCAAAGCTTTTCGGCATAAAGCCGCAAGCAGTCGCAACGGAGCTGCACAGGACAAGAACGCGGCTGAAAGAATACTTAGAGAAAGAGGGTTATTATTTATGAAAAACGAGATATTCGAAGCTATCAACAACATTGACGACGAGCTTATCGCCGAAGCGGCGGAGATAAGAAAGCCGTCATATAAAAGACTGTCCACCTGGGCGGCTGCTGCCGCAGTTTTTGTGCTCCTCGCTGTCGGAGTTACCGCTCTCAATCATCAAAAGATAAACATACAGCGCCCGAACGAAACCAAAACGACAGTCGGCGAAGCTTCCGCAGGCAATGAAAGCGAATCAACCGACGCCGCAAAGGATAAAACTACCGTTGCCCTCAGCAACGCGCCCGAACAGACAACCTTAAACGATATCTGTCACAGGATCATTCCGTCTCTTGATTTTTACAAAAACAACCCCGATATCGTTTGGGGCAACGACGGAATAAAGGGTGCCGGTCCGAATACAAAAGTTCCGCTCGGAACGGTTGAAATATCCGAAAGTCTGAAAAATTTGATGAAAGACAAAACGGAAGAGACAGTCTATGCCGTAATGGTCGATTTTTCTTCGTGCATAGACACGGAAAAAATGAGAACGTGGACTTATGACGGCACAAGCATTGAAAAACTCGAAGAAGAGTGCAATGAGCTGATGAAGAACAGGCGCCTCGTCGGCTACGATTCGGCATACGACTCTGAACACGGCGAATACACTTATGCAAAATACGAATATCCCGATGAGGAAAGAATCGCTGAAATCAACGGAAAGCTTGATGAAATTAAGAAAGCGTATTATAAATACTGTCTGAAAAGGTTTGAAACGACGTTCAAGAATAATGAGCTCGTTATATACACCGACGACTCCGCCGCTTGCTATGAAAGCAATTACTTCTACATCTTTGCGGACAGGCAACAGCTTGAAAGCTTCAAATGCGGAAGCAATGAAGCCTTTATATTTATGCCTGCGGTGAAATTCAAATAACAGGTACAGCAAAGCCGCCCTCACACGAGAGCGGCTTTAGGCAATACCGCGCAGTTAGTGGTGCTGTATTGCCTTTATTTTTTAAAGCTTGTTTCTGATAATCTTTCCGCTTGTCGTTTTCGGGAGCTCGTCCTTGAATACGACAATTCTCGGATATTTGTAAGGCGCGGTGTGCTCCTTAACGTAGGTCTGAATCTCTTTCTTGAGCTCTTCGGTCGGCTCTGTGCCCTTTGTAAGGACGACAGAGGCCTTAACGACCTGACCCCTGACCTCGTCGGGTGCGGCTGAAACACCGCACTCAAGGACATACGGAAGCTCCATAATAACGTTCTCAATCTCGAACGGTCCGATACGGTAGCCTGACGACTTGATAACGTCGTCAATACGGCCGACATACCAGTAGAAGCCGTCCTCATCGCGCCATGCAACGTCGCCCGTATGGTAGAGTCCGTCATGCCAGCATTCGGAGGTCTTTTCTTCGTCGCCGTAGTAACCGACAAAGAGTCCGCACGGAACCTTGTCGCGATCCGCCTTGATAACGATCTCGCCTTCCTGGCCTACGCCGACGCTCTTGCCGTCGGGATCAACGATATCAACATCAAAAGTCGGAACAGGCTTGCCCATTGAGCCGAGCTTGTGATCCGAACCGAAAAGGTTGCCGACAACAAGCGTTGTTTCGCTCTGACCGAAGCCCTCCATAACCTTGAGCCCCGTGAGCTTGTTAAGCTGACGGAAAACTTCGGGGTTGAGCGCCTCGCCCGCAATCGTCGCGTGCTCGATTGAGCTGAGGTCATACTTGGTAAGATCCTCTTTTATCATCATTCTGTACATTGTCGGCGGTGCACAGAACGTTGTGATGTTGTATTTCTTGAACATCGGCAGAATGTCCGAAGCGTGGAAGCGATCAAAGTCATAAACAAATATGCCGCCCTCGCAGAGCCATTGACCGTAGAGCTTGCCCCAGAGAGCCTTTGCCCAGCCGGTATCGGAAATCGTAAGATGAAGTCCGTCGGGGTTTACGCAATGCCAGTAGTTCGCCGTTACAAAATGACCGAGCGGATACTTGAAGTTGTGCGTAGCAATTTTGGGATAGCCCGTTGTGCCTGAGGTGAAGAACATAAGCATCTTATCGTCGCCGCAGGCGCTGTCCTCGGTGCGTTCAAACTCCTTGCTGAAGAGCTTGACCTCGTCGTTAAAGTCGTGCCAGCCCTCTCTCGGTTCGCCGACGATTATCTTCGTTTTGAGCGTCGGGGAGTTCTTGGCTGCAAGGTCAACCTGGTGCGCCGTGTCGTCGTCAGACGTGCAGAGAATCGCGCTTACGCCTGCCGCATTGAAGCGGTAATCAAGGTCATGCTCCTGAAGAAGATGTGTTGCCGGAATTGCAATCGCGCCGATTTTATGAAGAGCGAGAATTGAGAACCAGAACTGGTAATGACGCTTGAGCACGATCATAACCCTGTCGCCCTTTTTTATGCCGAGAGACTTGAAATAGTTAGCCGTCTGAGCCGAATACTCCATCATATCCTTGAAAGTGAAACGGCGTTCGTTCTTGTTCTTGTCGATGTGGAGCATTGCCAGCTTGTCGGGAAGCTTCTTTCCGAGACCGTCAACTATGTCAAACGCAAAATTGAATTTGTCCTCGTTTTCATACGAGAGGGACAAAATCTTTCCGTTCTCGTCCTCTTTCGGGTGGATAAAGTTGTGATAGATTCGCTTGCCCGTTCCCGATCTTTTCGGCGACTCATCGTTGATGGTATTTTTCGGAGTGACAACCTCGCCTGCCGGGTTGAAAACGAGGGCATAAAACGTCGTTTCTTCCTTGTCAACAGCTATCATTCCGTGAGGTGTCGAGCTGTCAAAATAAATCGTGTCGCCGGGGCGGAGAATTTCAACATGGTTGCCGACCTGAACTCTCAGCGTACCGCTGACAACAATGTCAAGTTCCTGTCCGTCGTGGGTAGTCAGAGCAATATCGTCGCTGCCCTCGTTGGGGTCACACTTAACGAAAAGGGGCTCACAAATCTTGTTTTTGAACGCCGCCGCAAGGTTGTAATATTCCATGCCGTGCGCATGGTCAATTTCAAGTCCCTCGCCGCTCCTTGTGACTGTGTAGGAAGCGAGAACGGGGCTTTTACCCTCAATAATATCGTTGACATCAACGTTGAACGCAATCGCGCATCTGTACAGGAACGCAAAAGTGAGATCCTTTTCGCCGCGTTCACAGGCAATGTAGTCTTCAATCGTCATATCGGTCTTTTCCGCCATCTCGGCAGGAGTAAAGCCCACGATCTCGCGAAGCTCCCTGATACGCTGAGCCATTTCGTTGATCTTGAAATTCAAGCCTGTCATTTCTTTCATTTGTGACCATTCCTTTCGTTGTTTTATAGATTTTCAGATGAAAAATATGTTTCGCATTGATTAAAGCTTTGAACTGCATAACAGAAAAAGATCCGTCAAGAAAAAGAAAAACTCGCCTCAAGAATATTACTAATCTTGAGACGAGTTGTAATTACTATTTACTACCCGCGGTACCACTCAAATTGCGTTCAATGAACGCCGCTTCAGACTCTATCAAGTCCTATGCTTTCACGCAGCCATACGAGAGGGGTCTACTTGAAAAACTTTCTTCCCTCCGACTCAGAAGCTACAAACTCAAAACTCACTTATCGGCTTTCACCAACCGCCGACTCTCTGAAAAGCTACCGCTTTAAGTCCTCTTCGTCACAGTCTTTAATTATTCTGTTTGTACGGATTTTAACACTTCTTTTTTCTCTTGTCAAGTATTTACAAAAAATTTTTAGTTTCTTGCCGCAATTTTTTTGAGGTTTTCCCAGCTTATGCGCGCCGACTCAAAGACATCGAGTGGTGTTGAGTCCTGCTCAATGATGATGTACTCAATTCCCGAATCACGGCACGCGCGGTAACATTCGTCAAGATCAAGGTTGCCCGTACCGATCTCGGCGAAGTCGCGGACGAAATTGCCCTCGCCGTCCTTGATGATTCGATAGTCCTTGAAATGACAAACGCTGATGCGCTTGCCGAGCTTCCTGATGTAGGACGCAGGGTCAACTCCGCCCGTCTGAGCCCAATGGGTATCGAAAATAAAGCTTATAAGCTCCGGGTCAAGCTCGGTGAGCATCTGATATCCCGTTTTGCCGTTCGGGTATCTCATAAACTCGAACTGGTGGTTGTGATAAGCAAACGTCATACCTGCCGCCCTGAGCTTTTCAACCGCAGGGGTAAGCTCGGCAACAAACTTTTTGATGCCCTCTTCTCCCCTGTATTTTTCCTCGATCCAGCCGATTCCAACCGTCTTGCAGCCGAGGGCTTTGTGTTCCTCGATCACCGCGTCCGTGTCGTTCACTATTCTGTCAAAGGAAAGATGAGTCACACAGACCTCCATGCCGTGTTTTTTGCAGAGCTTGGCAACGTCGTAGTTATTTAAAAATCCGATGCCAGACACCTGAATCGTGTCAACGCCCATATTCTCAAGCTTCGCGAGCACATTGTCAAGGTCATCAAGAGTGTCTATTACCGAGTGAAAGTTATAAAGTGTAAATCCGAGCTTCATGGTCATTCTCCAATCACAAATTTATTGTCGCCGTAGATTACCGTGACCTTTATCGGTTTGTCAGATGTCACGGTTATATTCGGTTTTTCGTTTTCGTCACTTCTTGCCTCGCATATAAGGTCAGCGTACTCGTCTCTGCCGATAGGGATTCTCCTGATTCCGTGGCGTTCCGTGTTTCTGACATACCAAACAACCTCATTCTTCTCCGCGTGAACCTGTATACCGAGAACATACTCAATGAGTACGGTTATCGGAATAATACCTGCCCAGCCTACGAAATCGCCCTTTGCCGGGTTGCCGGGGTTAGCCGATTCGGGGGCATAGTTTTCAAAGAATGTGCCCGTCTTGCGGTAAACCTCCATCATGTTTTCGTAGTGGTTGAGGGCAATTTCATGAGCGAGCTTTTCCCTGCCGCACTCGGAAAGACCTCTTATTACCATATAGTTTGTCGGTGCCCAAACGCCGCCGTTCCAATATGCGCCGTCGTCCGAATAATCGGGGTGATCCGCCGAAAGAGCGGGTACACGGTGCGGACGTTTGAATTCCTTTTCATTCTCAAGGTGAGCTATGAAATCGGCTTTTCTCTCCTCGGGAACGCCGTCGGCAAGCAGTCCCCAATAGCTTGCAACACTTTTGACCTTGAGCAGTTCACCGCTGCATTTGCGGTCAAAGTAATACTTATCCTCCTCGGACCACATTTTCTCATTGATGAATTTTGTCAGGTATTCGGCTTCTTTTTGAAGCTCATCAACGCCGTCGGTTACATCAAGCTCCTCTGCCATTTTCAGAAGCTCCTTACAGCTCAGCAGAGCCTGGAAGTTTGCGTCTATCCACGACATAAAGCCGTGATGGAACGTCTCAATCTGCCAGTCCTCAACGCCCGGAACAGCCTCCAAATCAGCTCTCGGCTGATTGTCCATTCCGCAGCCCCAGCCGCTTGACCAATAGGAGCCGTCCTGCCAGCGGTGATAATTACGCATCCATCTGTGGTAGCACAAAAGCGGATAATAAACATCGGCAAGGCGCTTTTGGTCGCCGTAGTTCTGATAATACTGCCACTCGCACCACGCGAGAATTTCGGGACCCGTGCTTACGGGGTCAAGACGGTGAAATTTGGAAATTCCGTTGCCCTCATGGTACTGTCTGCCGATGAATCCGTCAGGCTCCTGCTTGCAATAGAAGTCGTCAAGCGTGCCCTGAAATTTAAACACGCTGTCGCCGTATTTGCCGAACATCAGCATAAAGCAGCTATCCCAAAGGAAGATATCGCCGTTGAATGCGGCGTCAATGTACGGCGAAACAAAGCCGTTTTCTTCCGTCGGCTTGCCGAGGTTTGAAAAAGCAATTTTCCATGCCTTGTAGTAGGCTTCAATCGAATCGTCGTGACCGACCCATACGGGCTCCGGCAGCTTGCTTTTGTTGCTTTCAAAGTCGGGCAAATCCGCCATATTCGGCTCGCGGCCGATGAAAGAATTGTGCTTTTCAACGTCCTCAAGCTTTAAAAATGTGTCTATGTATTCGGGCATAATATCGTCCTTTCGTTTATTCTTCAACCATTCCCTGCAGTTCGTCCCACAGGGAGTATTTGTCAAGCAGTTCGTCATTTTTGGAATTGAGCAGATCGGTAAATTCAATCAGCTTTTCGTAATCCGTCTGAACATCCTGAGAATTTAATTTTTTCTGAATATCCTCAATTTCTTTTTCGAGCTCGGCAATTTCACTTTCGGTTCTTGAAAGCTGTGTTTTCAGCTTTCTCTGCTGTGATGCCTGCTCCTTTTTCAGCTTATAATCATTGACCTTTTCGGCCTTTTTCGGCGCGTTGCTCTGAACCGAATCGGGGCGGCGCGACGCCTTCTTTTCAACATAATAATCGTAGTTTCCGAGATACTCCGTGAATCCGTTTTCGTCAAGCTCAAGTATTCGCGTGCTCAGCTTGTTGATGAAATAACGGTCATGGGAAACGATCAGCATCGTTCCGTCATAGTCAAGCAGGGTGTTTTCAAGCTCCTCGCGAGAAAACGCGTCCAGGTGGTTTGTCGGCTCGTCCAAAAGCAGAAGATTATATCCGCCGAGCATCAAATTGAGAAGCGCTATTCTTGCCCTCTCGCCGCCGCTGAGTTCGGAAATCTTCTTGAAAACATCGTCACCTTTGAACAGGAACGCCGCAAGTGCACTGCGAACCTGAGTCTGCGACATTTTCGGATACTTCGACCATATCTCTTCAATAGCGGTTTTGTTGAGATCAAGCCCCGCCTGAACCTGATCGAAATAGCCCTTGAACAGATTTTCGCCGAACATAAACGTGCCCTCATCGGGCGCGTATTGACCCATCAGCGTTTTAAGAAAAGTCGTCTTTCCGCAGCCGTTATCGCCGAGAATAAATACCCTTTCGCCCCTCGTTATGTGAAGCGACGCATTTCTGAATATCGTCTTGCTGCCGAACCGCTTTTCAAGTCCGTCGGCAATTATAACATCGTTGCCGCTGACGCATTTCGGTTCAAAATGAAAACGTATTCGCTCAACCTTGCTGTCCGGCACAACAAGCTGTTCCTTGATTCTTTCAATCTGTTTGAGCTTGCTTTCCGCCGTTCTGATGTTCTTTTCCCTGTTCCATTGTCTCTGCTGAGCCACAACACCCTCAAGGCGCTGTATCTCTTTCATATCGGTTTCATACTTGTCCTCGATAGCCTTTTGTTCGGCCTTTTTCTTCACAAGGAACTCAGAGTAGTTACCCTTGAAGCAACGAACCTTGCGGTTTTCAAGCTCCACGGTTTTGTCCGTTATTTTGTCAAGAAAATATCGGTCATGCGATATAACAAATATTGCGCCGTTGTAGTTTTTGAGGAAGTTTTCCAGCCATTCGACCGACTTTATATCAAGGTGATTCGTCGGTTCATCGAGCAAAAGCAGATTACTCTCAGAAAGCAAGAGCTTTGCCAGCGCAACCTTGGAGCGCTGACCGCCCGAAAGCTTATCCGTAGTTAAATTAAAATCCTCCTCGGTAAAACCGAGTCCCAGAAGCGCGCTCCTTGTTCGGCTTCTGAATGTCAGTCCGCCCTCGTTGTTGAACTTTGTTGTCAGCTCGTCCTGAAGCCGCAGATCCTCCTCCATATTGCCCAGCCCATGTTCAAGACGGTAATTGACCTGATTGATCTCAATTTCCAGCTCCATAAGGCCGCTGAAAACGCTCACCAGCTCATCGTAAAGCGTCATTCCTTTTTTCGAGCAGGTATGCTGTTCCATATATCCGAGCTGAGCGTCCCTGCCGACGACAACAGCTCCCTCGGTCGGCTCCAGCTCGCCCCTGATAAGCTTGAGAATCGTAGTTTTTCCCACGCCGTTTGAGCCAATAAAGCCAACCTTTTCCTTGTCGTTTATTTCAAAATTAACATTTCTGAAAAGCTCACGTTCCCCGAAAGAAAACGCAAGATTCTGGAAACTTAAAACAGTCATAATACACTTCCGAAATTTGATGGTAACCGCCGATATTTTTACTGCGTATCAACCGGCAGCTACGATAGGATTATTTTACAACATCGCGAAGAATAAAACAAGTATTAACCCGAAAATAACCAACAAAAAAGGGACTGTCGTGCAGCCCCTTTTAAATTTAAGGCAATACCGCACAATTGAGTGGTGCGGTATTGCCTTAATACAATTTTATACCATCAGCTCACAAACAAGATTGCTGAGCTCTGTGGGATCGTCAACCGAAAGACCCTCTATAAGGCGAGCCTGAGCATACAGAATTTTTGCATACTTGCCTGCCCTGTCCTTGTCGCTCTCGTAAAGCTCGGTAAGCTTCTGAGCGATCGGATGGTTTTCATTGATTTCAAGCACAATATTTGCCTTGACCTTTTGCTCGTTTGTCGGCATTGAGTTGAGCACCTTTTCCATCTCAAGGGATATTTCACCCTCACTCGTGAGACAAACAGGATGCTTCTTGAGCTTATTCGTAAATCTGACGGCAGAAACTCCGTCGCCGATCGACTCGCTGAGGAAATCAAGCATTTCCTTGCCGTCCTCGTTTCTCTTCTTGAGCTCCTCTTTCTCCTCTTCGGTGTCAAGCTCTATGCTGTCCGTGCAGATATTCGCAAACTTCTTACCCTCAAACTCGCCGAGCATCTTGATTGCAAATTCATCAACATTCTCCGTGAAATAGAGCACCTCAAAGCCCTTGTCGGTAACGGCTTCAACCTGCGGAAGAAGCTCAATCTTGGCAACCGATTCGCCGCAGGCATAGTAAATCGTGTCCTGCGACTCCTTCATTCTGCCGACATACTCCTTGAGCGTTGTCAGCTTTCTGTCGTTGGACGAACTAAACATTACAAGGTCGCTGAGCATATCTTTCTTCGCACCGAAATCGTTATAAAGCCCGAATTTGAGTTGTGTTCCGAAAGCGTGGTAAACCTTTTCGTAAGTGTCGCGCGAATCCTTCATCAGCTTGACAAGCTCGGAATGTATTTTCTTTTCAAGGCTCTTGGCAATGAGCTTGAGCTGTGCGTCGTGCTGGAGCATCTCACGCGAAATATTGAGCGACAAATCCTCGCTGTCAACGAGACCCTTTACAAAGCTGAAGTAATCGGGAAGCAGATCGGCACACTTGTCCATGATAAGAACGCCGTTTGAGTAAAGCTGCAAGCCTTTTTCATAATTCTTGGTGTAGTAGTCGAACGGAGCGTGACGCGGAATGAACAGCAATGTGTTGTACATTACCTGACCCTCCATCTTGGCGTGGATAACCTTTGCCGGCTCCTCATAATCATAGAACTTGCTCTTGTAAAACTCGCTGTATTCGTCGGCGGTAACTTCATTCTTGTTCTTCTTCCATATCGGAACCATCGAATTGAGTGTTTCGGTCTCCGTTACCTCTTCATACTCGTCCTCGGTACCCTCCTTAAGGTGGCTGTGGGTGCAATCCATTGTGATGGGATATCTGATATAATCGGAATATTTCTTGACAATTTCCTTTATCCTGTATTCGCCGAGGAACTGATCATAGTCATCATCATCGGTGTTTTCTTTGAGATAAAGAGTAATGACCGTACCGTGGTCTGCATCGAAATCACAAGGTTCAATAGTGTAGCCCTCTGCGCCCTTTGACGTCCACTTGTGAGCCTCGGAATCGCCGAAAACCTTGCTGACAACCTCAATTTTCTCGCTCACCATAAAGGCGGAATAGAAGCCGACGCCGAACTGACCGATTATGTCAACGTCCTCTTCCTTCTCGTTGTCCTTTTTAAAGTCAAACGAGCCGCTCTTGGCGATCGTACCGAGGTTGGATTCAAGCTCCTCCCCCGTCATTCCGATACCGTTATCGGAAATTGTAAGAGTTCTCGCTTCCTTATTCGGCTGGATTTTGATTGTCAGATCGCTTCTGTTGAGCGCAAGATTCTCCTGAAGCGAATGGTAATAAAGCTTGTCCATTGCATCGCTCGCATTAGAAATAAGCTCACGCAGGAAAATTTCCTTGTGAGTATAAATTGAGTTAATCATCATGTCGAGCAGCTTTTTCGACTCCGCTTTAAACTGTTTTGTACGCATATATATCACCTTATCAATAAAATTAAAGCAAATTAGCACTCTTTATCTCTGAGTGCTAATTAAGTATAGTCCCCTTTTGCCAAAAATTCAAGTACCTGCGGCAATAATTAACAAATTGGTAATAATTTTATATAAAATATAAAGGATAAGCGGCGCAGGAAATCCTGCGCCGCTTAAACATCATTTAATTTCCTGCTCAATCTCATCAAAAAGCTCACTATCAAAGAACTGACGCAAGCTTATATCCAACCCGTCACAAAGCTTCTGTAAGGAAACCACACCGGGATTCTGACTTTTCTCATTGAGCATGCTGTAAACCGTTGAGGGAGACACGCCCGAAACATTTGCCAACGCATTGACTGCAATATTTCTCTCGTCGCAAAGCAGTAATATTCTCTTTGCAACTGCCTCTTTTGCGGTCATATTCATCTCCCCTTTTATATACAACGGCGCAGGAAATCCTGCGCCGCTTCATTATGTTCAAATATTAAAGACCATATTCTGCTGCGATGTCGGCAATTTTAACCGGCATACCTGTCTCAAGAGACTTCTTTGCGGCGATGCCGATAAGTACAGGCTGAAGACCGCACTCAAGACCGACTGTAATAGGCTTGTCATTGACAACGCAGTCAACAAACTGAGAAACCTCTTCAACATAAGCTCCCATGTATCTCTCAAGGAAGAAGTTGAGCGGAACCTCGCCGTGAACACCGTTAGCGTCGGAAACAACCGCTGTTGACTCAGAGTCATTTGAAATAGCAACCTGACCGAGTGAGCCGAAAGCCTCAACTCTCTGATCGTAGCCGTAGCTTGCACGACGGCAGTTATCAATAACCGCGATTGCGCCGTTAGCAAGCTTCATGGAAATAACTGCTGTGTCGATGTCGCCTGCCTCGCCGATTGCCGGGTCAACAAGAACCGCACCGTAAGCAAATACTTCCTCAACCTCGGAGCCCGACATAAAGCGAACCATATCGAAATCATGAATCGTCATATCAAGGAAGATACCGCCCGAAACCTTGATATAGCTTACCGGCGGTGCGCCCGGATCACGGGAGCAGACCTTGAGAATATTGAGGTCGCCTATCTGACCGCCCTCAACTGCCTTTCTTGCAGCCTTAAAGTTGTGGTCGAAGCGGCGGTTGAAACCTACCTGATACTTAACGTTGCTGTTTTCAAGAGCCTTCTTAACCTCAAGAATCTTGTTCACGTCATGGTCGATCGGCTTCTCGCAGAAGATGTGCTTGCCTGCGGCAATAGCTTCGAGAGAAATCGTTGAATGTGTGTCCGTTGATGAGCAGATAAGAACAGCCTGAATGTCCTTGTCCTCAAGAATCTTGTGATAATCGGTGTAGAACTCATTTACGCCGAGACCCTTTGCCCACTCTTTTGTCTCGTCATTGAGGAACGGATCGGCAATAGCCTTAACCGTTGCTGACTTGACATATCTCATGATTGATTCGCAGTGTACCTTACCGATACGGCCTGCGCCGATAATACCAACATTTAACATAGCTTTACGCCCTCCTGATTATATTGTGCCGTCCCAAGTTGAAACTTCCGTCTTCTTCATCTCTTCCTCGTCGAACCAGCGTGTTGTTACGCACTTGCTCTCCGTGAAGAAGCGATAAGCATCCTTGCCGAGGCAATGGAGATCACCGAAGAATGAATCCTTATGTCCTGCAAACGGGAAGAATCCGATCGGAACAGGAATACCAACGTTTACGCCGACCATGCCGCCGTCTGTGTGACGAACGAACTCACGGGCATAGTAACCGTTCTGAGTGAAGATAACCGAACCGTTAGCATACGGGTTAGCGTTCATAACCGCAAGACCCTCTTCAAAGCTCTTAACTCTCTTGATGCAAAGTACGGGGCCGAATACCTCGTCGCGGCCGATTGTCATATCCTCTGTAACGTGATCAAAGATTGTCGGGCCTACATAGAAGCCGTTTTCATAGCCCTCAACAACGCAGTTTCTTCCGTCAAGTACGAGCTCTGCTCCCTCTGCAACGCCCTTGTCGATGTCTGCAAGAACTTCCTTGTAGTGCTTCTCATAAGTGATCGGTCCGAGCTTGGAAGTCTTATCATAAGCAGGGCCGAGCTTGAGGTTCTTCGCCTGCTTAACAAGCTCTGCAACAAATTTGTCCGCAATGCTCTCATCAACGACACAGCAGCTCAGAGCCATACATCTCTGGCCCGCACAGCCGAATGCAGAGTTCATAACGCCTGCCGCAGTTCTCTCAATCGGAGTATCTGCAAGAACAAGAGCATGGTTCTTAGCCTGGCAAAGGCACTGAACTCTCTTGCCTGCGCTTGCAGCCTTTTCATATATAAGCTTGCCGACAGGAGTTGAGCCGACAAATGTGATACCTCTTACGTCGGGGCTTTCGAGAATCGTATTGATCTCGTTTCTCGAACAGGTTACAACGTTGATAACGCCGTCGGGAACGCCTGCTTCCTTGTAAAGCTCGGCGATTCTGAGAGCTGTTCTCGGAGTAAGGCTTGCCGCCTTGAGAACCATTGTATTACCGCAGGCAATACAGGTCGGAGCCATCCAGCCGAACGGAATCATTGCAGGGAAGTTTACGGGAACGATACCTGCGAAAACGCCCATCGGCTCGCGGTATTTAACTGTGTCGTAACCTCTTGAAGCGTCCATAATGCTCTCGCCCATCATGAGCGACGGAACCTGAGTTGCAAGCTCTGTGCCCTCTTTGGCCTTGAGAACGTCGCCCTCTGCCTCTGCCCATACCTTACCGTTTTCCTCGGCAACAAGCATTGTGAGCTCATCCATGTGCTTAATGAGAAGGTCGCGGATATTGTAGAGAATCTGCGCTCTCTTGATTGCCGGAGTTGAGCTCCAGCCGGGGAACGCTGCCTTTGCCGCCGCGATAGCGCCGAGAACCTCGTCGTTAGTACAGCAGGGCGCATAACCCGTTGTCTCGCCCGTGCTGGGGTTGACAAGAGTGTAGTACTTGTCTGTCTTTGATTCAACGTACTCGCCGTTGACAAAGTATTTGAGTTTTTCTGCGGACATTGTTACATCTCCTTGTATGTTATTCTATTTTTTAACTTGTTTTACTGCACGCTTTTCTTGCCTCCCCTAAAGGGGCGCCAATTTACTATATCAAAGTCCTGCCTTTTCTGCAATGTAGGCTCTTGCCATCTTTGCATACTTGAACGGGTTTGCAATTGCGGGATCCTGCTCTGCTTCAACAAGCATCCAGCCCTCATAGCCTGTTTCATCAAGAACGTCGAAGATCGGCTTGAAGTCAATAGCACCGTCGCCGGGAACCGTGAAAGCACCCATACGAACGCCCTGAAGGAATGACTTGTGCTCGTCCTTGACCTGCTTTACGATCTCAGGACGGATATCCTTGAGGTGAACGTGCTTAATTCTCTTTGCGTACTTTTTGAGAACTGCCATATAGTCCTCGCCGCAGTATGCAAGGTGACCTGAATCGAAGAGAAGATAAACGGCGTCGGAATCGCACATATCCATCATCTTGTCAATTTCCTCGGCTGTCTGAACAACCGTACCCATGTGATGATGGTAAACAAGTGTAATGCCGTATTCCTTGGCGATGTTGCCGAGCTTTGAAAGACCGTCTGTAAACTTCTTCCATTCCTCGTCGTTCATAACGTATTTATTCTCAAAAACAGGTGTGTCCATCTGTCCCTGAATGCTGTAGCTCTGCTCGGAAGCGCCGATTCTCTTAGCGCCGCAGCCCTTGAGAAACTCGCAGTTCTCTCTGAAATCCTTTTCGACCTCTTCAAAGGGCTTTGTAAGAATGAATGATGAGAACCAGCGGTTTGCAATCTGAAGTCCTCTGATATCAAGATACTCGTGCATTTCTTCAACCGTTTTGGGATACTTGTTGCCGATTTCACAGCCCTCAAAGCCTGCAAGAGCCATTTCGCTTACGCATTGCTCAAAGGTGTTCTCACTGCCGAGATCCGGCATATCATCGTTTGTCCAGCCGATCGGTGCAATACCGAGTTTGATTTTTTTTGCGTCCATGTTACCTCTCCTTGTTAAAGAATTGCGTAGTAATTTTTTCAGGCTGTGCACCGTTTGTGCGGTGTTGCCTTAATACTTTTTAGCCTCGGAAAGCTTCTGCGTTCTTTCGGCAAGCGCTTCCTTACCCTTTTCGGTGCGCGGAATATCCGAACAGCCGACATTCCACCAGCCGCCGTATCCGTCCGTCATGGATTTCGGAAGAACCTTTATGTCAATGAGCACGGGCTTGGTCTGTTTGAGTGAATCAAGCACCGCCGCCTCAAGCTCATCCATAGTCTTTGCCGTGTATGCGACATAGCCGTAGCCCCTTGCACAGGCGGCATAGTCGATGTTCATGAACCCTCACGAATCGGCTTGTCACCGTCACGGTAGCGAGCCTCGGTGCAGAGCGAATTGACGCCCTGTCCCATCTGAAGATTGTTGATACAACCGAATGATGCGTTGTCAAAGAGCATAACGTTTATTTTCTTGCCCTCCTGCAACGCGGTCAGCATCTCGGAATGAAGCATATTGTAGCTGCCGTCACCCGTGAAAGCGTAAACCTCCTGGTCGGGGCAAGCGAGCTTTGAACCGAATGCACCGGCAATTTCATAGCCCATGCAGGAATAGCCGTACTCCATATTGTAGGAATAGAGCTTGTCGGTCGTCCACATTCTCTGCATACAGCCGGGAAGTGAGCCTGCCGCACCGACTGCAACCGCGTCCGCAGGGATAAGCTTACGAATAAGCGAAAGAGCCGCCGTCTGAGTGATAACGCCGCCCGTTGCCTTCACGAAGCTTTCAACTGCATCAGGCATGTGGTTCGGAATTTCGGGAGTGTAGCCCTCGCCGTAATGTGTTGCGGCAAGACGAGCCATTTCCTTGTCCCAATCCGCCTTTGCGTCTGCAATTTCAGTCGTATAAGCCGACTTGTAGCCGTCAAGATACTTTTCAAGAGCGGTTACACCCTCCTTTGCGTCGGCTACCATCTTTATGCTGTCAAGCTTGCCGCCGTGGAATGCGCTGGCATTGATCGTTACGACCTGGGTGTCGGCATAGAGCCACTTCGACGAGGTTGTGAAATCGGAGAATTTTGTTCCGATACCGATAATCAAATCCGCGTCCCCGGCAAGCACGTTTGCGCTTGAATTGCCTGTTACGCCGATACCGCCGACATTGAGGTAATGGCTCGATTCAATAGCGCTCTTACCTGCCTGTGTCTCGGAGAACGGAATGTTGTGCTTCTCGCAGAAAGCCTTTACCTGCTCGCCCGCAAACGAATATCTTACGCCGCCGCCGACAATAACAAGGGGCTTCTTGCTCTTTTTGATTTCCTCGGCAACCACCCTGACCTCATAGTCGCACGGAATCTGTCGGGGAATGAAGTGTACTCTTTTTCTGAAAAATTCAACGGGATAATCGAAGCTTTCACCCTGAACGTCCTGACAAAGTGCGATCGCTGCCGCGCCTGTGTGTGCCGGGTCGGTGAGAACCCTCATCGCGTTCGTGAGAGCAGTCATAACCATTTCAGGACGGGTAATGCGGTCAAAATAACGTGTGACCGCTCTGAAAGCGTCGTTTGTTGTGCATGTGCCGTCGTGGAGCTGTTCAACCTGCTGAAGAACAGGGTCGGGCTGACGGCTTGCAAAGGTGTCGCCCATGAACAGGAGAAGCGGAATATTGTTGACCGTGGCAGTTGCCGCCGCCGTAACCATATTAGCCGCACCGGGACCGATCGACGACATACAGGGTATGATCTTGAGTCTGTTATTCATCTTGGCATAAGCAGTTGCAGCCTGAGCCATCCCCTGCTCATTTCTGCCCTGCATAACCTTTATTGAGTGTTCCGCCTGAGAGAGAGCCTCGCCGACACCGAGAACACAGCCGTGACCGAATATAGCATAGAAAAGCTCAACGAACTTGCTTTCAACGAGCTTTCCGTCCTGCTCAATGGCAACGTACTGGTTGTCAAGGTATCTGACGATTGCCTCACCGGCAGTCAATCTGATTGTTTTCATATCTTCTAATCCTTTCTGTGAGGATATTGTGGGTGTTGGGATTGTAGCTGACTTGACGGCATGATGTGGGCATCATGCCCTACGATTTTAATTATATAAAAGCTTTCGTAGGGTGCGATGCCCACATCGCACCGTAAAAATCTGTAAATAAGCTCATGTGCAGAATCTTTGCAGTCTCCCTCGTAAGAGCGGTTAAAACAGTTTAATCCAAGCTCCGCGCCCCTATAATGGGAGCCAAGGAAATTTGCCACAAACAAAAAATGTGCTGTAAGAAAAAATTAACTAAATTTAGGATCTTGCAACCATTTCGCCGTACTGTTCTTTTTCTTTCTTTATGAAATCTTTAACCTCATCAACCGTCGGCATGAAGAGTGAGCAGCCGTGAGCGGCAACAAGCATTGATGCCGAAGCGCTGCCGAGCTCAAGACAATCCATGATGTCAAGACCATCAAGAAGTCCGTAGA
>SAMEA104315428__coassemble_929_pt1 | contig 26534 bp, 20 predicted proteins | sample SAMEA104315428__metabat2_low_PE_040 | metagenome-assembled genome bin SAMEA104315428 (sample SAMEA104315428) | gut metagenome | biome: Monkey gut; feature: monkey-associated habitat; material: faeces | place: China | collected 2013
GAACCTGTTGAAGCGTCAACACCTACAACCTTGTTGGAGTCAAGATGGATACCCATCTTTGAGTTTGTGAGGTTGAAAGTCTTGAGCTGCTCAGGATCGTTGTAACCGAAGTCACAAAGAACGGGAGCATAAGCGATTCCCGAATGACCCTTTGAAAGGATGAAACGGTCTCTGTCTTCCCAGTTGGGGTCGTCCTTTTTAATGTTGAGGTACTTGTGGTAGAGAATGGTCAACATATCCATAACGCTCATACCGCCGCCGATATGGCCGCTGCCTGCCCAGAATGTTGTGTCAAGGCAGAGGTTACGAAGCTCGAAAGCTTTTTTCTCAAGAGCCAACCATTCCTGTTTGGTTAATGCCATAAGAGTTTTCCTCCCTATTGTTATTCTTTTTTATCACGGGCAGCAAGCTCCGCCGCCCGTGAGTAAATTGATTATCTTATCTGAAACTCTTAGAAAGCCTCAGGATGATCCTTTTTAACAACCTTGAATGCTTCGTCGGCTACCTCGATCGTATGCTTGATATCGGCATCGGAAAGAGCGTAGTTGATGAAGTGGTTGTGGTGACCTGCGAAGAAAATGCCTCTCTTGACGCACTCTGCGATCCATGCCTGATGGAGCATCATTGTGTCGTCGTTGGCAATTCTGAGGTAGAAGAGTGACGGCTCACCGGAAACAACAAGGTCAAATCCGTTGTTCTTTCCTGCTTCCTTAAGACCGTCTGTGAGCTTCTTGCCCTTTTCCATAAGGATTGACGGGAGGTTAAGCTCTCTCATCTTTGTGATGTTTGCGATACCGGCTGCGAACGGGATAGCGCTCATCCAGTAAGAACCTGTGTATGACATTCCCGAAACAGCGTCCTTGAGGAAATCCTTACCGCAAAGGCAGGATACGTTCCAGCCGTTTGCGATAGCCTTACAGAAGCAGATCATATCAGCCTCGAAGCCGTAGTAGTGGTCGGAACCTGCAAGATCAAGACGGAATCCTGCACGAACGTCGTCGACGATGAGCACGATGCCCTTCTCTGTGCAAAGGTTACGAACCTTCTGCCAGTAGCCGTCTGCCGGAAGCTGGTTGTCAAAATAGTTGCCGTGGAGATAAGGTGTTGAGATGAATGCAGCGATTTCGCCGTCATGCTCATTAACGAGCTTCTCAAGAGCATCAAAGTCGTTCCAGTCAACATAGAGGTTGTTGGCAACGTCTTCGGGAAGAATGCCCGGATAGTCGATCTTCTGAACGACTGCGGAAACACCGTGATAGAAGCCGTTTACGAAGATAATCTTCTTTCTGTGTGTAGCGTTACGGGCTGCCATGATGGCAAGAGTAGTAACGTCATTACCGTTCTTTGCAAAGAAAGCCCAGTCGGCGGTGTTGACTGTATCAACCATAAGCTCTGCGAGCTCAACCATCTTGTAGGACGGAGAGGTTACGCAGTTGCCGAGCTTAACCTGCTCAAGAGCTGCCTTGTCAACGTCCGGATCGCCGTAGCCGAGAATGTTCGGACCGTAGGCGCACATATAGTCGATAAACTTGTTGCCGTCAACATCCCAGAAGTATGTACCCTTTGCCTTCTCGGAGAAGAAAGGCCATGCGCTGACGGGAATGAAGTTACCCTCAGCCGGGCCGAGATGACCGTAAACGCCCGACGGGATTACTTTTATAGCACGGTCGAACCACTCACGGCTCTTGTCGTACTGATTGATTTTAAAATTAGCCATTTTTCGTATCCCCCTTATGCAAGATAGAGACCGACTCTGTCAAGGATTCGGTTCATATTATCGAGCATGTTAATCATGCCGTTCATTGTGATGGTGCCCTCACCGATCTTAGCCATTGCGCTTACCTTACCGTTGAAGAGGTCGTTTGCAAGCTGCATTGAGCCGAACTCCATAACGGCACGGGGATCTTCGGGAGCCTTTTTGATTGTAACAAGGTGACCGTTCTTGGCGTGAATTGTAGCCTTCGGACCGCCCTTGATGGACATCATGATGTCGCCGTCAATGATGTGCTCAGCGGAGAACTTACCGATCTTGTCGTAGTTACCGATCTGAGAAATAGCAACGGTGATTGTGTAGAACATAAGAGTTGTGCTCATGTTGAAGAACTCTTCGTCCTTGAGGTCTTCCTCGCTCGGACGCATATAGTTTGTAAGAATATCCGTGAGCTTGGTAAAGGTGTTCAAAAGGAACTTTATGTGAAGGAAACCTTTTGAGGGAATAGGTGTAACCGTTCCGTCAATAAGACCGTTGAACTTCTCACAAGAGGAGAACGGAAGCTTAACGTCGCAGTCTGTGCAGCCCTGTTCCATACGGCATCTGCCGTTTTTGAATGTAAGTGTTGCAGACGGGCCGTCCTTAACTTCAAAGCCGATTGTGATAGGCTTAATATCAGCTACAAGGGCGCTTGCTTTCGGATCAAGCTCGCACAGGTTTTCAAGTGTGCCGAGCACGGCATACATATTGATGTATGCAAGTGTTTTTGCATCTGTCAAGGTGCATTCCTCCTTATCGCTTTTATACAAAGCATATTTTCCATTACATTGTACCAAAGAAAACATTTAAAGTCAAATGAATTTGCCCAAAAAATAACAAATTTTTTTGAACTTATTATGTCATTTGTTTAAATTTTTGTTTACCTTCGCCGCCGTCGGCATAGTTTTTGCGGCATAGTTGCCCGAACGGTGCCGATTTGCCGTCATTAAGAAACACTCAGATAACGACGATGCCGTTTGTCTTCTCCCTGCCGCACGGCAAAATGACCGGCGAAGCGAGCGAATAGACGTCCGTGCACATATCCTCAAGGGCAAAGACATGACGTCCGTAATCGTCAAGACCGTCGAAATCGGAAGCCTTGGTAACTATCGGCTTTTTCGCCTTGTCCTTCGCCTCTTTAAGAATCTCCTTGCCCTTTTCGTTCATTGCAAGGACATGAATATACGGCGGATTTTCCTTGTAATCATCGGCGACAAAGCCCATGAACGCATGCAGAACAATTCTTCTGATTCGCGCGTGGGAATAGCGCTTGGTCTTTGCGAGCTGATAAAGCTCTTCAAGCGAGCTTGCTTTCAGCGCGGCGTCATGGATTCTGTATTCAATTCCCTCACTGACATCGGGCGAAAGTCCGATATCCTCGGCGCTGAGCTGACGCATACAGCAGAGAATACTGAACTCCAGCTTTGAGTTTGGGCAAGGAGCCCGGTTATTCTCCTCCTCGCGGCGGTAGATATCGACAACGGACTGCGGAACAAACATTTCCCACTCCCTGCCGCCGCCGAGCATCATTGACCTGATATCCGAGGCGCAGGCAAAATTCTCGCTTCTGATTATCGAATCGTGCGATGCACCGACGCGCTTGATCGTCATCGGAACAATGGAGGAATCAAGCTTGTCAAGAGCCTGAAGATACTCGATTCCGAGGGTGTTGTTCGGCTCCTCAAGAATATCAAAGAACCTGTTTCCGTATACTGTTCTGAGGGCTTCGGCACGAGCCGAGGCAAAGCTGAGACCGAAATCAAGGTTTTCCCTGAGTCTTTCCGTAACGGCGTCGCTGTTTATGGCATTTTTGCACTCGATAAGCTCATCTATATCTCCGCATTCGCTGCCGAAGCTGAGCATATCGACACAGCCGAGGCTGTCAAGCAGTGATACTCCGCCGAGCGCAAATCTCTGGGCAAAGGACGTGCTCCACAGAGTCGGTATTTCGATGACAAGGTCAACGCCGTTTTTGACTGCCATTTCGGCTCTCGCCCATTTTGATATGAGGGCTGTCTCTCCGCGCTGAACATAGTTGGAGCTCATCGCCGCGACAACGTGCGTCCACTCGCCGAGCTCCTTGCTTTTTTCAACCTGATACTTATGACCGTTGTGGAAAGGGTTGTATTCCGCAACAATTCCTCCGATTTTCATCACGAATCCTCCAATAATACATTATTTATACAATTTATCGTCAAAAAATGCAATCTTTGTCTTGAAAAAAAATTCTCACAGGAATATAATATAACAGAAATCTAAATGTTACAATATCTTGGAGGGAAAAATTTTGAAGATTCTCGTTGTCAACGCAGGAAGTTCATCTCTTAAATATCAGCTCATTGATATGGAAAATGAGTCGGTTCTTGCAAAAGGAAACTGCGAACAAATCGGAACAGAAAGCACATTCACACACAAGGTTCCGTCAGATGAAACCAAAAACATAAAGGCTCTGCCGATGGAGATGCCGGATCATGCGGCGGCACTCAAGATTGTCCTTGACACTCTTGTTGACGCAAGCCACGGCGTTATCGGTTCAACCGACGAAATCGACGCTGTCGGTCATCGCGTGCTTCACGGCGGTGAAAAATTCAGCGGCTCTGTTCTTGTTGACGATAAGGTTGAGGAGGCTATCAAGGAGTGCTTCGACCTCGGACCGCTTCACAACCCCGCAAACCTCACCGGTATCAAGGCTTGTCAGAAGATTATGCCCGGCGTTCCCCAGGTTGCTGTTTTTGACACGGGATTCCACCAGACCATGCCCGACTATGCATATATGTATGCTCTTCCCTACGAGTATTATGAGAAATACGGCATTCGCCGCTACGGCTTCCACGGCACATCGCACCGCTTTGTAAGCAAGAAGTGCATTGAGCTTCTCGGCAATCCGGAGCACAGCAAGATTGTCACCTGCCACCTCGGCAACGGTTCTTCGATTTCCGCTGTTGTTGACGGCAAGTGCTTTGATACAACAATGGGCGTAACTCCTCTTGAGGGAATTATGATGGGCACACGCTGCGGTTCAATCGACCCGGCTATCGTTCCTATAATCATGAAAAAAGAGGGTCTCTCCCCCGACGAAATGGACACCGTGATGAACAAGAAGTCCGGTATGCTCGGCCTTTGCGGCACAAGCGACAACAGAACCATCGAATCGAGAGCCAAAGAGGGCGACGCGAGAGCAAAGCTCATTGAATCAATGCTCTGCCACCAGCTCACAAAGTACATAGGCGGATATGCCGCAGCTATGGGCGGACTTGACGCAATTGTATTCACGGGCGGAATCGGCGAAAACAACCCGCAGTACAGAGACCGTGTATGCGACAAGCTTGCATTTATGGGCGTTAAAATCAACTACGATATCAACGACAAGCTCAAGAGAGGTCCTGAGGGTGAGATCTCAACTCCCGATTCAAAGGTAAAGGTATACGTTATCTGCACCAACGAGGAGCTTATGATCGCAAGAGACACCAAGGAGATTGTCGAAGCTCTTTGATATGAAAATTCTGATTGATGCGGACGGCTGTCCCGTTGTTGACCTGACCGTTAGGATTGCCGCAAAAAACGGAATCGAATGTACGATTCTCTGCGACACATCGCACGAATTTAAGCGTGACGGTGCCGAAACGATTGTCGTCGAAAAGGGCGCGGACAGCGTTGATTTCAAAATTGTCAATCTTGTCGGCGAGGGCGATATAGTCGTCACCCAGGACTACGGACTTGCGGCAATGTGCCTTGCGAGAAAGGCTGTGCCGCTGAGCCAGAACGGAATGGTCTACACCGACAAAAACATTGATCAGCTTCTCTTCACGCGCTACGTTTCCAAGAAGATACGAAACGCCGGCGGAAGAATGAAAGGTCCGTCCAAACGCACACCCGAACAGGACAAAGCGTTTGAAGCGGCACTTGAAAAATTGATAAAATAACCGATACGAGGGACTGTAACATTCAGCGACAGTCCCTCGTTTTTTGTGATATTCAAAAAATTCAATTTGATTGTGCCTGACAAGGCAGGCTTGTATAATTATGTGTATTTTATTCTGCCAAAGCCTTTTTCCGTGCAGGCTTTCCTATAATCTGCGGATATATTTTTTCCACGACCCAGCCGAAGGCAAGACAAAGCGCAATCGTGACAACGGAAAGCCCCACACCGAGAATTACATTGTCCTTTGTTCTCGGAATCGGAAGAAGACTGTAAAATAATATAACAAACTTATGCGTCAGTAAAATCACTTTCGTGTTCTGTCCTATGTATTCAAGCGGTTTGAATTTTATCAGACTTGCCATCAGACACCATCCGGCAATTTCGCACAAAGCCGCAGGCAAGAAAATGTACAGCTTTCCGAATCTGTTGAGTGAAAAATCCGGACACGAATTAAGTCTGCCAAGCAGCGCACCGCCTGCTATCAAGACAGCTCCCAGAATCAAGCTGACAGCCTTGTTGTTCATTTTAAGACTTCCTCTGCGCAGAAGCTTCATCGTCAATATTCCGAGAGTGAAAACGGGAGATGCATTTACAGCCTGAATAATTCCAAGCGGAGCGTTCGGGTAAAAGTCAAAATAATTAAGCGTGATAACAACGGCGAGGGAAACAAAAAATACCGCAATGTCCGATTTGATTGTGTTGTTGTTTCCAAGCAAATACCTGCGTATCAGGTATGCTCCGACAAGAAGCGAAAACAGACACGGCAAAAACCAAAGCGGTGTATTCCATTTCATTAATCCGTTCGTGCGGGTTCCGATTAGCATTCCGATAATGCAATTCACAAGGCTTATTTTCTCGCCCGACGGTTTAAGCATTTCGTAAACATTATATATGCCTATACTTATTATTGAGAACAAATAATACGGCAGCATTATGCCCTTAAACTTTTCAGCTAAAAACTGTTTTATCGGTTTTTTGGCGCTGAACGTCAGTCCGGAAAGGAAAAAGAACAGCAAAACATGAAATGTATACAGATAATCATAAACCGCTCCGCGCGTCAGCTGATGTCCGAGCACAATGAAAAAAATCGCAAAAGCTTTCGCATTGTCAATCCAAGCTATCCGTTTGTCTGTTAAGCACTCCGCCATACTATCCACATCCTTTTCATAAGATTACCACAGTAAAAGTGTTCCTGTCAAGTCAAAAGCTCAACACGCCCGACCGATCCCACAAAAAAGGCTGCCGCATTTTCAGCGACAGCCTTGCTTTTCTGTTAAATAAATTATTCCTCGACAGGTGCTTCTTCTGAAGCTTCCTCAGCCGGAGCGTCTGCAGCCTCCTCGGCAGCCTCGTCCTCCTTAGGAAGAAGGGCGCGGATTGAAAGGCTTACACGGCTCTTGTCAAAGTCGATAGCTGTGATCTTGCACTTAACCTTCTCGCCGATCTTGAGAACGTCGGCAGGCTTGCCGATTCTCTGGTCAGCGATCTGAGAAATGTGGATAAGTCCGTCGATTCCCGGAATAACGGTTGCGAATGCGCCGAATGAGGTGAGACCTACGATTTCGGAATCAATAACCGTGTCAACGGGATAGTCGCGGCGAAGGATCTCCCAAGGATTGTCCTCTGCCTTCTTGTAGCCGAGAGAAATCTTCTTATTCTCCTTGTCAAGGCTCTTGATATAAACCTCGATCTCCTGACCGACGGAAAGAACCTCTGACGGGTGCTTGATTCTCTTCCATGACATCTCGGAAATATGTACCATTCCGTCTACGCCGCCGATATCAACGAATGCGCCGTAGTTTGTGAGTGACTTAACCACACCGTGGTAAACCTGTCCCTCTTCTGCCTGTGCCCAGAAAGCTTCCTCAGCGGCCTTGCGAGCCTCTCTGATAACAGCCTTGATGGAGCCGATAGCCTTCTTGCGGCCGCGCTCTGACTTAACCTCGATAATCTTGAGGTCAACCTTTGTCTTGAGAAGATCGTCAAGAGAATCTCCTCTTGAAGCGGTTGCGAGAGATGCCGGAACGAAAACTCTTACGCCGTTTACGATAACGATAACGCCGCCCTTGACAACGTCTGTAACTGTACCGGAAACAACCTCGTCGTTCTCCTTGGCAGCCTCAATCTTGTCCCATGCGCCCTGAGCGTCATATCTCTTCTTGGAAAGCATTACTGTGCCTTCCTGGTCGTTTGTCTTCATGATGATGAGTTTGATCTCGTCGCCGATCTTGAGCTCCTTCATCGGATCTGCTGTCGGATCTGCGCTGTACTCGTCAACAGGAACATAGCCTGTCTGCTTTCTGCCGATATCGACCTGGATCTCACTCGGTGAAATACCTGTGACCACACCGACAACTTTCTGCTCGGTGCTCATATTGTTAAGAGACTCTTCGAGTGCCTCCATAAAATCAAGATCTTCAGCGGAAGTTTTTGCCACCTCCTCTGCATTTTCAATCGGGTTTGTGTTTACATTTTCTGACATTGTTGAAAGTACCTCCTTTATGATTGCCGCCGGAGTTGATGCTCCTGCGGTGACACCCACCTTTCGACATCCCGCAAAGCTGATATTTTTAAGCTCTTGCGCCGTTTCGATAAGATAGGTCGGACAACAGTTTTCGCAAACAGCCTTCAACTTCACTGTGTTGGAACTTTGCCGTCCTCCTACTATGATCATAGCGTCACATTCCTCGGCTAATTTTATAGCCTCCTCCTGCCGCTCGTCAGTAGCATTACATATTGTATCAAATATTAAAGCTTTTGTATAGTCTTTTTTTAATTTTTTTAAACATTTTTCCCATTCTAAAGTATTAAAAGTCGTCTGTGCAACTGCTATAATTCTTTTTTCGCAGTTTATGTCGGCTTTTTCGAGCTCTTCAAGGTTTTTGAAAACAATTACCTCGCCCTTACAGTAGCTTTTAATTCCCTGAACCTCAGGATGATTGGCGTCCCCGGCTATGAGCACGACCGTGTTCTCGTCGGAGTTGTCGGTGACGATCTTGTGTATTTTGCGGACGAACGGACAAGCCGCGTCCCAGTATTCGTATCCCCTTTTCTTCAGCTCGTCAATGACCTGCTTTTCCACGCCGTGCGTTCTGAGCACAAGCTTTGTGCCGGGCGGAATATCGTCGATTGTGTCGGCAATCACAACACCCTTGCTTTTCAGATCCTCGATAACCTGAGGATTATGAATTATCGGACCGAGGGTGCACACCTTTTCTCCGCTTTTCACCATCTGATAGAGACGGTCAACCGCTCTGTTCACGCCAAAGCAAAAACCGGCGCTTTTCGCAAGCTTAATCTGCATGACCCAGCCTCCAAAGCTCGGTTATTCTCTCCATAATGAGGTTTGAGCCGTAGCGAAGATCCTTCATCTTGTCCGTGTCCTCATGAAATCCGAGCTCTTCATATTTTATCGGTTTGCCGTAGCGAACCGTCAGACGCGTGCCCTTTTTAGCCTCGTCGCAGGTGTAAATCGAAACGGGCACAACATCGCATTTGCATTTCTTGGCAACGTAGCACACTCCGCCCTTTGCCTCGTGGGGCTTGAAGTCGTGGGAGCGCGTGCCCTCAGGAAAAATGCCGAGTGCTCCGCCGTCCTCAACGACCTTGACGGCGTGGTTCATTGCAGGGAAATCGAACTTGCTGCGGTCAACGGGAAATGCGTTCAGGTTGGCAAGGAACCAGCCGACGATATTCTTTTCAAAAAGCTCCTCTTTCGCGATGAAATGGAACTTCACCTTACAGCCGACTCCGATAATAATCGGGTCCATCGCGGTAATGTGGTTGGAGGCAAGAATAATGCCCCTGTCTGTCGGAACATTCTCCACGCCGACGTATGTTATTTTGTACCTTGAACCGACAACGGCCTTTGCAAGCGGTCTGATGATCCTGTAAAGGAAGTGGCTCTTGTCCGATTCATAATTATATTTGTATGCCATATTGACCCTTCCTTTTGTGATAATATGTGGGGAAAATTTCTTGTTTCACCTTATAGGGGAAGTCTTGGTCGGCTTCTGCGAACTTAATGCCGCCCCTTTAGGGGAGGTGGCTTCGGCGGCTTGCACCGAAGTCGGAGGGGTTAGATAGTTTTCATCAAACTTTTAAGCAAAACCCCTCAGTCGGCTGCGCCGACAGCTCCCCTAAATGGGAGCCTATATATTTTCTGATTGATTGCGGCATGATGTGGGCATCATGCCCTACGTTTGAAGCTCCATCAGTACCGAGCGTAGGGTGACGAGGAAATTTATATTATCACTTCAAATGTTCCCTGATAATTCCGAGCAGATATTCTGCGCCGTTTTCGAGGTCATAGCCGCCGTTGTCAACAAATATTGCGTCGTCCGCCTGTTTGAGCGGAGCGATCTCTCTGTGGCTGTCCTGGTAATCGCGCTTTTTGATGTCCTCAAGTATGTCGTCGTAATCCGCGCTCTCGCCTTTTTCAAGCATTTCTTTATATCTTCTGGTCGCTCTTTCCTCAACGGACGCCGTGAGAAAAATCTTTACGTCCGCATTCGGCAGAACAACGGTTCCGATGTCCCTGCCATCCATAATACAATTATTCTCGGCGGCAATATTTCTCTGAAGGTCAAAGAGAAACTCCCTGACTTTCGGTATAGCGGAAACGTTGGACGCGCCCATTGAAGCCTCAGGCGTTCTTATCGCGTCGGAAACGTCCTCGCCGTTGAGGAAAACGTGCTGTGCGCCGTCAACAAATCTGATTTCCACCTTAATGTCGGGCAGAGTTGCGATAACCTTCTCCGCGTCCTTGGTGTCAATGCCCTTTCTTATCGAATAGAGACCGACCGTCCTGTAAAGCGCGCCCGTATCAACATATATATAGCCCAGCTTCTTCGCGATGAGCTTTGCCGTACTGCTTTTTCCTGCTCCCGCAGGTCCGTCGATTGCAATATTTATAGCCATAAAAACCTCCGTCATACATTCTCGCCGGCAAGATGACCGGTTGAGAACGCGATTTGTAAATTGAATCCGCCCGTGTATGCGTCAACGTCAATAACCTCTCCCGCAAAGAAAAGACCGGGTAAAAGCTTTGATTCCATGGTTTTCGGATTTATCTCGGACACCTTGACTCCGCCCGAAGTCACTATCGCCTCGTCTATCGGTCTGAAGCCCTTTACCGTCAGCCTGAAATCCTTGAGAAGCTGTACAAGTCTGTGTCTTTGCTCTCTTGTTATCTGATTGACCTTTTCGTTCGCCTTGATACCGCTGAGCCTTACAACAACGGGTATGAGCTTTCGCGGCAGCAGCGCACCGAGCGAATTTATAAAGTCCTTATTAGTATTGTCTGAAAAGTCCCTCAGAATACGCGAATCAAGCTGTTCCTCGGACAGCGCAGGCTTGAGGTCGATTGAAATTAAATATCTTCCTGCTTCCATATCGCGTATCATTGAGCTTGCGGAGAGAACCATCGGTCCCGAAACTCCGAAATGGGTGAAAAGCATCTCACCGAAATCGTCGTAGACTACCTTGTTTTTGCGCTTTGTGTCAATCACTTTCAGCGAGACGTTTCTCAGGGAAAGCCCCATAAGCTCGGAACAAAATCCCTCATGAACGCTCAGCGGAACAAGCGACGGCTTCGGCTCGATTATTGTGTGTCCTGCCTGTCGCGCAAGCTCGTAGCCGTCTCCCGTCGAGCCTGTCAGCGGATAGGATTTGCCGCCCGTTGCAATAATGATTTTATCTGCGGCTATCTCTTCGCCGTCAAAGGTGCGAACGCCCTTGAGTGTGCCGTCTTCAATTATAAGCTCCTTTGCCCTGCCGTGAATCAGCTCGGCTCCGTCGTCCGTGCCGTAATGAATGAGGGCATCAACAATATCCATAGCCTTATCGGAGCACGGGAACACCCTGTTTCCCCTTTCGCATTTGAGCGGAACGCCCATATCCTCAATAAGGTCGATCGTGTCCGACGGCATAAACGATGAAAACGCGCTGTAAAGGAATCTTCCGTTTACCGGAACATTTGCAATCAGCTCGGAGAGCTCTTTGCAGTTGTTGGTGACGTTGCATCTTCCCTTTCCGGTTATTGCAACCTTTCGCGCAGGCTTTTCGTTGCGTTCAAGGATCGTCACGTCCTTGCCGCGTCCCGATACGGTTCCCGCAGCCATAAGTCCTGCGGCACCTGCGCCGATAATCAAAATCTTTTCCGACATTGTATTCTCCTATAATCCTCATAAACAAATCCAATCGTAGTTATTTTATAATAAATTTATGAAAATTGCAAGATAATTGATTGACTTTAATGACGGAAATACTGTATACTTTTCATATATCTAAGCTTTGGGAGGGTCATTCCTTGAAAAAAGGTTCACAATATTTATGGTACAAGCACCCGGCGAAAGCGTGGGTCGAGGCTTTGCCGCTCGGCAACGGAAGTCTCGGCGCCATGATCTTCGGCGGCGTTGAAACAGAGAAAGTCGGTCTCAATCTCGACACGCTTTGGTCCGGCTGTTCGCACGGCTACAAGGTGGAGAATAAGGCTGAGCATTTCAGGGAGGGACGCCGTCTCATTCTCGACGACAAAAAGGTCGAAGCGAGAGACTACATTGAGGAAAATTTCGCAGGCGATCCGTCGGAGTGGTATTTACAGCTCGGTATCCTCACCATAACGTCAATGAAAAATATGTGTCCGAGGGAGTACAAGCGCGACCTTGACATTGAAACGGCCGTTGCGGCGGTGAACTACACCTCAAGTGACACCGTTTACAAGCGCGAATGTTTCATAAGCTTCCCCGACAAGGTTATGGCATATAAATTCACCGCCGAGGGCAAGAACAAGCTCGATTTCAAGGCAATGGTGAACAGCGACCTCAGGAATGAGGTTACCGTTGAGGGCGATACATACATAATGGACGGAATCTGCCCCACACATATTGAGGAAAACAACGGTAATCCTATCTGCACTTATGAGGACGGCGACAGACAGGGAATCAGCTTCCGCTGTGCATTCAGGATAGATACCGACGGCAAGGTCAAGGCTAACAAAAATCATCTTCACGTTACCGACGCGACTTATGCGACGATTTATCTCACGGCGAAAAACAACTTTGAAAGCTGGAACAAGCCCGTTACCGAATCCGAAAAGGATTACAAGGCGATATGCGAAAAGAGACTTGCCGACGCTGTTGCCAAGGGCTACGACAGCATAAAGGACGACCACATAAAGGATTTCAGCGGTTTCTTTAACCGCGTTTCGATCGACCTCGGCAGGAGCAAAAAGGACAATGTCCCGACAGACCGTCGTATTCACGATTTCCTGCACAGCAAGAAAAACGACAACAACCTTTACTGTCTCCTCTTTAACTACGGACGCTACCTGACGATTTCCGCTTCGCGCGAGGGCTCACAGGCAATGACTCTTCAGGGAATTTGGACATTCACAATGTGCTCTCCGTGGAGATCGAACTATACGGTCAACATCAACACCGAAATGAACTACTGGCCGACGATGATGTGCTCCCTGCCCGAAATGAACAAGCCGCTCATTAAATTCATCGGCGAAATCGCGGAATCGGGCAAAGAGACGGCAGAAAAGTTTTACGGAGTCGGCGGCACCTGCTGCCATCACAACGTTGACCTTTGGAGAATCACCACCCCGTCGGGCGGCAACCCCGTTTGGTCGTTCTGGCCGATGGCGGGCGCATGGTTCTGCCGTCACCTTTACGAATACTACGAATACACCCTCGACAAGGATTATCTCGGCAAAACGGCTGTACCCATTATGGAGGAAAACGCGCGCTTCTGCCTTGATATGCTCATCGACGACGGCAACGGATATCTCATTCTGTGTCCGTCCACTTCTCCGGAAAATGAGTATTTGATAAACGGCAAGGAAACCTCCGTCAGCAAGACAACCTATATGACAATGGAAATCGTCGCCGATCTTTTCACAAATCTCCGCAGCGCATACGATACTCTCGGAATTGAAAACGATATGAGCCGCGAAATCGGGGAAGCCTTGCCAAAGCTCCTTCCGCTCAGACAGGGCAAGGACGGCGGCCTTATGGAGTGGTACTACGACGAAAAGGGCTTCGACAGGCACCACCGCCATGTTTCCCACCTCTATGCGCTCCATCCCGCGAATCTCATTGACGTTGACCGCACGCCTGAGCTTGCCTCTTACGCAAAAAAGACGCTTGAGAACAGGGGCGACGGCGGAACGGGCTGGAGTCTCGGCTGGAAGATCAATTTCTGGGCAAGACTCCGCGACAAGGACAAGGTAATAAAGCTTATCAACAACCAGCTTCGCTATATCCCGATAAAATACAAGCGCGGACGCGGCGGCACATTCGCCAATATGTTTGATGCGCATCCGCCTTTCCAGATTGACGGAAACTTCGGTGCAACCGCAGGTATCGCGCAGGCTCTCATGCAGAGCTTCGGCAATCGTATTCTCGTTCTCCCTGCCCTCCCCGACGAGTGGGCTGACGGTCACATTCACGGACTGACGGCAAAGGGCGGAGTGAAGGTCAATATCGACTGGGCAAACGGCAGGCTCACTAAGCTCACCCTTGACGGCAAAGGCGACTTTGAGGTTGTTTACAACGGAAAATCTCAGCTTGTTTCCCTCGACGGCAAAAAGGATGTTGATTTTTAATGCTTGCTGATCTTTACGACTTTGACAAAACCGTTTTCCGCGGCGAATCGGGCAGCGAATTTTGGCTTTTCTGTCTGAAACGGCACCCGTCAATCATCAGGTTTTTGCCGAAACAGGCAGCCGGACTTTTCGGCCATTATGTTTTTCACAAAATCAGTAAAAAACGGTCAAAGGAGCTGTTCTATTCCTATCTTTGTGCAATCGACGCAGAGAAAGAGGCGGCTCTGTTCTGGGAGAAAAACGAAAAGAGAATCAACGATTGGTTCCGGCCGAGGTCACACGATATTCCGACGATCGTCTGTTCCGCCTCACCCGTGTTTCAGATCAAACCGATTTGCGACAGACTGGGCGTTGACCTGCTCATAGCCACAAAAATGGATCCGAAAAACGGAAAAATAAGCGGCGAAAACTGCAAGGGCGAGGAAAAGGTACTGCGGATAAAGAGCGAAGCCGCCGAATATGATATAAGGGATGTCTACACCGACAACCTCGTTTCCGACCGCCCGATTTTGGAGCTTTCCTCGCGGAATAAGCTCCATATTTGCAACGGAGAAATTACCAAGATCTGAAATTATTACAATTTTATGAATTTTTATAACATTAGCACAAAATATGTTGAAAAATGCGTTGAAAGATGATAAAATCAGATTAAATTCAGAAGTAGTGAGGTGTTTTAATGATAAAAAGAGAAAATAAAGCTCTGAAATATGCTTCTTTGATTTTCGGAATTATCACGATTGCCTATATCTGGCTCTACGACAGGCTTCTTGAGCCAAACCCGTTGTACGGCGACCGAGCTTCCACGGCGAGCAACGTCGGCAGAGATCATTGGATAGCATTTATCTTTTGGGGTATGCTCATAGCAACCTCCGTAGTTCTCAACCTTAATTATTCGCTTGAGAAATTTCATGTTGAACATAAATTTCCGAAAGCATTGTCTATCATCGGACTTTTCGCCATGTTCGGCGTGGTTATGTGCAAGAACGAAAAGCTGAAACGCTTTACGCTTATCCTTAACTACGAAACCTACACGGCTCCGTCCTACACAAGCGACTATGTTGACCAAACGCTGGACACTCAGACAAACCTGATAAACTTTTTCCTGTCCAAAAAGAGTTTGCATTCGGCATTCGCCGTGCTTTTCGGAATATGCATTGCAACGGCAGTCATCTACTTCCTCGTATACAAGGCAAAGACAAACAGAAAGTTCTTTAATCTCACCATTGCATTTTTCCTTTGGATATGCTTTGCAGCCATTTACCTGAAGGTAAGGCTCGGCGGCACGGCAGAAATCGTTGTTCTGACGCTGACAATGATACCGATGCTCATTGTCAACCACACGAACATAATGATTCCGAAAGAAGAGAATGTTCAATGCATTGAGCGGGAAGAAATAAAAAACTGAAAGCTTAAACAATTAAAAGGGTTCCCGTCGGAGCCCTTTTTTTCAGGAGGAAAATATGAAATACAGCACCAACTTCATTTCGGCAGCAAAAAAATTCTGCACATTCACGGATTTTCTCCCTGCGCCTTATCTCAGAAAAACCTTTGACATTGATTTCGTCCCCGAAAGAGCGGAAATGCTTGTAACAGGTCTCGGTTTTTACGAGTTTTGGCTCAACGGAGAGCGTCTTACAAAGGGCTGTCTCGCCCCCTACATCTCCAACCCCGACGATTTGATTTACTACGACCGCTACGACCTTTCGGGCAAGCTGAAAAAGGGCAGAAACGTTATCGCGTTTGCTCTCGGTAACGGTATGCAGAACCCAATCGGCGGCGAAGTGTGGGATTTCCAGCTCGCGCGCTGGAGAAGTGCGCCGAAGCTGGCGCTCTGTTTTGAGTGCGGCGGCGAGGGCAAAGAGCTCAGCTTTGAAGCCGACGAGAGCTTCAAGGTTCACGCCTCCCCCATCTATTTTGACGACCTGCGCTGCGGAGAGCGCTATGACGCACGCAATGAAATCGACGGCTGGAATCTCCCTGATTTTGACGACAGCGGCTGGGACAATGCAGTTTCGGTCGGCGCTCCGTCCGGCGAATTGCGCGAGGGAAACCACTCCCCTATCAAAAAGATTCGCGAGCTCAAGCCCGTCAGGTTTTACAAGGGGCACATTTCGGCGGTTGCTCATCCGCGCGAGAATCTGCCCAAGCACATTCTGCCCGAAGAGGAATACTGCAACGACGGCTACATATATGACTTCGGCGAAAACATAACCGGTATCGTCCGTCTGAAAATCAAGGGCAAAAAGGGTCAAAAAATCGTTATGTCCTGCGGCGAGAGCCTTTTTGACGGCGGACTCGATATGTGCAATATATGCGAATTTCAGCCGATCGGCATGACCCAGGTTCAGGTTTATATCTGCAAGGGCGAGGGTGAAGAAATATGGGAGCCGATGTTCTGCTACCACGGTTTTCAGTACTGCTTCGTCACAGGAATCGACGACGAACAGGCAACCGAGGATCTGCTGACATACGTTGTTATGCACGCCGACATACATAAAACGGGCGGATTTGACTGCTCCGACGAGCTCGTCAACAAACTCCAGGATGCCGCCGTCAGAAGCGACCTTGCCAACCTGTTCTATTTCCCGACGGACTGTCCCCACCGCGAAAAGAACGGCTGGACGGGCGACGCTCACCTTTCTGCCGAGCAGTTCCTGATGAATCTCGACTGCGAACGAACCCTGCGTGAGTGGCTGTTCAGCGTGAGAAAATCGCAGGACGAACGCGGTGCAATTCCGGGCATAGTTCCGACCGCCGGCTGGGGCTTTGAATGGGGCAACGGTCCTGCGTGGGACGCCGCCTTAACGGAAATTCCGTACAGACTTTGGCAGTACCGCGGCGACAAGGAGGTTCTTTTCGAGAACGCAACAGCCATTTTCCGTTATGTTTCATATCTTTCGACCCGTGTTGACGAAAAGGGTCTCATCCACATCGGTCTGGGCGACTGGCTTCCCGTTGACAATGTCAAGCCCTGTTCGCTCGAAGTAACCGACACACTTGTTTCAATGGGCATTTGCAGCAAGGCCGCAGAGATTTTCCGCGTCTGCGGAATGGATCTGAGGGCTGAGTTCGCTCAAAAGCTACACGACGAGCTTCGCGGCAGCTTCCGTAAGCACCTTATCGACGACAACCTTGTTGTTTACGGCAGCCACCAGACCACACAGGCGGCGGCTCTCTACTACGGCGCGTTCAATGACGATGAAAGGGAAAAAGCGTTCGCGCACCTCCTTGAGCTTATCCATAATGCAGGCGACAATATGACCGTCGGCATCATCGGTGCAAGGACGATGTTCCACGTTCTCGCCGAGTTCGGATACGAGGAGCTGGCTCTTTACATGATTGCTAAGCCCGATTATCCGTCGTTCGCGAGCTGGATCACCGAGTACAACGCAAACACCCTGTTTGAGATAATCACACACAATCCGCCGAACGGATTTTCCCATAACCACCACTTCTTCGGCGATTTTTCCGCTTGGTTTATCAAGAATCTTGCCGGAATTATTCCCAACCCGAATGTTACAAATCCTAACGAAATCCTGATTTCGCCTGCGTTTGTCGGCTCGCTCAACAGCGCCGAGGGTCACTACACCGCACCGGCAGGCAATGTCAGCGTCGGCTGGAAGCGCGAAAACGACAGAATTGTGATGAACGTTACCGTGCCCGACGGCGTTACAGGCAAAATCAGTCTTCGCCACGGTGCGAAATTTGATAACGGCACCTCAAGCTCTCCTCTCCGAAGCGGAACTTATGTTATAAAAGAATAACCAAAAGCCATGGCTGCAATACATTTGTATTACAGCTATGGCTCATTTTGATTTAAACTGTAAATAAAAGGAACCTCGATACCAACTGTATATCGGGGTTCCTTTTTGGTGCCGGTGACCGGACTTGAACCGGTACGATGTTGCCACCGAGGGATTTTAAGTCCCTTGCGTCTGCCTATTCCGCCACACCGGCTTATGCTGCGGCGACTGTTACATTATACATAACAGCCGCCGTTTTGTCAACCGAATTTGCCGACTAATCTTCGTCGGATCGTTTCATCAGCCGTTAATAATTTCGTGAAGCTTTGCCTTTATTGCGTCAAGACGTGCGTGGGCATTTTCCCTGCTCTTGTCCTGAATCGAATAGTAAACCTTGAGCTTCGGCTCCGTGCCCGAAGGTCTGATTGCAATCCATGAGCCGTCCTCAAAGATATACTTGAGAACATTCTCTTTCGGAAGGTCGCCGATTCCCTTTGAGAAATCATAGACCTCCTTGATCGAATCAAAGAACTTGCTTCCGTTCTCGCGGAACTCGGTCATAAGGCTCTGAATCTTCTGCGCTCCCTCAATTCCCTTGAGAACAAAGGTATCAAGCGCGTCGAGATAATATCCGTACTCATCATATATATCGTTGAGTGCATCAATGAGGGTCTTGCCCTGATTGTAGTAATAAGCCGCCATCTGGCAAACGAGCATTGACGAAACGACAGCGTCCTTATCCCTTGCGTGAGTTCCGACAAGGTAGCCGTAGCTCTCCTCGTAACCGATGACAAACTCCTTGTCGCCCGATTTCTCGTACCTGTTTATCTGATCGCCGATGTACTTGAAGCCCGTGAGCGTCTCAACAACGTTCAAGCCGAAGCTTCTTGCGATGTTTGCGCCCAGCTCGCTTGTAACGATCGTCTTGACGAGTGTTGACTTGCTGTTCAGCGAATCCTTCTTCATATTGAGGACAAAATTGACAAGCAAAGCGCCCATCTGATTACCTGTGATGAGTGTGTACTTGCCGTCGTGCTTAACGCCTGCGCCGATACGGTCACAGTCTGGATCCGTGCCGAATACAAGGTCAGCGTCCTCTCTTTCAGCCTGCTTGAGAGCAAGGGTGAGAGCGTCCTTTTCCTCCGGATTCGGGGAGCGAACGGTCGAGAAGTTGCCGTCGGGAAGCTCCTGCTCCTTGACGACCGAGACATTCATTCCCTCCAAAATCTTTCTTACGGGGATATTGCCAGTACCGTGGAGAGGTGTGTAAACAATCTTGATGTTTGAGGGCTCCTCGTAAAGCGACTGCTTTCTGACCTCTTTGAGGAAAGCGTCAAGAACCTCCGAACCGATCGAGCAGTAAAGTCCCTGCTTCTCTGCCTCGGCAAGGTCAAGGTGAGGAACAGCCTTGAGATCCTCAATCGCATTTACATAGCCGATAACCTTGTTTGCCTGATCCGGGCAAAGCTGGCAGCCTGTCTGATCGTAGATTTTATATCCGTTGTACTCCTTGGGGTTGTGACTCGCGGTAACTACCGCACCCGCTGTACAGCCGAGGTGTCTGACCGTGAATGAAAGAACCGGAGTCGGCATAAGAGTGTCGTAGAGGTAAACCTTGATTCCGTTTGCACAAAGCACCTCCGCCGCATAAATCGCAAACTGTCTTGAGTTATTTCTCGAATCGTGAGCTATTGCAACACTGAGCTCGCCGTCAAATTCCGCCTTGAGGTAATCGGCAAGACCCTGAGTTGCCTTGCTGACCGTGTATTTGTTCATTCTGTTCGCGCCGGCGCCCATAATTCCGCGGAGTCCGCCCGTGCCGAACTCAAGATCCTTATAGAATCTGTCTTCAATCTCTTTCTCGTCGGTTATCGCAAGGAGCTCTGCCTTTGTATCTTCATCAAAGCCGAGCCACTTTTCATATTTCTCTTTATAATCCATAAATAACTCTCCTTTCTTTAGTTGACGCAACCGTGAAAGCTCCGCCGACCTTGGAGCAATCAATCCGAATTACTCCAATATATTTCCGTATAAATCATATCACAAAAAATTATCTCCGTCAACATACAAGCACATAATAAATACGCCATCACCTTATATTTTATGCGCCGTAAAAAATAATATTTGTGTAAAAATATTGACCTTGAACATAAAAAAAAGTATAATAAATTAGTTAGAATGGATTATTATGTAAAGGAGGCGGGACAATGGATAAATACAAGCGCGACCACAGTATCATCAAGCTTCTTCAGATACTGTCCGTCATAAGCTTTATCCTTGCCGTTGTTTTTATCGTCCTGCTCATCCTTTCGCGCAATAAGGACATACAGAACTGGTACTCGGCCTATCTTGAATACCTTGCGTCGGCGGAGTACAAGGTCGAACACATGAACAACAAGTATTCCGTTTTTCTCGTTGTGCTCTTCCTTTACGCATTCAAGGCGGTTTTTCCGGTATACCTTTATCCCGTTTCGGCTCTCTGCGCCGTTACCAGTGCCGTGTTCCCATATTATTTCTCAATCCCTATAAATTTACTGGGACTTGCCTGTCTTTATTCCATTAAATATTTTTGGGGAACAAAGGTCGGAGCAAACGGAGTTCAAAGCATTTTGCAGAAAAGCGAAGCCGTGCGGTACCTTGTTGAGCGTGACGGACGCGGAAATCCGTGGCTCCTTGCTCTGTTCAGGCTGGTTCCGGGTATTCCCGTGAATCAGGTCAGCAAGCTTTACGGAGCGATGAGCTTCAAATACGAATACTTCCTTTTGCTGTCCCTATTCGGCTATTCCCCCTTGCTCATTTCGTACACATTCATCGGACGCAACGTGTTCAATCCGCTTTCCACGGCATTCCTTTTGCCGTTCATACTGCTGTTCCTTTTGATCGGAATATCAATGCTGGCCATCAGCAAAATTATACAAATTCAATCCAGGAGGAGAAAGAACAATGGCTGACGCAAAAACGTTAAAATCAAAACTTGCCTCAGGTGATTTTGATGCAAGACTCAAGGAGGTCTATCTCAGCGACAAGGCTGTCGCGGATCAAAAAGAAAGAGACGCCGTTATCATTGACGAGTTTGTAAAGCTCTTCGGTGACAGCGATTCAATAGAGCTTTTCAGCGCGCCCGGCAGAACCGAGGTCGGCGGAAATCACACCGACCACAACCACGGAAAGGTTCTCGCGGCAGGCGTCGATTTGGACACGGTCGCGGCGGCGGCAAAGCGCGGCGACAATATAATCGTTGAAAAGTCATTTAAGTTTGACGCTTTGGAGGTTGACATTACCGACCTCGACGTACATAAAGAGGAGTTCGGAAAATCCTCCGGACTCATTAGAGGAATCTGTGCCGGCTTCGTCAGCCGCGGCTACAAAATCGGCGGCTTCAACGCCGCAAGCATGAGCCGTGTTCTTTCCGGCTCAGGTCTTTCTTCCTCTGCGGCTTACGAGGTTCTCATCGCCACGATCCTCAATCACCTTTATAACGACGGCAGTATTTCCGACGTGGAAATTGCAAAGATTGCCCAGTTCGCCGAGAATAAATATTTCGGCAAGCCGTGCGGTCTTTTGGATCAGATGACAAGCTCCGTCGGCGGTTTCATCACAATTGATTTTGAGGATCCGTCCAAGCCGATAATCAACAAGGTGGACTTTGATTTCGCTTCCTGCGGCCACGCACTCTGCATTGTTGACACGGGCGGAAATCACGCCGACCTGACCGACGACTACGCCTCTATCAGAAAAGAGATGGAGAGCGCCGCCGAGGTTTTCGGCAAGAGCGTACTGCGCGAGGTTGACGAGGACGAGCTTATGAAGAATATTTCGCTTGTCCGCGAAAAGGTCAACGACCGTGCCGTTCTCCGAGCAATGCATTTCTACGCAGAGAACAAGCGCGTTGACGCGGAAATTGCGGCACTCGGAAGCGGAGACTTTGAGCAGTTTAAGAAGCTTGTTATCGAAAGCGGCAGATCCTCCTATATGTATAATCAAAATGTATTCACCGCCTCCGACGTTAAGCATCAGGGCGTATCTCTGGCTTTGGCTATGTGCGAATATCTGCTTACCGGCAAGGGCGCATGGAGAGTACACGGCGGCGGATTTGCCGGAACGATTCAGGCATTTGTGCCCGTCGATATGCTCTCGGACTTCTGCGAGAAGATTGAAGCGGTTTTCTCAAAGGGCTCCTGCTATGTTCTCTCCGTCAGACCGTTCGGAGGAATAAAGCTTTTCTAAGGCGATTTGTGCGGTAAAAAGTGGCGTGTAAAGCTGAGTTTACACGCCTTTTTTCAAAAGCAAACTCAAGTTGATAGACATCGGAAGAAATAATTGATATAATCAGGGTGAAAGGGGCGAATCAAATGAACATTTCGGAAAAAATACAGATATTGCGCCGCGACAATGAATGGTCACAGGATGAGCTTGCGGAAAAGCTCGACGTATCGCGTCAGTCGGTTTCAAAGTGGGAGTCGGGCAAGGCGGTCCCGGATTCGGAGAAGGTGCTTGCCATGGCAAAGCTCTTCAACGTTTCGACGGATTTCCTTCTCAGGGACGAACAGGAGCCGATTTTCAGCGACGAAACGGACGAGACTCAGGCAGTCACTCCCGACGAGGAGACGCCTGCCGAAAATAATAACAAAAAGAAGAAGCTCTCGGCGAAGAAAATAATCGCGATAGCGGTTGCCGCCTGCCTGCTGATTGCGGCGGTCCCTCCGCTTGCGTTCGGCGGCTATTCCGAGTTTCTCGCAAAGATAAGCGAGGATCCCGTGCAGTACCCGTACATACTCGTCCACGGTCTCGGCGGCTGGGGTCCCGAGGCGCAGATAGATCAGGTCTCGCCCTACTGGGGCAGTTCGACGGGGAACCTTGCCGAATATCTGACCTCGGAGGGTTACAGCGTCGGAGTTGCGTCGGTCGGACCTTTTTCCAGCACATGGGACAGAACCTGCGAGCTCTATGCGGAGCTGACAGGAACAAAGGTTGACTACGGCGAAGCGCACAGCAAGGCGCACGGACACGAAAGATACGGCAGAGAGTATACGTCCGAAACGGCAATAGCTCAGAACTGGGGCTCAAAGACAAAAAAGGGTCAGCGAATCAAGGTCAACCTTGTCGGTCACAGCTTCGGCGGCGAAACGGTGAGACTGCTCGCTTCTCTTCTGGCTTACGGCGATGACGATGAAAAAGCCGCAACAGGCAAAGGAACCTCGGAGCTTTTCACGGGCGGCAAGGCAGACTGGGTAAACAGCGTTACAACCCTCTGCTCTCCCCACAACGGCTCCACCCTGTTCTACGTTGTCGATCAGGGCAAGCTTGTGAACACCGTCCTCGGACTTGTCTATGCGGCAAGCGGACTTGCAAACACGGCGCAGATCGGTGACTTTTACGATTTCAGGCTTGAGCAGTTCGGAATGAACAGCGCTTCCACCGAGAGCCAGGCTGTCAGCATGATAAACACCGTGTTCAGCGAGGGCACGGACAATGCCGCCTACGACCTCTCGCCCGACGGCGCACAGGTGCTCAACAAAAAAATCAAGCTCGTCGACAATGTATACTACTTCTCTTACTCATACCTTACCACCGAGCAGAGCGCGCTGACGGGCAATCAGGTGCCGAAATCGTCCACGCTTCCCGTGCTGATCCCGACGGCATACCTTATGGGCAAATATTCCGTGAATACAAAATCGGATTTCAGCATCGACTCAACGTGGCTTCCGAATGACGGACTTGTCAACGTGGTTTCGGCTCGTTTCCCGATCGGCGACGAATATCAGGAATACGACGCTCAGAACATTGTCAAGGGCAAGTGGAACGTTATGCCCACCCTGCCGGGCGACCACGGCACAGTCATCGGACTGAACGCCGGAGCCGAGGAAACGCACAGCTTCTACAACACATTGATACAGATGATAGACTCTCAGCCGAGAGACAAAAAATACTATATTTTCTAACGGAGCAAGCAATGAAAATTTTATTTGAAAATGCCGATATTCTGCTCAGGAGCGGAGAAAAATTCACCGTGGCGGAGAACTCGTTTCTCGCTGTGGACGACGATACGATAAGCTATATCGGAAGGCAAAGACCCTACGGAGATTTTGACGAGACGAAAAATATGAGCGGCAAGCTGCTCATGCCCGGACTCATCAACTGCCACAACCACAGTCCGATGGTTCTTCTGCGCGGAGTAGGAAGCGATCTTCCGCTTCAGCAATGGCTGTTCGACACAGTTTTCCCGATTGAGGACAGGCTCACGGCGGAGGAGATAAAGGCAGGAAGCGAGCTCGCCCTGCTTGAAATGATTGCCGGCGGTACGGTCAGCTTTTCCGATATGTATTTCGAGCCGCAAACGACAATACAGGCGGTTGCGGATGCCGGAATGAAAGCCAACATCACCCGCCCCGTTCAGTCCTTTGACCCGAACGAGACGCCCGAACAGTCGTACAGAATCAAGGAATCCCTTGAGCTTTATGACAAATACAACAATTCCTTTGACGGCAGAGTGCTGATTGATTTCTGTATTCATGCGGAATATACCTGCACCGAAACCGTCGCAAAGGCCTACATTGACGAGGTAAACGCGCGAAACGGCAACCTCCATATACATCTTTCCGAAACAAAGAGAGAGCACGATGAGTGCATCGAAAAATACGGCAAGACCCCTGCCGAGTGGTTTGACGGCCTCGGCGGATTCGATTCGTCGGCGTTTGCCGCCCATTGCGTGTGGCTGAGCGAGAGCGATATGGAGCTTTTCCGCCGCAAGGGTGTAAGCGTTGTTCACAACCCGACCAGCAATATGAAATTGGCAAGCGGCTTTGCCCCTATTCCGAAAATGCTTGACATGGGTATAAACGTTGCCCTCGGAACGGACGGAGCGTCCAGCAACAATAACCTTGATATGTTTGAGGAGATGCACCTCGCTTCTGTAATTCATAACGGCCGAATGCTTGACGCGACGGTTATGAATGCAGATGCTGTGCTGAAAACGGCAACAGTCAACGGCGCGAAGGTTCAGCGCAGAGAAAAATGCGGCGAGCTCAGGGTCGGAAACAAGGCGGACATCATCGCAATTTCGCTTGATGCGCCGCACCTGGTTCCCGCGCTCGACAAAAAGGCTCTGCTCACCTACACCGCGCAAAGCAGCGACGTTGCTATGACAATGGTTGACGGCAGAATCCTCTACGAAAACGGCGAGTACAAAACGCTCGACAAGGAAAGAATTTATTTTGACGTAAAAAAATCAATCCGCAAGCTTTATGAGGTAGAATGATGGAAAGAATGGACAAAGGCTTGGCTTTCATGCTGAGATACGAAAACGTCGCCTGGTACGAAAACGGCGAAGTAAGAATACTTGACCGCCGCGTTTATCCGCGAAAGGTTGAGTTTGTCACCTGCAAAAATCACCGCGAGGTAACGCAGGCAATAAAGGATATGGTCACTCAAAGCGCGGGACCGTACACCGCCGCGGCGATGGGAATGGCGCTTGCCGCCTACGAGTGTCGGGACAAGGGTGCAAAAGAGCAGATCGATTACCTGACGGAAGCCGCATACACCATTTCTCACGCGCGCCCGACAACGGTTCAGCGTATGACTCTCATCACGGGAGGCTGTCTCGACGCCGCTAAAAAAGCCATTGCCGCAGGAGAAAATGTGAGCGACAAAATTGTTGAGCACACGGTTGAGGCAAACAACCTCAGATACAAAAAGATAAACCTCATTGCCGAACACCTCGTCGATATGTTTCCTCAAAACGGTACGGTCATGACCCAATGCTTCGGCGAAACGATTGTCGGTATGATGCTCAAGGTTGCGCGCGAACGCGGCAATAATATCAAAATTTTCTGCCCCGAAACCCGTCCGTATTTTCAGGGGGCAAGGCTGACGGCAACCGTCTGCCACGAGATGGGATTTGACACGACCGTAATCACGGACAATATGCCTGCTTATGTTATGAAAAAAGAAAACGTCGATGTTTTCACATCGGCGGCTGATGTTATTTGCATGGACGGTCACGTTGTCAACAAGGTCGGAACATATCAGATCGCGATCGCCGCAAAATACACGGGAATCCCCTACTTCGTCACGGGCGCACCGGACAGAGGCCACACAACGATCGACACGGTCAAAATCGAGATGAGAGACCCCGACTTCGTGCTTCAGGCAATGGGCGTCAAAACCGCCGCCGACGGCCTCAAGGGCTACTATCCTGCCTTTGACATCACTCCGCCGGAGCTTGTCAGCGGAGTTGTGACCGACACGGGCATCTACACCCCCTACGACCTTGAAAGCTACTTCAAGCGCGGCAGTATGGGCGAATTTGAAATGATACTGTAAGCTTCAACACAATAATAAAAGGTCTGCTGATTTTGATTTCAGCAGACCTTTTTCTTCGTCGAAAAACAATCCGATTAGAAATTTTAGGGTGTGATGTGGGCATCACACCCTACGGTTTTGGTTTTATCAAGGCTTATCGTAGGGCACGATGCCCACATCGTGCCGTGATTCATTTTAATTATTGAT
>SAMEA104315428__coassemble_933_pt1 | contig 26212 bp, 23 predicted proteins | sample SAMEA104315428__metabat2_low_PE_040 | metagenome-assembled genome bin SAMEA104315428 (sample SAMEA104315428) | gut metagenome | biome: Monkey gut; feature: monkey-associated habitat; material: faeces | place: China | collected 2013
ATAAACGGCGACAGAATGGTAACGGCAGCTGACGGAAAGCTTATCGAAAACGTAATTTCCGGTTCAGGCGTACTCAACCAGTCAACAGGCCGCGTATCCTGATTGTCTGATATCAGATCTTCGGATAATTGAATTAAAAAACGGCGGGTGTGAAAGCCCCCGTCGTTTTCGCTGTGGTGAAGTACCGGAAAAATAAATGCTTGAAGAAAGGGAATATCTATGATATAATACCGATGTTCAACAGAATATCCGCCCGTAGCATAATTGGATAATGCATCAGATTCCGATTCTGACGACTGGGGGTTCAAATCCCTTCGGGCGGGCCATAAAAGCCACATTTTTTATAATGCGGCTTTTTATTTTGGTTGTGCAGAAAGCATTAAATGCAATATTAAAAACATATCTTTTTTTGATTTGACAAAATCGAAGAAATAATATACAATAAAATAAATATCATCGGATATTTATATGAAACGGAAGGGTGATACTAAGAATGAATAGGTTGATTAAAAAAATAACGGCTTTTGTCGTTACAACTATTCTTGTTCTCGGCGCAGTTGTCGTTGCTCCGAATGCCGCTTCGTCGGACATTGCCGTAAGGGTAAGCTCAACGACATGTATGCAGGACGATGAAATTTCCGCGGAGATTTATTTCCCGGCAAAGTATCAGAAGGTTGCCGCTTTGGACATGAGTATGCTTTATGACTCTTCAAAGCTTGAGGTCGTCAGCATAACTCAAAGCAAGGATCTCAGAAAGGCGAGAGACAAGCAGTCGAACGGAGAGGTTTTTTCTCAGAGCGCTAAGATCGCGGGTCAGATAAACTGGAGCCTTGCCGGAAGCAACAACTACGAGTTTACCGGTATTTTCGTGACGGTTGTTTTCAAGGTTAAGACTCTTGCCGACCACGGTGCGTGCGATTTGAAGCTCAAGGTTTCCCGTGCCGCCAATTCGGGAATGGTTGATATAACAGATGATGTGCGTGTTTCGGGCGCGACATTCGATATACTCAGAAATACCGAAAACGATCTCACCTTTAAACTCAACAAAGAGGGAACAGGCTATGTTATAACCGAGTACCTTTGTGTAACCTATGATACCGTTGTTATTCCTGAGACACATAAGGGGCTCCCTGTTGTCGGAATCGAGTACGGCGCATTTATGAACCATGCCGAGATAAAAACACTTGTTTTGCCGGCTCAGCTTGAGTACATAGGAAAAGAAAGCTTCTATGGCTGTTCGGGCTTTGAGGAGCTTGTGATTCCCGATTATGTCACAACAATAGGCGAAGGAGCTTTTGAGGGCTGTTCAGGACTGAAAAAAGTAACCTTGCCGGTCGGACTTGAATCAATCGGCAAGCTTGCATTCGGTTCTTGTCCGTTTATCAAGTCGATCGAGCTTCCGTTTACACTTAAAACTCTCGGCTCGAACGCATTTAACGGTTGCTATATGCTCAACGAGGTTAAAATTTCAAAGAATACCGAAATCGGTTCGGATGCGTTCAGGGACTATGACAATAATATGAAGTTCATAACCGTTGAGGGCAACGAAAATCTCAAAAAATACATTTCCGACAGCAAGCTTAAGGCAACGACGGAATATGTCAAGGATCTTTCGCTCGGTACGGTTGCCGACATTCCCGAACAGCAGTACACGAAAGAGGCGATCACTCCGGCAATCGAACTTTCGCTCACAAGCGGAGAGGCTGTTGTGAACGGCACGGACTACAAAATTATTTACAGAAAAAATGTGGATATCGGAACGGCAAAGGTATATGTTGTCGGAATTAACGCATACGGCGAGGGATATTACAAAGAATTTGGAATTTCCTGCAAGCATGCCGATGTGACGAAGAAAACCGTAAAGGCGGCTACCTGCACAAAAGAGGGTACGAGCATTGTAACCTGTAAGCTCTGCGGCGAAAAGTCCGAGGAGATTATCCCTGCAAAGGGACACAAGACAGGGGACGAATGGATAATTGATGTCAGACCGTCGATATACAAAGAGGGACTGAAGCACAAGGTATGCAGAGTTTGCAAAGCCAATACGGACGAGACCGTAATGCCGAAGGTTATTCCCGATGTAAACGGTGACGGCAGGGTAAATTCATCGGATGCGCTTATCGTTCTCCAGTATGCGGTCGATATGGAGAACTCCATAAAGACAGAGGAGCAGAAGCTTTGTGCCGACACAAACGGCGACGGCAAAATCAATTCTTACGACGCTCTCATTATTCTGAAAATTGCAGTCGATGACATTAAGCTTTAAACATTAAAGATAAATTGATAAAAAATGACGTTCCTTTTTACGGGGAACGTCATTTTTACTATTGTCTAAACCGAAAATTTATGATATTATATAAGTTGGCTTAGGCTAATTCGTGAAAGTGGGTTTTAGTATGGATAAAAAAGTTCCTTTCAGGGAGAAAATCGGATACGGTGTCGGCGCGGTAGGTCTTGACCTCAGCTACGGTCTCTTCTATTCGTACCTTTCTCTCTATCTTACAAACGCGTTGGGAATAAGCTCGTTATTTCTGCTTATCCTTGCTCCGATTGCAAGACTTTGGGACGGAATAAACGATCCCATGATGGGTACGCTTGTTGACATATCAAACAGCAAAATGGGCAAATATCGCCCGTGGATTTTGAGAGGTGCAATAGCTAACGCCGTTGTGCTGTGCCTGCTGTTTAACAACCCCGGAATCAGAACCGACTCGGTATGGATGTATGTCTATGTCGCAGTTTTCTATGTGCTTTGGGGAATGTCAAACACCCTCGCGGATATACCATACTGGTCAATGATACCGTCGTTTGCAACCGAGGAAAAAGACAGAAACTTCATTTCGACTGTCGCAAGAACCTTCTCAGGCTTGGGTCAGGGAATTGTTCTTATTCTCACAGCTCCGATCGTTGCATATCTCGGCGGCTCAAGCGAGAGCAGTCTCAAGGCTATGACTCCGGAGTGCTTGAGGACAGGCTTCGGCAAATGGTCGATAATCGCCGCTGTTTTGCTGGTCGTTTTTGCCTGCATCAGCGTTGCATCGACGAAGGAAAGAAACTATGTTCAGGGCGGAGAAAAGTTCTCGTTCAAGCAGGCGATAAGCGTCGTGAAGAACAACGATCAGCTTCTCACATTTATGCTCTTCGCAATGATATCAAATGCAGGATATTATATGACTTCCGGCATAAGCAGTTATTATTTCAACTCGGTTGCCGGTGATCTTAATCTCCAGTCAAAGTTTAATATGTTCGGAGCTGTCGGCTCGGTAATCGGTATTGCCGTTATCCCAATCTGCTCCAAGCTCAATATGAATAACAGAACAATCTATAAACTGTCGCTCGGTATGGCGGCTGTCGGATATGTCGGAATGGCTGTCATCGGTTACGGCTTCGGCGGCAATGTATACGGTCTCGGTGCCTGCTACCTCATCACGTCGATCGGTATCGGAAGTATGTTTGTCAATCAGACCGTTATGCTTGCCGATGTTGTTGACTACGGCGAATATAAGCTTGGCAAGAGAAACCAGAGCCTTACGTTCTCGATGAAAGGCTTTTTGCAGAAAATGGCGTACACCGTCCAGTGCATTATTATGTACCTCACTTTCAGCATAACCAAGTATGAGGGAACCGCTCCAGAACAGACTCAGCAGGCGAAAGACGCAATATCCGCGCTGATGTTTATCGTGCCGCCGGTGCTCATAATCATTTCGTTCATTGTTTTCTCAAGAAAGTACAAAATCTACGGCGCATTTAAGCAGGAGGTTCTTTCTGCTGTATCCGAAAAGCACGCAAAAGATATCGCCGAATAAACGGAGAACGCTATGAAAAAAATTGCCTTTTTTTCTCATGGACTCAGCGCGAACGGAATTGAAACCTTCCTTGTAAATGTGCTGAAAAAGATTGACAAAACCAAATATGACATAACTGTTATCATCGCTATCGACGAGGGTGTGTTCTGCCTGCACGAAAAGACAGTTACCGATCTTGGTATCAGGGTTATCCATGCAGGTGATCTTGACGCGCCGAAAAAGAAGCTTGAATATATAAAAAATGTCAAAAGGATTCTTTCCTCTGAGCATTTTGATATAGCTCATTCCAATATGGACCTTCTCAACGGAATCACGCTGACGATTGCCAAAAGGTGCGGGGTTCCCGTCAGAATATGCCACGCGCACAATTCAAAAAGCCAGTATGACCCTAAGGGCAGGCTGGCGTGGGCGAAGAGGCTAATTCAAAAAACATATCGCAGAGTAATGAGACAGCTTATAGCGAGTTCATCGACCGAGCTGCTTGCGTGCTCCGATGTTGCCGCAGAATATTTTTACGGTGGCAGAAGCTCAACGCTCATTTATAACGGAATAGATATCGGAAGCTTTAAAATGCCGGACGGCTTTGACAAAAAAGCTTATACGGAAAGCTTTTCGGGCACAACAGACGCGAAGCTTATTGTTTCGGTCGGCAGACTTTCGATGCAGAAAAATCCGCTGCTTGCCGTTGAAATAATTGCAGAGCTTGCTAAGCTGAGAAACGATTTCAGATATATTTGGGTCGGCGGCGGAGAGCTTGAAAACGATGCCAAAAACAAGGCGAAGCAGTTAAATGTTTCGGATAAGATCGTCTTCACGGGCGTCAGAACCGATGTCAAGGAGATTCTTGCCTGCTGCGATTGCTTCCTTATGCCGTCGCTTTTTGAGGGACTTCCTTTTTCTCTCGTTGAGGCTCAGGCAGCAGGTCTTACCTGCATAGTGTCCGATGTTGTCACCAAAGAGGCGAATGTCGGGCTGACAGAGTATTTTCCGCTTGAGAGCGGAGCCGCGAGCTGGGCAGAATTGATAAACAGAACTCTTGATGAACCGAAAAGGACTGCCGACAGCGGCAAGCTTGCGCTTTTCGACATATCTAACACGGTTCGTCAGCTTGAAGAAATATACGATAAATAATGAAATAATATTTTAGAAAGGAGATGCGGTATGAGCAGGAAAAAATGGATCGTCAGGAACGGCAACAAAGAAAACGCTACAACAATATCAGAAAAGCTCGGCGTGAGCCCGTACGCTGCACTTATCGCATCGACAAGAGGAATCAATACCGTTGACGAGGCTAAGGAATTTTTCGGCTTGGGTGAGCGCAAAAGCGTTGATCCGATGGATTTTCCCGATATGTACGCGGCGGTGAAAAGAATACAGAGAGCACTCGACGATTTTGAGCGCATTGCAATTTACGGAGATTATGATGCCGACGGTGTGACATCGACAGCGCTTCTCTATTCATATCTTGAAATGCAGGGCGCCGATGTGGTTTATTATGTGCCGAACCGCCACACGGAGGGCTACGGACTCAGCTATGAGGCGATAGACAAGCTCAGCCGTATGGGTGTCAGACTGATAATAACGGTCGATAACGGAATAAGCGCCATAGAAGAGGCAAAGTATATAAAAGAGCTCGAAATGGAGCTGATAGTCACGGATCACCATCTGCCGACGGATACATTGCCGCAGGCGGTTGCGGTCGTCGATCCGCACAGGGCGGACTGCAATCTTGATTTCAAAGACTATGCAGGCGTTGGGGTCGCATATAAATTAGTGTGCGCCCTTGAGGGAGAAGAAAACGGAGTTACCGACAGCTACACCGATCTTGTCACAATCGGAACGGTTGCCGACGTTATGCCGCTGATAAAGGAAAACAGAGAAATTGTGCGCCGAGGCGTTCCGATGATAGCCGATTCCGACAGAGCAGGCATACAGGCACTCGTTGAGGTCGCGGGACTTGCCGACAGGAAGATAAGCTCCGGTTCGGTCGCTTTCGGAATCTGTCCGAGAATCAACGCCGCAGGACGTATGGGCTCGGCGGAGCGTGCAATAAGGCTTCTGCTGAGCGAGGACTACGATGAGGCTCTTGTCATCGCGCAGGAGATAAACGACGAAAACATACAAAGACAGCAGACCGAGCAGGATATACTCAAACAGGCTCAGGCTCAGATAAAAGCTCATCCGCAATGGCAGTATATGAATGTGCTTGTTGTTTCGGGCGAGGGATGGCACGACGGAGTTGTCGGAATAGTCGCGTCAAGGCTGGTCGAAAAATACGGAAAGCCGACAATAGTTATAACCACGGACGGCGAGAATGCCAAGGGTTCGGGAAGAAGCATTGACGGATTTAATCTTTACGAGGCTCTTTGCAGGTGCGAAAGCTGTCTGACTCATTTCGGCGGGCATACACTCGCGGCAGGAGTAGGACTGAAAAGCTCGGATATTGATGCTTTCAGAAAGGCAATCAATGATTATGCGGACAAAACGGAGATGCCGTATCCCGTTCAGCAGATTGATTTTAAATTGAATCCTGCCTGTGTGAACACAGAGATGCTGGAAACGGTTGAACAGCTTGAACCGTTCGGAGCGGGCAATCCTCAGCCGATTTTCGGACTTTACAATATGACAATAACGGACATTCAGCCGATAGGAAACGGGAAACACCTGAGAATAACACTTGAGAGGAACGGTGTGTCGATTCCGGCAATTATGTTCCGAATCGTTCAGGTTGAGCTTCCGTTTGTCAAGGGCGATGTGGTCGATGCCGCCGTGCTCCTGGAGGCAAACGAATACCTCGGACAGGTGAGGGTCAGCATACTTCTGAAAAACCTGAAGCTCCACGACATGGTGGAGGAAGACCTGTTCAGCTCCATGCGCGATTTTTCAATGCTCATGCGCGGAAAGACTGAGGGCTTCGACGCTTCACTGTTGATGCCTCAGCGTGAAACCACGGTGCAGGTGTATAAGTTTATACGCTCTGCCGGAAGATGGAATTATGATATTGAAACACTCTGCCACAGACTGGATTTTTGGGCGGAGGATTACGGACAGGTAGCGGTATCGGTCGAGGCAATGCTTGAAACCGGTGTCCTTGCACGCGACGAAAACCGCGGACTGGTTGCACCGCCGAAGAGCGGAAAGGTCAACCTGCAGGAGGCACCCGTGCTTGTCAGACTAACAGAATTATTAAAGGGGTCGGCGCAGTAAGCCGAGTGGTATAAAAATGGCACAAGAAAACGAAAAAAATAAATTGACGTCCGCAATGCCCGAACCAACCGCGGCGGAGGACGAGAAAAAATTTGTTCCCGAAAATCCCGATGAGCTTTATACCAAGCTCATCACTTTGGTGAGGGAAAATATGACCGAAAACGATGTGGCTCTTGTTGAAAAAGCGTATTTCATTGCAAAAAAGGCGCACGAGGGTCAGTTCAGATTTTCGGGAGAACCGTATATTATTCATCCCGTTTCCGTTGCGATAATTCTCTATAATTTGGGTATGGACGGCGAATCCATGGCGGCGGCGCTGCTGCATGACGTTGTGGAAGACACCGATATGACAAAGGAGAATATCCAGGAGGAATTCGGAGAGGACGTTGCAAACCTTGTTGAGGGCGTTACAAAGCTCGGCAAGGTGCCTATCTTTACCAAGGAGGAGCAGCAGGCGGAGAATGTCCGCAAGATGCTGATGGCAATGTCCCAGGATATCCGCGTCATCATCATCAAACTGGCTGACCGCATACACAATATGAGAACTTTGTCTTTTATGCGACCGGATAAAAGACGTGAAAAAGCTCAGGAGACACTTGAAATATATGCCCCGATTGCTCACCGACTCGGTATCCGAGGCGTTAAGGAGGAGCTGGAGGATCTTGCAATCAGCTACCTTGATCCCGTGGCATACAAAGAAATCAGAGATAAGCTCGAACATCAGCAGTCAAAACGAAAAGAGTATCTCGACAACATACAGAAAAAAATCAGCGAAAGAATCAAGCTTGTTGTGCCGAATGCAAGCATTTCGGGCAGAATCAAGAGCGTCCACGGCATATACAGAAAGATGTATATGCAGGGCAAGAGCTTTGACGAGATATATGACATTTACGCTGTCAGAATAATTGTTGACGACGTTATCGACTGCTATAACTGCCTGGGTATAATCCACGATATGTTCAAGTCCATTCCCGGACGGTTCAAGGACTATATCTCAACGCCCAAGGCGAATATGTACCAGTCGCTTCATACAACGGTAATCGGCGACGAGGGAATCCCGTTTGAAGTTCAGATAAGAACATGGGAGATGCACCGCACGGCTGAGTACGGTGTTGCCGCCCATTGGAAATATAAGCTCGGAATGAACGGCAGACAGAAGTTTGAGGAGAAATTCTCCTGGATTCGTCAGCTTCTCGAAAGCCAGAATGTTTCCGAAAATCCGCAGGATATCGTCAACACGATAAAGACTGATCTCGTTCAGGAGGAGGTCTTTGTGTTCACCCCCAAGGGTACGGTAATAAATCTGCCGGCAGGGGCGACAGTCGTTGACTTCGCCTATGCCATACACTCGGCGGTCGGCAACAGAATGATCGGCGCCAAGGTTGACGGCAGAATCGTTCCGATTGATTATATCGTAAAAACGGGCGAGATTGTTGAAATCATCACCTCTTCACAGCAGAACAAGGGGCCGAGCCGCGACTGGCTGAAATTCGTTAAGACGAGCGGCGCGCGCAACAAGATTCGTTCATGGTTTAAAAAGGAGAGACGCGAGGAGAATATCCTTGAGGGCAGGATGGAGGTCGAACGTGAGTTCAAGCGTAATTTTATCCGTCTTGATGATAAGCAGTTTGACAAGTTTGTGCTTGAAATAGCTCAGAAACAGCGCTTTAACAGCGCCGAGGATTTCTTTGCGGCAATCGGCTACGGCGGAATCTCGCTCAACAAGATGATGCCGCACATAAAGGACGAATATGTAAAGGAATTTAAACAGCCTGAGCCGGTTGAAGAGGACGTTATCAAGATAACCAAACCCTCTCAGAAAAAGCGCACGAAGAGCCAGGAGGGCGTCGTTATCGAGGGTATCGACAACTGCCTTATCAAGCTCTCCAAGTGCTGCAGTCCGCTTCCGGGCGACAATATAATCGGCTTCATAACAAGGGGACACGGTGTTTCAATACACAAAAGAGACTGCACGAATGTTCCGAAAGTCATTGAGCTCGCCGATGAGCCTGACAGGTGGATAGCCGCAAGCTGGGACAGCGATGCCAAGGAGGACTTCACGGCAAGTGTTTCACTTACCTGTCTTGACAGAGTTGGTTTGATGGCGGATATCTCAAAGATGATAGCCGATATGAGGGTTATGATATACGGAATAAACACAAAGAGCAAAAAGGACGGCAGAGCCTCGCTGGAGCTGACAATCGGTGTTAACGGCATTGAGCATCTCAACAGCGTTATGGCAAAGCTGAAAAAGATAAACGGCGTTCTTGACGTGGAACGCGCAAACAGTTAAACAAATTTTCGTCAGTTGAGCAAATCCTGCTGACGCGAATCAAGAGGTTAATTATGAAAGCAGTAGTACAAAGAGTCAGTTCGTCGGCGGTGGTTATCGACGGCGAAACGGTTGGAAAGATAGACAGGGGATACAATGTCCTTTTGGGCGTTTTCCCCGACGACACAAAGAAAGATGCCGAAATCCTTGCGGCGAAAATCGCAAAGCTCCGTATTTTTGAGGACGAGAATGAAAAGATGAATCTTTCTGTTCTTGATATAGACGGTGAGGTGCTTGTTGTCTCGCAGTTCACGCTTTGTGCCGACATAAAGAAAGGCAACCGTCCGTCATTTACAACGGCGGCTCAGCCTGCATACGCCAATGAGCTGTATGAATACTTTATGGAGCAGCTCAAGCTCAACGGAATCAAAAAGGTTGAGCACGGCTCGTTCGGTGCGGATATGAAGGTCGAAATTAACAACGACGGACCTGTGACTATAATTATGGACACGGAAATCTGGAACAAGAGGGATTAAAATGACGGTTGAATCACTTGCGCTCGGCCCGGTCAGCGCCAACACATACATCGTCACGGACGAGAAAAGCGGCAAAACCGCTGTAATTGACTGCGGAGAATGTACCGCGGAGCTTCTTGAAAGGCTGAGAGATAAGGATGTCGAGTATATCCTGCTCACCCACGGTCATGCCGACCACATTCTCGGTGTATATGACCTGAAGCAGGCGTTCCCGAACGCTAAGATTGTTATACACAAAGACGATGCGGACTGCCTGACGAACGAAATGCTGAGCATTGCGTTCAGCATCGCGCCGCACACGCAGAAGAGTATAGAACCGGATATCACGGTTGATGAGGGCGACGAAATAGAACTCGGAACGCTTCACTTTACGGTTATGCACACTCCGGGACACACCAAGGGAAGCGTCTGCTACTATGTTGAAAGCGAACGCGCGCTTTTCACGGGAGATACGCTTTTCTGTTTAACGGTCGGAAGAACCGATCTGTTCGGAGGAAGCGACGAGGAAATGTATACGTCGATAAAGCGGCTTTATGAGATGCCCGGTGAATATACGGTTTATCCCGGTCACAACCGCGCAACAACGATGGAATACGAAAGAAAAAGAAACAGATATATGAGGAGATTCAAATGATACTCAGGGTCGTCAACCACAAATTTCATTACGAAATGGAAAATCTTTGTCGGGTTTTCTATCCGCACGAGACGATCCGCGTCATAAAGGACGGTGCAGACGAAACGGACGATATTACCGTCACAACCTCGCTGAGCGGTGAATATCTTGTGATTGTTTCTGTCTGCATAAACGGCACAACAGGTAAAAAGGAAAAATCGGTTGCCGAATATGACGATTGCGAGAGAGAAATGGCAATTTTGCTTTTTTCTCTCCTTTCTTCCGTTACAGGCTACACTCCGCAATGGGGAATCCTGACAGGAGTGAGACCGTCGAAGCTGATGAATACGCTGATTGGCGAATACGGCGATGACGGAGCAAAGGAATATTTCACAGACAAGCTGCTTGTCAATGGGAAAAAGACCGAGCTTGCGTATTCCGTGGCTAAAGCAGAGGAAAAGATAATGTCGCTTTCCGATGAAAAAAGCTTTAGCCTGTACGTCTCAATACCGTTCTGCCCTACACGGTGCAATTACTGTTCGTTCGTTTCCCATTCAATAGAGCAGGCGAAAAAGCTTTTGCCCGACTACGTTGAGAACCTTTGCAGGGAGATAAAGCAGACAGCGCAGATCGCAAACGAGCTTGGACTGAGACTTGAGTCAATATACTGGGGCGGCGGTACGCCGACAACGCTTTCGGCGCAGATGCTCGAAAAAATATGCGCGGAGATAAATGAAAGCTTTGATCTGTCGCACATTCGCGAATATACGATTGAGGCAGGCAGAGCCGATACCGTGACGCCCGAAAAGCTCAGAGTGATAAAGGCAGCAGGCGTCGGCAGAATAAGCATAAATCCTCAGACCTTTAATGACGACGTGCTCAAGGCGATAGGCAGGCGACATACCGTTGATGATGTTGTCAGAGTCTTTTCACAGGCGAGGGAAGCCGGATTCGACAATATAAATATGGACCTTATAGCCGGTCTGACCGACGACACGTTTGAGAGCTTTTGCAATTCCGTTGACAGGGCGACAGCGATGAATCCCGAAAACATAACGTTACATACACTGGCTTTGAAGCGCTCTTCGACGATAGTTACCCACAAGGTTGACGTCGAAAGCGGCGCAACGGCAAATAAAATGCTGGAATATGCACAAAACAGGTTCTATTCTTCGGGGTACAGACCGTACTATATGTATAGACAGTCCCGTTCCCTCGGCAATCTTGAGAATGTCGGCTGGTGCAAGGACGGCTTTGAGTGCCTTTACAACATTTTTATGATGGAGGAGTGCCACAGCGTGCTTGCCGTGGGTGCAGGTGCCGTGACGAAGCTCAAAGACCCGAACAGCAGAAATATAGAAAGAATATTCAACTATAAATATCCTTACGAATATAATTCGCGGTATGACATTATCGCGGAGAGAAAGAAACAAATCATCGAGTTTTATAACAAAACAGCAACAGATTAAACAAGAGGTGCTAAATGGCAAACAGTACGCTGAAAGAGATAAATAACGGTGTAGGTTCGGATGTCGAAGCCTTTATCGGCTCGGCAGAAAGTGAATTTGACAGCTCGGTTTCCGAGCTTGTCGGTGGCTTGATTTCCGACTGCAACTGCGACATAGTTCTGCTTGCCGGCCCCAGCTCGTCTGGAAAAACCACAACCGCCGGCATGATAGCTGAGAAGCTTCTCAAAAGCGGCAGGAATGCATATACGCTTTCGCTTGACGATTTCTACCGCAACGCCGCGGACATTCCGCTGACCGACAGAGGGTTGAAGGATTTTGAAAATGTCAGCGCTCTTGATATTGATTTGATACATCAAACCTTCGGCGAGCTGATTGACAAGCGCGAAGCGCAGATTCCACGGTTTGATTTTCTTACAGGCACACGCACCGAAGATAAGCGGACGGTTAAGCTGACCCGTGACGATGTGATAATCGTTGAGGGCATACACGCACTTAACCCGATAGTAACGAGCGGGCTTGACGAAAGCCATATATGCAAGGTGTATATAAGTGTGTCATCGCGTGTTGTGGATGATAACGGAAAGGTGATTTTCAGCAAGAGAAATCTTCGCCTTATCCGCCGAATGATAAGGGATTATCACTACCGCAATACATCGGTTGAAAAGACACTTTCGCAATGGTCGGAGGTTCTCAGGGGAGAGGACAAATATATCTTTCCTTACGAGAAAAATGCGCGTTTCCGACTTAACTCGTTTCACTCGTATGAGCCCTGCCTGTTCAAGGACGAGGCAACAGCTTTGCTCGACACGGTAGGGGAGGCAAGCCGATATTATCCGCTTGCCTGCGAGCTGAAGAGCAATTTTTCACTCCTGAGCGCGGTCGATTCTGTGCATCTTCCGAAAAATTCGCTACTCAGAGAGTTTGTGTGAGACGTAAAACTGTAAAAAATGGAAAAAATATATTGCTATAACGTGTTTTTTATGATAAAATTAAAATTACCGCCGATTGAGTGGAATACATTGAAATACTGCGATTTGTCTATATAATATTACTTCTGAACAGGGGGAAAACTGATGGCTGAGGAAAAGACCGGTGCAAAGTCACAGTCGCTGCTGAGCGGCGCGTTTATACTTGTTGTGGCAACGGTTCTCGTTAAGGTTATCGGTGCGCTTTTCAAGATCCCGCTGTCAATGCTTATCGGCGAGGTCGGAAGAGGCTATTTCAGCACGGCGTATGAAATTTATACACCGCTTTATTCGATTTCAATGGCAGGCTTGCCTGTTGCCGTTTCCCGTCTGGTTGCAAAAGAACGTTCTCTCGGTCATTTCCGCGATGTCAGAATGATAAGGAGAGTTGCACGGCGGCTCTTCCTGCTGATGGGTGTTCTCGGAACGGTTCTTCTTTTGTTGATTGCCTATCCGTATACAAAGTTTGTTGTCGGATATGTTGAAAACATTTACTGTGTTCTGGCAATTGCGCCGTCAATTTTCTTTTGCTGCTGTATGTCCACATACCGCGGATATTACGAGGGTATGCAGAATATGGTTCCCACGGCGATTTCTGAGGTTATCGAGGTTGTCGGAAAGCTTGTTGTCGGACTCGGAGCCAGCTATATACTTCTCAAAAGCGAGCTTGCAAAGTTCGAAGCAGGCAAACCTGTCTTCGGAGCAATAAGAGCCACTCAGGAGGAGGCGCTGGCGGCAATATATCCTTTTGCGGCAGCAACGGCGGTTCTCGGCGTTACTTCGGGAACGATTTTCGGACTTATTTACCTTGTCATCAGGCACAAGCTTGTGGGCGACGGCATTACAAAGGCTGAGCTTCTTGCTTCGCCGAAGCCGGAAAACGGACGCACGCTTGCAAAAATAATTGTTATGACAGCCTTGCCCATTGCAGCGAGCTCACTTGTAACGAACATTACGAATCTTATTGACGCGGCGACGATTCAGAACAGACTCAAATATGCCGTTGAAAAAGCGCCGGACGTTATCTATGCGCTTTACGGAACAGAGTTTGAAACGATGAAGGTTGCGGATTCGCAGATCGTAAAATATATTTACGGAATTTACAATGAGGTCCTCGATTTTAAGAATCTTATTCCGACCATAACAATGACGCTCGGCATCAGCGCGATTCCCGTGCTGTCGGCGGCGTGGGCAAATCATCAGCGCCACGATATCAAGGTTGCTGTTGAATCCGTTATCAGGGTTACAATGCTTATTTCTCTGCCGACGGGCTTCGGACTTGCGGCGGTATCGTATTCCTTGCTTGATACGTTTTATCCTGCCGCAACGGCGAGTATCGGCTCAAGTATACTTGCGGTTTACGGCTGCACAATATTCATTTTTGCCGTGTCGTCCCCGATAACGAGTATGCTTCAGGGACTCGGCAGAACCGATATACCGCTCAAGTCACTGATAGTCGGTGCGGTAATAAAGATTGTTCTGAACTATGTGCTCATCGGCAATCCGCACATAAATATCAACGGCGCTCCGATTGCTTCAATTGCCTGCTACCTTGTTGTTGTCATTATAAATATGTACAGCATAATAAAGATAACCGGTGTGCGAATCAACTTTATGTCGGTCTTTATCAAGCCGTGTATTTGTTCAATCATTAGTGCGGTTATCGCATTCCTCACCAATTTGGTGTTTGGCAAGTTCCTCGGCAGTCTCGGAAATCCCGACAGCATGATAAACGGAAACACTGTTGCGCTTGTGATCGCAGTCATTGCGGCGGTAATCGCTTATGTAATAACAATACTCCTTTTCAAAGGAATTTCAAAGGATGACCTAATGATGATTCCGAAAGGAGAAAAAATTGCCGAAACCCTTGAAAAACGTGGATTTTTAGGTTAAAATAGTATGGAAATGAAAAACGGTTTTAAATTTAAAGATAAATACAATGTCTACGATCTTGTAGAGATTCTCAGGATTCTCCGCTCTGAGGGCGGATGCCCGTGGGATATCAAACAGACTCACGAGAGCATTAAGAAGAATCTGATTGAAGAGACTTACGAGACGATAGAAGCTATCAACAAGAATGACCCTGCCATGCTCCGTGAGGAGCTGGGCGATGTGCTTATGCAGGTTGTGTTTCACGCACAGATTGAGGCGGAAAAGGGCGTTTTCAATATTGACGACGTTGCCGACGAAAACTGCAAAAAGCTTATTGAACGTCATCCTCACGTTTTCGGCGAGGTGAATGTAAACTCGGTTGACGATGTTCTGACAAACTGGGATGCGATCAAGCGCAAGACCAAGGGTCAGAAATCCACATCCGAGGCGATTGATTCGGTTCCGCGCGAACTGCCGGCACTTATGAGAGCCACAAAAATTCAGTCAAAGGCGGCGAAGGCGGGCTTCGACTGGGACGATGTGAGCGGCGCGCTCGACAAGCTCAGCGAAGAAATAGCAGAGCTTAAAGAGGCGATTGCCGACGGCGAAAGGGAACACATCAATGAGGAACTGGGCGATGTCATATTCTCGGCAGTCAATGTTTCGAGATTTGTAAATGTCGACGCCGAGGAATCCCTGACCGACGCAACAGACAAATTTGTCGGAAGATTCAAGACGGTCGAAAAGCTTGCCCGTGAAAATGGCATTGATATGACCGCTTCCGATATGGAAACTCTCGACAGGCTTTGGGACGAAGCCAAAACAACAAAATAATGTAATGAATTGCTTTATGTTCGCTGATAACGATGATTTTGCTTCGATTTTTCGATTTCGGTGACCCTAAAGATTTCATAATAAAAAACTGGAGGAATTACAATGAATAAGACAGAATTTATCAACGCAGTTGCCGCAAAGGGCGAAATGGACAAGAAGGCCGCTGAGAAGGCAGTCAACGCAGTTATCGCTGCTACAACAGACGCTCTCAAGAACGGCGAGAAGATTCAGCTTGTAGGTTTCGGAACATTTGAGATCAGAGAGCGCGCAGAGAAGCAGGCACGCAATCCGAGAACAGGTGAGACGATGACTGTTCCCGCAAGCAAGGTTCCCGCTTTCAAGGCAGGCAAGGCTCTCAAGGACGCTGTTAAATAATTCTCTTTTAGTTCGATTGTATTGCGGCAGGACGTTTTTGTCCTGCCTCACTTTTTAAGGAGGAAAGAAATGAGACTGGACAAGTATCTCAAGGTTTCCAGAGTCATAAAGCGCAGGACTGTTGCCAACGAGGTTTGCGACGCTAAGCACGTTTTGGTCAACGGCAAAATCGCGAGGGCTTCGTATGACGTTAAGGAAAATGATATCATCGAGATAACGATGGGCTCCAACGTCACGAAAATTCAGGTGACGAAGGTAACGGAACATACCACAAAGGACGACGCCGCTTTGATGTATAAGGTGATTGACTGACCGCCGTGTAATAAGTTCAGATTCAGCCTCATATATTTATATGAGGTGTTTTTTATGTCTGAAGCTTTAATGCACGATATAGTTATCGAAAACCGCCAGCGGCTCACGGCAACCGGGATAGAGAATGTTGACAGCTATGAGGACGATTGCATTGTCGCACAGAGCGAATGCGGTGAAATCGTTATAAAGGGACACGACCTGAAGATAAGCCGCCTTTCTGTCGAAACAGGGGATATGACCGTCGAGGGAAGCATTGATTCAGTCGGCTATAACGCTCCGAAAATCAGCGGCAGCTTTTTCAGCAGGGTGTTCAGATGATTGATTATCTTCCCGATCCGTCATCTCAGCTTGTCGGATTTCTCTATTCGATCGGAATCGGCTTTGCACTCGGCGTTTTTTATGAAATCTTGAGGCTGTTTTTTTTCGTTGCGTCAGGAAGCGATAAAAAATTCACTCTTGCAAGGGATATAATATTTTTGCTTTTCTGTCTCGGTGTCACTTTTTTCTTCTTGATGATTCGCTACAACGGCAAGGTGATGTTCTATGCCGTGGGCGGTGAACTGCTCGGCGGATATATCATGCTGAAGCTCGTCAACCCGTTCTTTACGTTCCTGATAAAGAAGAAAATGCGTCGGGTGAGAAGAAATTTTGTAAGGATTGTAAACGGAGTGCGCTCAACAATGCTAAAATTCGGCAGAAAGCTCTACAAGAGCGGAAAAAATGTTATAAAATCCGAAAAAAATTTACAAAAAGGCTTGCATAATCGACACGATATAGTGTATAATCAATCCGTAACGGTGTGTCCGCCGGATAAAAAAGGGAATCGAGGTGACTGAAATGGCTGAAAAGAAAAAGCGCAAGCGCAGCTTTATAGTTTCTTTCTGTATAATTGCTCTTTTTGCGTATTTCGCCATTTCGTTGATTACAATACATAACAGTATCAATAGCACAAAAGCGGAAATTACTGCCGTGAAGCAGTCATACGAGCAGCAGGTTGCCGAAAACGACCGGCTCAAGGCTTATGTTGACGGCGGTGAAATAGATGAGTACGTTGAAAAAGTCGCAAGAGACGAGCTCGGATATGTTAAGCCGGGCGAGCATGTCTATTATGATGTCTCTGTGAATGATTGACGTTTCGGAATTAAATTAGAGGAGCACGCATTTTATGCAGTTAGAAGTTGGTTCAGTAGTTGAGGGAAAAGTAACCGGTTTTACGTCGTTCGGAGCCTTTGTCGATCTTGACGGAGGTAAAAAGGGAATGGTACATATTTCCGAGGTAGCGACTGAATTTGTCAAGGACATTAAGGATCACCTCAAGGTCGGTCAACAGGTCAAGGTTAAGATTCTTTCGATTGCCGACGACGGCAAGATTAGCTTATCAATTCGTAAGGCTGTTGAACAGCCGAAGCCGTCAAAGCCCAAAAGCTTCCAGCCGAGGAAAAACACGGCTAATGTTTGGCAGGGCAACAAGTCAACGGATAACCAGCCGCAGTCCTTTGAGAGCATGATGGCAAAGTTCAAGCAGGAAAGCGACGAAAAGATGTCTGATCTCAAGCGTGATTCCAGACACGGCGGCGGATACAATCGCCGTGGTACAAATAAACTGTGACGACTTTCAGGAGCAGATATCTGCTCCTGTTTTTTGTAGGTGATATTTTTGAGAGAAATCAATGTGAACGAGGTAAGGAAGGCTGTCGGCGAGCTTTGCATCAGAGCCAACAAGATTTTGCCGGACGACCTTGCCGAAAAAATAGGCAAATGCCGCAGCTGTGAAACAAATAAGCTTGCCGAAAGTGTGCTCGGCGACATTGAGGCGAATCTCGACGCCGCAAAGGAGCTGGACATTCCGATATGTCAGGATACGGGTATGGCTGTCGTATTTCTTGATATAGGTCAGGATGTCCATTTTGTCGGCGGAAGCCTGTATGAAGCGGTAAACAACGGCGTTCACGACGGATATGTGAACGGCTATCTGCGGTGTTCGGTGGTTTCCGATCCGTTACGCAGAGTGAACACAAAGGACAATACGCCTGCGGTTATTCATACCAATATCGTTGACGGTGATCGCGTTAGGATTACGGTTGCGCCCAAGGGCTTCGGCAGTGAGAATATGAGCTCACTGAAAATGATGACTCCGGCAAGGGGCAGAGAGGATATAATCGACTATGTGCTTGAGAGCGTAAAGACAGCGGGTGGAAATCCCTGCCCTCCGATAGTTCTCGGAATCGGAATCGGCGGAGATTTTGAGCAATGCGCATTCCTTGCCAAAAAGGCTCTCTGCAGGAGCGTTTCGGTGCACAACGCCGATGAATACTACGCGCAGATGGAAAGGGAAATTCTGGAACGCATAAACAAGGAAACGGGAGTAGGACCGCAGGGCTTCGGCGGAGACACAACGGCACTTTCTGTCGCGATTGAAACCGCACCGACACACATTGCAGGACTTCCTGTTGCAGTTAATTTCGGTTGCCATGTCACAAGACATGCGGACTGTGAAATATAAGGAGAGGGTAATATGGGTACTGAAAAGGGATTCTTCTCAGGCTTTGATTCTTTTATCAGAAAGCTGATACGTTTTTTGGTTATAGCAATTTTTGCTTTTTCGATAGTTTCTGTTCCGATCTGTATGCTGACCTATATGAGAGGGTATGCAAACCTGTTTTCTGTTAAGGAATTGGTTTGGACAATCCCGGCATTGCTGTATTGTGCGCTGGTTTTTTTCACAGGAAAGCTTCTTCAAAACAAAAAAGAAATCTATCTTGTAATTTCTATGCTTGTTTTTGAAGCGGTATATTTCGTGCTTTTTCTTGTTTTTTATGACACACAGCCCTGCTCGGACTATGATGGAATATGGCGAGCCGCCGTTGAAATGAGCCGCGGCACGTTTACCGACGGTATTACGCCGGGCGCATATACATACATATACAACTGGCAGTTGGGCATTGCCGCGCTGGAATCTGTAATTATCCGCATATTCGGCGAGCATTTTCTTGCTTTAAAAATATTTAATGCGGTTGTTATAGCGGTTAATAATTTCCTTGTATATAAGTGTTGTTATGTAAAGTTCAGCAAACGCACGGCAGTTTATGCTTACACGGGGGCGGCGATGTTTATTCCGTGGATGCTCTCTGTTCCGCAGTTTACAAATCACCATATCGGTTTCACCCTTTTACTTGCCGCGATGCTTCTTCTTTATAAGGACAAGTGGTACACATATCTTTTCGCCGGACTTCTTATAGGCTGTCTCAACGTTCTGCGTCCTATGGGCTTGATCGTTATGATTGCAGCGGTGTGTATGGCAATTTACGGGATGATAAAGGATCATACCTTCAAGGCCGTGCTCAATAATATGGGCAAGCTTCTGTCGGTCGTCCTGGCTTTTGCTGCCGTTATGTCATTGTTTAATGTGGCTTTTATAAAGCTTGGATATACGGATATAAACGTTTCTTCCGCAAGAGTTCCTTATTTTAAATTTCAAAAGGGACTGTATGGCTACGATGACATATTTAAAGATTTTGATAAGTACGAAAACACCGAAGCGTACAATGAAGCGATGAAAGCCGAGCTTACAGATACAGTTAAGGAAAATCCGAAAGGAATATGTGCTTTTGTTGCGAAGAAAATGATAAATTTCCTCGGTATGTTCGACTATCAGTTTGAAATGTCCTTTGACCATAATGACGCAGTTTGGTCAAAGTATCCGATAAAGGCTTTTTATTCAATGAGCTGGTTCCAGTATCTGTTCTTCCTTGTTCTGGCGCTGTATGCATTTTGGAAAACGCGCAAGAACCGTGAGGTTGATATTTTCAGCGTGTTCTTTATCGGAAACACACTTGTTTATCTGTTTATTGAAGCCTTTTCATCGTACAGATTTGAAAGCTATTTCTACATAATAATGTTTGCTGCGGCAGGCTTTGACGTGATAATGCAAAAATTTTCAAAAAAGTCAGCCAATAAAGAAATCGGAGATCAAAAATAATGAACATAAAATTTGTAATACCTTGCTTGCTGGGTCTTGAATCCATAATAGCAAATGAAATGAAAGAGCTTGGAGCCGAGAATGTCATTTCCGAGAACGGCAGGGTTCTTTTCAGCGGCGACGAAACAATGCTGGCGCGAGCTAATATCTGTTCAAGGTATTCCGAAAGAATACAGATTCTCGTCGGCGAGTTTTATGCGCGAAGCTTTGAAGAGCTTTTTCAGGGCACCAAGGCATTGCCGTGGGAGGAATGGATAGGAGCTTATGACGCATTCCCGGTAAAGGGATATTCGCTTAATTCAACACTTTTCAGCGTCAGCGACTGCCAGTCGATAATCAAAAAGGCTGTTGTTGAGCGTATGAAGTCGAAGTATGGCATAAGCTGGTTTGACGAGACGGGGCCGATCCATCAAATTCAGTTTTCTATAATGAAGGACAAGGTGAGCCTTTTGCTTGATACAACGGGCGCGGGTCTGCACAAGAGGGGATACCGTCCCCAGGCAAATGCCGCACCGCTCAAGGAAACGCTTGCGGCATCCTTGTGCAACCTTGCAAGGCTTCGCAGTTATCATACTCTGTATGACCCCATGTGCGGCAGCGGAACCATACTCATTGAGGGCGCGATGATGGTTCATAATATTGCACCCGGTGTGAACAGATATTTCTCAGCCGAGCGCTGGGATGTCATTGACGAACGCATTTGGACAGAGGAGCGCAACAGAGCGAGAGACCTTGTCAATTACGACACGGACTTTATTGCTTACGGCTCGGATATTGACGAGGATGCGCTGGAGATTGCAAAAATAAATGCCAAAAGGGCAGGAGTGGAAAGAAAAATCCGCTTTGAAAAAGCAGATATCCGCGATTTTGCGCCCAAGAGCGAAAAAGGAACGGTTATATGTAATCCGCCTTACGGCGAACGTCTTTTGGATATTGAGCAGGCACAAAAGCTCTATAAAATAATGGGAGAGAAATTCATTCAAAAGCGCGGCTGGGCGTATTATGTTATAAGCCCGTCGGTAGAATTTGAAAAGGAATTCGGACGAAAGGCAGACAAACGCCGCAAGCTTTACAACGGTATGATAAAGTGTCAGTTATTTATGTACTTCAAATGATATGGGAGGTTGTTTTCAGATGAAACATCTTTTTGTTATCAACCCGAATGCCGGCAAGGGCAAAGCCTTTGAAATAGTTATGCCGAAAATCAAAGAGGCTGTTGCCGACAGAGGAACGGATTATGAGGTCTATGTCAGCAGCTCTTCGCAGGATACGCACGATTATTGCAAAAGAGCCTGTGAAAGCGGCGAGCGGATTCGTATATATGCATGCGGCGGTGACGGTACGATTTATGATGTTGTCAATGCCATATACGGATATGACAATGTCGAATTTGCGGCAGTTCCGCTCGGTTCGGGCAACGATTTCATCAGACTTTTTGGTACAAAGGAACAGTTTGCCGATATCGGAGCGCAGATAGACGGAACCGCAATAAAAATTGATGCCATCAAATGCGGAGACAGAATTGCGGTCAATCAATGTTCAATGGGATTTGACGCTGAAGTTTGTTCAAAACAGGCGGATTTTAAAAAGATTCCGTGGCTTACCGGTGAATCGGCATATACGGCTTCTTTGCTTTACTGTCTTAAATCAAAAACATCGAATCATTTTACCGTTACGATTGATGACGGCGAGCCGATAACCGATGACTTTGTCTTTGCTTTTTGCGGAAACAGCCGCTTCTACGGCGGAGGATACCAGGCGGCGCCGTATGCGGTTCCCGACGACGGAATGCTTGATTTTTCAATCGTCAGAGCAATGAAGATTCCGCGGCTGATCACTCAGATAGGCAATTACAAAAAGGGCAGACATTATAATTGGCCGGAAACCACATACATAAGAGGAAAGAAAATGACTGTTCACAGCGATGAGCCTGCTTCGGTCAATGTTGATGGAGAATGCGATCTTGTGACGGACAGCACGTTTGAAATTATCCCGTCTGCATTCAGCTTTGTCATTCCGACCACCTCAAGCTACATTGAAGACAGAAAATCAGAAAAAATCTCAGACGAAATAGGCGTGGAAGTTAAATAAAAGGAAATAATAGAAACGCAATACTTTTATTTCGGTGAAAACTATGGATATTTTCAATGCATTAACTATGATCGGCGGTTTGTGTCTGTTCCTGTTCGGTATGAACGTAATGGGACAGGCGCTTGAGCGCCGCGCGGGAAACAGCCTGAGAAATACACTTGAAAAGCTTACATCAAAAAAATTTGCCGGCTTCCTGACCGGTCTCGGCGTGACTGCTGTTATACAGAGCTCGTCCGCGACTACGGTCATGGTGGTCGGCTTTGTCAATTCCGGACTCATGACGCTTCGCCAGGCAATAAATGTGATTATGGGCGCAAATGTCGGAACGACTGTGACAGGCTGGGTTCTTTCGCTCGGAGGCATCAGCAGCGATAATGTTTGGATAAGGCTGTTGAAGCCGAGCTCTTTTACTCCGGTGCTTGCGCTTGTGGGTATAGTTCTGTATCTTTTTATGAAAGATTCCAAGAAGAAAGACAGCGGAGCGATATTGCTCGGATTTTCCGTGCTGATGTTCGGTATGGAAACAATGTCTTCCGCGGTATCGGGTCTTTCCGATGTGCCGGAGTTTCAGCGCCTGTTCCTGCTCTTTAAAAATCCTCTTTTGGGACTTCTGGTCGGAACAGTTTTGACAGCCGTGATACAGTCGAGTTCCGCTTCGGTCGGTATTTTGCAGGCGTTGACCGTTACGGGGCAGGTCTCGGTCGGCGCGGCGATTCCGATAGTTATGGGCGACGGAATCGGAACCTGTGTAACGGCAATGATTTCCGGAGTGGGCACCAAAAGGGAAGCAAAACGCGCGGCGGCGGTACATTTGCTTATAAATTTTATCGGTTCGGTTGTTTGGATAACCGTCTTTTGGATAATCAAAGTATTGCTTAAACCTGCAATACTGGACTCAACGGCTTCGTTTATAAGCATCGCAGTTATCAATACGGGCTTTAAGGTGCTGAACACGGCGCTGTTCCTGCCTCTTTCCGGTGTGCTTGAAAAGCTGGTATGCAGACTTGTCCCCGACGCAAAAACGGCAGAGGAAGATACCGAGCTTGATGAACGACTTTTGTTTACACCCACACTTGCGCTCAGGCAATGCAGCGTCAAGGCAGCGGAGATGGCTCGCAGAGCGTCGCGCGCGCTGAGAAACAGCATCGCTTCAATTTCTGATTACGACAGAGAGCTTGCCGAAAGCGTCAGAAACGACGAACAGATATGTGACCACTATGAAGATATACTGGCAACATACCTTGTTAAAATCGGCTCTGAACGCCTTGCAGACAGCGACAGCGAGGAAGCGAATATGCTGTTGAAGCTCCTCGGCGATTTTGAGAGAATCTCGGATCATGCGGTAAACATTCTTGAATCTGCCGAAGAAATGAAGGAAAAGAAGCTTGCGTTTTCGGATACGGCCGAAAAAGAATTTTTTATAATTTCGCAAGCGGTAAAAGAAATTCTGGATTTGTCCGTCAACGCATTTATCAATAACGACAGAGAAAAGGCGAGTGAGGTTGAACCTTTGGAGCAGGTCATTGACGAGATGAAAGAGAATATGAGAACCAATCATGTTATGCGAATGAGAAACGGAGAATGCAGTATTGAGATGGGTTTTGTTTGGTCGGATATTCTTACGAATTTTGAACGCGTTTCCGATCATTGCTCCAATATAGCCGGCTGTGTTATTGACGCCGCCGAGCACAACCTGAATCTTCACGAAACACTTGGCAAAGCTAAAAAGAACGATAAAGCGTTCAAACAAAAGTACAGCTATTACGCTGAAAAATACGGTATATAAAAAGACTTACCTCATTCACAAAAAAACAAAAGCTATAATACACATTCCGGCAAGTATTAACGCTGGTGTGTATTATAGCTTTTTTGTTATAAAATTAGAATATTATCCAGCTCAACGTTTTGGGCTTATAAAGGCGACTGATGTTTTAGCCCATTAAAATTTCCCGGGTGTTTTGTCGGAAATTTTAGCGACAATTATTCCGTTAATCTCTTTAATGTATCCCTTGTTCGGATATGACGGCATATTCTTAAATTCGTCGGTTTTGCTGATCTCATTTGCTTCGGATTCTGAAGCCTCATTCACATCAATCCCTAAGAAGTAATGCCAAAATTTTATATAGTGATTTTGAGAAATCAAAACAGTATCGGCATCCTCACTTCCGCGAATTGTGGGTAATGTATCGTTCCATGTGTTTTCCGAGGTCTTGTAATCTGCACCGATAACCGCAACCTTGTTTTTTTGACTGTCAAAATTAACGGATTCACGGATGTCATTGATAACATTCTGCGCCGTTGCATAGCTTCGCTCATACCTGAGATGCATATAAAAATAGTTCACATTTGAAGAAACGGAATTGTAAACAATCAAAATGCAAAAAGCCGTTAAAGTAATGCTTTTTATAACCTTTGAAGCTTTGGAATCAGACGGAAGGCGAAGCAAAAAGACAATCTGAATAATATAAAACAGGCAGACAGACATTTCCATAATAGCGGAGTAGCCTATGTTTACTGTTGTATATCTCAGCACAAATGCAAAAATAAACATTGCAAAGAATTCGAAAATCAAAAGGAATATTTTTGCCGGTTTTTTGTAAAGCTGTTTTTTTATTATTACTGTTATTGTAAGCACAAGCATTGCAAGTAACAACAGTAAGCAAATGACAGAATAGAGGCCGATTTTTATTGATCTGCCATTCAGGTCAAAAAGATCAATTCCGTAAAGATTCAAAAGATTGAGAATATTTACGGCAAAGGCGCGGATCATTTCTTTCGGAGGCAGTACACCTGTATCGTTGATTCCCTGATACGAGGATAACTCAATTCCTTTTACGGCAAGAAACAGCTTGAGAGTTACTTCATAAAGCACAAATCCACCGATAAATGCGATTATATATTTATAGTATTTTTTAACAAGTTCGGAGAACTTTATGTCCGATAAAGAGGTATCGAAAATAATGAGTATAGTTACTGCGACAAGAAAAACGGAAAGGTATGCCTGATAAATTCCGATGGAGCAGGCTAAAAGAATCATAGCCGGAACAAAGCCCCATTTGGTATATTTATGGCACACATAAACCGCGGAAGTCACAAGGAAAAACGCCATCATATAGCAGTCGGCGGTGAAAATAAACGTGAATGTTGAAGTAACTGCCGGAAATGTAACGAACAAAGCAGCAACGAGGGAACGATAAATGCTGTTTTTTATGTCGAATACTTCAGCAAGCATTATGACGGATAAACCTATAAAAAGAAGTGAAACAATACCGTTTATCCACGAAAGTGAGTAGTCGGAAAAAATCATTCCTGCATATTTTAAAAGCCAGCGGCCGGAGGAAAATGTGGCTCCGACGGTTTGCGTGTTTATAATGCTGTCCCATGTTGGCAGATAATTAAAAAAACAATATGCATGGGCGATAAGACCTACAATAAAAGTTGTAATAATTATATCCTTGTTTTTCTTAAAAAATTCTTTTATTCTTATAAGAAAACTGTATGCAAAAAAATCATTGTTTTCCATATTATCCCTCCGTTTGTTTTGAAAGTGTTACGGTACAGCCGTTGGCAAATGTTACACAGCGTTCCGCTTTTGACATATCTGCTTTGGGCGGATAATCGGTCGAAACGATTTGAGCACCGCTGTTGAGGGCGGTCTGTGAGTCCGCTTCTTTGTAGGAGCCGTAGTTGTCGGATCTCGTTCTGATGATAAGGTTCTTTCTGAGAACCTCGTCTGCCTGTGATGCAATGTCTTTCGCCTTGTTTATCAGCAGGAAAGAGGCACAGTCACGGTCTCTGCTGTCGTATCGAAGCATCGGGAACATCACCTGTGTTTTGATCATGGGATCCTGCGCGATATATTTTTCGGTTGCCGTTGTGTC
>SAMEA104315428__coassemble_940_pt1 | contig 25667 bp, 22 predicted proteins | sample SAMEA104315428__metabat2_low_PE_040 | metagenome-assembled genome bin SAMEA104315428 (sample SAMEA104315428) | gut metagenome | biome: Monkey gut; feature: monkey-associated habitat; material: faeces | place: China | collected 2013
GTTTCCGCCGCTCTGATCACCTCTTCACGGCTCGCCGTCGGATTTCCGTAAGCTATATTGTCATAAATCGAGCCGTTGAAAAGAAATACATCCTGCAAAACCATTGAAATGTTTTCTCTGAGCGATTTTACCGTTATATTCCTTATATCCCTGCCGTCAAGAAGCACCGAGCCGATGACGGGGTCATAGAACCTTTCCATAAGCGAAACGATCGTAGACTTGCCGACACCTGTTGCTCCGACAAAAGCAACCATTTTTCCTGCTTCAACCTTAAACGAAATATTCTTGAGCACGGGTTCATTCTCATTATAATAAAACGAAACATGGTCAAATTCAATATTGCCCTTTGCCCTGCCGATATCCTCGGCATTTTCGCTGTCCTTAATCTCAGACTCCATATCAAGAATACTGAGAACCCTGTGGCCTCCTGCAAACGCATTCTGCATATCCTCAACGATTCGCGAAAGCGTTGCAATCGGCGAATAAAAAAGCGAAAGATACATAAAGAATCCGACAACGTCGGAGATCGAAAGCACGTCTTTCATCGCAAGTGTTCCGCCGATTCCCATTACAAGAACCGAACCGACCGACGTCAAAAATTCAATTGTCGGATGAAAAATCGCCGCGGCAAAATTGGCACGGATATTGACAAAGCTGTAATACTTGCAATATTCCTTCATGCTCATATATTCTTCGGCTTCCCTGCCGAAAGACTGAATCTCACGGATTCCCGAAATGTTGTCCTGCACCTTGCCGTTGACATCGGCAAGAACCTCCTGGTTACGCTTGAAAAGCGCATGAACCTTGCCCGAAAACTTCATGCTGACAAAAAGAATCAGCGGAATCGGAATAAGTGAGATCGCCGCAAGAATCGGATTGATCGTAAAAATCATTATCGCAACCATTATAACGATGAGGATATTTGAAAGCAGATCAGGCAATGCGTGCGCGATAAGCGTTTCCATATTCCTTGAATCGTTTATAATTCGGCTCATTATTTCTCCTGTCTGTTTGTCGCCGAAATATCTCATTGAGAGCGATTGGAGCTTGTTGTAAACATTAAGCATCATATCACCGACAAAGTTCCATGCCGCAACGTGCGCTTTGTACTTTGAAACAAACGTCAAAAAAGCCTTTGCAACGTATGCCGCAAGCAATATGAGCGCATAGCCGATAACCATTTCTTTTGTCGCGCTGTTGTCGGTCAATGCCGCCGTAAGCTTACGCACCATTTCGGGAGTGACAAGACTGACTGCCGATGCGCCGACAAGCGAAAGTACGGTCAGCACCAACGGCCAGCGGTACGGCTTTGCCATCGCCATATATCTATTTAAATCCTTCAAGAAAGCACCCCTTATATTTTTTGTTCCACTAAACAAGAAAAATCTCTCCCTGCAGCGTCAAGGAGAGTTTGCAGTCAATTATTTACGATTCAGAACTTGAATCCCGAATACTTAACAGTCGTCGAAGCGTTGCCGCCTGCATTTTTAATTGTAACAACATATTTTGTGTTGGTAAGAGTAACGGCAAAGTCAAACGAAACAGTAAGACTTTCCAAATTGCCGTTCGTTGCGTTTACAACAGCAACACACTTAACATTCGACGTGCTTTCCTTGATCGACTGTACTGAAGCGCCGTCGGTATTGTTTATCGCCGTGTAAAGGTTATCCGCACACTTGTGGTCATAAGCCGATTTGTCGCCCGATCCGACAAGTATGCCGCTTCGGTCAACGGGTGAGCTGTTTGATTTGCTTCCCGAAGCCGCCGCGCTTGAACCGTTGTTGAGCACCAAAGTATATGTATACTTTCCGCCGCCGAGAGTGTAGGACGCACTTTTCACATCTGCCGCTTTAAGAGAAGCAGACGACATAAACTCCGCCTTGCCCTTAGCGTTTGTAAAGCTCTTGTCTCCGACGCCGAGGAATCCCGAAACGGCGTCCTTAACAACGCCCATATTTCCGAGAGCACCTGCATCAAGCTTGTTGAGCTTGGTGTTTCTTGTCTTTGTGTAGCCTGCCTTGGAGCTGATAGCCTTATTCACCGCGGCATTGTAATTTGAAATAATCTGCGCCGTGTTAAGCTTCGCAGGCGCGGTAGTCTGCTTCTTTGTTGTGGTAACTTTCTTGGTTGTGGTTACTTTTTTGGTTGTAGTCACCTTTTTGGTTGTTGTCTGCTTCTGAGTGGGTTTTGCTGTTGTTTTCGGTGCCGCAGTCGAAGGAGTGGGAGCCGCCGTTGTCGCATCTGTTGCAGGTTCACTCGTTTCGGGTTCTGTGGTCTCCTCCGTAGTCGGTTCAATGACCGGCTCTGCGTCCTTTTTTCCGTTTTCCGACTTATTTGCCGATGCAATCGCGCTGACGATTTCAGGAACACATTTTGAAATATTGTCGTTAAATCCCTTGCCGACAAACACAAACGAGCCGCATATCATCGCAACGCAAAGCACCGCGGAAACGCATATTATTACAGTTTTTTTCATAAATTAACACTTCCTGACATTTTCTTTTCCCTGTGTAAACATTATAAAGTATTTATCCTTGTTTTACAATAGCTTTTCTTGAAAGAAAATACTTTTTATGATATAATTCCCTGCGAGGTGTTGTTCAATGATAACAAAGGAAGAATGGAAAACTTTTAGAGGTTCAAAGCACGAACCCGACCACATAATGCTCACTCTCAACGGCGACGCCGAAACGGAAAGAGCTGTCACATGGCGCACCTGTACCGATATAACCGACGGATATGTTATGTATCGCCCGATCGACTCACAGGATTGGCTCACGCAGTCCGCACAGTTCGGCCGTTTTGACTCCGACATGGACAGCAGTCACATCTTTTGGGCTCATCTTCATAATCTCAAGCCCGGAACGGAATATGAATATTCCTGCGGAGACAGCGAGCACAGAAGCGAAGTTTTCCGTTTCAAAACAACTGTCGAAAATATTAAAAAATTTAAGTTTCTATGTCTTTCCGACATTCAGCACGGCGGAGCGGAGCCGCCTGCCGATTACAGCGCCCTGAACGGAATCATCAAGGAAATTCTCCGTCGCCACCCCAACATTGATTTCATTCTCACCGCAGGGGATAACACGAACTGCGGCCAGACGGATATACAATGGACTGGTCTGCTCGACGGTCTAAAAGGCATTATCGAGAGTGTTCCGTTTATGATGGCTCTCGGAAATCATGACGACATGGGCTTTGCAAATTACTTTACCGGTGAAGGAAAATACTATTCCGAAAAGGCGGAATATTTCAGCAAGCAGTTCCGTGGCTCTTACCCTGATAACGGTCCCGAAGACTGGAAAACCACCAATTATTCGTTTGACTACGGCAATGCACATTTTTGCATCATCGGCACAAGCGGACCGGAGTATATCAACGAATGGCTCATTAAAGAAGCCGACGAAAGCGACAAGACTTGGAAATTCGGCTCTCACCACTTCCCGATTTGCTACCAGGGTTCCGACCTTGCATGCGAGGATTCATACCCGATGATGCGCGAGGGAATGGAAAAATTCGATGTGATTTTCAGCGGCCATGAGCATTGTTTTTCAAGAAGCTATCCGCGCCGCGGAGAAAACCTGTGGGACAAGCCGTCGCAGGGAACGATTTTTTACAACCTCGGAAGCGGTCACAGAAATCCGCCGAGAGGTCTTGTTACTCCGAAGCTTTGGAACTGCGCCTACTATCCTCACGAAGAACCGATCTCAATGTACTCGATCGCCGAAATAGACGGCGACACTCTGACCATGACAGCTTACCTTGAGGGTGACAGAATTATCGACCGATGCATTATAAACAAGGAAAGCGATTCCATTGAACCTATTTGCGCCGCACCCGTTTTTTCGACCACAAGACTGATGTTCAAAGGTGCAGATCTCGGAATCTGTATGCGTTCCATGGAGTGCAGAAACGTAGGCGGTATATGGTACGTCCCTGCCGCTGTTTTATTCAGATACATCGGGTTCAACGTTGAGATGGCTGCAGGACGCGTAACGATTGAAGCTTACCGACATAAGGCAGCATTCACCCAAGACAGTAAAACCGTTCAGACAGAAAGCGGATCATTCGATATGGAGACTGAGGTTCTTCGCCTTGACCGCGGTCAGCTGTATGTTCCTGCCGACGGACTTTGCAAGGCGTTCGGAATGAGATACGGCTATTTCAGCCGAAACAATATCCTTTCGTTTGAGCACGAGCGCGAGGACGATCCCGTCCCTGTTCAGCCCTGATTTTATTCCATTTTGCTATAAATGTCTATCTTTGCTATAAATGTCTATCTTTGAGAACTTGACAACTATTGATTATTATGGTAATATACGCATAGATAACAGCAATGTTTCTGTTACCTTATTCTTTAGAAAGGAGTAACAAACCATGAATTTTGATTTTAGCGCAATCCTTGATAAGATTGATATAGACGCTATCATGACAAAGATTACAGACCTTCTTACACAGATCGACTTCGCAGCTATGCTCGACAAGCTTGTTGGTTTCATCATGGGTCTTATTACAAAATAATTTTCCGATAGCGGACTAAAAGACAAGAAGACAAGCAGTTACCGTTTGGTAGCTGCTTGTTTTTTTGCAGATTTATGTTGACTAATATGGTAAAAAGTGGTATGATGTAGATGAAAGAAGAAAGTTTCTTGTTTCTAAAGTCGAAACTTTCAGAAAGGAGTCGAAAATATGAAAAATATCGGAATTGTAAGAAGTGTTGATCTCGCCGGTAGAATTGTGCTCCCTATCGAAATCAGAAAAGAACTGGATCTTATGAGTGAAAACAGCAAGGTCGAAATCCTTGCAAAAGGAAATGAAATAATACTGAGAAAATACGCTCCCTCGTGTATCTTCTGCCACGGAACAAATGACCTTATCGAATTTAAGGGTCAGAAAATTTGTCGTCAATGTGCAAAGAAAATCGGAGAAGCTTAAATTACATATAATAATTTTCGGGTCGGTGTTTACCGACCCGATTTTAAATTTATTTAATGATTGATACGGTGTCAATCATCGAGTTTTCTTCTGTTTCAAATGTGCTGACGGTCAGCTTGTCTCCCGAAACGCTGAGCACTGAATAGCACGGAATCCTTGTCTGATACCAGAAATCACATTCTGGTCCGACATTTTCCTCGTCGATTCCGTTGTAATTGCTGCCCGAAGACGAATTGGCGCTGATATAAAGCGTTCCCTTCGGATTCTTGTATGTGTCGCCGCTGATTACATCGTCCGTAACCTTATTGTTCTTGACAATATATGAACGGCTGTAATAGTGGTCGTGTCCGCTCAGGCAAAGATCAATTCCAAACTCATCAAAAAACGGAGTAATAGTCGCTCTTGTAATCTTGCTGAGGAAATACTTTGCGGCATTCGCATCATAAGGACTGTGATGCATTGAAACAACCTTCCACTTAGCGTTCGGATATGCTTCGCATGCCGCCTTGATAATGGCTCTGTGCGTCTGCGGAATAACTACGTTGGAATCAAGAATAATGAACAGAATATCATTGTAAAGGAAATAGTATCCGTTACCGGCAGGATCCTTAAACGGAACCTCGGTCTTTCTGTTCGGATTATTATAGTGACTGCTGTAATTTGTTGTGTAGAACTCGTGATTTCCGACAGCCGCCGCAATCGGAAGATTTCTGAGCTGAGGTACGGACTCCATAAGTGAATACTGCTTCTCCGAATATGAATCCTCAACCTGATCGCCTGTTGAAATTACAAAATTCAAGCCGGGATTTGATTCGGTTGCAAGCTCCATCGTCTTGTACCAGCCATAAGTGTCATGCTGGAGAATTTCCTCGTCCGTTCCTGTGCGGTATCTGCCGATCTGACAGTCGGAAACGAAGAGAACCTTTGTGCTGTCCTCTGAGCCCGTCGTAAACGAATAAACGTCACTCCATGTCCTGTCGGAATAATACTTATAATAGTATGTTGTGTTCGATTCAAGCTCGGAAGCCGTAGCCTCGTGGGTATACTCGAAGCAGAAAATATTAAAGAAGCTCTTTACATCGACTGAATCGGCATCGGTAAGGTTACTGCTTTCGCCGACCAAAAGCTTAGCCTTTGCGCTTCCGAATGACGACTGCCACGAGAAATTCATCTTCGTGTTATCCTCGCCGGGGGTCATCAGAAGAGAGCCCTTTGATTCAAGAAGCTCCGACCAGTTTTTGTCGATCCACTCCTGCTGGCTTTCCAAAGCACCGCTTGTAAAGGTAAAAAGACTGATAATAACAGCGACCGAAAGCAGTATCGCTATTATCCTTTTTGTATTTTTCAAAGTAAAGCACCTCCGTTTTTAGACAATTATATCACACTATAATAAATATTTAAAGGAAAAAATATTGACTTTTTTTTGTGCAAACTATATAATCAGTATAAAGACGATAAGGATGATTTAATGAAAGAGCTGTTGAATGAAACATACAGATATATTATTCCTGCCCTTTGCTTTATAATTCTCGCTTACTGCCTCAAGCATTTGCTGACAAGCAAGGCCCCAAAGGTCACACCTGCATACTTTTACGATGAGCAAACAGGCAAGGAATACGTTATTACAAGCTGGGAAACCTCGATCGGACGAAGCAGCGCGTGCGACATCGTGCTGAACTACGCTTCCGTTTCGCGTTTTCACGCTGTTATTTCCAAGCACAAAAAGGGCTGGGTCGTTACCGACACTCATTCGAGTGCGGGAACTTACATAAAAAACAAACGGATTGAGTCCCCCACCGTCATTGAGGACGGCGACCTGGTTTCCTTCGGAGGTATTGTCCTCCAGTTCAGAATAAAATAATTTTAAGGAGAATCAGCATGAAATTAAAAAAAGTTTTGTCAGTTCTCACCTGCGCGACGATGCTTTTCACGGCATCGGTTCCCCTTGTCAGCTCTTATGCCGTTGACGAGACAGACTACACGATCGTCAATCCGTACGACTGTGTTGACTGGGACAAATGGGATTACTACAAGGCAAACCTCCACACTCATTCGGTAGCCTCCGACGGCGATCTCAGCATCACCGATATGGTTCAGCTCTACTATGAGCGCGGCTATGACATTCTCGCAATGACCGATCACGGCGTTATCAACCGCGGCTGGAATACTAACAGAAAGACAAACGGTGTATTCAACTATTTCCGCAAGGCTGAGCCCATGTCCGACGAGGACTATGAGAGAATCACAACCGGTTCCGACAGAGGCGGACGCGGCATGATTGATATCAAGAACGGTATCGAGATGAATATGGCTGTATTCACCAAAACTCATGTCAACGGTTATTTCACAAACTACGGTCAAGCTGTTTGGGGCAATGAAAATGACTACCGTTCGGCTGTTGAGGCTGTTGAGCGTCACGGCGGATTCACCGTTCTCAACCATGTCGGCGACTGGGTCAACTCCAACAACTTCCCTGAGCGTTCACATCAGAATTTCTACATCTCCTATTTTGCAAATATCTTTAAGGACAATCCGAGCTGTCTCGGTATGGAAATTATCAACAATACCGACAGCGTTACAAGAGCGGACCGTGCTCTTTGGGACGAGCTTCTTCAGGTTGTTATCCCGACAGGCAGAAACATTATCGTCTTTGCAGATGACGACAGCGAGTATGTTTCCGACGTAGGCAGAAGCTTTGAATACTTCCTCCTCCCCGAAAACACCGAGGAAAACGTCAAGGAAGCTATGCAGGTCGGCAATTTCTTCTCTTGCAGTAAGTTTCAGAAATACACCGACGGCACACCCGATTTTGAGGGAACCGGCGAAGTTCCTCTTGTCACAAACATCAAGGTTGACCAGAAAGAAAACACCATTGAGCTTGACCTTGACAAAACCCGTGACTGTAAGTCCGTAAAGTGGATTGCCGATGGCAAGGTTATTTCAACAGACACAAAGATTGATCTCAACGACTATGAGGATCAGCTCGGCTGCTATGTAAGATTCGAGCTTCTCGGCGAAGGCGGAGTTACATATTCACAGGCTTTTGAGCTCAAATATGAAGGCAGAACAGAAAAGGAAATCCCCGAAATGCCGTGGATCTTCCGCTCACCGTTTGCCGACAAATTTACATCTCTCATTCAGTCTCACGGTTTTGCGATCGTTCAGTTCCTTGTTGAAAAGATTGCAAACCTTCTCGGTATCATCTGATTGAATTAAATAGCTTTGGACTGTCTCATTTAATTTGGGACAGTCCTCTTTTTTCTTGCATTATTTGTGCATATAGAGTATACTTAATTGTATTATTTGACCGAGGAGGACTTATATGGAATCGTTTTTCAGCAGCTTCAAGCAGTTGAGCCTTGAGCAGCTACCAGAAAAATTTATGGAATCCCTGCCAAAGCTGATAGTGTTTGTTTTGGTTCTTGTGATCGGCTTCTGGCTTGCGGGACTTGCAGGAAAGCTCATTGTCAAAATACTTGAAAGCAAAAACGTCGACAAATCAATGCACCGTTTTATCAAACGTTCAGTTGTAATTTTTCTGCGTATTATAGTGGCGGTTATCGCGCTTGAACAAATCGGTTTCAACGTTAATTCGTTCATTACCGCTCTCGGTGCCGCCGGTATAACGGCAGGTCTCGGACTGCAAAACAGCATCGCTCAGCTCGCCGGAGGAATACAGATTCTCTTTAACAAGCCTTTTAAAAGCGGCGATTACATTGAGCTCGGCAACGTTCAGGGCAAGGTTCGCGAAATCCGCTTCATGTACACAACCCTTGTCACGAACGACAACAAGGTCGTTGTCATACCCAACCAAAACATAACCACCTCGAATCTCATCAACTATACCGCAAGGGACAAGATTCGCCTTGATCTGACATACACAATAAGCTACGACGATGACATTGAAAAAGCCAAAAAGATCCTTGGTAAGGTTGCACAGGACAATCCGCTTGTTTTGAAGACTCCGCCCTATTCCGTCGGCGTTTCAAAGCACGGAGCGAGCGGCGTAGATCTGGCACTTTTCGTCTGGTGCAAAAGCGAAGATTACTGGTCCGCATATTTTAGTATGCAGGAAAACGTTAAGCTTGCATTCGACAAAAACTCCATATCAATCCCCTACGATCAGCTCGATGTTCATGTAAAATAACTGACAGAAAGTGGTTTAATGACTGATTTAATTGTTAAAACTTTTATAAAAGATTATCAAAAAACGAACGACCCCAAGGTAAGAATGAAATACGGTATTCTCAGCGGATGTGTCGGAATCGGAATGAACGTGATCCTCTGTCTTTTAAAGTTCTTTGTCGGAACACTGACGGGAAGTATTGCAATCTCCGCCGACGCGGTGAACAACCTCTCCGACGCAGGCTCTTCGGCAGTTACGGTTTTCGGCTTTAAAATGGCTGGAAAGCCTGCCGACAAGGATCATCCGTTCGGACACGGCAGGATTGAATACATTACGGCAATGATTGTTTCCTTTATCATCCTTTTTATGGGCGTTGAGCTTGCCATACAGTCGGTCAAAAAGATTCGCTCGCCTGAAGATATCCAGTTCAGCCTTATCGGTGCAATAATAATTGCCGCGTCAATTCTCGGCAAGCTTTGGCTCGCGTTCTTCAACCGCGGTCTCGGAAAGCGTATCGATTCCCCTGCCATGACCGCCGTTGTTGCCGACAGCATGAGCGATATTGCCGCAACAAGCATTACGCTTATCGCACTCATTCTTTCCCGATTTTTCCCGTCTTTGCACATTGACGGCTGGCTCGGAATCATTGTTGCAGGCTTCGTTTTCAAAGCCGGTCTTGACATTTTCAGGGACACGCTCAGCTCCCTTATCGGTCAGCCGCCGTCAAAGGAACTTGTTGAAGAGCTTAAAGCAAAGATTCTGTCATACGATCACGTCAGCGGAATACACGATTTAATAATGCACAATTACGGTCCCGATCAGTTCTTTGCAACGGTTCATGTCGAAATTCCGTCCGACATAGACGTTATGGTCGGCCACGACATTATCGACAATATCGAAAACGATATAAAAAAGCAGATGGGCATTGACCTGACGATCCACTATGATCCGCTTGTCGTCAATGATGAGCGTGTCAATGAGCTCAAAAAAATGGTGCTTGAGATTGTCAATAGCATAAACAGCGAAATATCCATTCACGATTTTCGCGTTGTTGACGGTCCTATGCACACAAATTTGATATTTGACGTTGTAATTCCTTACGGTTTCAAAGAGAAATCCAACGAGCTTATTTCCGAAATTCGACTTAAAATTTCCGAAATAAACAGCAGCTACTTTGCCATAATAAAAGTTGAACACAGTTTTGTATAAACTCAACAAATTATTGCGCTTAATTTGTCAGATATTTTTCGACAAAAAGCCGCTCTTTCCCTTTAAAAAAAATCTCTTTTATAGTAAAATATTCATATAACTCTGAAAGGCGGATTTGAACAAATGAGAAGTGAAGCTAATTATAACACCATACCTGTCGGACAGCTCGGAATTATCGCTCTCCCCGGCTGTGAAGAGCTTGCCAACAAGATTGACAACTATCTTATAAGATGGAGATTCCAGCGCAACAGCGAGCATAAGGATACCCTCGCATTTGCGGGCTACGAGAAATCGACCTATCTTATTGATATGAACTTCCCCCGTTTCGGTACAGGCGAAGGAAAGGCTGCTCTCAACCAGACAGTCAGAGGCTATGACATCTACATTCTTTGTGACGTTTTCAACTACGGCGTTACATACAAAATGTACGGTATGACCGTTCCGATGTCACCGGACGAGCATTTCGCAAACCTCAAAAGAGCAATCAGCGCCATTGAGGGCAAGGCAAAACGAGTTTCCGTTATTATGCCGATGCTCTACGAGGGCAGACAGCACAAGCGTTCCAGCCGTGAGTCACTTGACTGCGCCATGATGCTTCAGGAGCTTAACGCAATGGGCGTTGAGAACTTCATCACCTTTGACGCACACGATCCGAGAGTTATGAATGCAATTCCGCTCTGCGGTTTTGAAAGTATCTCCCCCGCCTATCAGATGATCAAAGCAGCGGTAAACAACGTTGATAATCTCAAAATAAACAAGGACAACATTATGATTATTTCCCCCGACGAGGGCGGAATGTCGCGTTGTATTTACTATTCAACGGTTCTCGGCGTTGAACTCGGTATGTTCTACAAGCGCCGCGATTTTTCCAGAATCGTTGACGGAAGAAACCCGATTATCGCTCACGAATTTCTCGGCGACAACGTTGAGGGCAAGGACGTTATAATTGTTGACGATATGATTTCCTCCGGCGAATCAATGATTGAGGTTGCCTCAAAGCTCAAAGAACTTAAAGCTAAGCGAATCTATATCTTCTCTGCTTTCGGTCTTTTCTGCAACGGCTTTGATGCATTTGACAAGGCTTACAAAAACGGCGTTATCGACCGTGTATTCACAACCAATCTCATTTACGGCACACCCGAACTTATCAGCAAGGAATGGTATGTTCGTGTTGATATGTCGAAGTACCTTTCATACATTATTGACACACTTAACCACGACACATCCATAAGCGACCTGCTTGACCCGGCAGAAAAAATTGATACACTTCTCAAGAAAAAGGGTCTCAAATAAGAATCAGATATACAAAAAGCGTGCTTTCCGAAATCAAGAAAGCACGCTTTATTTTTGTTTATTCGTCAAGTAAATTTGTCATACCTCTCAGGCTAATCTCAAGCGTAAGCGCGTTGTGTAAAAGCGCGGACACCGCCGGAGGAAGTATTCCTGCCACGCCGAGAATAATCAGCATCAGGTTGAAACCGATTATCTTGCGGTAATTCGTATGTATTCTCATCATCAGCGCGTCGCTGAGCCTTTTCAGCGTGATGAGCGAACCGAGATCATCGGAACCGATCATTATATCGGCAACCTCGCGGGCTATTGCCGCACCGTCTCTGATAGCGATTCCGACATCCGCCTGCGAAAGAGCCGGTGAATCATTCACACCGTCACCGAGCATGATAACTTTTCGTCCCTGTTTGTGCTCGGAGCGTATGAACTCAGCTTTTTCTTCGGGAAGCACCTCGGAAAAGTATTTGTCAATTCCGACAGCCTTTGCAACCGAAGCGGCTGTTTTTTCATTGTCTCCGGTCATCATAACGACATTCTTGATACCGAGCGCTCTGAGTCCCGAAACAACGTCACAAGCTTCTTTTCTCAACGGATCCTCAATGCATATAACTGCGGAAAGCACGCCCGAAATTGCAAGATAAAGGTGAGAATACTCGGCTTTGAGACTGTCAAACTTTTCCTGTCCGCCGTCGGGAATTACACAACCCTCATCTTCAAATATGAAGTGATAGCTTCCTATAACAACCTTTTTACCGTCAACGCTGCTGGAAATACCGTGTGCTACGATATATTCGACCTTGGAATGGCGTTCCTCGTGATCCAGACCCTTTGACGCTGCTTCCGCAACAACAGCCTTTGCCATAGAATGAGGATAGTGTTCCTCCAGGCAAGCCGCAAGCTTAAGCATATCTTCTTCGCCGTTATCTCCGAAGCAAACAATTTCCGCAAACTTCGGTTCTGCCTTTGTAAGCGTTCCCGTTTTGTCAAAAACTATTGTCTGAGCCTGAGAAACGGCTTCAAGGAATCGTCCGCCCTTGACGGAAATTTTGTGGTTGCTCGCCTCTCTCATCGCCGACAGGACCGTAACCGGCATTGAAAGCTTGAGAGCGCATGAGAAATCAACCATGAGAACAGCCAACGCCTTTGTAACATTCCGCGTCAACAGCCAAATAAGTCCCGTCGCTCCGAGACTGTACGGCACAAGCTTGTCGGCAAGGTGCGATGCCCGATCCTCAGTTTGAGATTTGAGCTTTTCGGACTGCTCTATCATCTTAACGATTCGGTCATACCGTCCGCTTCCTGCGGTCTTCTCAACCTGAATCACGCAGTCTCCCTCTTCGACAACTGTTCCTGCATACACATAACCGCCGCTCGTTCTGCGCACGGGAAGCGGCTCACCAGTAATTGAGGACTGATTGACAAGAGCCTCACCTGAAACGACCTTACCGTCAAGCGGAATCATATTGCCCGTTCCGACTGCAATTCTGTCGCCCTCGGCAACGCTGCTGATGGGAACAAGTATATTCTCCTCTTCAGTCACAAGCCAAACCTTGTCAACGTTTATCGACATGGCTCCGGCAAGATCCGCAACGGATTTTTTGTGCGTCCACTCATCGAGAATATCTCCGATACCGAGCAAGAACATTATAGAGCCTGCCGTTGCAAAATCTCCCCTGAGCATGGACACAAGAATTGCCGTTGCATCAAGAACGGGTACCTGTATCTTCCTGTTCAAAAGGCATTTAAGACCCGACCTTATGTATTTTATCGAACGAAACACGGTTAATGCCGTTGCAATCCATTTTGGGAGAATGAGCTTGTTGATCGCGCGTCGGCACAGCATATAGAATATTCTGTCCTCGTATTCGCGGTTTAATGCTCTGACGCTGTGCTCACAGCTTATGTCGCCGCAATTATCATAGCTGAACGACGAAAGCGCGAAAATAACATCGGCTCTTTCGCCGTTGTAATAAATCACGGCATCACAGGTGCGGTCATACACCTTGGCATCGGTAACTCCGTTTGAAGATTTCAGATAGGCTTCAAGCAAATCGGCCTGTTTAAGTGACATATTTTTTTGAGCCAGGCGGACTCTTATCCTGCCCCTTGACTCGTGTAAAATACGGCATTTCATAGTTATTCGTCAGCCTTCTCCGATGAATCTTCTATAAAGTTATTCTCTTCGGCTGTGCGCTGATCGTTGATTTCCTTTGCGTCTGCAAGGATATCCTCTGCGTTCTCCTTAATATTTGTGGCAGTAGACATAACACATTCTTTAGCCCTGAGAACGGCGGCAGTAGTATGAGTGTACGCCTTCTTTGCATCTCTGCTTGAGAGAAGCTTAATGCCCGCTGTACCGAAGAGAACTCCTCCGGCAAAAATTCCAAGCTTTTTAAAATCCATCATTTCTTTTTACCTCCAAATATTTATTAGCCTATAAAGCCTTTTCAGGGTAAATTGTATAACATTTTGCCTTAATTTGTCAATAGCGATTGTCCAAAAACCGTTCGCCGCATAGGATATAATGTAGGAGGTTAACTATAAAGGACAAATATTTTTATTTTGAAAAAATTTAAAGTTTGTTAATCAATAAATGTAATAAAAATATTGAAAGTAGATGAATGATGATGTATAATATTAAAGTTAATAATGGCTTATTTTCGCCCGGAGGTATAGACTATGGAAGCATACTTGGATAACAGCGCAACGACGCAGCCCTGCCAGGAAGCGGTCGACAAAATAAACTATGCGCTCAAAACGTGCTGGGGCAACCCATCATCGCTTTATTCCAAAGGTATCGCGGCATCCGAAATGGTCGAGGAGGCAAGAAGAAACGTCGCAAAAAAGCTTTACTGCGACAGCGACGAAATCTTTTTTACCTCCGGCGGAACCGAGAGCAACAACATTGCCGTTTTCGGTGCTGCAAACGCACAGAAAAGACGCGGCAGCCGTATCATCACCACGTCGATTGAACACTCCAGCGTTGAAGAGTCGGTCAAAGCGCTCGAAAATCAGGGCTACGATGTTGTCAGACTCCGAGTAAACGAAAGAGGTGTCATTGACGAAAGACAGCTCTATGCCGCAACGAATCCGTCCGTTGTCCTCATCAGTATGATGTATGTAAACAACGAGGTCGGTTCAATTCAGCCTGTCGAATTTGCCAAACGCGCGGCAGTCCATGCAGGAGCCAACGCTCTTATCCATTGCGACGCGGTTCAGGCATTCGGCAAGATACAGCTCAAGCCATACAATATGGGCGTTGACCTTATGTCAATAAGCTCCCATAAAATACACGGTCCCAAGGGTGCAGGCGCCCTGTTTGTCAAGAAAGGTACCCGTCTCGTTCAGCACACGTTCGGCGGACTTCAGGAGGGCAAAATCCGTCCCGGAACCGAACCCGCCCCTGCGATAGCCGGCTTCGGCGCCGCAGCAGCCGCGATACCAGATTACCGCGAAAGTCTCCTCCATGCCACACAGCTTCGCGACTATCTTGTCTCAAGGCTCAAGACAATCGACGGTATCAGGATAAATTCGCCTGCCGACGCCCTGCCCTATATCACAAACATTTCCGTTGAGGGAATCCCCTCCGAGGTTATGTTGAATTATCTTTCCAATATGGGCATTTACGTTTCCAGCGGATCCGCCTGCTCAAAGGGACACAAGAGCCGTGTTCTCAAGGCAATGAATCTCAGCGAGGATATTATAAATACTGCGCTGAGAATAAGCATATCGGTATTCACGACTAAGCAGGAGCTCGATTACCTTGTTGAAGGAATTGTCTCTGCACGTCAGACAATGAAAAGATTGAAGTAAAGGCAGTTTTGCCCGAAAGCAAGAGGTTTACAAAAATGAAAGAAATAATTTTGCTGAAGAACGGAGAGCTTGCTCTCAAGGGTCTTAACCGACACACGTTTGAAAATCAGCTTATTAAAAATATGAAATTCCGACTTCACGATCTGGGTAAGATTAGATACGTTTCGTCGCAGTCCACAATAACCGTTGAACCGATCGACGAAAACGTTGACCTTGACGAAGCGTTCCGCAGAATCAGGATGATATTCGGAATCGCAGGAATTTCCCGCTGTGCAGCGGTTGAAAAAGATATGGACATTATAATTCCCGCCGCCTGCAAATACCTTAAAGAAGATCTGTTGCTTGCCAAAACGTTCAAGGTTGAGGCAAAGCGTTCAGATAAGAAATTTCCGCTCAACTCCCCTGCGATATGTATGACCTTGGGCGAAAAAATACTTGATGAATATCCCCACCTCACGGTTGACGTGCACCACCCGGAGCTTATTGTCAACGTTGAGATAAGAGATAATTATGCCTATATACACGGCAATCAGGTAAAGGGCGCAGGCGGTATGCCCGTCGGCACCGCAGGACAAGCTGCCATTCTCATTTCCGGAGGAATTGACAGTCCCGTTGCCGCATGGATGATGTCAAAACGAGGTCTCAGCCTTTGCGGTATTCACTTCGCGTCGCCGCCCTACACCTCTCAGCGTGCGGAGATGAAGGTTCACTCCCTGCTTAGACAGGTTGCAAAATACAGCGGCGAAATACCACTTTATGTTGTTCCCTTCACCCACATTCAGGAGGAAATCAAGGACAACTGTCCGGAAGAGCTTTTCACAATCATTATGCGGCGCTTTATGATGCGCTGTGCAGAAATTCTCGCAAAGAAAAATGACTGCGGTGCACTCATAACCGGCGAAAGTGTCGGTCAGGTTGCGAGCCAGACCATGCAGGCGATCGGATGCACAGAAGCCGTTGTAAATGAGCTTCCCGTTTTCCGCCCGTTAATCGGAATGGACAAAGATGAGGTTATCGAAAGGGCCCGAATGATCGGAACATTTGAGACTTCGATACTTCCTTATGAGGACTGCTGCACGGTTTTCACTCCGAAGCATCCGCGCACGCGTCCGCAGCTTAAATATGTCGAGGAAGCGGAGAGCGTTCTCGATGTCGAAGCCCTTATCAAAGAGGCTCTCGACGAAACAAAGTTTTTAAGAATCACAGGTGAGTAATTTGGCAGTATGTGAACTTATCAGCGTCGGAACGGAAATTCTGCTGGGCGATATACTCAACACCGACGCGCAGTATCTCAGCATTGAGCTTGCGAAGCTCGGCATCAGCGTTATGCATCAAAGCACGGTCGGCGATAACCGTGGACGACTCCTTGCTCAGCTCGGCGAAGCGGCAAAGAGAAGCGATATAATAATTCTTTCCGGCGGTCTCGGCCCGACACCCGACGACCTGACCAAAGAGGTCTGCTGTGAATTTTTCGGCAAGGAAATGAAGCTTCACACCCCGACGGTTGAAAAGATAAAAAATTATTTCAGCTCCAAGGGTATGGAAATGGCACAGAACAACCTGAAGCAGGCAATGCTTCCCGAAGACTGCGTTATCTTCCCGAACAATAACGGAACCGCACCCGGAATGGCAATCGAAAAAGACGGCGTGCATATTTTGGTTCTTCCCGGACCTCCGCGCGAGCTGAAGCCGATGTTCAGGGACAGCGCAATTCCATATCTTATGCGTTTTTCCGACAGGATAATCGTATCACATAACATCCGCACCTTTGGAATCGGCGAATCATCAATGGCAGAAAGGGTCAACGACCTTTTTGATATGCAGAATCCGACAGTTGCCCCCTACGCAAAGGACGGAGAAGCTCTGCTGAGGGTCACCGCAATGGCAAACAGCAAAGAGGAAGCAGAAAAGCTTTGTGAGCCCGTGATTGAAGAAATCAAATCAAGACTTGCCGAGTTTGTTTACGGAATCGACTACACCTGCATTGAGGAAGCTGTCGTTGAAAGGCTTAAAGAAAAGAAGCTTACAGTTGCTGCAGCCGAGTCCTGCACAGGCGGACTTGTTGCCAAACGAATCACCGACATTGCGGGAGCATCGGAAATTTTTGAGTGTGGCATTGTGTCGTATTCCAACCGCATTAAACACGACGTTCTCGGCGTCAGCAGCGATGACCTCGAAAAATACGGTGCAGTCAGCGAAACCGTAGCAAAGCAAATGGCTGTCGGCACGCTCAAGGTCAGCGGCGCGGACATCGCCGTTTCGGTAACGGGAATTGCGGGTCCCGACAGCGACCCGTCAGGCAAGCCCGTCGGACTTATATACATCGGTCTTGCCGATAAAAACAATGTTTGGGTTCGCGAGCTCAAAACCTCACGAAAAGACAGAAGCTATAACAGATACGTCAGCGCATCAAATGCTCTGGATATGATCAGACTTTACGCAGACGATAAAATAAAGGGATGAAAAAATATGGCTGATAACAAAGAAAAAAAGAATTACGGCGGTAATGTGTTCAATTCATTTCCCGATTTTGATTCACTTGAATCCCTGCCGAAAAGGGAGGCTGCAACTCCGACAGTTAAGGCAGAAGTGCCGTCCAAGCCTTCAAAAGCCACGGCTGTTTCAGCAAAAAAAGAAAACAAGACCGCCAAGAAAAATATCTTTTCGGTTCTCTGCGCCGTCCTTATCATTGCGATCGTTTCTTCAACGGCTCTCGCCGCATTCAATATTGCGCGCAGCGGCTCCGAAAGCTCAAGGGACAACGGCGGCAACGCTCAGAATGTTTACTCAGCCATGGTTCCGAGCTACGAGGACGTCGTCTACCCTGCCGGTATTCCTCAGAAGCTGACAAGGCTTTACGCTCAGAACAAGGAGACGGTCGGCTGGCTCTACATTCCCGGAACAAGCATTAACACGCCCGTTGTTCAGCACAAGGATAATGATTTTTATCTTTCAAAGAACTACTACGGCTCATACACCAAATACGGCTGTGTCTACGCCGACTATAAATGTCAGAGAAACACGCTGAGCAAAAACACCGTAATTTACGGACATGATATGAGCTGCGGAACCGCATTTTATGACCTCAACAGATATGAGGACATTGAATGGTACAAACAAAATCCCGTAATCACCTACTACACACTCAACGGAACATATACGTTTCTTATCTACACAGCGTTCATCACAAACGTCATACCCAAAGACGACGGTGGATATATGTTTAACTTTATTGAGCCGAATATGACCGATTCAAGCTTCCGGGGCTTTATTGAGCAGGTAAACCAGCGTGCGCTTTATACCACGGGAGTCGGACTCAATGCAAGTGACAGGATAATCAATCTTTCAACCTGCAATTACACCTACACGAATGCCGTCGGCACCAAGATTGATTCACGTCTTGTCGTCATCGGAAGACTGCTTCGCTCAGGTGAAAGCGCAAATGTTGACACCTCAAAAGCTAAAGAAAATCCCGATTACAGACGTCCGCAGGCGTGGTATGATTACAAGGGCAAGAAAAATCCGTACGCTTCCTCACGAACATGGAAGCCGTCGACAAGATAACAGGAAAGAGTGAGCAGATGTCAGAGGAAAAAACAAATGAAAACGAGCTTCTTCGGGAGCTTGAACAGAACACCGCGGATAACGACGACATAATTGATTTTATCCAGGACGACTCCCTCTCCGCGCTCAAAAGCCGATTCGGCTCTGTTGAAGAGGACGAGGAAATCAGAAACGGAGATTTCAATCCGTTGGTCAGCGGTAAAAATACTAAAAAGAAAAACCGAAACGATGACAGAAAAAATCCGAGCTTTAAAAAGGATATTCTTTCCGAGGAAAGCCGCAGTCAGCTTCAAAGCGAGTTCGGCTCTGCCGAAAGCGATTTTGATAACGACGCAATAGGCTTTGACGAAATCGACCTTGAATCACTCGGCGATATGACCTTGGAGGAAAATCCTGCTGAATTTGACGGCAAGGATTTTGACACCAATACACGCGTCATATACAGCGACAATACGCTTGACGACGGAATCAAGCGTAACACGGATATTGAAGTGTCCGACGTATTTTTAAACAGCGATAACTAAAAGAGGAAAAGACAATGAGCAAAAAGGAAATCAAAACTTCATTTGTTTCACTTCTCAGGAAACTGCTCCTGGGTCTTTCCGTTATATGCTTCATTGCCTGTGCCGCCTATCTCATCAAATACTATGTTGTCGAGCCTTACAAAAATCGTCAGGTTGCTGTTACTCCTACGGTTGACGAAAGCGATACACAGACAACAATTATTGCCAACAAATCAAAGCACGTCCTCGCAAAGTACAAGGATCTGCTCAAGACAAATTCCGATTTTGTCGGACTTCTGAGGATCAGCCTGCTTGACAAGGACGATATGAAGGTCGTGCAATGCGATGACAACGAAAAATATCTGACCACCAATTTCAACGGCGAGTATTCCGTTTACGGCACGCTGTTTGTCGATTACAGAAACTCTGTCGAGAATCTTGACACTAACACCATTATTTACGGACATAAGATGCGCGACGGTCAGATTTTCGGCCATCTGAATTACTACAAGGACATCGAAAATTACAAGGACTACCCTACTGTGCGTTTCAACACGATTTATGAGGACGGAACATGGAAGATCTTTGCCGCCTTTATAATCAATATTTACGACTCACAGGATAACGGCTACACCTTCCCTTACAGAACGGTTAATTTCCCCTCAGACGAAAAATTCCTTGAGTTTATAGAGGACGTTAAATCACGCTCCTACTACACCAACGACAGCGTTGATATCAATCCCGGCGACAAAATACTGACCCTTTCAACCTGCTGTTATGAGTTTGAGGATTCACGCTTCGTCGTTATGGCACGCCGCGTTCGCGACGGTGAAAGCGATGAGGTTGATGTTTCAAAGGCCGTTATAAATAACAATCAGAAATTTCCACAGGCGTGGTACGACGCAAACGGAGGCGAAAATCCGTTTGTTGACTCCAAAAGATTCACGCTTGAATAAATATTACAGAGGTGCAAAACTATGGACATAAAACTTTTTTCTCTTTGCAACCAGGAGGCTCCGGAGGCGGAGGAGGGCAAGAAAGCCATTCTTGACTGTGTCAAGTGTTTCTTCCCCGAATGCGGCGGCTTCAGCCACTTTACCTCACAGAAAAGGATGTTGGTTGCAATCTCTCAAAGCCTGCTTGCCGCCGATATTGTGCTTGTTGCGGTTCAGTCGACAATGTACAACGCGACAAAACGTCTGCTCTGCTCCGCCCTCGATATGAAAACGACGGAGAACGGCGAGGTTGCTTCCGCGTTGAAGAACAGACTGGACAGCAATAAAATCAAACCGAACATTTACAAGGCAAACGTTACATATCCCGACACGGCTCTTGTTCTCCCCACAGGCGATTATATCAACTGCGGCTTTGCACTCACCTCAGGCGGACAGCATATCATTTATATGCCCGTCGAAACCGACAAAGCGGAGGAGGTCGTATTCGGCTCACTCTACGACTATTTCGCGGAGCTGAGCGAACCGTACATTGTAACCAACGCAATGAAAAATCGTCACGTTGCTCTCATCAAGCGTGCAGTCCGCAAGCTCAGCGACAATTCCGTTAAGGTTGCCGTCGCGGGCAATGATGCTTCGGACTACCTCACCTCTTATCTTTCCAAAAAGGATTCTTCGGCATTTGCGGTTGACATCAGCTATGAGCTTCCCGAAAGCGACGACGCCAAGGAAATTGCAATTTCTGCCGCAAGAGCGGTACGCGAAAACAGCCACACGGATTTCGGCGCATACATATCCGCTCCATTGAACAACGGCGATAAGCTTAGCATCTATCTTGCAATAGCCAACGTCGAGGGAACCAAGACTTACAGAATCGACTCCGAAGGCGAAGAAGGTGCCAAGGAGCTTTCAAAGGCGGCAACCGACAAGCTTTTGATGCTTCTTTGCGACTATGAACGAATCGGCAATACCGAAGAGGAATCCGCCGCCGAAAAGAAAGCGGACAATTCTCTCAGAGGTATTCTCGGAATTGCGGCATCCGCCGCAGTTCTTGCCGCTTCAATAGCAGGATTCATAACAGCCCTTATAATGCGATGAAAGGACGGTAATCTCTATGAAAAAAATCTTATGTATCTTTTTGTCGGCGGTAATGCTGATTTGCAGTTTTTGCATTTTTGCAGACGCCAAAACCACCTACAAAGCCACATGGGTTATGACCGCTAACGTCAACGGAAAGTCATATAACTCAGGCACGGAAATTCCGGTCAAACCCGGTGATTCGGTAAAAGTAACCGTTCACCTGACCAACAACTATTACACAGGTCCGACCTGCTTCCAGCTTTTCTACACACCGACAGTTATTGCACGTGCTTCAAGCGGACAGTTTAACACCGCCGGTAAGCTTTACAGCGTGTGCGGAAACACGTGGTGCACGATGGTTGACTGGGAAAGAGTTGCTCCGGGCAACAGAAATCAGGGCTGGCCGAAATACAGCAGCGCTGAACAGCTCGCACAGTTTAAAGAAACTCATCAATTTCTCCGTGTTACAATGACGCCGAACGTGATGCTCACCACCACGGCAGTCAGAAACATCAACGAAGATCTTATCACCATAACGTTTGATGTTTCCAAGACCGCCGCTGCCGGTTCAACGGGTGAAATTGTCCTCCCGATAGAGACCATGCGTACAAAGAACAACACAAGCGGTTATTTTTATTCGGGAATCTATACGACCTCAGATATGCTCGGCGAATATCTTATGTACTCGGACGATCAGGTTTTTGACTGCTCAAAGACCTCTCTTAAATTTAAGGTTACAGGCTCTGCTTCTCTCGGCGACGTAAACAAGGACGGAAAAATCAATTCAACCGATTCGCTTATGGTTCTTCAGTCCTCGGTCGGAAACTTAAAGCTCACAGCAGAACAACAGACCCTCGCCGATGTAAACAAGGACAAAAAAGTAAACTCCCTCGACGCTCTGAAGATTCTTCAGTATGCAGTCGGAATAATCAACAAGTTCTGATATTAACCGTGCAAAACACCCTCTGTCACAAAACTGTGACAGAGGGTGTTTCTTTATTGATTTTGTTCCGTGTGACAAGTGACAACAGATAATTCAGTCTTATGGCATAATACGTTTTCGTGCCGGGCTGACCGATTTTATGTTGTTTTATTCAGTATAAGCAACTGCGTCATCAAAGAGCTTTTCAACGTTTTTAGCAGGTTTCTTAGTGCAAAGCGTAACAATTACGGATACAGCCATACTTGCAATGAATCCGGGAATAATCTCATAAATTCCGAGATCCGAAAGGAATACAAGCCAGCAGATATCAACAACAGCGCCTACAACAATTCCGGCAACCGCACCCTGGAAATTAAAGCGTTTCCAGAACAAACTGAGCATAATTGCAGGACCGAATGCCGCACCGAAGACGCCCCATGCGTTTGAAACGAGCGACATAATTGAGCCGGAGCTCGGGTTTGATGCAATAAGGAGAGCGCACACGGCGATTACAAGAACAACGATTCTGCCGGACCAAAGCATCTCTTTGTCGCTTGCCTTGTTCTTCCTGATAACGGGCTGATAAACGTCTGCAGAGAATGAGGACGCGGCAGCAAGAAGCTGACTGTCCGCCGTGCTCATCGAAGCGGCAAGAACTGCTGAAAGAAGAATGCCCGAAATAACGCCCGGGAAAATCTTACGAACCATTGTAATAAATACAAGTGAGCCTTCATTGATCTCCTCGTTAAAGCCAAACGCAAGACGGCCGATGATGCCGATAAGAGCAGCAAAGATAACGATGAGAACAGTCCATGAAATACCGATCTTCGCTGATTTTTTAAGGTCTTTCTGAGACTTGAGCGACATAAATCTGATTATGATATGCGGCATACCGAAGTAACCGAGACCCCATCCGAGACCGGACGCTATGTCTTTCCAGCTGGCAAAAGCGTTCCAGAAGCCCGGACTCTGCTGAGCGACAACCGCTGTGTCGGAAAGAGTGAGAACCGATGCGGCGGCAATCGGAGCGATAAGCATAGCCGCAAGGATGAGCATACCCTGGAAGAAGTCCGTCCAGCAAACAGCGTTGAATCCGCCGAGGAAAGTATAGCCGACGATAATAACTGTTGCTATGTACATTGCCGTGCTTTCCTTAATGCCGATAACCGTGTGAAAAAGAGTTCCGCAAGCCTTGACGCTTGATGCGGCATAAACCGTGTAAGCAACAAGGAAAACAATGGCACAGATAACCTGCAACGCCTTTGATTTTGAAAGGAATCTGTTTGTAAGGTACTGCGGAATCGTAATTGAATCGTTTGCGACGATAGAGAAACGGCGGAGCCGCGGTGCTTCAACGATCCAGCTTATCGTGTAACCGATCACAAGACCGACGGGAATCCAAACCTGTCCGAGACCGAGAGCGTAAATGGAGGTCGGCAGACCCATAAGAACCCATGCGCTCATATCCGATGCACCCGCCGAAAGAGCCGTTACCCAAGCGCCCATCTGACGTCCGCCGAGGAAATACGTCTTTTCGGAGCCATCCTTACTCTTGAAAAAGAAATAGAAGCCTATTCCTAGCATAAACAAGAGATAGATGACAAAAACTACAATTTCTGAAATCTTCATATAAATACCCCTTCTATGTGCATTATTTTATTATTATATCACACGAGCTTTAAAATGTAAACAAATTTTTACCTTTTTTGCAAATTTTCTTTGCTTTAATAAACATATATTTGTTATGAATTGATTTGTAGAGCCCAATGTGATATGATTGTTATATAAACGGTTTAAAGGGTGAACAATATGTCAAAAATAATCGGCAAAGAGATAAAGAATATACCATGGCAGGACAAGCCGTCAGGATATCGGTATCCCGTGTGGAGATATACGGAAAATCCGATAATCACAAGGGACAATCTGTTCTTTGCAAACAGCATTTTCAATTCCGCCGTTGTCCCCTTCGGCGACGGTTTTACAGGTGTTTTCAGAGTGGACACAAGAACCCGTGATCAGGTGCTCGTAACCGGATTCAGCAACGATGCAATCAACTGGAAGCTGAATGACAGGCATATCTTCGATGGATACGATCCCCGTCTTTGTGAAATTGACGGTAAATACTATTTAACATGGGTTAAGCTGACCCCACACGGAACGGTTATCGGAATTGCATACACAACCGATTTTGAAGAATGGACTGAGCTTGAAGAGGCGTGCTACCCTGTTTCAAGAAACGGTGTTCTCTTTCCGCGTAAAATCAACGGCGAATATGTGCTGCTTATAAGACCCTGTGACAGAGGTCACACCCCTTACGGCGACATTTTTCTCATGAGAAGCCGCGATCTCGAATACTGGGGCAAAAATCGATTTGTTATGGGTCCCGTTAAAAACTGGGAAATGACAAAGGTCGGAGCAGGTCCCACTCCGATTGAAACCGACGAGGGCTGGCTGACGTTTTACCACGGTGTGCTCACAAGCTGCAACGGATTCACATACAGCATGGGCGCGGCAATTCTCGATAAAGACGAGCCTTGGAAGGTGCTTTACCGAGCCGACAGCTTTTTGCTCGCTCCACATGAAAGCTACGAATGTGTCGGTGACGTGCCGAACGTTGTATTCCCGTGCGCTGCGCTTGCCGACAGCGAAAGCGGAAAAATTGCGATTTATTACGGCGCCGCCGATACCTCCGTTGCGCTTGCGTTCACGACCGTAACTGAGGTTATTGACTATATTAAGGCTCATAATTTAAAAGCATAATGACCGATAAAAGATTTTGGACTGTTCCGCTTGGAGCAGTCCCTTGTTTTTATGACAAATTTATTGTTTGAATAAATAATGATTTCTGCCCGCATTGCACCGTGAAAGTCTGATGAAAACTGTTTTTGAGGCAGACATTTTTGGTTTTTCGATAGAAAAATTTACAAAGATATGGTATAATATTTTTGAATAAGAACAAAAATTGAAATAATTAGGAGAGATATAATGAAAATAGCAAATGGAATGCAGTTTATAAATGACGAAGCTGTAATTGGGAAATGGAATAATATCGGCTGGATTGAAAATACATATTGCACTTCGCTTGGCGGATTAAATGGAAAGAGCGGTGACTATGATACAATATATTTTTTGCCGAATGGTGAACCGTACTGGATATTTGAAGGCTGGACAAAGGGTGTTCTTTTAATCCATTACGGCGGTAATGAGCCTATTCTTACATACAAATACGATATACAAATGATCGACGGCAAGGAATATCTGTTTTTAAGACT
>SAMEA104315428__coassemble_946_pt1 | contig 25178 bp, 22 predicted proteins | sample SAMEA104315428__metabat2_low_PE_040 | metagenome-assembled genome bin SAMEA104315428 (sample SAMEA104315428) | gut metagenome | biome: Monkey gut; feature: monkey-associated habitat; material: faeces | place: China | collected 2013
TCCGCCGTTCCTCAAAGAGTTTTCCGCAGGAGTGAAACCTCCGCTGAGCTGAAGATAACGGCGAAGCTGAGACTTTGCCCTTGCAATCACTTCAACGGGATTGAACGGCTTGGTTATATAGTCGTCCGCTCCGACATTCAAGCCGAGCACCTTATCGTAATACTCACCTTTTGATGTGATGAGAATTACGGGTACATTGTATTTTTTACGGAGCTCCGCTGTCGCCTCAATACCGTCCATTTCGGGCATCATAACGTCCATCAGGACAAGGTGAATCTCCTGCTTTGCAAGAATATCAAGCACCTCTCTGCCGTTGTATGCTTCTATAACATTGTAGCCCTCCGCCGAAAGATAAATTTTCAGCGCCTTTACTATATCGGCATCATCGTCGCAGGCAATAACATTGATCATACGGTATACTTCCTTTTTAGACTTGTGGCAATACATACACTTGGAATGTGCAGATAGCCTTATATTAAATTATAAAATAAATTGCCCTTCGTTACAATACCGTTTGTCAAAATAAATCGGTTCTTAAGCAAATCTTAATTGGATCTTAATAATTCAAAGCAATAAAAAAGAAAAGACCGCTTTCGCAGTCCTTTATTCTTCGGATATTTTCACGCCTCTTGACCGCAGATACTCAATAAAATCATCTGCGTCCTTTTGCGCCGTTTCGCTGTCAATTTCATATTCTTCCGTCAGCGCCGCAGCAAGTTCGCTTTTCCCGGCGCCCTTTTCAAGAAGCTCCCACAGCATTTTGCCGGAGGGATTGAGCATTATCAAGATGTTTGCCGACACATCGTCGGTCGGTATAACGACCGTCTCACCGGCAACCTCGCGCAGGGTATATGTTCCGTCTAACTTCATTTTGTCCTCCTTACAATGCTGCTGTTTCGCATTTTCTCATTCGTGAAAACCCACGAGAAAAATCTCCACCTGAGACTTTGAGGCTTAACCGCGCCGTTCTCCGTGTTCACCTGCGTAACGCGTGCTCTCACATACGATATCGGTATTCCGCTCTCGATTCCTGTCTCATTGTCGCCGACAGCAGAAAAGGAGTCGCCGTCAGCCGCGAAAACCCTGTGCATAACAATACTTTTTCCTTTTTTGTAAAGCACTATGTCGCCTTTTTTGATTTTCGAGGTCGGGATTTCGACATTCACCGTGTCCTTTCCCGGCTTCAAAAACGGCACCATACTGACCCCCTGAACCGGCAAGGTGATGCTTTCGCCGTTCTGCAGGGAATCGAGCAGAGTATTCACATCAATATTTTTCTCAGGTTTCATAAAATATAATTTTACGGGGAACGGAGTGTCCGTTCCCCGTATTTTCGTTATCTTCTGCCGAAAAGTCTGCTGAAGAAGTTGTGGATTGCCTATGATATTGCCGAGCGTACAGTAAATCGGAGCATCATCAAAAAATTTTAAAAACTTTTTTATTTATTATATTACAAAAATAAGTTTTTTTCAATAAAAAGATTCAAAAATTTACAAAATAGCAATTTGAGCAAAAATGTATAAATCCTTATTCTTATTTCAAGAATCCGAACAAACCGCCTTTTTTCTTTTCCTCCTGAGTGCAGTCAAACGACGTTACGGTATAGCCTGTATCATCTATGACCTTTTTAAGCTTATCCTCGTCGGGCGGTGTTTCAGTCAAAATGACCGTCTGCTTTTTCGTATGGGAAGATGTGACTTTCTTGACTTTGAACTCTCGTCTGATCGCGTCGTTTATGTGACTTTCACACATTCCGCACATCATTCCGTCAATTCCCAATGTAACCTTAAACATTCATATCATCCTTTCTGCTTGCGGCAGACAACACTGCTGAGCAAATAATTTTTGTTTTATTTATTCCGCTCCCTTCAGAGCTTCAACCATATCTATGTGTTTGTTCTTGCGCGAAACCATAAGGCTGACAAGCAATGACATTCCGACGGTAAGAACAACACTTATTATAATAGAAAATGCGCTTATTGTCATCTTCATTTCGTATTCCGACGCCAATGCCTTTAAAAGGTAGTCAAGCGTACCTATACCGGCAGGGATTCCGAGAATCACTCCGATGAATGACAGCCACAGGTTTTGTCCGATAAGAAGCTGACCGATTTTTTTGTCCTTGAAGCCGACAACCTTCAGCGTTGCCATTTCGCGGTAACGCTCCGTGTAGCTCATTACTCCAAGGTTGTAAAGAACAACTATACCGAGGATCAGCGCACCGAGAACGAGAATAACTATCATCATATTAAGGAGACTTGTAAACGTCTCAAATGAATCCATAATCATCTGCTTCGACTGAACACTCTTTATATTGGCATCGGATTTGATATCCGATTTCTGAGTGATTGTGTACGCCGAATCAAAAGTGAAGGGAATACTGATTTTTTCGGCATAGTCGGAGCTGACAGCAACACTTTCCGAAACGCTGCGCATAACCTTGGAAATCTTTACGGTATATTCCCTGTCCGAGCCGAACGGACTGAAGGTGAGCGTGTCTCCCTCGCCGACATTAAATTCCTCGGCAAGCCTTTCGCAAATCAGCGCACCGTCCGACGGAAGCTCAATATAATCCTCGTCATCACCGGGGAATCCGACCAGACCACGCTTTATCTCATAAATATCAAACGATATCGCCTTGTCGTTTGCCTGAACGCTGACGGAAGCGCTGAGGTCAGCATCATATTTTTCTGCAATATCGCTTCTCTGCTTTTCCGTTGCCGTCTCGGTGAAGTATATTCTCGACGAATACTTCATCGCACCGTCATAGTAGGTATCAAGAAAGCTGTTCATTGTGTCTCTCATTCCGAATGAGCCGACAATCAACAGAGTACAGCCGACAATTCCGATAAGGCTCATTGCCGAGCGTGACTTATGTCTGACAACGTCGCGCAGATTCCAACGGGTACCGAACGAAAGCTTGTGGAAAAACTTTGCACGCTCAATAAGCATCGGTTTCATTTTTTTCGGCGAATAGGGTCTGAGCGCGTCCGCCGCAGTGCCCTCAAGCATCTTTCTGACCGAAAGGAAGCCTATAAGGGTCAGCAGCACAATAATTCCGGCAAGAATAATATAGCAGAAATCCGGAACGCAAAGTTTCCATTCCGGCATATCGAAATATGTTCCCATCATACCGTTCGGATTCATAATAAACCAACAAATTAGAAAACCGAGACCGATTCCGGCAGCCGAACCTATGATACTTATCATAAATGCATAAGACGTGTAGTGCCTGAGGATTCTTCTGTTCTTGAAGCCGAGGGCTTTAAGTGTACCGATCTGTGTTTTTTCCTTTGCTGTCAGTCTGTGCATCGTCGTAACCATTGTCAAAACTGCAATAAGCAGGAACAGCGTCGGCAAAACAGAGCCCATTGTCTGACCCTCTTCCGCTTCGCCGTGTGCATTGGAATACGAGGCAGACTCATCCTTGGTGAGAATCAGCGCGGTATTTCCGAGCGCTTCATCTGCCACGTCGGTAAAGGCTTTTTTATCCATTGATGAAATAACATTTATTTGTGGGTAATATCCCCTGCCGAGAGCTTTTTCATACATAACAGGTGAGATATATGCGAATCCGAATGTCGTGTAATCAGGCATAAGCTGACTTGAATCGCGCACGCAGATAAGCTGCTCACCCGATTTTACAAGACCCTTTACGGTGCCTTTCATTTCGATACCCTTGTATGCAAGGGTTATGCTGTCGCCGACCTTAAAATCGTTGGCGTCGGCGTACTTATCGGAAAGCCATACTCCGTCCGTGCTTTTTGCGTCGTATTCATCACCGTCAATGAGCATAAAGCCCGAAACCTTACCGTCCGTCGTAACGGAAAGGCTGACCGCGTCCTCTTTTCTATCCTTAACGTCTGCCGCAACATTTACATAGCGTGCCGCTTTGTCAACTCCGTCAAGACTTTGTATCTTTTTCAGTTCGTCCTCGGAATAGCCCTTTTCGGAAACTATCCTGTAATCCGCATAGCCTGTTTCCTCAAAGAAAGACGAGGTATTCACCTCTATGCTGTACCACTCCATATTAAAGCCGACAAAAATACCGATGCCGAGAGTTATCATTATTATCATCGAGATGAACTGGGCACGGTAAAGTCCCATTGTTCTCCACAATTTTTTAAACAGCATAATTCCCCTCCTTTACCAGTCGATACTGTCAGCGGTCGCAGGCTCGGTCTGCTCCTCCTGTGAGACAATTTTTCCGTTCTTAACGTGAATAACCACGTCCGCCATACGCGCAATATTTCTGTTATGGGTAACAATTACAATCGTTTTACCGTAGTCACGCGCCATTTTTAAAAGAAGCTTGAGCACCATAACGCCCGTTTCCGAATCAAGCGCTCCCGTCGGCTCATCGCAAAGAAGAATTTTAGGATTTTTGGCAAGCGCACGGGCTATCGAAACTCTCTGCTGCTCGCCGCCCGAAAGCTCGGACGGAAAATTTTTGAGGTGATCGGAGAGTCCTACCTCCTCAATCATCTTTGTCGCCGAAAGCGCACTGGGCGCAATTTCCTTAACAAGTGCAACATTTTCATGCACGGTAAGCGTCGGGACGAGGTTATAGAACTGGAACACGAATCCAACCTTTTCCGCCCTGTATTCGGCAAGCTCATTGTCGGAAAGCGTTGATATATCCTTGCCCTCAACAAAAATCTTTCCTTCGGTCGGGCTGTCAAGACCGCCGAGAAGATTCAACAAGGTGCTCTTTCCGGCTCCGCTGGGGCCGAGAACAACAACAAATTTGCCCTCTTCAAGTTCCATATTTACATTATCAAGAGCCTTTAACAGGTGGTCGCCGCTTTGATAAACACGGCTCACATTTTTAAATTCAACAATAGCCATAGCACATCTCCGTTCCGATTAGCAATCGCTAACCAAAGGTGTTTATTTTACAGATGACCGCGGGGCAATCATCTGTTTTATCATAATTTAGTTAGCGTAAGCTAACTGTCAACTGTATTCTATCACCCGAAAAATAATTTGTCAATATATAAATTAAAGAAAACATTTATATTGTACATCTCTTATGCGTATAAATCCTGTTGACTATTACCCGTTCATTGTGCTATAATTTTATAAATATGATGTTCACAAAACAGATGAGAGGATTTTTACATTGAGGAAAACAGTAATTGAGCCCAACGGAAAAAATTTTCAATACTGGAAAGATATTTGGAACTATCGCGAGCTTGCTTTCAACCTTGCAAAAAGAGATATAACCGTAAGATACAAGCAGACCCGAATCGGTCTCGGCTGGGCAGTTATTGCCCCGATTATAAGCATGCTCGTTTCGACATTTATCTTCGGCACCTTGGCAGGTCTTTCTTCCGACGGAGATGCCCCGTACTTCATAATGGTTTACGCCGGAAGCATCCCGTGGGGAATCTTTCAAAAAAATGTTAATCAGACCTCGTCCACCTTTATTACAAATGCCGATTTGATGAAGAAAGTATACTACCCCCGTATTCTTTCACCGATCGGTGCAAGCTTCGCATCAATGTTCGACAGCCTTGTTTCAATCGTCATTCTCTTCGTGATGATGCTGATAGCGGGATACTACCCGACAGTCAGAATACTGCTGTTTCCGGTTTTCCTTATTCTCAATTCGGCTCTCGGATTTTTCCTTGGACTGTTTCTCTCCGCATTCAACGTCAAGTGGCGTGATATGGCGCAAATCATTCCCTTTGTGCTCTCGGTCGCGCAGTATATCTGCCCCGTATCATATTCAATCACATCAATCCCGGAAAAATACCGTCTCATATATTCCCTCAACCCCGCAACCGGTATGATATCCGCATTCAAATGGTGCGTGATCGGCGATATGACTTTTGATTGGCTCTCTTTCTCAGTCGCAGTCGCTTTTACAGTTTTGATCGCGCTTTTGGGTGTGGTTCTGTTCAGAAAAACAGAACGAAACTTTGTTGATATTGTCTGACGAGGTGAAGTATTATGAGCGAAATGGATTATGCACTCAAAATCAGCAACGTAAAGAAAAAATACGTTATCAAACATATTACAAAACGCCCCGACAGCAAAAAGGAGCGCATTAAACTTGCCTGTCACAACCTCACCCATCCGAAAGAGGCAAACAAAAAAGAGGACTTTTGGGCGCTTAACGGAGTTACCTTCGACGTTAAGCCGGGCGAAAAGATCGGCATAATCGGCAAAAACGGTGCCGGAAAATCCACTCTTTTGAAAATTATATCCCGAATTACCGAACCGACAGACGGCAAGATCGAGTTTTACGGAAAAATCTCCTCCATGCTTGAGGTCGGCACAGGCTTTAACGGTGAACTTACAGGTCGTGAGAACATTTACCTCAACGGTGCGATTCTCGGTATGACCAGAGCGGAAATTGACGCAAAGTTCGACGACATTCTTGAGTTTTCCGAAGTCGGAAAATTCATAGACACTCCCGTAAAAAGATATTCCAGCGGAATGTTCGTCCGTCTTGCCTTTGCCGTTGCGTCTCACCTGGAGCCCGATATTCTCCTCGTTGACGAGGTTCTCGCCGTCGGAGATACACGCTTCCAAAGAAAGTGTATCCAGAAAATGAAAAGCATCGCCGACAGCGGAAAAACGATCCTTTTCGTAAGTCATCAGATGAACACCATCCGCCAGCTCTGTGACCGTGTCGTTGTTCTCAAGGACGGACAAGTCATATACGACGGAGACGTTGAGGGCGGAATCCGTATTTACAACAGCGAAGCCTATATGGAAAAGCGTAATCACTACGAATACAAAGACTTACCGAGACCGCCGGGATATCCGCTCGATAAGGCTGAAATTCTTTCCCTTGATATGCTTCATAACGAAACAGGAATTTATACATACGACGAGCCGATCGACTTCAAGCTCAAATTCAAAATTAAGATGCCTCATATCGGCGATCTCAGCTTCCGATTCCTCGTCTGGACTGCCGATGAGGTCCCCGTTGAAACCGCCTTCACAAAAACCTTTGCAAACATAAACGAGGTCGGCGAATATGACGTTGAGGTGAAAATAAACCACCACAACCTTGCCCCCGGAATTTACAAAATGACGCTAACCCTGACGGGCGGTTCATCACAAAACACCAAAGAAAATCTCGACCACATTTACCCCGCCTTTGTTTTTGAGGTTCTCCACTTTAACGGAACTGCCAAAACCTGGCTAAGGACATGGGGATGGGTTCACTTTAACGATGTGGATGTCAAACTTCTTGATAAAGAATAACGGTGAAAACTCTCAAAAAGTATCGCAAACGCTTGCTTTGCGATACTTTTTTACTTCTGCAAGCACTATTTCTGCCGAATTTTTACTAAAAACTGCGATATACTTGCTTTTTGGAAGAATTTAATTCGTTAAATGTATTTACTATTTAAAAATCTTATGTTATAATGTTTAAGCATTATAATGTTGTATTGTGGGCTTTTGGCGTGTTAAATATTTAACAGTCACTATTCGGAGCCGTTTTTCGGTTCCCGCCTGCATTGCGGCTGACGCAACCACTGATTAAATCGAAGGCACGTTTCCCGTTCGGCGGAAAAGAGTATTTTTCTGTTACCCTGCAGAAAACGTACCGCGATTTAATCAGTGGTTGTCAAACTTGTTGTAAAGGAGGAACAACTTAAATGCTCAAGAAAATCAGCAAAATCCCGTTCAGAGGAACACCTGAGCAGGAAGCACAGCTTCGCGCGGTAATTGAGGAGTGCAAGGACAACAAAAGTTTGCTTATGCACGTTATGCAGCAGGCGCAGGCAATTTACGGATATCTTCCGTTTGAAGTGCAAGCTATGATCGCCGACGGAATGAACGTTCCGCTTGAAAAGGTTTACGGCGTGTCCACATTCTACGCTCAGTTTGCTCTTTCCCCCAAGGGAGAGTACAACATCTCTGTATGTCTCGGTACTGCTTGCTATGTTAAGGGCTCTCAGGAGCTTCTTGACAGAATCTGTGAAGAACTCGGAATCGGCGCGGGTGAATGCTCCGACGACGGAGTTTTCTCAATCGAGGCTTGCCGCTGCATCGGCGCTTGCGGCCTTGCTCCCGTTCTCACCGTCAACGATGAAGTTTACGGTAAGCTTGTAGCGGACGACGTGCCCGGTATTCTCGCAAAATACAGAGCATAATTATGGTGAAAAATCATGCGTGAGTTATCATTAAATGTTCTTGACATTGCACAAAATTCTATCTCTGCCAATGCCTCGCTTATTGAAATTGAAATTATCGAGGATACAGCTCTGAAAGAAATGCTTATCGGAATATACGATAACGGCAAAGGAATGACTCAGGAGCAGGTGCAAAATGTTCAGGATCCCTTTTTTACGACCCGAACCACAAGAAAGGTCGGCATGGGTATCCCGCTTTTTAAACTTGCAGCGGAGCAGACAGGCGGTTATCTGAAAATTGAGTCCGAGGTCGGAAAAGGCACGCGCGTAACTGCTTTTTTCAAAACCGACAGCATTGACTTCACTCCGCTCGGAGATATTGATTCCACGATCATTATGCTTATCACCATGAACACAGACCGTAATTTCACATATCGGCTGAAAGTCGATGACAAAGAATTTACTCTTGCCACATCGGAGCTCAAAAACATTCTCGGCGATGTTCCGCTTAACGAACCGTCGGTTACCGAGTGGATAAAAGAGTACCTGCATGAACAAACACAAATAACCCGTGGAGGTGTACTGTAAATGAAATCACTTGAAGAGTTGCTCGCTATCCGCGATAAGGCTAAGGCGGCAATGACAGACCGTGAGGGTACAGGCGACGGAATCCGTGTTGTAGTCGGTATGGCTACCTGCGGAATTGCGGCAGGCGCACGTCCCGTTCTCAACGCTTTTGTTGACGAGGTCGCAAAAAGAAATCTTAAAAACGTTACGGTTGCTCAGACAGGCTGCATCGGTATGTGCCAGTATGAGCCGATTGTTGAGGTTTTTGAACCCGGCAAGGATAAGGTAACTTATGTCCAGGTAAGCCCCGAAAAGGTTGCCGAAATCGTTGCTTCCCATATTGTAAACGGCAATCCGGTTGTTGAATACACCGTTGGCGCTGTTGTAAAAGATTAAGGAGGAAAATCAATGTATCGTTCACACGTTCTTGTCTGCGGCGGTACCGGCTGTACTTCCTCACACAGTGCCGAGATCATTGAAAAGCTTGAGCATGAGCTCAAGGACAAGGGTCTTGAAAATGAGGTTAAAGTAATCAAAACCGGTTGCTTCGGACTTTGTGCATTAGGTCCGGTTATGATCGTATATCCTGAGGGCTGTTTTTACAGCGAGGTTAAGGTTGACGACGTTCCCGAAATCGTTGAGGAGCACCTGCTCAAGGGCCGTATGGTCAAGAGACTTCTCTATGAAGAGACTGTTCATCAAGATGACATCAAGCCGCTTAACGAAACAAATTTCTACAAGAAGCAGCACAGAGTTGCGCTTCGTAACTGCGGCGTAATTGATCCCGAAAACATCGAAGAATATATCGCTATGGACGGCTATCAGGCTCTTGCAAAGTGCTTGACAGAGCTGACTCCCGACGAAGTTATCCAAATCGTTAAGGATTCCGGACTCAGAGGCCGCGGCGGCGGCGGATTCCCGACGGGTCTTAAGTGGAGCTTCACCGCTAAGAACTCAGCCGACCAGAAGTATGTTGTTTGTAACGCCGACGAAGGTGATCCGGGCGCATTCATGGACCGTTCGGTTCTTGAGGGCGATCCCCACTGTATCGTTGAGGCCATGACAATCTGCGGCTACGCAACAGGCGCAAGCGAGGGCTATGTTTACGTCCGCGCAGAGTATCCGATTGCCGTTCACCGTCTTGATGTCGCTATCAAGGAAGCCCGCGAAGCAGGTCTCCTCGGCAAAAACATATTCAATTCAGGTTTTGACTTCGATCTTCATATCCGTCTCGGCGCAGGCGCATTTGTTTGCGGTGAAGAGACAGCTCTTATGACTTCGATTGAGGGCAACCGCGGTGAGCCGCGTCCCCGTCCGCCGTACCCGGCAGTTAAGGGTCTCTTCGGCAAGCCGACAACAGAGAACAACGTTGAGACATTTGCCAACATTCCGCAGATCATTCTCCACGGTGCAGAGTTCTTCAACTCAATGGGCACAGAGAAATCCTCCGGTACAAAGGTATTCGCTCTCGGCGGAAAGATAAACAACACGGGTCTTGTTGAAATCCCGATGGGTACAACCCTTCGCGAAATCATCGAGGACATCGGCGGCGGAATCCCGAACGGAAAGAAGTTCAAGGCCGCTCAGACAGGCGGACCGTCCGGCGGATGTATTCCTGCTTCCCTTATGGACACTCCGATCGACTATGACAACCTCACAGCTATCGGCTGTATGATGGGTTCAGGCGGACTTATCGTTATGGACGAGGACAACTGTATGGTTGATATCGCAAAGTTCTTCCTTGACTTCACAGTTGACGAGAGCTGCGGTAAATGTACTCCGTGCCGTATCGGTACAAAGAGAATGAGAGAGCTTCTTGAGAAGATCACAGACGGCAAGGCCACTCTTGAGGATCTTGACGAGCTCGAATCTCTCGCTCACTACATTAAGGACAACTCCCTCTGCGGTCTCGGTCAGACTGCTCCGAACCCGGTTCTTGCAACTCTTCGCTTCTTCAAGGATGAGTATATTGCTCACATTGTTGACAAGACCTGCCCTGCCGGCGTTTGTAAGAAGCTTGTCTCCTACTCAATCGTTGCAGACAAGTGTAAGGGATGTACCGCCTGTGCAAGAAAGTGCCCTGTCGGCGCTATCTCAGGCGCAGTCAAGACTGCTCACACAATCGACACAAGCAAGTGCGTTAAGTGCGGCGTATGTATGGATACCTGCCGCTTCGGCGCAATTATTAAGAAATAAGGAGGATGTCAGAAATGGAAATGGTTAATATCAAAATCAATGGCATGCCTCTGAGTGTGCCGAGCGGAATCACGATTCTTGAAGCCGCACGCTATGCAGGAATCGAAATTCCGACGCTTTGCTACCTTAAGAAAATAAATCAGATCGGTGCCTGCCGTATCTGTATGGTTGAGGTCAAGGGTGCAAGAAGCCTTGTTGCTTCCTGTGTGTTCCCCGTAAACGAGGGAATGGAAATCCTCACCAATTCCGACAGAGTTCGTAATTCAAGAAGAACAACTCTTGAGCTTATCCTTTCAACTCACGACCGCAAGTGTCTCTCCTGCGTAAGGAGCACAAACTGCGAGCTTCAGAAGCTCTGTAAGGAATACGGCGTTGAGAACGAAAACAAGTTTGACGGCATTACGCCCGATTACGCTTATGACGATTCAATGCCTCACATGATTCGTGACAACAGCAAGTGCATTCTTTGTCGCCGCTGTGTTGCTGCCTGTGATGAGCAGGGCATCTCCGTTATCGGAGCCAACGCTCGCGGATTTGACACCTGCATCACCTCTCCCTTCGAGAGAGAAATCAAGGAATTTTCATGCATCGCCTGCGGTCAGTGTATCGTAAACTGCCCGACCGGCGCACTTCGCGAAAAGGACGACACACCGAAGGTGCTTGAGGCTATCAACGATCCCGACAAGTACGTTGTTGTTCAGACGGCACCTGCTGTCAGAGCGGCTCTCGGCGAGGAGTTTGGTCTCCCGATCGGCACAGATGTTGAGGGCAAGATGGTTGCCGCTCTCCGCCGCCTTGGCTTTGACAAGGTATTCGACACCGATTTCTCCGCTGACCTCACCATTATGGAGGAGTCAAACGAGCTTATCGAGAGAATCACAAACGGCGGCGCACTCCCGATGATCACCTCCTGTTCACCGGGCTGGGTCAAGTACTGCGAGCACTACTATCCCGATCAGCTTGACCACCTTTCGACCTGTAAGTCACCTCAGCAGATGTTCGGCGCAACGCTCAAGACCTGGTACGCTCAGAAGATGGACATTGATCCTGCTAAGATCGTCAGCGTCAGCGTAATGCCCTGTACAGCCAAGAAGTTCGAGGTTGGCAGAGACGATCAGAGCGCATCCGGCTATGCCGATGTTGATATCTCTATCACAACGCGTGAGCTTGCAAGAATGATCAAGAGCGCAGGCATCAGCTTCAACGCTCTTCCCGATGAGACATACGACAGTCCTCTCGGCGAGGGTTCCGGCGCAGCCGTTATCTTCGGCGCAACAGGCGGCGTTATGGAAGCAGCTCTGCGTACCGCGGTTGAAAAAATCACGGGACAGACGCTTGAAAGTGTTGACTTTACTGAGGTCAGAGGTATGGACGGCGTTAAAGAAGCCACATATACAGTCGGCGATCTCAGCGTAAAGGTTGCCGTTGCAAGCGGCACAAAGAACGCAAAGACACTCATGGAGCAGATCAAGAACGGTACAAGCGAGTACCAGTTCATCGAGATCATGGGTTGTCCGGGCGGATGCATCAACGGCGGCGGACAGCCGATCGTTTCCGCAGCGGTTCGCAACTTTGAGGACTTCAGAAGCAAGCGCGCTTCCGTTCTTTACAACATTGACAAGAACAACGAAAACCGCAAGTCACACGAAAACTCGGCAGTAAAGCGTGTATATGATGAGTTCTTCGGCGAGCCCGGCAGCCACAAGGCGCATGAGGTTCTCCACACAACTTACGTTAAGCGCGGACTTTACAACAACTGATCCGAATAAAAATAACAGCAGAGATGAGCAATCGTCTCTGCTGTTTTTATTGACCGTTTTGATTTTAAAAAAGCAAAAGGCGCTCGGCAATAAGCCGAGCTCCCGTGTTTAAAACTTAACAACAATATTCTTTTCTGCCGATTCAAACATCGCCTCAACGACCTTGACAAGACGTCGCTGCTGGTCGTGAGTAACAATCGGATCCGCTTTGCCCTCTATAACATCGCAAATGTTATTGTAAAGGGTATGCTCGCCGCTGAAGCCCTTGTCCTCAACATACGGCAACGGGAATGTTTTGATTGAATCGTCCGTTCTCGGAGCCATAGTTTTCGTCAGACCGACACCTGTTCTGACCGGAACGGCGTCCTTGTTCTCCCAGTCGGAAACCATAACGATTTTACCGCTGAGATCCCACTCGCAGAGAGCCGAACCGTTGATTCCCTGAACGTGCCAGCGCGGATAATCAATAAAATTGTTCGTACCGACCGAAATCGTATACACGGAATCGTCCTTGTAGTTAAGGCTTGCCACGAAGCCGTCGTCAACCTCATCATTCGTGATATGAGTCACCTGACAGTAAACCGAGTCAAGCTCCTTGTCGTCAAACATCATAAGCGCCTGGTCAAGGATATGAATACCCCAGTCAAGTATCATTCCGCCGCCCTGCGCCTTTTTCTGACGCCAATCGCCGGGAATACCTCTTGAACCGCTGACTCGCGATTCAATTCTGAAAATCTTGCCGAGAGTGTTCTCGTCGTATATTTTTTTGATTGTGAGATAGTCGGGATCGTATCTTCTGTTCTGATGTACCGTGAAGAACTTGCCCGTTCTTTCGCTCGCCTTTATCATATCGTCGAGCAGCTCGCTCGACATTGTGACGGGCTTTTCGCTCATTACGTTCTTGCCTGCCTCAAGAGCGGCAATAACGATATCGTGGTGAAAGTCGTTCGGAGTTGCCACAACGACAAAATCAATTCTGTCGTCGGAAAGAAGCTCCTCCTGAGAGGAAAATGCATGCCAGCCCTTTTCTTCTGCCTTTTGGTTCTGTGCAGGGTTAATGTCGTAAATGCCGACAAGCTCCATACGATCGTTCATATATTTTGACATCTTCTCGGCGTGCCAACTGCCCATGCCGCCGCAGCCGATGACTGCGCCGCCGATTTTTCCGTTTACCATTTTTTTGCTCCTAAAAATTATGTTATCATTATAGCCTTCCCCTTGAGGGGAAGGTGGGCGGCGGATTGCGCCGCTCGGATGAGGTGGCGAATTTATATCACATTATTTATTAAAATCTGACTTGAACTTTTCCACCTCATCAGTCGCTTATGCGACAGCTTCCCCTCAAGGGGAAGCCTTTTAAAATTGCGTATTCAAACTTAAGTCGATATTTCAAGCTTTTTTGACACCGGAGTCGGTGTGCCTGCCTTAATTAAATCGCCCGAAGTGCGCCGAATCCAAGGAATAAAAAGCGCAGGAATATACCGATATTTCAAGCTTTTTTGACGCCGGAGTCGGTGTGCTGCGGGTGATTTAAGCCCACCACATCTCCGTTGTGGACTCTGTAATCAACGCATTTTTAAGCGTCTGAACAGCCTTTGTCAAGCCCTCATTCTGGCTCATGAGGCTGTCCTCGTGCTCAATGCTGATAGCGTAGTCATAGCCGACAAGGCGAAGATTGGAAATGATGTCTTTCCAATAGAGCTCGTCGTTGCCGTAGCCGACGCTGCGGAATATCCATGAACGGTTGATTTCGTCCGAATATGGCTTCGTGTCGAGAACACCGTTGACCATGGTGTTGTACTTATCAATCTTCGTATCCTTTGCGTGGAAGTGGAAAATCGCGTCGCCGAGCTTACGGATGCAGGCAACGGGATCCATTCCCTGCCAAATGAGGTGGCTCGGATCAAAGTTAGCGCCGATTTCGGGACCAACTGCTTCACGAAGCTTGAGAAGGCTCTCTGTGTTGTATACGCAGAAGCCGGGGTGAAGCTCAAGAGCAATCTTATTTACGCCGTGAGCCTTTGCGAATGCGACAAGGTCTTTCCAGTACGGAATGAGTACCTCTTCCCATTGCCATTTGAGAACCTCGCTGAAATCGTCCGGCCAGGGGCAAACGACCCAGTTCGGGTGCTTTGATTCAGGGCAATCGCCGGGGCATCCGGAGAAAGTGTTGATCTGGTGAAGTCCGAGCTTTTCGGCAAGGAGAATCGTATCGCGAATCGTCTTGTCAAAAGCCGCCGCCTTTTCCTTATCGGGATGCACGGGGTTGCCGTGGCAGCTCAGCGCGCTGATCTGCATATCATATTTTTTGATTGTTGCAACAAATTCGTTGAACTTTTCCTCGTCGTTGAGAAGCGTCTCCGGGTCGCAATGGGCATTTCCGGGGAAGCCGCCGCAGCCGAGCTCAATCATCTCAATGCCGAGAGATTTAAAATATTTGAGAGCCTCTTCAAGGGGCAAATTCTGCAAAAGGCAGGTAAAAACTCCGAGTTTCATATCAATATCTCCTTATTAAAGATTTGCTTTGAAGTATTCCATACTTCTCTTAATATCGTCGATTCCGTTCGGCTTGGGTTCATCGTTTTCAAGAATGAGCCACTCAATGCCGCTGTCCTTCGCCGCCTTAAATACCGCCGGAAGGTCGTTATCGCCCTCACCGAGAGCCATAGGATGTCTGTCGATACCGTCCTTGACATGGAGAAGAACTATATCGTCCTTGTGCTCGGTTATGTACTTGTAATTATCCGCACCGCCGCAGTAGCTCCAGTAGGTATCAATTTCAAGATATGCGCCGTCGGCGATTCTGTCCATGATGAGTTTGCCGTCGATCTCGTTTTCAAACTCCTCGGTGTGGTTGTGGTAATAGAACTTGATTCCCTCGTCCTTGCCGCGCTCATTCGCCTTTGAGAAAACGTCAACCAGTCTGTCAACATCCTCTTTTGTCGAATGATCGGCTCCGCCGATGCCCATGTATTCCATACCGAGCGCCTTGCCGAGCTTGATTGACTTTTCAAGGTTGTCGCCCTCGTAATCCTCAAGATCCATGTGGCAGCCGACAGCAACCAGTCCGAGCTCGTCGAGTTTTGCCTTTATTACTTTGGGCTCAAGGTCTGCATAGCCTGCAAATTCAACGCCGTCAAAGCCGATTTCCTTGACCTCTTCGAGTATCTTGAGGAACTCCTCACCGTTTGAATAATCATTTCTGAGAGTATAAAGCTGAACAGCTAATTTCAAAATAAAAACCTCCGTTGCATAGATAATAATTATATACTTGATTTTACAACATCGTTCAAATCATTTCAACCTTTTCGGCGAAAAAAATATAATTAAATCAACTTATTATTCACAAAGAATATACCAAACGCTAACAAAAAGTTCATACGAGGTTAATATTTGCCCGTTATTATTTAGCTGTACTCAATGAGAGAGCCGCAACTCTCGTGAGTACATACCCCTCCTCAATAAACCCCTCAATTATTGGAAGAAGAAGTCGGTTCACGCCGGCTTCTTTTTCTGTCTATATATCCTTAAAATATATGCATAAAAAACTGCCCGCCTAAGCGAACAGTTTTCTTGATTCTTATTTGAACTTTCTCTTACGAGCAGCCTCGGACTTCTTCTTGCGCTTTACAGAGGGCTTCTCATAATGTTCTCTTTTACGAACCTCCTGGATAACACCGTCTCTCGAAGTCTGTCTCTTGAATCTTCTGAGAGCGTTGTCCAAAGACTCGCCTTCTTTAACTTTTACCTGACTCACTGTATTCCCTCCCTCCGCAGATTGCAGGGGTAATCTTCATAATTTACAACGTATTTTATCACAGAAACGGGTCAATGTCAATATCAAATTGCAAAATTCACACTTATTCCGCCAAAATTTTTCAAAAAAACTGCATCGGCGGATTTCTCACACCGATGCAATTACTTTTCATGGCAATAACGCACAATTTAGATGCGCGAATTCCGCAGTAGGATTTTTCGTCAGGGTACAATAATTTATCGGCTTGCGGCACATGCAGCTTTTTTAGAAGCCTCTTACTGCCCTTACAACCTTTTCGCAGTCCTTTGCGTCCATGATCTTCGGAACGGGATAAAGCGGGTTGCCCTCCCTGAGTGCACGCTCAACAATCGTCGGGATGTCCTCATCCTTGATGAAGTCAAAGTGCTCGGGAATATTCATATTCTTGTTCATCTCTTTGATAGCGTCAATGAAGTTCATAGCCTTATCAGCCTGAGAGTAACCGCCGATGCCCACGATCTCGGCAAGCTTTGCAAGCTTCTCATACGCTGTGTCACCGTAGTATTCAAGAACGTGCGGAAGAATTACGGCGTTTGCAAGGCCGTGCGGTGTGCCGTAGATACCGCCGAGGTTATGGGCGATTGCGTGAACGTAGCCGACATAAGCTCTTGTGAACGCCATTCCGGCATAGAAAGATGCAACGAGCATATTCTCACGAGCCTGAATGTTCTTGCCGTCGTTATATGCCGTTTCGAGGTTTTCAAAGATAAGCTTCGTTGCTCTTTCGGCATAGTCATCGGTCGACTTGGTTCCGCTCAGTCCGATATATGCTTCAACAGCGTGGGTCAAAGCGTCCATACCGGTTGTCGATGTAATCTTCTGCGGAAGACCCGTTGTAAGTTCGGGGTCAAGAACCGCATACTTCGGACGAAGCTTGGGGTCATTGATAGCGTACTTCTCGTGAGTCTGCATATTGGTAACAACAGCGGCAAGGGTTGTTTCCGAGCCTGTGCCTGCGGTTGTCGGAACAGCGAAGAACGGAGGCAGCTTGTGTCTGATCTTCAGCTCGCCTCTCATCTGAGAAACGGTCATATTCGGATTCATTACTCTTGCGCCTGCTGCCTTTGCGCAGTCCATCGGAGAACCGCCGCCGAAAGCAATAATGCCCTCACAGCCGTTCTTGAGGTAAAGTCTGCGCGCCTCTTCGATATTCTCAATCGACGGATTCGGCTGAACGCCGTCGTAAACCGTGTATTTGATTCCCTGAACATCAAGCTGCTCAAAAAGACCTGCAAGCAGATTGAGTCCCATAAGTCCCTTGTCCGTTACGACAAGAACGCTTGAAATGCCCTTTGACTTTACGAGAGCGGGAAGCTCCTTAATCGCGCCGGGGCCCTTGAGAAGCTCAGGCTCGGACCAGTCAAAGAAATACTCCGCAACCATAAAGGTTTTCTGATATGCTCTGTAAAAAGCTTTTTTTGCCATATCTGCCATAAAAAAGACCTCTTTTCATTTTAATAAGTCTATTTTACCAAAAGTAACCATACTTTTACAAGAGGTAAACGCATATTTTTAAAAAATTTTCATAAAAGTAATTTAATTTAACGATAAAAATCCTGCGTGTTACGGCGAGTCCTTGCCGATTTTTTATTTCAAAGGGTATAATCAAATTTTTTAAAAAAAGTGTTGACAAAAGTTTTTCATTGTGGTATAGTATACGAGCGTTGAGACGCTGGTGTAGCTCAGTTGGTAGAGCAGCTGATTTGTAATCAGCAGGTCGGGGGTTCGAGTCCGTCCACCAGCTCCACATTTTTATTTTAATATGGGAGAGTTCCCGAGTGGCCAAAGGGAACAGACTGTAAATCTGTCGTCAGTGACTTCGGTGGTTCGAATCCACCCTCTCCCACCAGAAAAAGACTAAGTCGTTTGACTTGGTCTTTTTCAATGATTCTGTGGGACAAGTGAAATATCTTCGATATGAGATATTTTCTTTTGCGGCATTTCACTCAATCCACCGACAACCTCTTGATCCAAAAATGAATCGTGTAAAAAACACTAGAATGATATAATTGCATAAAACAAGGCTATAATCCACATTCGGTCAGTTAGTTTAATTGCCGTTTATGAATTATAGCCTTTTCTTTTGCTCTTTTGTCTGCGCTGAATTTGTCAGCAGACTGCTGTTATTTAAGCGGTTCGGCGTGAACGACCTTGCTGTTTACGATCGTGTACTCGTTGGAATCATCCTTTACGGTTCCGTTAAACTTGAAATCAAGTATGCCGTTTACAACGTAATATGTGCCGTTCTGATTCATTGCAAGACCCGTGTACTCTGTGTTTACCTTGCCGTTTTCAAGGAAGTACCAGCCTCTGACGCCGTTCAGCGATCCGTTATAAAGTCCCTGAGCTTTAGCATCAAACTTGCTGTTCTTGAAGCAAAGGAGCTCGTCGCCGTCCTGTACAAGTCCGTTGTAGTTGAAGATAAGCTTACCGCTGCGGACATAGTAGGTTCCGTTGCCGTTCGTTGCCGTACCCGTGTAGGTGAAGTCAACCATACCTTTGTTTACATAGTACCAACCGTTAGAATTGTTGGCAAGTCCCGTATAATTGAAATCCACTCTGCCGTTCTTTGTGTAATACCAGCCTGTAACTCCGTCAACATTTCCGTTGACAAGACCGTTTACTCCGAAGTTCACCTTGCTGTTTCTGACGCAATAGGTTCCGTTCTCGTTCGTTGCGAAGCCGTTGTATTTGAACGTGATCTTGCTGTTCTGAACGTAGTACCAGCCGTTGGAGTTATTAACAAGTCCATTGAATGTGAAATCAACCATTCCGTTCTCAACATAATACCAGCCGTTGGAATTGTTGGCAAGTCCGTTGTAGCTGAAGTCAACCTTGCTGTTCTTGACGTAGTACCAGCCCTTGTTGTCCCAAACCTTGCCGTTAATAATTCCGTTGCTCTTGAAATCAACCTTGCCGTTTCGTACATAGTACCAACCGTGGGGGTTAAGTCCGAAGCCCGTGTAATTGTAATTTACCTTGCCGTTTTCAAAGTATCTCCAGCCGCCGCTTGTGAGAAGAACTCCGCGCGGAGCCTCGTCAAGAGAAGCCGACTTGTAGCCGAGTTTTTCAAAGCCGAGAGAGTCAAGCTCAAGACCCGTGTATGTTGCAAGCATCTCGCTTATAACATCAAGAGATTCTGCAAAGTAATCATTGAAAAGCTTGTTCGTATCATCCGCAGAGCCTGCGTCTCCCTGGTCGAACGTCGGGTTGAAGCCAAGCTCGTAAGGATAAGACTGACTGTAAACCGAAGCCTCACCGTTGATCTCTGTTTTCACTTCATCTCCGTCATAAGTCAGGCGCTGAATGTATACAGGATAGTATGCGTGAACCGCCTGATTCTCCTCAATCGTTATTCCGACAACGGTATATGAATCGTCATCGTAAAAAGCCGCAGTAAATATCAAGGAAGAGGCTTCCTTGTCGGCAACATAGCCTGTCTCGATGTCATATTTGTCGGCATACATGGGCATCGCAACAATGCCGCCGTCGAAATCCTCGGATTTCTCGCCGTATTTTGTTGCATAGTCCCAAAGATAGTCCCACGCCTTTCCGCGCGCCGAAAGAGCCGACGCTTCCGGGGCAAACGATTTGCTGAACGATACAGCAGTAAAGATCATTACAAACGCAAGCATAGCCGTAATGATTCTTTTTGTTGTCCTTTTCATAATATTTGTCTCCTTTGTTTTTTTACCTCGCGGTAAGGTGATTATAATATTTTTAGCATTGCTTGTCAACCGAATTGGGTTGGAAAATATACACTTAAATCAAAAATCCGCAAATACAGCCATTTCTGCATTTGCGGATCATCTTGCAAGTTCAATTCCTGTATTCAAAAGGTTTCTTATCAGCATTTCCTTTTCGGGAGGAACATTATCGAGGGCGTTTATTACCGAATACCAGCGGTCATGGTCGGCTTCACCCTTTACCATATAATCTATACTTACACCGAGAATGTCGCTGAGTTTAATCAGATTTTCAACGGAAAGACCCGCAATTCCTCTTTCAACCTCGCTGAAATGCTTGACGGAGATATTCAGCTCCTCGGCGATTTTTTCCTGAGTAAGCTTGACCGCCTTGCGCTGCTTTTTGATTCTTTGTCCCATTCCCTGCTTGTAATCGTCCATATCATCACCCAACCTGTTATGTTTATTTTACCATAACTATTTTATTCCAAAAACAAGGTAGAATGTGTTGACAAAGTAAACCTTTAATGTTAATATTATAATATCATTTTAAGAAAATGCTTATTTTTCAGCTTGCCTGCGGCCAAGGAGATAATCAACACTCACGTCGTAGAAATCGGCAAGCTTAATGAGCGTTGAAGCGGTCAGTTCGATCACACCCGTTTCATATTGTGAATATGTGTTTTGCGAAACATTCAGCATTTCGGCAAGGTCTTTTTGCTTGAGGTCTCTGTCCTCTCTCAAATTCCGTATGTTCTTGTAAATCATAATATCACCTCAAGCAATATTATGTAATATCTTTTAGACAGATATCAATTATTATCTGTAATGCAGATATAATTATTTTATAGGGAGGTCTATAAGAACATAAAAGGTAATAGATTTAGCATAAAATCAAGTTTAATTCTTGAAAGGATTGATTTAAAATGAAGAAAACGATTAAACAAATTTTATCCGCCCTGCTTGTAGCAGTCATGCTTGTCGGTGTAATACCTCTTTCGGCATCGGCAACACAATCTCGAACGGGTTATTTTAGTAAAAGTTATTCTTACAGCTCAAATCCGACAGATTACATTATGAATATTGCTCAAGCGCAGATAGGCAGAACAAAATCTCAAATGGGGTACACCGAAGCGTGGTGTGCTGATTTTGTGGGCGACTGTGCAAAGCTGGCAGGGCAGGATAATGCTATTCCGTTATACGGAGGTTGCGGCGGATTACTTACAAAAGTATTAAATGCAGGCGGTCAAAAGGTCTCCAACAGGCAAAAAGGAGACCTGGTATTTTACTATTGTACCGTATGTGGAGGTTATGTCCACGTTGGTTTAGTTTTAGACAACACCTATTCAGTAGAAGGTAATTTCGGCGGAAAAGTCACAAAGGTTAACGGTATATATCGAGACAGTAATTATCACAGTACCAGTAGCGGTACGATTGTTAAGGTCTATGTTAGACCGAATTATACGGGCGGTTCTGTAACGCTTCCCTATAATATATCAATTTCTGCAAATACGTATTCAGTTGGTGTTGGCGACACGGTCACATTTAATTATAGTATCGCCGGTGCTACAAGCAAGAGCATCGGAATAGATCGTGCCGGTGGAAGTAGATATAAAACTATAGTAGTCTCTGACGACAGCGGATCTGTTTCATACACTTTTACAGAACCCGGTTTGTATTGCTGTATAACGGAAGGAAAAAACGCAAAAGGTTATAACTGCTGTGACGGAGTTTACATAAGAGTTATCGATACAGTTCCACAAAACATTTCCATTTCCTCAAATTATTCATCTGTTGCTGTAGGTGATACAGTTACTTTTAAATACTCTATCACAGGTGCAACAGGCAAGTGTATCGGAATAGACCATGCTGGTGGAAGTAGATATAAAACCATAGGTGTATCTGACGATAGCGGCACGGTTTCGTACACTTTTACAGAACCAAGTTTATATTGCTGTATAACAGAAGGCTATAATTCAAAAGGTTATAATTGTTGTGACGGTGTTTACATAAGAGTTATCGATACTGTCCCCCAAAATATTTCCATTTCCTCAAATCTGTCATCTGTTGCTGTAGGTGATACAGTTACTTTTAAATACTCTATCACAGGCGCAACAGACAAGTGTATCGGAATAGACCATGCCGGCGGAAGTAGATATAAAACCATATTAGTGCCTGACGACAGTGGAACTGTTTCCTATTCTTTTACAGAACCCGGTTTGTATTGCTGTATAACAGAAGGAATCAATGCAAAAGGCTATAATTGCTGTGACGGTGTTTACATCAATGTCTTTGACCCTAATTTCAGCATCAACTTTAACGCTAACGGTGGTTTATGCACTACAACAAGCAAAAAAGTAACTTATGGGGCGCCCTTCGGAAATCTTCCCATACCAACACGATCCGGCTACACATTTGAAGGATGGTATACCAATTCGGTAGGCGGAACAAAAATAAAAGCGTCAGACATAGTGAATAATACGACTGAATTTACGCTTTACGCTCACTGGAAAGCGAATGCTTACACTGTTTCCTACAACGTGAACGGCGGAACGGGTTCGATTGCAAGTCAGACAAAAACTCATAATACAAATCTTACTCTTACAATGGCAAAGCCGACAGGCAAGAGCTTTATTGTTACATATAACGCTAACGGCGGCACGGTTTCATCATCAAGCAAGACAGTTTCGCAGATATTCACGAATTGGAACACAGCAGCAAACGGAAGCGGTAAGACATACAACGCAGGCGCAAAATACAGCGCAAATGAAAGTGTAACTCTTTATGCACAGTATGCAAATCCGTCGATCGGTTCGCTTCCGACCCCGACACGCTCAGGTTATAGCTTTGAAGGTTGGTATACCTCGGCAACGGGCGGAACAAAAATTACCGATTCAACAAAGGTTACTGCAAACATTACCATATATGCTCATTGGACAAAGAATAGTGAAACAAAAGCAGTTGTTAAAGATGTTAAGATCAACCACAATGTTACGGTCAACTACAAATCGACATATATGCTTTCACCCGAAATTACAGCCGACAAGGGCGCAAAGTACACGGTCAAATACGAAAGCTCCGACACAAAGGTCGCAACGGTTGACAAGGACGGCAAGATTTACGGCGCAAAGAAAGGCACGGCAACAATAACCTGCACCGTCACCGATTCCAGCGGCAACACCGTTCAGGACACCTGCAAGGTCACCGTCAAATACTCCTTCGGTCAATGGCTGATCGTAATCCTGCTCTTCGGCTGGATTTGGTACATCTAAAATTTTTCGACCGCTCCGATTCGGAGCGGTCGTTTCCTTTTCTTTATTTCTCCGCTGCGGCTTCGATTGCTTTGCGGATTTTGTCTGCACCCTCGCCGTTCGAGGCGGAAAACGGTATGATTTTTACGTCTCCGAACTCTGCAAGCTCGTCATGAATCGACTCCATACGCTTGGTTCTTTCCGTTTTATTCAGCTTATCGCTCTTTGTCATAACAACTATGAAATCATAGCCTGCCGACTGCATGAAGCGCATCATATCAAGGTCGTCCTTTGTCACAGGGTGGCGCATATCGGTAAGCTGAACAACAAGACGAATATTTCTGTCGGAGGTGAAGTAGCCCTCCATCAGATCCGCCCAGCGCTTCTTTTCGTTGAAATTCACCTTGGCATAGCCGTAGCCCGGCAAGTCCACGAGTTTGATTCCGTCGCAGTCAAAGAAATTGACCGTGACCGTCTTGCCCGGAACGGAGCTGACACGCGCAAGATTTTTTCTGTTAAGTATCTTGTTGAGCATCGACGACTTGCCGACATTTGAGCGGCCGGCAAAAGCAATTTCGATATTGTCGCTTTTCGGAAGCTGCTGAGCCGTGCCGTATGAAGCCTCGTATTTTACCTTATCAAATCTCATTATACGTCCTCAGATTCGCATTGCGGAGTAGCCTGCGTCCTTCTTGGCTATTGCGGCAATGCTTTTTCTTTCTTTGTTATCGTTGTTTTTTATCAGTGCAGCATCGAAAACCTCATCGAGTCTTTCGACAGGAATGAACTCAATCGCGGCGCGTACTTTTTCGTCCGTCTCGGCGAGATCAGGCACATTCTTTTTCGGTATAACAACGGTTTTGATTCCCATTCTGTATGCCGCCATCGTTTTTTCGCGCAGTCCGCCTATCGGCAGAACCCTGCCCGTGAGGGAGATTTCACCCGTCATTGCGACAAACCGATTCACGGGAATCTGCGTGAGCGCCGAGAGCAAAGCCGTCGCCATCGTCACTCCGGCTGACGGACCGTCCTTTGGCACCGCACCCTCCGGAACGTGAATGTGAATATCCTTTTCCTTGTAGAACTTCGGGTCAATGCCGTATTTGTCCGCGTTGCTTCTGATATAGCTGACCGCCGCCATTGCCGACTCCTTCATAACGTCGCCGAGTGAGCCCGTGAGCTCAACCTTGCCCGTTCCGTCGAAAACAGCCGCCTCAACCTGGAGCATTTCGCCGCCGACGCTTGTCCACGCCAGACCGTTCACAACTCCCACCTCAGCCTCGTTGTCTATTGACAGCGGAACATATTTCTTCGGACCGAGGAGCTTTTCAAGGTTAGATTCCCTGACGGTGAGGCTCTTGGCTTCGCCGCCGACGATCTCCGCCGCCGCCTTTCTGCAAAGTGCTGCTATCTTCTGTTCAAGCTTTCTGACGCCCGCTTCGCGTGTATAGCCGTCAATCAGAGCGTACAGCGCCTTGTCGTTTATTTTAAATGTTCTGCCGTTAAGTCCGTGAAGCTTTGCCTGCTTCGGAATAAGGTGTTCCTTTGCAATGTGGAACTTCTCTTCGTTCGTATAGCTCGTCAGTTCGATAATTTCCATTCTGTCGAGCAACGGTGCAGGTATCGTCGAGCTGTCGTTAGCCGTTGTGATAAACATAACCTTGCTCAGATCAAATTCAAGCTCAATGTAACGGTCAACGAAGGTACTGTTCTGCTCGCCGTCGAGCGCCTCCAACAGCGCCGATGACGGATCGCCCTTGTAATCCGAGCCCAGCTTATCAATTTCATCGAGCATGATAACAGGGTTCATTACACCTGTTTCTCTT
>SAMEA104315428__coassemble_949_pt1 | contig 24977 bp, 18 predicted proteins | sample SAMEA104315428__metabat2_low_PE_040 | metagenome-assembled genome bin SAMEA104315428 (sample SAMEA104315428) | gut metagenome | biome: Monkey gut; feature: monkey-associated habitat; material: faeces | place: China | collected 2013
CCCTGTGCGAGGACGGGAAGGAGACCGTCCTCACCCCCGGCGACGCCTCCTATGCCTATGGCGGCGTCAGCCACAGCATCCAGAACCGCTCGGACCGCCCGGCCCGCATGCTGGCCCTGATTTTGGAGCCGAAGAAGGAAGAGAAAAAGCCGGAGGAGAAGAAAGAAGCTCCGAAAGCGGAAGAGAAAAAGGGCGCGAATCAGCCCGCTCAGCATGAGAAAAAGGCTCCTGCCGCAACAGCCGGCGAACAGCCGAAGAAGAAGCAGAAGGATCCCAACGCAAAGATGCAGAGCCGCACAAAGGGCGAGTTCCGCACGATCGACACGAGGTCGAGCAACGTTGATCTTGATAAGTACAACGAGAAATACGAGAATATTGCTCCCGTCAACCAGGACAGAAGAAGCGACAGAACCGTAAACAAGCAGAAGTTTAAGCAGAAGCCTCAGCGCAGACAGGGTATGCGTTCTTCACGTCACGAGACGGAGGCGGAAAGACTCAAGAGAATCGCCGCGGAAAGAGCCAAGAAGCCGCAGCTTCGTATTCAGGTTCCTGAGGAGATCACGGTCGGCGAGCTTGCCGAGATGCTCCACATGACAGCGGCAGAGGTTATCAAGAAGCTCTTTGCCCTCGGTCAGATGGCAACCGTAAATGAGGTTATCGACTACGATACAGCCGAAATCGTTGCTACCGAGCTCGGTGCAAAGTGCGAAAAAGCGGTTGTTGTTACGATTGAGGACAGAATCATTGACGACAGCGAGGACGACGACAAGGATCTTATTACGCGTGATCCCGTTGTCTGTGTTATGGGTCACGTTGACCACGGTAAAACATCGCTTCTTGATGCTATCAGAAACACATCGGTCACCTCAACCGAGGCCGGCGGTATCACACAGCACATCGGTGCTTACAGAGTTGACCTCAACGGTCAGAAGATAACATTCCTTGACACACCGGGTCACGCCGCGTTCACATCAATGCGTGCAAGAGGTGCTCAGGCAACGGATATCGCGGTGCTTGTTGTTGCAGCCGATGACGGTATCATGCCGCAGACGATTGAAGCAATCAACCACGCCAAGGCGGCAAATGTTCAGATCATTGTTGCAATCAACAAGATGGACAGACCGGGCGCAAATCCAGACAGAATTATGCAGCAGCTCACAGAGCACAGCCTTGTTCCTGAGGAGTGGGGCGGCGACGTTATCTGCGTTCCCGTTTCCGCAAAAACTCACGAGGGCATCGACAAGCTGCTTGAAAGCATACTCCTTGTTGCGGAAATGCAGGAGCTCAAAGCCAATCCGAACAGAGCGGCAAAGGGTATCGTTATCGAAGCCCGTCTTGACAAGGGCAGAGGTCCTATCGCAACGCTTCTCGTTCAGAAGGGTACGCTCAATTCCGGCGACATCATTGTTGCAGGTCAGGCGGTCGGACGTGTGCGCGTAATGGTTGACGATAAGGGCAGAAAGATAAAGACCGCAGGTCCGTCCGTTCCGGTTGAGATCACAGGTCTTGCAGAGGTTCCGAACTCCGGCGATATCTTTGACGCGGTAACAGACGAGCGTCTTGCCCGTGAGCTTGTTGAGCAGAGAAAGACAGAAGCTAAGGAAGAGCAGTTCAAGGCAGTTCAGAAGGTTACTCTTGACAATCTCTTTGATTCGCTCAAGGAGGGCGAGATGAAAGAGCTGAACATCATCGTCAAGGCGGATGTTCAGGGCTCGGCAGAGGCGGTTAAGCAGAGTCTCGAAAAGCTTTCCAACGAGGAAGTAAGAGTAAGAGTTATTCACAGCGGCGTCGGTGCTCCGAGCGAGTCGGACGTTATGCTTGCGAACGCTTCCAACGCTATCATAGTAGGCTTCAATGTCCGTCCCGACCCGGTTGCGGTCAACCTGGCAGAGCGTGACGGCGTTGAAATGAGAATGTACAGAATAATCTACGACTGCATCGAGGAGATTCAGGCGGCAATCAAGGGTATGCTTGCTCCGAAGTTCCGTGAGGTTGAGCAGGGCAGAGCGGAGGTCAGAAACGTTATTACGATTTCCTCCGTCGGCAAGATTGCAGGCTGTTATGTTCTTGACGGCAAGATCACAAGAAGCTCCAAGGTCAGAGTTGTCCGCGACGGCATTGTGCTTGCTGTTGACGAAATCGCATCTCTCCGCCGCTTTAAGGACGACGTCAAGGAGGTTGCCTCCAACTATGAGTGCGGTATCGGACTGACGAAGTTCTCCGACATCAAGGAGGGAGACATCTTCGAGGCATACACCGTTGAAGAGTACAGAGATTAAGAGGTAGCTTATGGCAGGTTACAGAATAGACAGAGTGTCCGAGGACATCAAGCGCGAGATAATTGCCGTTATCCGCGAGCTGAAGGATCCGAGGGTGATGGACAAAATGCTTACCGTGGTGAGGGTCGAAGTCAGCTCCGACGCCTCCTACGCTAAGGTTTATATCAGCGCAATGGAGGGACTTGACGTTGCCAAGGAAGCGGTCAAGGGCCTCAAGAGTGCGACGGGTTATATTCGCAGGGAAGTCGGAAAGCGGCTTCACCTGAGAAAAACTCCCGAACTTAACTTTGTTGCGGACGATTCCATTGAACACGGAATGAATATTGTTAAGATTATGGATGATTTGAGGACTGAGGACTAATGATTATCGGGCTTGATTCTGCGGTTGAATTTCTGAAAGAAAGGGATAATTTCCTGATTCTGACTCATGCACACCCCGACGGGGACACTCTCGGCTCCGCTTTTGCGCTTAAATATGCGCTTGAGGCGGTCGGCAAGAGAGCGGAGGTCAGATGCAATGATTCGGTTGCTCCGAAATTTGATTATCTCGGTGCGGTTTGCACGCGGGACAGCGGCTTTGACACCGTCGTTGCGGTTGACGTGGCGGACACAAAGCTGCTCGGAAAGGATTTTGAGGCTGTCTATGCCGACAAAATCGAGCTCTGCATAGATCATCACGGCTCAAACAGACTGTTTGCACAAAAAACTCTGCTTGACGCAAAGGCCGCCGCGGCGTGTGAGATAATTCTTGAGATTATCCATTCGCTCGGAGTTGTGCCGACGAAAAAGATAGCGGACTGCATCTATACCGGACTGACAACGGACACGGGCTGTTTCCGCTATTCAAACGTCACACCGCGCACAATGAGAATGGCGGCGGAGATGATAGAGCACGGGGCGGATCACGTCCGCATAAACACAGTGATGTTTGAGACGAAAACACGAACCTATGTTGCCCTTGAAAAGATGGCTGTCGGCGGTATGAAAATGTACCTTGACGGCAAGTGCGCGTTTATAACGGTGACTCAGGAAATGTACCGCCAGAGCGGCTCCGACGAGAGCGAGGTTGACGCAATCGCGTCTTTGCCGCGTCAGATCGAGGGAGTGCTTGTCGGCGTCACGATGCGCGAGCGCAAGGACGGAACCTACAAGGTGTCGATGCGAAGCAATGTTCCTGTGAATGTTGCCGAGATTTGCGCGGCGATGGGCGGCGGCGGACATCCGCAGGCGGCAGGCTGTCAGGTTGACGGACCGCTTGAGAGCGCAACAAAGACAGTTGTTGACAACGTAAAAGAATATATCGAAAAACTTTAAGGCAATATCGTACAATTGAAGTGTGCGGATTGTGCAGTAATCGGGGGCAAACGCTCCCGATTTTTTTGTTGACCGTCAGGAAAAATAAGGTTATAATGAAATAAATAAAGTCAGGAGGGTAATATGAAGATAAAAGAGATTATAGCGCCTGCCGATTATACAACAAAGCTCGGCGAGCGTGTGAGTTATTGGTTATACTTCGTCGGTCAGAACGTTTTTTACAATGTTGTGACGACGTTTATGGCTACATATCTTATGATGAACGGCATCAACCTTGCCAAAATCGCGCTGGTTATGCTTATCGTCAAGATCTGGGATGCCGTCAATGACCCGATGTTCGGAATAATTTTTGACAAGATAAAGTTCAAAAACGGACAGAAATGTATGCCGTGGATAAAAATTTCTGTCGGTCTTGTCCCCATAACCACGGTTCTTCTTTTCATCATACCGTCCGGAATCGGCGAAATACCTAAGCTGATTTGGTTCACGGTTGCCTACCTGCTTTGGGATTCAAGCTACACGGTTTGCGACGTCCCGATTTACAGTATGGTCACGACGATGACCGACAATGTCAATGAACGTAACACCCTTATGTCAATCGGCAGACTGTTCAGCAGCGCCGGTATGGGTCTTTCGGGACTGCTCTGCACTCTGCTTGTCAGCGAAAAAATCGGTCTGAGCTTCAGCCCGGTTGTTATAATCCTTTCGGTAATCGGACTGCTGTTTATGATTCCGCTTTGCTTCAACGGCAAGGAGAGGAACTACCACGGCGAGCTGGAGGAAGAGGCGTTTTCGATAAAGAGAATGTTGAAGTACCTCGTCCACAACAAGTATCTTCTCATCTATTACCTCGGCTACCTTTTTGCTAACGGCTTGCTGACCGGCAATGCGCTCCCTCTGTTTGTTTCATACTACCTTTTCGGAAGCGCGAACTTCAACATTATCCTCGGAATTATCGGAAGTGTTCCGTCAATTATCGTTGCGCTTCTTATTCCGGTAGTTTCCAAAAAGTTTGACAAGTTCAAGCTGTTCTTTATTTGCAACTCCGTTGCCGCGGTACTCGGATTTGTGATGTATTTCATCGGCTGGCAGAATAAGATTCTGTTCGTTATCCTGACCGTCATACGCGGACTTTTCACAAGCGTTACGGGAACTCTCGGATTTATGTTCACCCCCGATTGCGCGGAGTACGGTCAGTATAAGACGGGTGTTGACGCAAAGGGAATCACGTTTTCAATTCAGACATTTACAACGAAGATTGCCGCTGCAGTCGCTTCGTCGCTCGGACTTGCAATTCTTTCCCTGTTTGACTGGAAAAAGATTGAAGCGGAAAGCTTTGCCGACATTGAAAAGCTGCACATTGTCCAAAGTGCAACGGCTCTCAACGGTCTGTGGGTAACGTATATATTGATTCCGAGCATCGGCTTGGCGATAACCTCCGTAATTTATCTGTTCTATAAGCTCAGGGACAAGGACGTTCAGGTTATGGCAAGATGCAACGCAGGCGAGATTACGAGGGAGGAAGCCGAACAGCTCCTGTCGAAATCGCTCAAATGCGGCATTAAGCCGAAGCTTACCGGGGAAACGGTATCAAGCGCAAAATAAAATAATGAATGCTGTCACGTCGTTTTGTATGTGACAGCATTTTTATATGTATTCTCCTTCTATGCCGCAAAGACAAAGAAAGGCGGCAATGGCAGGTTCGATCCGGTTTTGGCACGCATGGGGCTGGTTCGGCTACAACAGGTAATTTTTGTTCTTGACAAATTGGCGTTAAGATGTTAATATATCACATAAAGATACACGGCGAAGATGTGTAAGTAGTTACCGTCACGGTATGCAAAGAGAGCGGCAGTCATCGGCTGAGAGCGCCGCCGTACGGACGGAAATGAATTTCAGCATCGGAGTGTCCTGCGAAAGCTTGATTAAGCAGGGTGTTCCCGTACACGTCATTACGGAAAAGAGAGCAGAGATTTTCTCTGAATATGGGTGGTACCACGGTTTATCCCGTCCCATAACAAGGCTTAGGTTTTGTTATGGGGCGTTTTTTGATGTTCGGAAATCGTATGCTCGAAATTTAGGAGGTTTATGTATGGCAGATCAGGTTGAATTGCTCAGAAAAAAGTTTGAAGACTCTATTTTGCAGGTCAGGGACGCGTCGGAGCTGGAGGCTCTGCGTGTTAATTTCCTCGGCAAGAGCGGCCATGTAACAACCCTGCTCAAGGGTATGGGCAAGCTTTCACCGGAAGAGAAAAAGACGATGGGTCAGGTCATCAACACATTTAAAACAAGCGTTGCCGACGCTATCGGAAGAAAGGCGGAGGAACTGCACGATCTGGCGGTTAAGAAAGAAATCGAAATGACGCCGGAGTTTGACGTTTCCGTTCCGACGGATCTCACAAGAGGCTCTTATCATCCGATAACCCTGGTTCAGCGTCAGTGTGAAAATGTGTTCAAGTCCATGGGCTTCACCGTTGAGGATTACAGCGAGGTTGTAACGGACTATGAGTGCTTCGAGTCGCTCAATATTCCGAAGTTCCACCCTGCGCGCGATATGCAGGACACATATTATCTGACAAACGGTCAGCTTCTCAAGTCGCAGACCTCTGCGGCTCAGAACGCTATCTATAAAAAATACAGAGATCAGCTCATCAACGAGGGCAAGCCGATCAAGGCTGTTTTCCCCGGCAGATGCTTCCGCAACGAAAGCACAGATGCCTGCCACGAAAACACGTTCTTCCAGATGGAGGGCGTTATGGTCGGCAAGGATATTTCAATATCCAACCTCATTTTCTTTATGAAAACGATGCTTTCCGAGGTTTTCCAAAGAGACATCAAGGTTCGTCTGCGTCCGGGCTTCTTCCCGTTCGTTGAACCGGGTTTTGAGCTTGACATCAACTGCCTTATCTGCGGCGGTGAGGGCTGTCCCTCATGCAAGCACAGCGGTTGGCTTGAGCTTTGCCCCTGCGGAATGATTCATCCGAACGTGCTCAGAGAGGGCGGAATTGATCCCGACGAATACACAGGCTTCGCGTTCGGTCTCGGTCTTACCAGACTTGCGATGATGAAGTACGGTATCAAGGATATCCGTGACCTCAACAGCGGCGCTCTTGTAAATCTTGAGCAGTTCACGGACGACGAATAAGGAGGCAGAACAATGTTTATTTCAATTAACTGGATTAAAGATTTCGTTGATCTTTCGGGTCTTGACATTGACGAGCTTATTCACAAGTTCTCCCTGTCCACCGCCGAGGTCGAAAATGAAATTTTCTATAAGGGCAGCGACATCAGCGGAATCGTTGTTGCCGAGATAAAATCGGTCGAGGAGCACCCCGAATCAAAGAAGCTCCATCTTCTCAAGGTTGACGCGGGCGACGGTCAGCTTACAGACGTTGTTTGCGGTGCGCCGAACGTAAGAGCAGGTATGAAAACAGCATTTGCAAAGGTCGGCGCGAAGCTCGGCGAAATTGAGATTGCACCCAGACCGCTTGCAGGTTATATGTCGAACGGTATGTGCTGTTCTGAAAAGGAAATCGGCATGAGCGACGATAATTCCGGCATTATGGATCTTGACGAGAGCCTTGCAAACGGCACGGATATCAAGGACGTTTTCGCTATCGAGGATATCATCTTTGAGGTTGACAACAAGTCGCTGACCAACCGTCCAGACCTTTGGGGTCACTACGGAATCGCAAGAGAGTTTGCTGCGCTCGCAGGCAGACCGCTGAAAGCACTTGACACCGTTGACCTCAGCCAATATAAGGGTTTGCCGAAGGTAGATATGAAGATAGAGGATCCTCTCTGTTACAGATATTCATGCCTTCAGTTTGAAAATATCACAAGAAACGTCAGCCCGGCGAACATGAGAATCCGCCTTTACTACTGCGGAATGAGAGCGATCAACTTCCTTGCCGACCTGACAAACTATCTCATGCTTGAAATGGGTCAGCCGATGCACGCTTTCGACTCAAGAAAGGTTGAGAAAATCAGAATCAAGAGATTTGACACACCGTTTGAGTTCAAGACACTTGACGGCGTTGAGAGACATATAGACGAGAACACTCTGATGATTTGCAACGACAATACGCCCGTTGCAATCGCAGGAATCATGGGCGGACTTGACTCGGAAATAGTTGACGATACTCATTCGCTTACACTTGAATCGGCAACGTTCGATGCCGTTTCCGTCAGAAAGTCCTCCGCTCGCCTTGCTCACAGAACCGACGCTTCAATGCGTTATGAAAAGAGCCTTGACCCGGAGATGACTGTGACAGCGGTTGCACGTTTCGTTAAGCTCCTCAGCGACTTTGATTCGGGCGTAAAGGTAACTTCAAGCCTGACAGATGAATACGCACACAAGTTTGACGACGTTGAACTCAGCTTCGACAAGAAATTTGTTGACCGTTACACGGGCATTGAAATCGACAACGATACGATCGTTAAGACACTCACCGCGCTCGGCTTCAAGGTTAAGCTTGACGGTGACGACTTCACCGTTGACGTTCCGTCATGGAGAGCGACAAAGGACGTTACGCTCAAGGCTGATATTATTGAAGAGATAACAAGAATATACGGCTACGACAACTTCGATATCCATACGGCGAAAGCTCCGCTTTACCCCGTTCGTCCGTTTGCCGAAAAGAGCATTGAGGACAAGATTAAGGATATTCTCGTTAAGGAGTTCGGACTTCACGAGGTTCATTCGTATATTTGGGAGTACACCGACGAGTACAGAAAGCTCGGCATTGCGACCGAGCCGAACATCAAGCTTGCCAATGCTACCAACCCGAACATTGAAACTATCAGAAAGTCGATGATTCCGACCCAGCTTTGCCAGGTTAAGTCTAACTCCTCCTACGCTCCGTCGTTCGGAATTTTTGAGATCGGACGTGTTGTTGACGGCGTTGACGAAAACAACCTTTGCCGCGAGCATAAGAAGCTTGCAATCACTCTCTTCAGCAAGACGGAATCCGCAGAGGAGCTTTACTTCAAGCTTATCAATATGATTTCGGTTGCGGTTGACGATATCAAGCACAAGCCCGTTTCGTTCAAGGCGAAGAGCACAGAGCTCAACTACATTCATCCCAAGAACTACAACGCGATTGTATGCGACGGCAAGGAGCTGGACGTAATCGGTGTGGTTCACCCTGAGGTTCTCAGAAACATTGACAAGAAAGCGAATGTTGTTTTCCTGGAAATGGATATCAAGGACCTTGTCGGTGTTGAAAACGAGGGCATCAAGTATGCCGAGGCTTCAAAGTATCCGTCGATTGAGGTTGACGTAACATTTGTTACTGATACATTCAGACCGATTAAGGAGGCAATGGAGCTCATCAATTCCGAGCTTGTCAAGAAGGTCGCCGTCGTTGACACCTATCAGGACGTAAGCGGAAAGTCGATAACCGTGAGAATTGTGTTCTCCTGCCCCGACAGAACGCTTGTTAAGGACGAGGTTATGGCAATAGTCAATGAACTTATCGCAAAGCTCAACAGCAAGGGAATAAAGCTTAAAGGCTGAGATAAATACAGATAAAAAAAGAAAGCTATAATTCACGTTATGCGAATTATAGCTTTTTTCTATAATGAATGCGTTTTTTACTATGACAGATATTTAACCGTTAGTGAAACGCTGATTTTATTTATTTTTGAAAAGCAAAGCCTTTATCTTGCCGAACATGAAACGAAACTCTTTTGTCGGGCCGAACACGATGAGAAATACGGCGTTGAATATCGCCGCGGCAATGACTGCTTCAAGTATGAATGTTGTGTAGCTGAGAGCGGGAAGAAGCGGCTTGATGAAGTAAATTGCTGCGCAGACAACAGCTTCGATAAAGATGAACAGGAACTGCCTCGCAAAGTATTTCAGACAGCTTGTGCCGAAGAAATGCTTGTAGAGCATATACGGCTCATACCAGAAACAGGTCAGAGCCTTGGAAATTATTGTTGCAAATATTATTCCGCTCAGACCGAGTGTTTTGCCCATGATTATCGAAAGAATAATATTCAGTACAGATGTGAACGCAAATATATAGCGAGTTTGTCTGAAGATTCCCGTTGTTTCACGGAACGCCGCCATGCTTCTCATTATGCCGGTGAAGAAAATGTTTCCGACGGTTGCAATCAGCATTGCTGTACCGAGAATAAAGCTTTCCTTGTGGAGCCAAAGACGAATGAAATCGTCAATCAGAGCGAAAAGCATTGCCGAACAGAAGCCGAATAACCAAAAGTTGAAGACTGTCAGCGAATTAAAAATTTTTTCGGAGTTTTTTTTGTCGCCTGAGGCGTTCAGGTTCCCTATGCTTCCGGTTATTGAGTTGAGAAGATAGTCAACAAACTGAAGAACGGCATTGACGATCAGGGTGTAGTTAGAATAGATGCCTGCAATAGTCGTGCTGATTATCGCTGAAATAAGAATGTTGTCGGTGTTGTTGACAATAACTCCGCCGATTTTATAGAAGAACATACATTTGACGTTGGTGAAAATGTTTGTTCTTTTTTCTTTGCTGAGCTTGTCGTGATATTTTTTTATAAAGCTGTATTTTTTATCAACAATGAACGCTATTATGAGGTTGTTCAAAAGTGTACAGGCAAGCTGAATTAAAAGGTATGCGATATAGTTTCCGGTGTATTTAAGAACAAGGAGCTCGCCGATATTTGCTGTGATTGAAAAAAATGTATACGAAATTCGGACGATGTGGCTGTTCTGATCCGCCAACAGCATTGTCGATTTGTAAGCGAGCAGGTAACTCGTTACGGAATTTGCAAGAAAAAGAAGATAGTAAGCAATCAGATGAAATTGGTCTATCTGCTGCTCCGTTTTTACAAGCACGTTGAGAAAAGGAACGATACACAGTCCGACGGCGGCGACGCCGAGAGCAATATAATGATATATTTTTTTATAGTAATTCATCAGCGTGGAAATTTCACGCTCGTCTCCGCGTGCAATAGGCTTGTAAAGTGCGTAAGCAATTGCTGAGCCTATGCCGAGGTCAGCCATTGACAAAACGCTCAGAATGTTGGAATAAAGACCGTTTATTCCGAGATAGTCCGTGCCGAGTGCATCAATGAAAACGGTACGGGTCACAAAGCTGAAAATGAGCAAAGCAAACTGACAGCACGCCGTAATTGCCATATTTCTGAATGAATTTCTCGTCCTTGATTTTGTGTTCATAGGCAGAAGGCTCCCTAATAAGTGTAACAGAATGAGTATATCACAGCATCGTTGTATTGTCAATTTGACATGATGGGTTCTTGAAGTTTTTTAGCCGTAATGTTATAATCGTATCGAAACAGGAGAGATGCGCTTTGAAAAACAAGAAAACAATGCGTGCAAACTGCCGCGAAAAAATAAAAACGATTCAGCCACAGTCCTTTTCGGAATGGGGTGCGAAAATGAGCAAACTTGTTTGTGCGAGAGAAGAGTGGAAAAATGCACAAACGGTTTTTATCTATGTTTCCTTGACGACGGAGGCGGACACAAAAGGGCTTTTGAAAAACGCGCTTGATTCCGGCAAACGTGTGTGCATGCCGAAAACAATCGGCAGGGGAGTTATGAAAGCAGTTGAAATTAAGTCGCTTTCAGACCTGAAAAGCGGTATGTTTGGGATTTTAGAGCCCGACGACGGCTGCCGAACCGTGGACACAGATGAAATTGACCTTATTATTCTGCCGTGCTTTGCAGCAGGTGAGGACGGAGCACGTCTTGGCAAGGGCGGAGGCTACTATGACAGATTCTGCGCTCACAGCGAAGCGTCGAAATTTGCACTTTGCCCCGAAACTTTCCTGTTCGGCAGGGACGAGATTCCGACTGAAAAGTGGGACGTCAAAGCCGACTTTGTTGTAACGGAAAAGCGAATTATCAAGGCGGAGGAAACGCTATGAAATTTACAAAGAAAGTGAAACGCCTTTTCTCAAAGGCAGTAAACGGTCTTGCACAGGGCGATATCGACAGAAATGGCGCGGCAAAGGAAATCACTCCGGGTATGCCCGAACTTTTGCGGAGAGCAGCGGCTGACGGCGCGGTTCTGCTTGAAAATAAAGGCGTTCTTCCGTTTGACAATGGGACGAAAATTGCGCTATTTGGTATAACGGGCTATGAAAGCCATTATGTCGGCTACGGTTCGGGCGGCGATGTCAACAGACCGTATACTGTGAGCTTCGCAGAAGGAATCGAAAACTGTGATAAGCTTTCGCTCGACGGTAGGCTTGCCGAAACATACCGAAGCTGGGACAAAAAGAATCCGATTGACCACGGTTTCTGGGGACGCTGGCCGTTTTATTTCCTCGAAATGCCGCTCGTTGCAGACTGCGTGAACAGCGCGGCGGAAAACGGAAGCAAGGCAGTTGTTGTGATAGGCAGATCGTCTGGAGAGGACAGGGACTGTCGGCTCATAAAGGGCAGCTTTTACCTTGCCGATGATGAAACGGCAATGCTGGACGCAGTCACGGCACGTTTTGACGATGTTGTTGTTCTGCTGAACATCGGCGGAATTATGGATATGAGCTGGATTGAAAAATACCGCGAGAAGCTTGGTGCGATTATGGTAGTTTGGCAGGGCGGAATGGAGAGCGGAAATGCCGCTGCCGATTTGCTTTGCGGCAGATCAATGCCGTGCGGCAGGCTCACGGACACGGTTGCAAAAGAGTATTGTGACTATCCGTCCTCGGAGAGCTTTGGTGGAAAGGATTTTAACGAATACAAAGAGGATATCTATGTCGGATACCGCTATTTTGAGACGTTCGCACCGGAAAAAGTCATTTATCCGTTCGGCTACGGTCTCGGATATACCGATTTTGAGATAAAAACACTCAGCGCGGAAGCGAAAGACAACGAGTTCGTATTTAGGCTGAGTGTGACGAATATCGGAAAGCGATGTGGTCGCGAGGTTGTACAGCTTTATCTCGCGAAACCATGCGGCAAGCTCGGTAATCCTGAAAAGGTGTTGGTCGATTTTGCAAAAACAGCGAGCTTGAAGCCTGGCGAATGCGCTGAACTGATACTTAAAGCCGAACGTGAGAGTCTTGCTTCGTATGACGAAAATGGAGCAACGGGCTTTGAAAGCGCTTATGTGATTGAAAAGGGCGAATACCGATTCTTTGTCGGCAGAAATGTCAGAGACTGCGAATGTGCTTTTGAATATTTGCAGGACGGCAACGAGCTTTACAGGCAATGTGAACAGGCTTCGGCGCCTATTCAGACGTTTGATGTGCTTGCCGCCGAGGACAAAAACGGGAACCGTCTCCAAACCTCGCGCACGGTGAGAGCGAGGGATTATGACCTTGCAAAAAGGATAACAAAGTCGCTCCCGAAAGCGATTGAGCAGACGGGCGACAGGGGTTTGAAGCTTTCGGACGTAAAAAGCGGAAAGTGCACTCTTGAACAGTTTACGGCACAGCTTAGCAACACCGAGCTCGAAGCGATATCACGGGGAGACTATGTGATGAACAGTTCGCTCGGCGTGAAAGGCAACGCAGGAACCCTCGGCGGAGTGACCGAGTCGCTCAGAGAAAAGGGTGTTCCCGTGCTCACAACGTCCGACGGCCCGTCAGGCATAAGGCTTCGAGCCTGCTGTTCGCTTTTGCCGATCGGTACACTGTTTGCCTGCACGTTTGACACCGAGCTGGTCGAAGAGGTCTACTCTGCGGTCGGCGCCGAGATGAAAGGAAAAGGCTCGGATATATTGCTGGCTCCGGGAATGAATATACACCGCAACCCGCTTTGCGGCAGGAATTTTGAATATTACAGCGAGGATCCGTACCTCACGGGCAAAATTGCTGCGGCGGCTGTCAGGGGTATTCAGTCGTACGGTGGCTCCGCCTGCCCCAAGCACTTTGCCTGCAACAATCAGGAGACGCGGAGAAATCGCAATGATTCACGGCTTTCCGAACGTGCGCTGAGGGAGATATACTTGAAAGGCTTTGAGATTTGTGTCAGGGAAGCCGAACCGAAAAACATTATGACGTCGTACAACAGGATAAATTCCGTTTACGGTCACTATAACTATGAGCTTTGCACGGAGATACTGCGCGTCGAGTGGGGGTATAAGGGCAATGTCATAACTGACTGGTGGATGAAAAACGAGAGAAGCCCGGAGTTCCCGAAGCTCAGAAATCAAGCTTACAGAGTCCGTGCTCAGGTGGATGTCCTCATGCCGGGCGGCGGACGGATCGGATTGCACAGACCCGACGGAACGCTTCTTGAATCACTCGGTGAGGACGGCGGAATCACACTCGGCGAGCTTCAGCGAACGGCAATGAATGTGCTCACTCTTGCAATGAAAATAAACTAAAAAAGAACCTGTCTGTCCGAGCTTTCGGAATGACAGGTTCTTTCATTTTCTGTTGATCAGTCGATTTCAACCGATATTTTCTGATCGTTTCGGTTAGCGGCCGAGCGCATAACAACTCTGATAGCCTTGGCGATTCTGCCTTGCTTGCCGATAACTCGACCCATATCGTCAGCGGCAACGTGAAGATGATAAACGATAACTCCATCCTCGTCTATGTCGTCAACCGTAACGGTTACTGCGTCGGGATCGCTTACGAGTCCTTTAGCGATCTGTACCAATAATTCGTTCATCGTAAATACCTCTGATATGATTATTTAACGATACCGCTCTTCTTGAGAAGATCCTTAACGGTGTCGGTCGGCTGTGCGCCGTCAGCAAGCCACTTTGCTGCTGCTTCTGCATCGATCTTGATCTCTGCGGGGTTCTTCATCGGATCGTATGTGCCGATTTCCTCGATGAATCTGCCGTCACGGGGATACTTTGAATCCGCAACAACAACACGGTAGAAAGGTGCTTTCTTTGCGCCCATACGGCGAAGTCTGATTTTAACCATTGTAAATTCCTCCAATAAATGAATATAAATAATATATCAATCACGCAAGTGATCAGTGCGTGTTTGAAAACGAATAAAATTTAAACTATCAGATGTTAAAGCCCTTGAGCTGTGAAAGGTCGGGTCTGCCGCGTCTGCGCTTTTTGCCCTTGCCGTTCATCTGCTTGAACATTTTTTGCATCTGCTTGTGCTGGGAGAGAAGACGGTTGACCGACTCAACGTCCTGTCCGCATCCTGCGGCGATTCTCTTCTTGCGCGAGGGGTTGATTATTTCGGGCTTTTCGCGTTCCTGCGGAGTCATTGACTCGATAATTGCGCGAACCCTGTCAAACTGACGCTCATCAATATCAACGTTTTTGATCTGCTTCTCAACGCCCGGAATGAGCGAAAGAGTATCCTTGATTGAACCCATACGGCGAATCTGTGCGAGCTGGTCAAGCAGGTCGTTCATATCAAACTTGTTCTGCTTTAGTCTTTTTTCAAGCTCCATCGCTTTCTTTTCGTCGAGAGCCATTTCGGCTTTTTCGATAAGCGAAAGCATATCACCCATGCCGAGGATTCGAGATGCCATACGGTCGGGGTGGAATGTGTCAAGGTCGGTGAGCTTTTCGCCGACGCCGACGAACTTAATCGGCTTGCCCGTAACTGCTCTTGTGGAAAGCGCCGCACCGCCTCGTGTATCACCGTCGAGCTTGGTGAGAACGATACCGTCGATTCCGAGGGCTTCATTGAACGACGTTGCAACATTGACGGCGTCCTGTCCGGTCATCGCATCGACAACAAGCAGAATTTCGTGAGGCTTAACCTCTGCCTTGATATTTTTGAGCTCGTTCATAAGCTCTTCATCAATGTGCAGACGGCCTGCCGTGTCAAGAAATACATAATCGTAGCCGTGATCCTTAGCTAGCTTGATAGCTTCCTTAGCAATTTCAACGGGATTTGTCTGTCCCATTTCAAAAACGGGAACGCCGATGCTCTCGCCGACAACCTGCAGCTGCTTGATAGCCGCGGGGCGGTAAATGTCGCAGGCGGCAAGCAGGGGCCTGTGACCCTCGTTCTTGAGCTTCAATGCAATTTTGGCGCTGTGTGTAGTTTTACCTGAACCCTGAAGACCGCACATCATAACGACTGTCGGGGGATGATTGGCAACTGCCAAACGCGCCTTTGTGCCGCCCATGAGCTCGGTGAGCTCTTCGTTGACGATTTTGATAACCATCTGAGCCGGGGTCAGGCTTTCCATAACCTGTTCACCGACAGCTCTTTTGGTGACCTTTTCCGTGAAGTCTTTGGCGACCTTGTAGTTTACGTCCGCTTCAAGCAAAGCAAGACGAACCTCACGCATAGCGCTGCGAACGTCGGCTTCGGTCAGCGAACCCTTGCTTTTCAAACGCTGAAAAGCGGCTTCAAGTCTTTCTGAAAGACCGTCAAATGCCATTCGGCACACCACCTTGTTTTAAGAATAGTCCTCCGCGAGGAGAGTCTGGGCAACAGCCTTGATCTTCGCCGTTGCGTCGTTGATCTCCTTGGAAAGGGTGTTGCGGCGGTTGTAGGCGGCAATATCATCGGAAACCTCGATTATTTCGCCCAAACCGCTCTTCATATTTTCAAATCTGGTAACCAGTCCGAGCCGCTCCTCCATATTGACGAGCTGACCCTCGGCGCGCTTGATAGCGTCGCGCACGCCCTGACGTGTGATACCTTCGTTAGCCGCAATCTCGGAAAGGGAGAGGTCATCGTTGTAGTAATAGCTGATGAATGTGCGCTGCTTATCCGTAAGCATATCGCCGTAAAAATCAAGCAATAAGGTCATATCGAGATTTTTACTCATTTCACTCTTCCTTTCATAAAAATGCCTGTAAAGTTTTTTTCTTTACAGGCAAGTATTATACATTAGTTATTGAATGTTGTCAAGGGGATTAAAGAATAAAATCATTTTAATCCGGCAATATCTTTGATGGTTTCATACATGTCAATAAAATACTTGTCAAAAACAATATGGTCAAATTTTGGACAGTTTTCAAAATCCTGGATTATTTTTGGAATTTGATCAGTTGAATCCGCATATTTAACCATATTGTACTGGTTAAACCATTTAACACCTGACTCAATTTTATGATCTGTGGATTTAAGGGCAATACAAGGGGTTCCGGCAAAAACTGAGAAAATAGCACCATGAAAACGATCGGTAATAATTAAATCGTATTTTGAAAATTTGTCGATTAGGTCTTTAACTTCACGATATCGTTCGTTTTTATAAACTCTGTGAACAATGTGTGTGTCAATATATTCACATTCGTAATTATCTATAAGAAAAGAAACAGTTTCTTGCAGTTCATCGTTAGAATAGAATTTCTCTTGATCATTTCTGAAGCATAATGCTACTGATTTTATCTTTTGAGGTTTCTTTTCCCCGGATGAATTTATATCTTTTGTTAACATATATGTTGCCATATCTGGATAAAGAAAAACTCTATCCGGTAAGAACATTCCTTTTGCAATATTAAAACTTGTTTCTTCTCTTGTTAATATATAAAGATTTTTATGCTCGTTGTATATTTCTGAAGTTTTTAGTTTTATTTTTTGGCTTGAATCTGAATTTCCGAAATGAATGGATTGCTGAAAAGATATAATTGTATTTTCCGGATAGGATTCTATAATCTTTCTCCGTATTGCTTCTGCCTTAAAATAAATATCGTTTATATTTCCGCCGCCATGGAAAAAAATTATGTCATTTGGCTTTACCACAGATTTGAACAACTTAAGTTTGCTGTCTTTTTCGAGTTCTTGCTGAGAAAACTCCACAACCTTATAATCGGGGAAAAAGTCATTAAGCCAAAACTGTTCCGCTACAGCAATGAACTGATCACCCATGTTGCCGTGAATAGGCGTGATAGCGAGAATTATTTTAGGCTTAATCTCTTTTTCTTTTATTTTAAGATTACGCTGGATTTGTATTTTATTTTCTACAGCGAGTTTTATTTTTGCAGGAATCTGAATTACTTTGTAAAGTGCTTCTTTGATCATAATAATATTCCTTTAATTTTATAAATTGATACTTATAATTTGAGATTCATACGTTGGATCGTAAAAGGAATCGTCTTCGATATCGTTGCGAGCTTCATGAACAATTTTATTTTTTATGGGAACTTTTTTTTCGGTTTTCATTGTAAACCATTCATATTCAATATCCACATGCCCTATATCAATCGCTCTATAACCCAGTTTGTGGAGGTCGTATGCAAGAGCTGTTGCACAAGGACCCATGGACAATAAAAATAATGTGTCTGGAGGCATTTGTTTTGCTGAATTAAGTAAAGCATCGTACTTTTCAAAGGCCTGTGATGATGGTCCGATAATTCTTCGGATAGATCGGGCATTTGATAGAAGATCATTTCCGACACCCAAACGGCTTTTGGAACCTTCTATTATGACAATATCTTTTTTATCCCAAATTTTTCTGATTTTATTAAAAATTTCTTTGCTTGAGTTTTTGTCCTTAAGTGAAATATATTGGCGCGTGAAAGAAGCATTGTAGTATTGCTTATCTTTAATCATATATTTATACCATATATGCCGGTACTTTTTTAAATGGTTATTCCAGTATTTTGTTGAATTTTCGCTGTATCTTTCCCGATTTCCAAAAATGTCAGCAACCCCGATCATAAGTCCGCTTTCATCCGAGGAAAGAACCTCTCTGAGTTTATGGACAACAAGAGGTGTTGCTTTTTGAAAGGAAATATCTCTGCCTGCTACAAGTTTTATTTCTCCGTCACCGAATCTGGCGATAGAATTTCCTTTAAGAATCATATCGATAGTTTCTTCTACGCTTGCAACCTGAGGTGCCTTATGTATTTTGCTGTAAAAGAAGTCAAATACTGAATAAAAAGTATTTATTAAAACGTTTTTTAATTTAAATAAACAATCTATAATACGGATTAAAAACTTTTTCATAAATATAACTATCTCCGTTGCAGAATATTAACCATTTATCGGTGCACACACATATAAGCATATCATAGCAAAACCGTCTGTAAAGTTTTTTTCTTTACAGACAGTTATTATACATTATGGATTAACGGTTGTCAAGTGGTGGACTTTTTAAAAATTTTAAAACAGTCCCGTTATTTTTCCGTTTTCGTCGACGTCGATTCGCTCGGCGGCGGGGGATTTCGGGAGACCGGGCATGGTGAGAATATCGCCTGTCATAGCAACGACAAAGCCTGCTCCTGCGGAAATCTTTACGTTCCTGACAGTCACGGTGAAGTGTTCCGGCGCACCGAACTTGGTCGGGTCGTCGGAAAAGCTGTACTGCGTTTTTGCGATGCAAACGGGGCATTTGCCGAATCCGAGCGACTCAAGCTGTGCAATTTGTTTTTTTGCGTTCGGCATAACGGCTATTCCATCGCCGCCGTATATTTTTTTGACTATCGCTTCAATTTTTTGCTCGATGCTCATATCGTCATCGTAAGAAAAAGTGAAGTCGCCGCTTTCTTCCTCACAGAGACGAACAACCTCTTTGGCAAGAGCCTCGCCGCCTTTGCCGCCCTCTGCCCACACGGTCGAAAGAACTGTGTTTACGCCGAGCTCGCGGCATTTGCTTATTATGAAGTCAATCTCGGCATCGGTATCTGTCGGAAAGCGGTTGACGGCAACAACGCAGGGGAGCTTGTATACGTTTTTGATGTTTGAAACGTGGCGGAGAAGGTTCGGTATACCTCTTTGAAGAGCATTGAGATCCTCGGTATCGAGCTGCTTTTTATCAAGTCCGCCATGCATCTTGAGAGCGCGGACGGTTGCAACGATAACAACTGCGTCAGGTGTGAGACCTGCCATTCTGCACTTGATATCAAGGAACTTTTCGGCGCCGAGGTCGGCTCCGAAGCCTGCTTCCGTGATAGCGTAATCACCCATTTTCAGCGCCATTTTTGTTGCCATTACGGAGTTGCAGCCGTGGGCGATGTTGGCAAACGGACCTCCGTGAACAAATGCCGGAGTGCCCTCAAGCGTCTGGACAAGATTCGGCTTGAGCGCGTCCTTGAGCAGGGCTGTCATTGCACCCTGCGCCTTGAGCTGTCCGCAGGTGACAGGCTGGTCATCATAAGTGTATCCGACAATTATTTTTGAAAGTCTTTCCTTGAGGTCGGATATTGAGGTTGCGAGGCAGAGAACTGCCATTATTTCGGAAGCAACCGTTATGTCAAATCCGTCCTCACGCGGAACGCCGCTCGCTTTTCCGCCCATGCCGTCTACGATGTGACGGAGCTGTCGGTCGTTCATATCGACACAGCGTTTCCATGTTATTTTGCGAACGTCAATTCCGAGCGAGTTGCCCTGCTGAATGTGGTTGTCAAGCATCGCGGCAAGGAGATTGTTTGCCGCGCCGATGGCATGGAAATCTCCTGTGAAGTGCAGGTTGATATCCTCCATCGGGACAACCTGAGCGTATCCGCCGCCTGCCGCACCGCCCTTGATTCCGAAAACGGGGCCGAGTGAGGGCTCGCGCAGAGCAACCACGGCATCCTTGCCTATGCGGCGAAGTCCGTCGGCAAGTCCGATTGTCGTTGTGGTTTTACCCTCGCCGGCAGGTGTCGGGGTTATTGCGGTGACAAGGATAAGCTTGCCGTCTTTTTTGTCTGTTTCGCTGAGGAGTGAAAGGTCGATCTTTGCCTTGTAGTTGCCGTATTGTTCGATATATTTTGCGTCAACGTGTGCCGTCTTGGCAATTTCGCTGATGTGCTTCATTTTGCAGTTCTGTGCAATTTCAATGTCGGTCAGATAAGCCATGATGTCGCTCCTTTTCAAATATATAGTGATATTATAACACCTCCCCTTTTGTGTTTCAAGTAACATACAAGGGGAGGTTTAATTTATTTTGTCCGGTTTTTCAACGCGGCCTCAATGAAGCCCTTGAACAGGGGATGAGCCTTGTTGGGTCTCGACTTAAATTCGGGGTGGTACTGAACTCCGACGAAGAACGGACGGTCGGAAAGCTCTACCGTTTCAACAAGTCTGCCGTCGGGAGATTTACCGGAGAGAACAAGTCCGTTCTCGGTGAGAACATCACGGTAGTCGTTGTTGAACTCATAGCGGTGACGGTGTCTTTCGGAGATTTCCTTTGTACCGTAGCAGCGCTCCATTGTGGTTCCCTCGGCAATGACGCACGGATAAGCGCCGAGACGGAGTGTGCCGCCCTTGTCAATGTTTTCGCTCTGTCCGGGCATAAAATCAATGACCTTGTTCTTGCATATCTCGTCAAATTCGCCGGAATGAGCGTCGCTGATTCCGCAGACATTTCTTGCGTATTCAATTACGGCAATCTGCATTCCGAGACAAATTCCGAAGTACGGAAGTCCGTTTTCACGGGCATACTTTGCGGCGAGAATCATACCCTCAATTCCGCGTCCGCCGAATCCGCCGGGAACGATGATTCCGTCAAGTCCGCTGAGCTTTTCTTCGTATGTATCCTTGGTGAGCTGCTCGGAATCTATCCAGTTTATGTCAATGTGTGTGTTGAGCGTATAGCCGGCGTGACGCATTGCTTCGGCAACGGAAAGGTAAGCGTCGTGAAGCTGAACGTATTTGCCGACAAGTCCGATGTGAACCGTGTTTTTACGGTTTCTGATTCTCTCACAGAGGCTTGTCCACTCCATGAGATTGGGATCGGGAGCGTCGATTTTAAGCTCGCGGCATACAACGGAGGAAAAGTTTGCCTTTTCGAGCATGAGCGGCGCTTCATAGAGATAGGGGATAGTTATGTTTTCGATTACGCAGTCCGGCTTAACGTTACAGAACATTGAAATCTTCTTGAATATCGAATCCTCAAGCGGTTCGTCACAGCGCAGAACAATGATGTCGGGACGGATACCCATGCCCTGAAGCTCCTTGACGGAGTGCTGTGTCGGCTTTGATTTGTGCTCGTCCGATCCCCTGAGGAACGGTACAAGAGTAACATGAATAAAGAGACTGTTTTCCTTGCCGACTTCAAGTGAGATCTGTCTGACTGCCTCCAAAAACGGCTGGCTTTCGATGTCGCCGATGGTGCCGCCGATTTCCGTGATAACAACGTCGGCGTCGGTCTTCTTGCCGACACGGTAGACGAAGTCCTTGATTTCATTGGTGATGTGCGGAATTACCTGAACCGTCGAGCCGAGATATTCGCCGCGGCGCTCTTTGTTGAGCACGTTCCAGTAAACCTTACCTGTAGTGAGGTTCGAGTATTTGTTAAGATCCTCGTCGATAAATCTTTCATAGTGACCGAGGTCGAGGTCGGTTTCCGCGCCGTCCTCTGTGACATAAACCTCGCCGTGCTGATAGGGGCTCATTGTGCCGGGATCAACGTTTATGTACGGGTCAAGCTTCTGAGCGGCAACCTTGAGTCCGCGCGCCTTCAAAAGACGTCCGAGAGATGCCGCAGTAATACCTTTGCCGAGTCCGGAAACAACTCCGCCGGTTACAAAAATGTACTTTGTCATAAATTATCCCTCCGTTTATTTGTAAGTCAAAATAATGTTTTCCGCAATAGTCCGCCGTGTGACGCACCTGTCCATAGCTTGTTTTTCTATGTATCTGTGCGCTTCGGGCTCTGTCATCTTAAGCTGTTCGATCAAAAGGCATTTAGCCCTGTTTACGATTCTTATTTCCTCAATCTTTTCTTCGACCGAGGCGTTTTTCTTTTCCATGATTCGCAGACGTTCTCTCGTTGAGCACAGCATTTGCATCGACTGCATAATCATCGACGGTGAGGTCGGCTTTGAAATCGTAAGAACGCCGTAGGGCATAACCTTTGCGGTAATGTCCGGGTAGTGCTCCGCTTTGACGAACAGCAAAACTCCTGCGCTGCTCTTTTGACATATATCAAAAGCAAGTCTTGTGCCGAACTCGTCGCGCAGGGGGGTGTTTATCAGTACAATATCAAACTCGTTTTCCAGCAGTTTTCTTCTTGCCTGAGCAACGTCCGAAGCGGTAACAACGGGATTAAACATCTTTTCGGGAAGAAGGTCGAGCATGGGTCTGACGAATTTTTCGGACGATGATACTATCAAGACGCTGTAAACGTGTTCCGTAAGGTCCATTCGGCTCCCTCCCTATAAGTTTTATTTGCAGTAGTTTTCTATTATTGATTCAGGTAAATGTTTTTTAATAAATTCGCTTTCCGCTGCCGCTTTGGATGCGCTGAAAAGGTCGCATGGCAGCGTTGCGAATTTCTTGGTAACTTCCTCCGGCGCATTGAAAAGGTTTATATCCGCCATTTCGGGAAGCTGAGAATTATTTTTGATTCCGTCAAGTCCTGCCCATATCAGCAAGGCGAACGCGAGATAGGGATTACAAAGCGGATCGGGGGAACGAAGCTCTGCACGCCTGTATTCACCGAGCGCCGCAGGTATTCTGACAAGCTGTGATCTGTTTTCGCTTGACCATGAAACGTATTTCGGAGCCTTGTTGCTTCCGAAGCGTTTGTATGAGCCCGTCGTCGTGTTGAGGAATGCGGTCATTTCGCATATACGTTCAAGGATTCCTGCAATGACGTTCGGCATAATTTCACGGCCGTCGTCGGCTCTTGCGGAAAAGTTTATGTGCATTCCGTTGCCGGGAGCCGATTCAAGCGGCTTGGGCGAGAAATCGGCGCAAAGTCCGCTTCGCGCGGCAATCGTGTTGACAACCGCTCGGAATGTTATCGCATTGTCCGCCGCCGTAAGCGGTTCGGAATATCTGAAATCAATTTCATTCTGACCGGGTCCCTCTTCGTGGTGGGAGCTTTCGGGTCTGATTCCCATTCTCTCAAGCATGAGACAAACCTCGCGGCGTATGTTTTCGCCCTTGTCGTCCGGAGCAATGTCCATATATCCCGCGTTGTCGTATGGATTGGAAGTAGGCTTGCCGTATTCATCACAGGTGAAAAGGTAAAATTCCATTTCTGGACCGAACGCGAAGCTGATTCCCTCTTTTTTCGCGTCATCAATTGCCTGCTTCAGGATGGAACGCGTGTCGGAGTGGAACGGTGTTCCGTCCAGGTGAGTTATGGCGCAGAACATTCTGACGACTCTTCCGTGTTCGGGTCTCCAGGGGAGAATGGCGAGCGTTGACGGATCGGGGTGCAGGAGAAGATCTGAATGAACGTCACAGCCGAATCCGGCAATTGCCGAGGCATCAATGGCTATTCCGTAGCTGAAAGCTCTTTCAAGTTCATCGGGCATGATGGATATGTTCTTCTGCTTTCCGTAGATATCGGTAAAGGCAAGACGAATAAATTTGACGTCCTCCTCTTTGATATACTGCATTATCTCGTCTGATGAGTATTTCATAGAACTACCTGCCTTTTTAAGTTAGATGTCACAGCGATGTTTGACCGCTGCTTCTGTTGTGCCGTAGTTATTGAGTAATTACAATATAATATTATATCACATCCCCGGTTTCAATTTAAAGTACCTGAATAAAAATTTTTTGCATTTTCTGCATTTAAGCAAACAGTTTGCAAATAAAAGAAAAGGCGCTCATTCCGACAGGGGCGAAAATACCCTTGCCGAAATGAACGCCTTTGCTCACTGATATGGCATTTTAGCACACAATACGAAGTTTGTCAATGACATTGAGATTGTGTCGATTCTCAAAACCGCCGAAAATTTTGTCCGAATTTCTTGTGTATTTATTTATATTGCCTTTAATAGATATATAGTAATATGCCAAAGAGGGGAAAAGGGATAAGACGATGAAAAATATAGTGTTTATGCTGATGATACTTTTGATGGTGTTTCTCTGTGCGTGTTCGGAAAGGTGTCCGTTGAATACCTACGGCGGCTTTTATACCGAGCCGCAGGGCGGATTGGCAGACGAAATTCTCAAAGCGTACAAGCTCAGGCTGATTGAAAAAATCTATCATTACGACAATTCGCGAGCAGACACTCTCCCAACATACGCTCTGTATGACTTTGACAGCGACGGACTGCCGGAGCTTCTAATATGGGATATCCGCGTTTCCACCGCCTCTTTCCGCGATATATATGTTTATCGTTTTAACGTCGTGACAGGCGAGGCGGATCATATCGGGACAATGATAGATTTTGCCGGGCATTCGACAGTCGGCGCGGCGCAGAACGGCTGGGGAGTTGTTATCGCAATAAGGGATTCGGGCGATCAGGACAGGGTTGTAAAATATACATATTCCTCCGGCAGGCTGATTTCAAGGGTTCTGCTTTCGCGCACCGACGAAAGCTCACAGCAATGGTTCGACATATCGGCACAGTATTCCGACGCAGGAACAATCCCGACCGCAAACACATATAATTATCTCGAAGATTACTTTAAAGATGAACCGTGAGTGAGGGTGTTGAGGTTTGATGAAATTTCCTTTACCCCATCAGGGGGTAAGCCTTGGTCGGTTCCTGCTTACTTTGCGGCACAATGTGGGCATCGTGCCCTACGACAAGCATTGATAAAGCCTAAATCGTAGGGTGTGATACCCACATCACACCGAGAAATCTGATGAAACTTATTTTCTCTCCCTCCGTCACGGCTTCGCCGTGCCACCTCCCTCATCAGATGGAG
>SAMEA104315428__coassemble_955_pt1 | contig 24385 bp, 35 predicted proteins | sample SAMEA104315428__metabat2_low_PE_040 | metagenome-assembled genome bin SAMEA104315428 (sample SAMEA104315428) | gut metagenome | biome: Monkey gut; feature: monkey-associated habitat; material: faeces | place: China | collected 2013
CCGCCGTATTTGCCCTTGCGGTGATAATATCTGCTGTTATCCTCGCCCTCGCTCATGGTGAATACTGCGCCGATGATTTCAATGTCCGCGCTCTTTATTTCTTCGATTGTGCGGTTTATGTCATTCACCTTGGCATAGTCGCGGCGAATGTTGTAGATTATTCCGTCGGCAAGCGGCGCAATAACCATACTGTCGGAAACAACGTGTGACGGCGGAGAGTCGATTATGATGTAATCAAACTCCTTGCGCGCCTGTTCTATGACTGCGCGAACCTTGTCCGTGTCAAGAACCTCGGTCGACTTGAGCGAAATTCCTCCCGTCGGCAAAACAAAGATTCCGAGAGATTTGATGAACTTTATGGAATCCACATAGGTGGAAGTTCCCTTGATTATCGGAATAAGTCCGTAATGCGTGTCGCTCTTAACGCCGACTGCATGAAGAACCGCAGGCTTTCTGAGGTCGCTGTCAATAAGGAGAACCGATTTGCCCTTTTGAGCAAGGGAGCAGGCGATATTTACCGAAACGGTCGTCTTGCCCTCGTCCTCGTATGTGCTCGTTACGACAAACGCCTTGTAGCCCTTTTCCGCCTTAATATTTTCAATTTTAGTTCTGATTGCTTTGAAGCTTTCAACATACGCAAAGCTGACCTTTGAGGAATCCGTTATCAGCAAAGAGCCCTGCGGAGATTTTCTTTTCTGATTGAACAGTCCCGATCTCTTTTCGACCAGCGGAACAGCTCCGAGAACATTGACATTGATGTCTCTTCTGAGTTCGTCGAGTGAGAGCACCGTTTTGGTTGCAACCGTCATAATGAAGATGATAAACGCAACGATAAATGCGCCCAGCGCAAAGCCATATATCGCCTTTGTTGTAGCGGCATCGGAATTGCAAACGACCGGAGCTGTCGGATTCTTTATAACCTTGATTGATATTGTGTTATCATAGCTCTGAACGTACTGGGGGAACTCCTTGAGCACGACGTTGAGCGCCCTTTCGCAGTATCCCTCGTCCGTGCTTGTGACGCTGATCTGGAAAAATCCGCCGATTCCGGTATCCTCAACGGAAAGACTGTTTTCGATAAAAGACGTCGGATACTCCTTGCCCACCTCATCGGCGGCAAGAGTTTTCTGAATGTTGTTGAGCATTTCATCGCCTTTTATGAGGTACTGGTAATATGCGATATCGGCGTTGGAATAGAACTTTGTCTCTTCCTTGTATTGAGTTGAATTATCCTTGCTGTTTGAATAGTCCCTGACGACTACATATTTTGTTTCCATGAAGCCGAGCGTCATAGATGCCTTGTAGGACTCAACATAGGTCGCTTTGGCTATCGCAAATGCCGCACCGGAGAAAACTACTCCGACCAAAAGCATAAGCCACAGCTTGGACAAAAGATTTTTCGCCAATCTTCCTATATCCAAGGACGAGCCGGACTCGTTATAATATATGTTTTTGCCGACATCCAATTCCTGCATTTTCAAATCATCTCCGTTTGTAATTATAATTTATCCGACCCTATTAGTCAACATTAAAAGCCTCTTTTATATATCTCGCCTCTGTTTACAACGGGCAGCTCCGCATCGGACAGAACACATTTTGCCGCATCATGCACCATCATCTGCATATTAAACTGGCTGATATCCGGCGGAAAGAAATTCATCATGTTCAACAGATCATTCATTCTGTAATGAGCGGAGTGCGCGTCCGTGGCAATGAACGACGCCGCGCCCGTGTATGCCATTGCGTAAGAAAGCTCAAACTCCTGCGGACCGTCAAGGCTTGCAAGACTCGCCGCGTTTATTTGGAAAATTACTCCGTTCCGTATGAGCATATTCACCGCGTCATAATCAAACTGGAAGCACTCGTACCTTTCCGGGTGAGCAACAATGGGAATGAGTCCCATATCCACAATGGCGTTCAGGTAGCGGACTATTCTTTTAACTGTGATGCTCCTGAACGAGAACTCAACCAGTATGTATCGGCTTCCGTTTATAGCAAGACGTTTGAGATCGGTCGAAAAGAAAACATCATCATCAACATAGACTTCCGCGCCCGGATACAGCGTAACACCGATATCAAGACGGTTTACAATTTCCTGGAGGTCTTTGAGCTTCTCGTTTCTGGCTCTGACAAACCCGTCTATGTCACCGACCGTGGTTATGTGCGGCGTACAGACAATGTGTCTGATACCGTTTCGCTTTGCTATGCGGCACATCCTCACGGACGTCTCCATATCCTTTGATCCGTCGTCCATATTCGGAAGAATGTGACAATGAAGATCTATCATACCGATTCTCCTTTCGCCGTTATTTGCCAAGCATTTCATTCAGGGCAACCGTGAAGCCCTGAGCCGCAGGAACTACACATAGCTTTTCGGAATAAAATCCGATTCCGTGTGTATCTCCCTGAGAAAAATCAACAATACCGTTTCTTCGCGTAACGCTTCTCAGCTTTTCCCTCATTTTTACCGCAAGAACCTTATACTCCTCGTTCTTCAAAAGCTCCGCCATATAGGCATAGCAGTAAGCGAGCATCGCGCAAGCCGAGCTGTCCTGCAGGGACGAGTTGAAGAGCATCCGCTCAACCGTACCGTCTTCTTTTATGTATTTTTTCACCGCATCGAGAATTTCTATTAAATATCTCAGTATAACCGCTTTTTCCTTATTGTATCCGTCTGTCTCAAGCAAGGTTTTCAGGCTGTCCGTCAAGCCCAAAGCCCACCAGGCACAGCCTCTGCCCCAGCCGCAGACACCGAGCGGTTCAAAGGTGTTTTCCTTAAAGCAATGATAGGGAATACCGAAATCCTTATTGACTCCGTGTTCATAATATTCCTTGATTTGTTTCATCGCAAGGTCTATGTACTTTTCCTCGTTATATGTGAGGGCATACTTTATCAGGAACGGACAAGTCATTCCGACGGCGTCGACAAATCTGTATTCCGGCACACTTTCGTTGTACGGAATCGTACCGTGCTTCTCCGCCATTGAGCCGAGCATACCCGCAACATAATCCATCGACGGCTTTATCTTTTGTGCATCGGTATATCGGCTTGAGAGAAGTTCGTAACACAGCATCGCCGCGTCAATTCTCTTGGGCAAAACGCGCCATTCTCCGCCGTTGCCCGGAATGTATCTTGCGGCCATAGCTGTCACTTCGCTGCCGACATCTTCCGCGGTATGGTTTGCGCCTTTCAAAAGGGAGGCGTCCTGCCAATACATAACGGATGTGATCTTGCCGTAGTTATTTATTTTTCTTATGAATTTCATATTGCCGTTTTCATTGAGAAGAACCTCAGGAGCGCCCTTTTCAATCCACCTCAGCAAAACATTTTTTGTCTTTGACTGCCACTCCTCTTCAGGAAGCTGTCCGACCTTTATTCTGCCGAGCCAAACAAGGAACTCCTCCCACAGGTCATAAGCAAGAACCGCAATGATTATTAAAAGTAAAATAATCAGAATCGTCATTTTCCTCACCCGTCAATAAGCTTGTAAAATTTCAGGATTTCTTCTTCGTTTCCGGTTTTCTCGTGCCGCAAGTTTTCCGTCAGACGTTCGCGCAAATCCCGATTCTTTATCAGAATCTCTATTTTGTCCGCCATATCTCCCTTATCCATATTGCAAATAATTCCGTCCGTGCCGTCGGTAATTTGGTCATGAACCGTTGTGAAATCCGTGACAACAATCGGTCGGGACAAACATTTCGCTTCATCAATCGCAATCGACTTTCCCTCATACAGGGACGGCTGAACGTATATATCGCATTGTCCTATATACGGATAAGGATTCGACCTTTCTCCCAGCAGAACAAAAGTATTTTCAAGACCGTTTTCGGAAATTCTCTTTTCAATTTCGGGTCTGAGCGGACCTTCACCGATGTGGTACCATTTTATTTTGTTTCCGCGTCTGACAAGCTCGGCGCACGCATCAACGGCAAGAGAAATATTTTTCGGCTCTGAAAATCTGCCGACTGTGTTTATAATTATTTCTCCGCTTTTTTGCGGATAAACGTCTGCCGTTTTGCTTTCCTTTTCAAGAAGCTTTTTGCTTGTAATGTTTTCTAACACAAAAAATTTTTTCTCAAGTTCGGGATAGTTTTTCAGCAAATTGTTTCTGCACTCTTCGGAAACCGTGACAACGCGGTCCGCTTCGACAAAGGTTTTTCCGAAGCTCTCCTTGTCTATGTCCAGCTTATCAATTACGCTGTGGACATAGCAAATTTTTCTTTTTGCCCTGACAGTTTCAACAACAAAACGGTTTGCATTTCCCTCAAGATATCCGACAGCGCAGTCATATTCTTTTTTGATTTTCGGAAGCTGTTTCTTCAGATATTTCCATCTGAGTTCATTCGCTTTTTTTACATCATCCATCGAACCGAGACGCGAATATTTCCAGCGATCAACCGCAGAAAAAAACATTCCGTTTTTTATAAAATATTTAAATGCGAGCTTGGCGTCTCCGTCAAACATTTCGTATCTTTTGCTGTCGGGCAGAACATTAACTTCACACGGAAGCTTGTCAAAAAACAGTCCGTCGTGACGAAAACATAAAAGGTCAACATCGTACTTTTCATAATCAAAAACCGTGAGCAGCGTAAGGAGACTTTTTTCCGCTCCGCCGCTTCTCATTGATGGAATCACAAAAAGTATTTGCCTTTTCACGCCGCCACTCCCGATCAGATTTCTAAAAGTTTTTCTCCCATTCCCATTGCGCTTCTCATTCTCAGAGGAATGCTTTTCATCAATTCCTCTTTGATTTCATTTTCGTTTTCAATCATGCGAATAAAAGCGTCCCTCAACGGCTTGGAATCACTTAATGCTTTTGAATCAAGAACAAATTTTTCTTCGCCGAAAATGTCCTTTGCAATTCCCTTAGCCTTCACGCTGTATCCGAGAACGATTGTCGGAACTCCGCTCGAATATGCCGCAATAGTTGCGTGGGTTCGTGCTCCGATAAAAAATCTCGTTTTCGCAATATATCCCTTATACTGCCTTGCGTCAAGGTCGGGCGGCAAAATTGTTATCCTGCCCGTATCGGCAAAACGGTCATAAATCGGCTTCATAAACTCGTAGTCATTGTTTTTTTCTTCAACAACATGAGGTACAAGCATTATGCTCATTGTCGTGTTTTCAAACACATACATAATAAAATCTTCAACTATATTTTTTATCTTCGGATTGCCTGCCGCCACAAGGGGACTGACATTGAGACCGATCGTGTTTTCCTTTGTGAATCCGTCAATCGTGTCAACGTCAGCCCGTTCCATACAAAACGCCGGATCGGAAAAGAGGAAAATATTTTCATTTGCATTCTTTTCTTTCAAGAGCTCATAAGTAAGAGGTTCACGCGCAAACACAGCATCAAAAACTCCTAAGCTGCGGAGTTTTTCCTCGGTGAGATCCTCCGCTCCGATCGAGGCCCCCCAAAGAACAACCTTTTTCCCTGACTTTTTCAGCTCCTCGGTTAGCACCTGCACGCCGTGATTATCTCCGTAGCAGTATGTATCCCCTCCGACAGAAAGGCATATATCGCAGTCCTGAGCGTCTTTAATTATCGGCGAATACATTTTTTTCAAAGCATAAACCTCGGAATGATTAAGCTTGAGATCCAACGCGGCAATAATCGTTTCAAGCTTCGTGAGTTCTCTCGTTTTTGCCGCTTTGATTTCAACATCTTCTATATTTTTATCCGCTTGTGCATCATAAGATGACAAAACAAACTCCGCGTTTTCGTCGATGTTTTCAATTATATTCACCGTACCTCTCACGAGCGCTTCGCATCCGTGATTTTTGCTGCCGGCATGATTAAACAAAAAATATTTCATTGCTGTAACAAGTCCTTTTTAAGGCAATACCTCACAACTTAGTGTGAGAATTGCACAGTAAGATTTTATCTGAACAATCTTCTTCCCGGAAGAAAGTAATTTGATTGATACATATATATCTGATATGCAATAAATCTTGAGTACAAGAAATACATTATTACAAGTCCGCTCATATATATCATTCTGTCCTTTGGCTTTACCGCATAGCTTACCACCCAAACAGTGAGGATAATATAATAAATCGACAAATAAATCGCAAGTCGCGCAAAAATCCAGTTGTATGTGGAAAAAATGTATATCGCAGTATTAAGGAAAGCAAGGTTTATAAGAATATCTCCTATATGTCCGAGCTGACGCATACGGTCCTTGTTAAAATACGCAACAATAATCGGGGCAACGGTTGCTATGACTCTGAACGCATTGCTTCCGCCGACACGGTCATCCATAAACCATCCGTTTGTCGCATACACCGAATAACTCGTATCCTCCAGCACAGTAAGGAAAGACGGAAGAATTTTGTCAAACGCCATTGTAATGACCAAACTTCCTAAAATAATTATATATGAACTTCTTTTCCATGCCTTTCGCCGGACAACAAAAAATACAACCAGCATTATAATTGCGCTGCTGTGTATAGTATAGGCAAGCAGGACAAAAATCGCATATTTTAAGAAAGAACTCTTTTTCTTTGAAAACAAAAATCGTGTTCCGAGAAGTACGAAAGATGCCGCCATATACTGTCTCATTCCGTCCATCATGCCGCCGAGATATCCGTATGTAACAAACATATAAAGAGCCAGGTCGTACGGAGCCGAATATTTATAAAGAATAATCAACGGAGAAACTATGCCAATAATTGAACATATTAGAATCAGCCACTGCGGATCATCTGTACAGTTTCTTATAATGTTTTGTATAAACGCGAACGCCTGTCCATTAAAAATCAGTTGAATATCTACTTCATTTTCATCCGGCATATTTTCAAACGAATACATATAAAAATATGTATCACCTATTGTCTTTCTGAGACCTGCGAATGCGGTATAAAAAACAACAGGTAATATCAAAGCGATAGGATTCGGCAGCGGCTGTCCCAATCCGCCCCTTGCCTTAAGAGGGAATGACCTTGACGCTACTGCAATAAGGCACAGGGCGATTGTCGCAACCCAGATCACTATTTCATAGAAATCAAAATCAAAGTTAATCATTCCGTGCCTTCCCATACGAAAGAAAGTTCGACTTTCTTACATATATTTTTCATAAATTTCTTTCAGTTCAACAATTACGTTTTCCTTTGCATAAGGTTTTACAAATTCCGCAGCATTCTCGGACATTTCCGAATAAAGCTTTCCGTCAGTCAAAAGAGAGAGCGTTTTTTGCGCCATAGCTTCATAATCATTCGGCATAACAACATAACCGTTGTATCCGTTTTTGCAGAGAGCTCGGTGTCCTCGGTTATCAGAAAGAATAACCGGCAGACCGCAAGCAAGAGCCTCCATAACATTAACCGGCAAGCCCTCTCTCAGGCTTGAACCGACGGCAATATCGCTTATATGTACCAAATCGCACGCATCGTCTCTGTGACCCGGGAAATCAACCTGTTCCGCTATTTCCAGTTCCTTTGCAAGCTCAATATATTTTCCGCCGAAGTTGTCCGCGCCGACGATTAGAAGCCGGACATTTTTTTCTTTTTTCAATATTTCTTTGAGTGCAAGCAGCAGCATTCCCTGATTTTTGTTTGCATTCATCTCTGCCACATAAATCAAAAGCTTTTCGTCCTCGGAATATCCTTTTTCCTTACGCAGTTTCTCTTTTTCATCAGAGGGAATTTTATAAAATCTGTCGCTGTTGTATCCTACTCCGTTTACCTTAACTGTTTCCTTTGCCAAAAGATACTTCTTTGCGAAAAGATAATCCTCATCGTTTATTGTGATAAGGCAATCGGTAATTGATGACATAACCAGCTCAATCGGATAATATACTGCCCAGTTAAGCTTGGGCGCCCCTTTATAAAAATGAAAGCCGTGCGCCGTGTAAATTACCTTTGTTCCGCGCTTTCTTTCGCTCCGCGCGGCAAGTCTCGCAAGTATGCCGCCCATGGGAGTGTGGCAATGAACAATGTCGTAATGATTCTCTTTGATTATTCTTTTCAGTTCCCGATATGCTTGCAGATTTCTCTTATCCGCCGGAGAACGTTCTATTGATATTTTATATCTGTTGTCACAGTACGGGAGTTCACGATCACCGTGACAGGCAACATCAACTTGCCATCCCATTTCTTTAAAAAACTTAAAGCATGGGAGATGAAAATAATAAAAATGTTCCGCAACGGTTGCTACAAAAAGTATTTTTTTCATTGCGAAACATCCTTTCACGGGCTAACACGATTCAGACATTTTCAGGAATCTTACTGCCCTTAAATTTTTCCATGGTATTTTCATTTCCGCTGTTAATTCCGTCCTGACGGATAACATTGGCAATGGTTTTAAAAAAGATTTTCATATCCATCTTGAAACCGTAATGGTCAACATAATAAACATCGTATGTAAATTTTTCTTCCCACGTCAATGTGTTTCTTCCGTTCACCTGTGCCCAGCCGGAAATTCCGGGCAAAACATTATGGCGGCGCATCTGCTCGTCGGTATACAGCTCAAGATATTCCGGAAGAAGCGGACGCGGACCGATGAAGCTCATATCGCCCTTGAGAATATTTAAAAGCTGAGGGAGTTCGTCAATACTTGTCTTTCTCAGAAATTTACCGATTCCCGTCATTCTCTCAAAGTCGCTCAATTCGTTGCCGTCCTTGTCGTGCGTCTTGGTCGACATGGTTCTGAATTTATACACCGTAAAAATCTTTCCGTTTTTTCCGGGCCGTTTTTGTTTAAACAATATCGGACCGTCGCGGTTTACCGCAATCAAACAGGCAGATATAAGCATTAACGGCGAAAGAACCGTCAGCATCAGCAATGCGACGGTAAAATCCGCAGTTCTTTTCACATACCTATACAAGATCTTCACCTTTTCATCAGTTTTTTTCAGGTTCAATATAGTTCGGTACAATAGTTTTCAGAATACTTCTTACATTATTTTCGTCGGCAGTTCTGAGGTTGTTTATTTCCTGCTCGAAGAGGGTGTCGTCCATTTCCACCGGCTTTGTAACAAATATTTTGTTGTTTGCAGTCATTTTTCTTTCGCTGTTTTCTTCCTCCAGGACAAGCTCTTCATAAAGCTTCTCTCCCGGACGAAGACCCGTAAACTTAATTTCAATTTCCGTGTACGGTTTGTATCCCGAAAGCATAATAAGGTTCTCCGCAAGGGTTATTACCTTTACGGGTTCGCCCATGTCGAGAACAAATATTTCTCCGCCCTTTGCAAGACCTCCGGCCTGAACAACAAGCTGAGCCGCTTCGGGAATTGTCATAAAGTATCTCGTGATTTCGGGGTGAGTTACCGTGACGGGTTCGCCGTTCTTTATCTGCTCGGTAAAAATCGGAATAACGCTTCCGTTTGAGCCGAGCACATTTCCGAAACGCACCGCGGCAAAAATCGTGCTGTTTTGGCATTTGCGTTCAAAATACTGAACAATCATCTCGGTGATTCTCTTTGTTGCACCCATAACATTTGCCGGATTGACAGCCTTGTCCGAAGAAATATTTACGAAGCGTTTTACTCCGTATTCAATCGCGATTTTGGCAACATTTATCGTGCCGAAAACATTGTTCTTTACTGCCTCGACCGGACTGTCCTCCATAAGAGGAACGTGCTTATGCGCGGCGGCATGGAAAACAACTGTCGGATGAAATTCATCAAAAATTTCCCTGAGTCTCTTCTCGTCGCGAACCGATCCGATTCTTATATCTATTTCGGGATTGCCCCTGTGAAAAGCGTCAAGCTGTTTCTTTAAAATATACGCACTGTTTTCATAAATATCGAATATAACAATTTTCTTCGGGTGATACCGCGATACCTGACGGCATATTTCGCTTCCTATCGAACCGCCGCCGCCCGTAACAAGAACCACCTGATCGCCGAGGTAGCTGCAAACATCCTTGTTAAGCTCAACCTCCGGACGAGAAAGAAGATCCGTAATGTTGACATCACGAATACGTCCACCCTGCGTGCTGTCCGTCATTTCAAGAAGACTGGGCGAGGTTTTAAGCTTACAGCCTGTTTTAACGGCAATGCGAAGTATCTCTGTCTGTCTTTCGTTTCTGACCGAGGGAAGACAAAGAATTATTGTATCAATATTATATTTCTTAGCAAGTTCGGGTATCTGGTCGCAGGTTCCCTTAACCGGAATATTCCTGATTCTTTTTCCGACTTTCATAGGATTATCGTCAACTGCGATTATCGGCTTGCCCTTTGAGTAGTTGTTGACCTCAAGCTCGTTAATGATTATCATGCCCATGTCTCCTGCGCCGACAATCATAACACGGTCAAGCTTTTCATCTCTTTTGAGTGCGCCCTCTCGGTAATATCTTCGCACAAGGCGGTAGCCGATTCTCATACCTGCCACGAGAAGGACAGCCACAAGGGTGCCAAACAGATAGAAAGAAGCATCAAAGCATCCGTTTTTAAGGCTGTTTGCCGCAAAGCCGAGACTTGACATAATAAGGTCTATCGCCACGCTTGAAATTCCGCCTATCACCGTGGCAATAACAATGTTAAACACCTCTCTGAGCCCGGCATATTGCCACATACTCGAATAAACGCGAAAGGCATAATAAAGCGTTATAAAAACTGCCGTAACCGGTATTGATCTTTGTAAGAAAGCTTCTGTGCTGTTCTGACCGTTACCGATGATCATTACAAGGAAATAAGAAAGGTTCACCGCAAAAATGTCATACAGTATCATTATCAGGCTCTTCATAAATGCGCTTTTTAAATCAACTTTTTTCACATTACTGCCCTCCAAACGGACATTATATTCTTTCGACTTTCGACTATACCCCTAATATACTCTTTAATATTTTAATATAAAAAAACAATAAAGTCAAGGTAAACAGCATTTATATTATATTTGCTTTTCTGTAAATTATGTCCTTTTTCACTTTTTTCTCTTAAAATGAACAATAAAACAGCTCATATTGACAGAGTTTTCAATTTGTGATACTCTTATAAAAAATGAACGGAGAAAAAATATGATAGGAATCGGAACATGGGAAGCATCGGTAAATACAATGTTTTTCAGCGGAACAGGACGCGCAGCAATCAGTTACACCGACGGTAAATATGATTTTAAATTTGAGGTTATCGGCGAAAGCGTCCCTGAAATTATAATTGACGACGTAGAGGAAAACGGCAATACTCTCACCGCAACGGCACAATGCGAACTTTTCAAGGGCAAAAAGATTCCGATCACCGCCGTTTTTGACGGAGACACGGTAACGGGAACAGCAAAGCTTCCGTTTGTGGGCAATATTAAAGTCAGAGGACACAAAATTAAATAATTATAAGCGAAACGGAGCTGCCGCAAATTAGCGCAGCTCCTTATTTTTTTCTTGACATATTCATATTGATGGACTATACTGTTTGTTGGTTAGCGGTCGCTAACTAAAGGAGGTATACTATGAAAGTCAAGAAATTTCTTTTTGTTTCTATTGCGGTGTTGCTGATTGTTTCCCTTTTGTCATTCGGCGCATTTGCTTATTACAAAAGCGGCACCTACGAGGGCAGCGGAAAGGGTAAATACGGCGATGTCGTTTTGGCTGTTTACGTTGAAAACGAAAAAATTGTTTCTATTGACGTTGTATCGCAAAGGGAAACGCCGCACTTTTGGAAACAGGCGGTAGTTTTGATTGATGAAATAATAGAAAAGAACAGTTCGGACGTTGAAGCTGTTACCGGTGCAACAAAAAGCAGCAATGCAATTATAACCGCGGTCAATGATGCTCTTTCTCAGGCAGGACTTGACTCCAAAGAACTTCCGGGGCTTTTAAAAACCACAATTTCAATTATTCTGAACATAATTCCCATTCTGTTTTCCGTTGTTAAGACGATTATAAAATAAAACATTTTCAACTTTTCAAGAATAAAGAAGTGGGCTATCGTATTTAGCACAGCTCACTTCTTTTGTGAATATCAATTTCTTGTATTTCGGCGACTCACATTCTATCATAATGGACAAGCCGTCTTTATCAATTTTTGCACTGCCTGTAAAAGTCTCATTCTCTCCACTCTCATCGGTAAACATCACGAACAAATTTCCGCTGAGTCCACCACGTCTGAAAGAAACGTGATAACCCGTTGAGCCGTCAGTCATTAAAAAATCTTCGCCATTTGGGGAAATTGTGAGATATAAATTATTTTCTTTGTCATAATATCTGCCGTCAAATTTTTCGACAGCTTGCAGACCGTCAAGCGAGGAGTTTTCCTCAACGTATCGAATAAAAACTGCTCTTCCGCCGAACACAAACACAGCAACCAAGGCACAAATACAAATAATACCGATGCAAGCCTTTTTATTCTTCTTTGTCATAAATTTTCTCCTACAAGATTGCATAATCACATTTTGATTTCCGCTTTTTCGTAATTGTAATAAATGTAAAAATACCCACCGTCGGAATTTCCAACAACAAATACCAGCACCAAAAATTATACTTGTAGCTGACGGTAATATTGTCGTTGTATATTTCAATTAGTGACAAAGCTTTGAACGGATAAAATGTTTTAATACTTGCTTTGTATTCTGTTCGGCTGCCATCCTGAGCGTTTGAAATGGCAACTGTCAAAGCGCCGTTCATTTTTTTCAAATAACAGACGCTGTTTTCTTTAAAAGTGTATGTATATCCGTCCTTTTCATTTTTGTCAATGCTGATATTTCTTTCCTCAAAGCTTTCGGAATAAATATCCATGTTTGTATATTTTTCTGAAATTCTCGTGTCAATATTTAGACTTATTTTTTCTAAATACTTTCCTTTTGGCAATGCGGCGAGGAGCACAACACAAAACAAGAGAGATGAAGCCAAAAACATTGCAACTATACTTATGATTTTCTTTTTCATAGCATTTCCTTCCCACATTCTACTCTGTAATCATTCTACATGATTTCTTCGTTGTTATCAACAGAAGAATTGAATTTTGTTCTCATATTTCTCAACCAACGCAAATCAACGGCAGGCACTTTCGTGTCTGCCGTTGATTTATACGGATTTATACCTGATTATTTAGACTCGGTGTCAACCAGCTCGATAATGCACATTTCAGCAGCATCACCGCGGCGAGCGCCTGTTCTAATAATGCGGCAATAACCGCCGTTTACGTCCTTATATTTCGGAGCAATCTCATCAAAAAGCTTCTTAACAACGTCCTCTTTTGTAACGTATGCTAAAACCTGTCTTCTTGAATGAAGTGTGTTATCCTTTGCAATGGTTATCATTTTCTCGGCCATTGCACGAACTTCCTTTGCTCTCGTAACGGTGGTCTCTATTCTGCCGTTCTCTAAAAGGTATGTTACCATGCCTCTGAGCATTGACTTGCGATGGTCACTTGCTCTTCCAAGCTTTCTGGCTCCTGGCATTAAAAGTCACTCCTTTACCGTTAGTGTGTTGTTTGATTTAATTACAGTTAAGACGTTCAGTCGTCCTCTCTGCGAAGATCATATCCGAGCGAAGCAAGCTTTGCAACGACTTCGTCAAGTGATTTTCTGCCGAGGTTACGAACCTTCATCATATCGTCTTCGGACTTACCGATCAAGTCCTCTACTGTATTGATTCCTGCTCTCTTCAAGCAGTTAAAAGAGCGCACAGACAGGTCAAGTTCCTCAATGGTCATCTCCAAGACTTTTTCCTTGCCATTCTTACTCTTCTCAACCATTATCTCAGTTTCAAAAGCCTCATCAGAGAGATCTCCGAAAAGACTGAGATGCTCGTTGAGGATCTTGGCGCCCAGAGAAACGGCTTCCTTAGCGGAAATAGTACCGTTTGTCCACACTTCAAGTGTCAGCTTATCATAGTCGGTTATCTGGCCGACACGTGTGTTCTCGACTGTGTAATTTACCTTTAATACCGGTGAATAGATCGAGTCGATTGCGATAACACCGATCGGCGGCTGAAGATACTGCTTATTTCTTTCAGCAGAATCGTAGCCCCTGCCGTTGCTGCAGGTCAACTCCATTACCACATGAGCGTCGCTGTCAAGAGATGCGATGTGAAGATCGGGATTAAGGATCTCAACATCGGAATCGGTCTTGAAGGAGCCTGCGGTGATTTCACCTTCACCTTTAACATCAACGTACATGGTCTTAGGACCATCGCCGTGAATTTTAAGGATTACGCTCTTCAAGTTCAGAACGATCTCGGTAACGTCTTCCTTGACGCCGGGAATCGTTGAAAACTCGTGAAGAATTCCGTCAATCTTAACGGAAGTTATTGCGTAGCCCGGCAATGAAGAAAGAAGAACACGTCTGAGGCTGTTGCCCAGAGTTGTGCCGTAGCCTCTCTCCAAAGGTTCTACTACAAATTTACCGTAAGTACCGTCAGGTAAAACATCGGCTGTTTCGATTCTTGGTTTTTCTATGCCAATCATTCAAAACCCTCCTTGTTGTATTAAGTATACGGTTAATTATTATTTTGAATAAAGCTCGACGATAAGCTGCTCCTCAACAGGACAAGCGATCTGATCTCTTTCGGGGAGATTTACGACCTTAGCCTCTGTGTCAGCGGTCTTATCAAGCCACTGCGGAACAGGACGAGCTCCGTTTGCCTCAAGGACAGCCTTAATCTTTGCGCTGTCTTTGCTCTTGTCGGCAATAGCAACAACGTCGCCGGCCTTCATAAGATATGAAGGAATGTTTACTTTACGGCCGTTTACTTTAAAATGACCATGAGTTACAAGCTGTCTGCCTTCTGCTCTTGAGCTTGCCCAACCCAAAAGGTAAACAACGTTATCCAAACGGCTTTCGCAGATTCTGAGAAGGTTAGTACCTGTAACGCCCTGCTTTCTCTCAGCCGTGAGGAAATAGCTATAGAACTGACTTTCCGGAATACCGTAATATCTCTTAGCCTGCTGCTTTGCGCGAAGCTGGAGACCGTACTCGGAAACCTTTTTGCGGCTCTGTCCGTGCTGTCCCGGAGCATAAGAACGACGCTCGAAAGCGCACTTTCCTGTGTAACATCTGTCACCCTTAAGGAAAAGCTTCTTACCCTCGCGGCGGCACATCTTGCAAACCGCACCGGTATATCTTGCCATGAATTACACCTCCTGAAATTATAGGTTATACACGTCTTCTCTTCGGCGGACGGCAGCCGTTGTGCGGGATCGGAGTAACATCCTTAATAAGGCTTACTTCCAAACCTGCTGTCTGCAATGCTCTGATTGCAGCTTCACGTCCTGCTCCCGGACCCTTAACGTAAACCTCAACTGTCTTCATACCATGCTCGATAGCGATCTTTGCAGCAGTCTCGGCAGCGGTCTGAGCTGCGAACGGAGTTGACTTCTTTGAACCTCTGAAGCCCATCTCGCCTGCACTTGCCCATGATACTGCGTTACCCTGTGTGTCACTGATTGTAACGATAGTATTGTTGAAGGTGGATTGGATATGAGCTGCGCCGCGTTCAATGTTCTTACGTTCACGGCGTCTGCGTGTTGCAGTGCCCTTCTTAGCGGAACCCTTAGGTGCCATATTATCCCTCCTATATTACTTCTTCTTGTTAGCAATAGTCTTCTTCGGACCCTTGCGTGTACGTGCGTTTGTCTTTGAGCGCTGTCCTCTTACGGGCAGACCCTTTCTGTGGCGTACGCCACGATAACAACCGATTTCGATAAGTCTCTTGATATCAAAAGCGGTCTCTCTGCGCAGATCACCCTCAACCTTAACGTTGTGGTCAATGTACTCACGCAGTTTTGCTACATCGTCTTCCGACAGATCCTTGACTCTGATGTCAGGATTTACGCCTGTAGCTGCGATAATGTCGCCGGCAGTTTTACGACCGATACCGTAGATATAAGTAAGAGCGATTTCGACTCTCTTCTCTCTCGGCAAGTCAACACCTGATATACGCGCCATTTCTCAGTTGCACCTCCATAAATGGTTTGCGTCGGATTAGCCCTGACGCTGTTTGTGCTTGGGATTCTCACAGATAACCATGATTTTTCCCTTGCGCTTAATAATCTTGCACTTCTCGCAAATTTTCTTTACAGAAGGTCTGACTTTCATTTGAATGCCCTCCTTGAAAAATTAGCCTTAGCTTATTTTGATCGCCATGTTATTCTTCCTTTGGTGAGGTCGTATGGCGAAACTTCAACCGTCACCTTGTCTCCGGGAAGGATACGAATGTAGTTCATTCTGAGCTTACCGGAAATGTGTGCCAAAATTTTGTGTCCGTTTTCGAGCTCTACCTGGAACGTTGCGTTCGGCAATGCCTCAACAACAACACCTTCCAGCTCAAGCATATCCTGTTTTGACATATACTGCACCTCCTTAAAGCAGAGTGAGTATCTTTGGACCGCTCGGTGTTATAGCCACCGTGTGTTCAAAGTGTGCCGACAGCTTACCGTCACGGGTCTTTACTGTCCAACCGTCCGGTAATGTTTTGACAGCTGCCTTGCCGAGGTTTATCATCGGCTCAATTGCTATTGTCATACCCGGCAACAGGCGAACTCCCCTTCCGGGGGTTCCGTAATTCGGTACACTGGGGTCTTCATGGAGCTTGTGGCCGACGCCGTGTCCGACAAACTCGCGGACTACGGAATAGCCTCTCGACTCGCAATGGCGCTGTATCGCGGAACCTATATCGCCGACTCTGCCGCCTGCAACAGCCTTTTCAATGCCCAAAAACAGGCTTTCCTTAGTCGTGTCGCACAGCCGCTTCGCTTCGGAGCTGATTGCTCCGGCAGCGAAAGTAGCAGCATTGTCGCCGTTGAATCCTTCGAGAACCGCACCCAAGTCAATGCTTACGATGTCGCCCTCTTCGATAACGCGTTTCTTGCTGGGTATTCCATGAATAACCTCGTCGTTTATGGAAATGCATGCGGTAGCAGGATAGCCGTTGTAATCAAGGAAGTTTGGCTTAGCGCCGCACTTTATGATGTAATCGTAGGCTATTTTGTCTATCTCCGCCGTAGTAACACCCGGCTCGACAGCCTCTCCTGCCAACTTTAATGCTCCTGCCGAAATGATGCAAGCCTCTCTCATAAGGGCAAGCTCCCTGTTCGTTTTGAGCACTATCATGCTTAATCCTCCAATGCCTTGAGTGTGAGCGCCGATGTGTCGGCGATCTCCTCCTGGCCCTCAACTATTCTGAGAATGCCTTTCTTAGAATAGAAGTCTTTAAGCGGTTCTGTCTGCTTGTGATAAACCGCAAGTCTGTCCAAAACCGTTTCGGGCGCGTCGTCCTTACGCTGAATAAGCTCACCGTCACAAGCATCGCATACGCCCTCTTCCTTAGGAGCCTTGTACTCCAGGTGGTAAGAAGAGCCGCAGTCCTTGCAGACGCGTCTGCCCGACATTCTCGCTGCAATCTTCTCATCGGGAACCTCGATGTCAATGACTCTGTCAATGACTACGCCCATGGCGTCGAGAGCTTCCGCCTGAGGAATCGTGCGCGGAAAACCGTCAAGAATGAAACCGTTTGCACAGTCGTCCTTTGCAAGTCTTTCCTTGATGATGCCGATAACGACATCATCAGGAACAAGCTGACCTGCATCCATAAACGACTTAGCCTTGAGTCCCATCTCCGTGCCCTGTGCAAGGGCCTCACGGATTATATTGCCCGTTGAGATTGCAGGAATTTTAAGAGCATTGCAGATAACCTCTGCCTGTGTTCCCTTGCCTGCACCGGGGGCTCCGAGAAGAATTAATTTCATAATTAACTCCTTTATCGTTTAATCAAGGAATCCCTTGTAATGACGCATCATCATCTGAGATTCAAGCTGCTTAACTGTCTCAATGGCAACACCGACCAAGATGATGATCGAAGTACCGCCGAGAGAAACGCTCATGGGCTTTCCACAGGCAGTCGTAATGAGCTGGAAGAGGAGAGGGAAGAGCGCAACAACTGAAAGAAGAAGAGCGCCAAGCAATGTGATTCTTGACAAAATCTTCTGAATGTAATCAGAAGTCGGCTTACCGGGACGGATACCCGGAATTGCGCCGCTGTTCTTACGGATGTTGTTTGCCATTTCAATCGGGTTGTACTGAATTGAAGCGTAGAAGTATGCGAAGAAGATTATCAAAAGGAAATACAGGATCGCATAAACCCAGCTTGAGCTTGAGAAGAACTTGAAGAAATGGTCATACCAACCGTTTCCTTCCTGAGCGCCGACAAAAAGATTGATTGTCGGAGGAAGGGAAAGAATTGATGAAGCAAAGATGATCGGCATAACGCCCGACATATTAACCTTGATAGGAATATGTGTGCTCTGACCGCCGTACATCTTGCGTCCTACAACTCTCTTAGCATACTGAACGGGGATTCTGCGCTCGGCATTGTCCATCCAGACAATGTATGCGATCATAAGGAGCAAGCATATAGCTACAACTACCGAAAGAACCGCATAAACTCCGCCGTATGAGAAATAACCGCCATTTGAGCTGAAAAGTGAGGCGATGATCGTCGGGATTCTCGCAACGATACCGGCAAAAAGGATTATTGAAATTCCGTTACCGATACCCTTATCATTGATCTGCTCGCCGAGCCACATTATCAACGCACATCCTGCCGAGAAGCAGAGAATAATAACAAGTGCTTGGAAGATATCAGCGAAGACCGTTATATCTGCGCTTTTCATAAGAAGATAATTATTTCCACGAAGGTAGAAATAATACGCTGTACTCTGAAGAAGAGCAAGGCCGACCGTTACATAACGGGTGATCGTTGCAATCTTTTTACGTCCCTCTTCGCCGTCCTTAGCAAGACGCTCAAGAGCGGGAATTGCAACTGTCAGCAACTGAACGATGATGGAGCTGTTAATGTACGGTGTGATTGACATTGCGAAAATCGTACCGTAGTTAAAAGCGTTACCGGTCATCATATTCAGGTATTCCATAAATGTTCCGGACATCTGTGAGTCGGAGAAGATACCGTTGGCACCCGCTGCAACAAACGGAACCGGAATGGCTGCACCGATTCTGAAAATCAGAACGATAAGAGCCGTGAATAAAATTTTCTTACGAAGATCTGCGATTTTCCATGCGTTGGCAAGCGTCCTCAACATTTCAAACCACCTCTGCTATTCCGCCCGCAGCCTCGATCTTCTGCTTAGCAGACTCTGAGAATGCGTTAGCTTTAACTGTGAGCTTCTTCGTAAGCTCGCCGTTACCGAGGATCTTTACGCCGTCAAAAGAATTTTTGACAAGACCCGCCGCTCTGAGTGCTTCTGTGTCAACCACAGCGCCGTTATCGAATTTCTTTTCGAGATCCTTTACGTTGAGAGCAACGATCTCTTTACGGAATATATTGTTGAAACCTCTCTTGGGAAGACGTCTCTGTAAAGGCATCTGGCCGCCTTCAAAGCCCGGACGCATACCGCGGCCTGCTCTGGCTTTCTGACCCTTGTGGCCTTTACCTGCAGTTTTACCCTGACCGGAACCTGCACCTCTACCGATACGCTTGCGCTCCTTTGTTGAGCCGGGCGCCGGTGAAAGTTCGTGCAACTTCATATTTCGCACCTCCTTGCTTATGCTTCGGTTACATCGATAAGGTGCTGAATCTTCTTTACCTTACCGAGAGTCTGGGGATTGTTCGGCTGAACCGAAACGTCCCCGATTTTATGAAGACCAAGTGCATGAGCGGTGGCAATCTGGTCCTTTTTGCTGCCGATCAAGCTCTTAACGAGCTTTACCTGTACATCTGCCATTTGTACCGCCCTCCTTAACCTAAAATTTCCTTAGCTGACTTGTCGCGAACTGCTGCAACCTCGTCAACGCTGCGGAGTTTTGAAAGTCCGTCGATCGTAGCTCTGACTACGTTGCACGGATTGTTTGAACGCAGAGCCTTTGAACGGATGTCCTTGATTCCTACTGCTTCAACAACAGCACGAACCGGGCCGCCTGCGATAACACCGGTACCGGGAGCAGCCGGCTTGAGAAGTACAACGCCTGCGCCGTATTTACCGATGATCTCATGAGGAATTGTTGTTCCTCTGAGAGAAACTTTTATAAGGTTCTTCTTCGCATCCTCGATACCCTTGCGGATAGCGTCCGGAACTTCGCCTGACTTACCGATACCGAAGCCAACTGTTCCGTTGCCGTCGCCGACAACTACAAGAGCGGCGAACTTAAAGATACGACCACCTTTAACTGTCTTAGAAACACGGTTGATAGTAACAACGCGTTCCGTAAGTTCCATAGCCGATGCATCAATCTTAGCCAAAAGTAATTCCTCCTTACCTTAGAACTTGAGGCCGCCCTCACGGGCGCCTTCGGCCAGTTCCTGAACACGGCCGTGATATATATAGCCGCCGCGGTCAAATACACATTCTTCAATGCCTTTGTCCTTAGCGCGCTGTGCGAGTACCTCGCCCACCTTGTGAGCTGCAGCTTTGTTTCCGCCGTATTCCGCAAAATCCTTCTCAACAGTAGAGGCGCTGACAAGTGTTACGCCTGCCTCGTCATCTATTAACTGAGCGTAGATGTTCTGTAATGAGCGGAATACATCAAGGCGGGGGCACTGAGCTGTGCCGGAGATCTTGTTACGCACTCTCTGGTGACGTGCAAGTCTTGCCTTATTACTGTCTGGTCTGTTAACCATAAGTGTTTCACTCCTTCATTAAGATTATTTGCCACCCTTACCGGCTTTACCTTCCTTACGGCGGATATGTTCATCAACATACTTGATGCCCTTACCCTTATAAGGCTCCGGAGGACGCTTCTCGCGTACTTCAGCGGCAAACTGACCTACCTTCTGCTTGTCAGGACCGGAAATAACGATTTTGTTCGGTGCGGGAACTTCGATCTTGATGCCCTCAGGCTGACTCATGAATACCTGGTGTGAATAACCGATGTTCATAACAAGCTGTGTTCCCTGCATAGCGGCACGGTAACCGATACCGTTAATCTCAAGCTCTTTCTTGTAGCCGTGGTTTACACCCTCAACCATGTTGGCGATAAGGGTTCTTGTAAGACCGTGAAGCGACTTGTTGAGCTTTTCATCATTCGGACGAGTAACAACGATCTCGTTGTTCTCAACTGCAACAGCGATATTGCTGTGCACTGTTCTGGTAAGAGTACCCTGGGGGCCCTTTACGGTAACAGTGCTGCCGTCGATCTTAACATCAACGCCTGCAGGAATTGCGATTGGCAACTTACCTATACGTGACATTCTAACAGCACCTCCTTACCAGACAAATGCAAGAACTTCACCGCCGACATTAGCCTTGCGTGCGTCCTTGTCTGTCATAACGCCCTTTGACGTAGAAACGATTGCAATGCCGAGGCCCTTCATAACCTTGGGCATCTCTTCGCAACCGGAATAGATACGTAAACCGGGCTTTGAAACTCTGCGTAAACCTGTGATGGCTGCGGTCTTGTTCTGACCGTACTTGAGGGTGATCTCGATCATACCCTGCTTACCGTCGTCCTCAACCTTGAAGCCTTTGATATAACCTTCATCAACAAGAATCTGAGCAATTGCCTTCTTCATGTTAGATGCCGGGATTTTGACAGAATCATGTTTTGCAGAACTTGCGTTGCGAATTCTGGTCAACATATCTGCGATTGAATCTGTAGTTTGCATACCGTCAACCTCCTTAATGCAATTACTCTAAATTACCAACTTGCTTTCTTGACTCCGGGGATCTGACCTGCGTGAGCAAGCTCCCTGAAGCAGATACGGCAAACGCCGTACTTACGAAGATATGCATGTGGTCTGCCGCAGATTTTGCATCTGTTGTATGATCTTGATGAATACTTCGCAGTTCTTGCCTGCTTAACTTTCATTGATTTCTTAGCCACAATTATACCTCCTTATTTCTCGAACGGAGCACCCATAAGCGTAAGCAGCTCACGAGCCTCTTCGTCTGTTTTTGCTGTGGTTACGAAGCAAATATCCATACCACGAACCTTGTCGACCTTATCGTAGTCGATTTCGGGGAAGATCAACTGCTCTTTGATACCCATGGAGTAGTTTCCGCGGCCGTCAAATGAGTTCGGGTTGATTCCTCTGAAGTCACGAACACGGGGGAGAGCGAGATTGAAGAATCTGTCAAGGAATTCATACATTCTGTCGCCTCTGAGTGTGACCTTAACGCCGATTGTCATGCCTTCACGGAGCTTGAAGTTAGCAACTGACTTCTTAGCCTTGCAAAGAACAGGCTTCTGACCTGTGATCTGGCTGAGATCGCTTACGATAGCGTCAACAACCTTCGGGTTGTCTCTTGCTTCGCCGCAAGCAACGTTGATAACGATCTTCTCAAGCTTAGGGATCTGCATGACACTCTTGTATTCAAACTTTTTCATCAAAGCCGGTGCGGCTTCGTTCACATAGGTTTCTTTTAACCTTGCTGCCATTTGTCATGTACCTCCCTTATTAAAATTCCGCGTTGCACTTTTTGCAAATGCGTTTCTTATCTTTCTTGCCGTCAGCCTTAGCTGCATGGCCGACTCTTGTCGGTCTGCCGCACTTCGGGCAAACGAGCTGAACTTTGTCAGCATAGAGTGCGCTCTCAGCCTTTACAAGGCCGCCCTGCTCACCCATCTGTCTCGGCTTAACATGCTTTGTAACGATGTTAATGCCCTCAACGATAACCTTACCCTCTGAAGGAGCAACCTGGAGAACCTTACCTTTAGCTCCACGGTACTTACCGTTGATTACGATGACCTGATCACCGGTCTTAACGTGTACTTTATTACTCATAGCTGCACCCCCTGATTAAAGCACTTCGGGAGCGAGTGAAAGGATCTTCATGAAGTCATGGTCACGAAGCTCTCTTGCAACAGGTCCAAAAATACGTGTGCCCTTTGGGTTTTTGTCTTCTCTGATGATGACAGCCGCATTTTCGTCGAAACGAATGTATGTGCCGTCGTTGCGGCGTACGCCGCTTGCAGTACGAACAACTACTGCCTTTACAACCTCGCCCTTCTTTACGACGCCGCCGGGTGTTGCTTTCTTAACCGAAGCAACGATAACGTCGCCGATGTTGGCGTATCTTCTGCCGGTACCACCGAGAACTCGGATACATCTGATCTCCTTCGCTCCGGTGTTGTCGGCAACTTTGAGGTTACTTTCTTGCTGTATCACAGTGTTTGCCTCCTTACACCTGCGCCAATTATTTGGCTTTCTCGATAATCTCGACTACACGCCATCTCTTGTCCTTTGAAAGAGGACGTGTTTCCATAATCAATACCTTGTCGCCTACGCCGCACTCGTTCTTCTCATCGTGAGCCTTGAACTTGATTGTACGGTTGACGATCTTCTTATAAAGCGGATGCTTTATCTTATCCTTAACAGTAACAACGACGGTCTTGTCCATCTTGTCGCTGCTGACAACGCCTACGCGCGTCTTTCTGAGGTTTCTTTCGCTCATAACAGTTAACCTCCCTTTCATTACGACTCAGCGCCGTGGAGCTCGATATCACGCTGAACAGTCTTAATTCTTGCGATATCCTTCTTAACGGCGTTAATACGCATTGGGTTGTCGAGCTGGTTAATGGCCTGCTGGAAACGAAGCTTGAAAAGCTCATCCTTCAAATCGTGAAGCTTGGTGTCAAGCTCAGTTGCGGACATTTTTCTGATTTCACTTGCTTTCATTACTGCTCACCACCCGTTTCTTCTTTAGTAACAAATTTGCACTTGATAGGAAGCTTGTTAGCTGCAAGACGAAGAGCCTCACGAGCTGTGTCCTCATCAACACCTGCAATTTCAAACATAACTCTGCCCGGTTTAACGACTGCAACCCAGTACTCCGGTGATCCTTTACCGGATCCCATTCGGGTCTCAGCCGGCTTCTCTGTGATCGGCTTATCCGGGAAAATCTTTATCCAAACCTGACCGTTACGCTTGATGTAACGTGTCATAGCGATACGAGCTGCCTCGATCTGGTTTGATGTAATCCATGCCGGCTCGAGAGCCTGAAGTCCAAATTCACCGTTGGTAACCTTGTTACCACGTGTTGCCTTACCCTTCAGACGACCTCTCTGAACACGACGATATTTAACTCTCTTAGGTAACAGCATTATTTAGCTCCCTCCTTACGGCGTGGTCTGCGATTGTTCTTGTTAGCCTCATGGAGAACCTCGCCCTTGTAAAGCCAAACCTTAACACCGATACGACCGTAGGTTGTCTTTGCCTCTGCAAAGCCGTAGTCGATGTCGGCACGGATTGTCTGAAGGGGAATTGTACCCTCATGATAGGTCTCGGAACGTGCGATTTCTGCACCGCCGAGACGGCCTGAACACTGAATTTTGATACCCTTTGCGCCGAGCTTCATTGTGCGTCCGATGCACTGCTTCATAGCACGACGGAAAGAGATACGTCTTTCAAGCTGAGCTGCAATGTTCTCAGCAACAAGCTGTGCGTCAAGATCCGGCTGCTTGATCTCAATAATGTTGATCGAAACATCCTTGTCTCCGCCAAGCTTTTTCTTACAAATTTCCTTGAGCTTCTCGATCTCCGAGCCGCCGCGGCCG
>SAMEA104315428__coassemble_958_pt1 | contig 24165 bp, 23 predicted proteins | sample SAMEA104315428__metabat2_low_PE_040 | metagenome-assembled genome bin SAMEA104315428 (sample SAMEA104315428) | gut metagenome | biome: Monkey gut; feature: monkey-associated habitat; material: faeces | place: China | collected 2013
AGGGGTTTTCTTGAAATCTTTATGAAACTTAATTTAACCCCTCCGGCTTCGGCGGAACGCCGAACCCACCTCCCCTAAAGGGGAGGCAAGAAAGGTTGGATGAAACTGTCTCGGCTTCGCGAATGGAGCAAGAATGGTAAACGGAGAATGGAAATGAAAAAAATAATTACTTTTCCTGTTTGGAGAATAGAAGAATTAGAAAAGAAACTGGAACGATATGAAGAAAAGGGATATATGGTAAGAAAGACAAGATGCTTATTCATTTTTGACTTTGTAAAAACTACTCCCAAAAGAATCAATTACTTTATTCCGTACAGCGTTTCCAAAACCTTTGACGGTTGTAAAAATATGGTTAAAGGAAGCAGGGCTGACAGCAAATTTTGCAACTTTACGGTAATAAGAACAGGTGCAGATAAGGAAAAACTTTCGTTTATTCGCGGTGTAAGAATGGACTATGTGAAAAGTGTTATAAAAACAAGAATGTTTTTTGCATTGGGCTTTTTGTTGCTTTTTATTTTTGCTTTTTGCATGGATATGAACAATATGGCAGAAGTTGAACTTAAATTTTATATCGGTCTTATTTCTGCTGCATTTATATTTTTATGCTATTATTTTTACGGCTTTATAATTCAAACTAAAAAGTGTAACATGGAAAAAATTAAAGATAAATCTTCAAAGGAATGATTATATGAGTCATATTGAAATGATAAATAAAGCTTTGGAGGGTTATATGCCCGAAAGCGACGACGTTGTCAGCAGAGCTATGCGTTACAGCGTCGAGAACGGCGGCAAAAGGATACGCCCCGAACTTGTCCTCGCGTTCTGTGAGGCCTGCGGAGGTGACGCCGAAAGTGCTCTGCCTCTTGCCTGTGCGCTCGAAATGATACATACTTATTCGCTCATACACGACGATCTGCCGTGTATGGACAACGACGATTTCCGCCGCGGCAAGCCGTCGTGCCACATTGCGTTCGGCTATGAATACGCTCTTCTTGCCGGCGACGCGCTGCTGACCCTTGCGTTCGGGACAGCAATCAAGGCAAAGCTTCCTGCGGACAGGGTTATTGACGCCGTTGCCGTACTTTCCGAAGCGGCAGGCTGGTCGGGAATGGTCGGCGGTCAGGTCATGGATCTTCAGAATGAGGGCCAAAAGGTCGGCATTGAAGAGATCGAAAAAACCGACGCACTCAAGACGGGCGAGCTTATCCGCGCGGCGTGCGTTATGGGCTGTATAGCCGCCGGAAGAAAGGATATGATTCCTGCGGCCGAGGAATATGCACGCTGTATCGGCGTTTCGTTCCAGATTGTTGACGATATACTCGACGTTACGAGCGACACGGCAACTCTCGGAAAGCCGGTCGGAAGCGACGATGAAAACGAGAAGTGTACTTATGTCTCCCTGCTCGGAATCGAGCGTTCGGAGCAGATCGTTTCCGAGCTGACGCAAAAGGCAAAGGACGCGCTTAAAGCATTTGACGGCAACGCCGATTTCCTTTCGGATTTTGCCGATAAAATGGAGAAAAGAAAAAATTAAGGCTATACCGCACAAACTGTGGCACGGATGTGAAGAATCTTGAATAATGAAATTAAATATCTGAATAAAATACATTCGCCGAAGGATCTCAAGGAGATCGACCCCTCCGAGTGGGGAGATCTGGCGCAGGAGATACGCTCTGTACTGATTGAAACCGTGTCGAAAAACGGCGGACACCTTGCGTCCAATTTGGGCGCGGTTGAGCTGACGATCGCTATCCATCTGATGTTTGATTCTCCGAGTGACAGAATCGTTTGGGACGTCGGTCATCAGGCGTATACCCACAAGCTTTTGACGGGCAGATACGATGTTTTTGACACGATCAGGCAGAAGGACGGTATCTCGGGCTTTTGCCATCCGAACGAGAGCGAGCACGATACATTTTACAGCGGACACAGCGGAACGTCCGTTTCCTCCGCTTACGGAATCGCGCAGGCGAACAAGATAAAGAAAAACAATAATTATACGGTTGCGGTTATCGGCGACGGTTCGTTTACGGGCGGACTCGTTTACGAGGCGCTCAACAATGCCGGCAGGTCGAAAACCAACCTCATTGTTATTTTAAATGACAACGAGATGTCCATTTCAAAAAATGTCGGTTCGGTCGCAAAATATCTGACGAGGATACGCACGAAAAAGAGATACGTCAGAATGAAAGCCCGCCTTGAGCGTTTCCTTGACAGAATACCGCTTATCGGTCACAAGATGGCAGGCGGACTGTTTGAGTTCAAAACCGCGGTCAAAAACCTCATCTATGAAAGCACGATTTTTGAAAAAATGGGCTTCCGTTACATGGGACCCATTGACGGACACGACATAAGTCTTATGTGCGAGGCTTTGGAAACGGCTAAGACGCTCGGAGCACCGGTTCTGCTCCACGTCAACACGGTAAAGGGTAAGGGCTATGAGCTTGCCGAGAAGGATCCGAGCCATTTCCACGGCGTTTCTGAGTTCGATATTGATACGGGCGAACCCCATTCCGGCGGAGACACATTCTGTAACGAATTTGGCAAACTGATGTGCAAGATGGCGGAAAAGGACAAGAGAATTACGCTCATTACGGCGGCAATGTCGCTCGGAACGGGTCTGACGGAGTTCAGCAACACCTATTCCGACCGCTTCTTTGACGTCGGAATCGCTGAAGAACACGCGGTAACATTCGCTTCGGGACTTGCCAAGGGCGGTATGCTTCCCGTCTTTGCGGTGTATTCGACGTTCCTGCAGCGGTGCTATGACGAGATAATGCACGACGGTGCCTTGCAGGATCAGAAGCTGGTGCTTGCGATTGACAGGGCAGGATTCGTCGGCGACGACGGAGAAACCCACAACGGACTTTACGATGTTGCATTTCTGCAAAGCATACCGAGGGTCACGGTCTATTCCCCGGCGACCTACGATGAAATGAAGATTGACTTCGGCAACGCCTTTTACCGCGACAGCGATGTGGTTGCCGTGCGGTATCCGCGCGGCGGCGAAGCGGAGATTCCCGAAGATTACACTCCGTCGTTCGGCACCTATGACCTTTACGGCCATGCCTTTGCCGACACGGTTATTGTCACCTACGGCAGAATTTTCTTTGAAGCCGCAAAGGCGGTCAAGGAGCTTTTAAAGCACAACATCAAGGCGAAAGTCCTGAAGCTTAACAGAATAAAACCGATTGATCCCGAAGCTGTCAAGGAGGCGGCAGGCGCGAAAAACATCTTCTTCTTTGAGGAGGGCGTCAGAAGCGGCGGAATCGGCGAAAAGTTTGCCGCCGAGCTTCTTCAGCACGGATACAGCGGAACTTATGATATAACGGCTGTCGAGGATTGCTTCGTTAAGCAGGCTAAGGTTCCTGAGCTTATCAAGCAGTACGGCTTTGACAGCGAGAGCATTGTTGAAAAGATAGTAAAAAAGATTTAAGCAAGGCGTGCACCGCGATTTATACGGTGCTGTCTTGAGCCGAGGTGTGTAATTTGTCGGATAAAATTAGACTCGATATCGCTTTGACTCAACGCGGCTGTGTTGAGTCGCGCGAGAAAGCAAAAGCTTTGATTATGGCAGGGCAGGTCTACCTGAACGGTCAAAAGGAGCTGAAAGCAGGTGCGGCGGTCAAGCCCGATGACAATATTGAGGTCAGAGGAAGCCGCAACCCGTTTGTCAGCAGGGGAGGACTGAAGCTGCAAAAGGCGGCGGAGAAGTTTGACATTGATCTGCATGACTGCGTGTGTATGGATATCGGAGCTTCGACGGGCGGATTCACGGACTGTATGCTGAGCCACGGGGCGAAGAAGGTCTATTCAATCGACGTCGGATACGGTCAGCTTGCATGGAAGCTGAGAACCGACGAGCGTGTGGTGAATATGGAACGCACAAATTTCCGCTATGTGACCCACGAGCAGATACCGGAGGACATTGATTTTGCGAGTGTGGACGTTTCGTTCATTTCGCTGAGGATAATTCTTCCCGTTCTCAGAGAGCTTCTGAAAGACAGCGGACAGGCGGTCTGTCTGATAAAGCCGCAGTTTGAAGCCGGCAGAGAAAAGATAGGCAAAAAGGGAGTTGTCCGTGATCCTCAGGTGCACGTTGAGGTGGTTGAAAGCATAGTGAACTTTGCGCTTGACACCGGTTTCAGCGTCAGAAACCTCGATTTTTCGCCGATAAAGGGACCCGAAGGCAACATTGAATACCTTATGCACATAGAAAAGAGCGATGATGCACAGAATTTCTGCGATATCACACCAGAAAAACTTGTAGAGCTTTCCCACGGAGAGCTTGATAAATAAGGCGGTGTAAAGCTTATGAAGATCGCATTGCTTCCGAATTTAACAAGAAAAAACGCGTTGCAGGTGGCGCTGAATGTCTGCGCCGAGCTTGAAAGGTACAATATGCCCTATTGCATAAAGGACGAATACGCAAAGGAGTTCGGCGGCACGCAGGCGGAGTTTATGCAGTTGGAAAAGATGATACGCGAGTGCGATGTGATTATAGCCGTCGGCGGCGACGGAACGATAATTCACGCGGCCAAATACGGCAAGCCGACGCTCGGCATAAACGCAGGACGTATAGCGTTCATGGCGGGACTTGAGCCGACGGAGCTGGAAATGCTTTCAAACCTCAAAGACGGAAAATACGAAATTGACCGCAGAATGATGCTTCGGGCGGAGATAATTTCTTCGGACGGCTCAACGCTCAGCACGCATTACTGCGTGAACGACGCTGTCGTTGCCAGAGGTCTGCAAATCAAGATGGCGGATTTCATCGTTGACCACAACGGCAGATTCCTGAACAAATACACGGCGGACGGAATTATTTTTTCAACGCCGACGGGCTCGACTGCATACAACCTTTCGGCAGGCGGACCTGTTGTCGATCCGCAGATCGAAAGCATACTGCTGACACCGATCTGCACCCATTCGCTTTTTTCGCGCGCTCTTATTTTTAAACCGGACTCGGAATTTTTACTGCGCGGCAGGGAGGACGAGGAAATCGGACTTTCCTGTGACGGCGAGGACGCCATTCCGATCGGAAAGGGCTGTTCCGTCAGAATAACCAAGGCGGAGATGTTCGGCGAATTTATAAGAATAAAGAGCGAGACCTTTTTGGAAATACTTAACAGCAAGCTTGAACAAAGGCGGCTGTAAAAGGAGATAGAAACGGCATGAAGAAGAAAAGACATAATATGATCCTCAAGCTGATTGAAATGTACGCAATCGGCACGCAGGAGGAAATGCTGGCAAAGCTGGAGGAAAACGGCTTCAACTCGACGCAGGCAACTGTTTCGCGTGATATAAAGGAACTGCGTCTTGTCAAACAAATGGATAAAAACGGTGTGTATCGCTATGTTGAGGGCAAGAGCGAGACGGACGAATATCTGTCAAAATACACGACGATCTTTTCCCATTCGGTCATATCGTCCGACTATGCAGGCAACACGGTTGTTATCAAATGCTATACGGGCATGGCAAACGCCGCCTGCGCCGCATTTGACAATATGGAGTGGGAGGGTCTCGTCGGAACGATTGCCGGCGACGACACTATCTTTGCTCTTTGCCGCAACGAGGCGACCGCAAACGAACTCAGGGAGTCGATTGACAGAATTATTAAGGTAACTCCGCACAATTGAGTGACTTTACTTTACAGCGGAGACCGATTAACAAATTTTCTCGGATGTGATCTAAATGCTTACAAGCTTGAAAATTGAAAATGTTGCGATAATCGAAAGTGCGGCGATTGAGTTCGGATGCGGACTCAATGTTCTGACCGGTGAGACAGGCGCAGGTAAATCAATCGTTATCGACTCGATAAATGCGATTCTCGGCGAACGTACATCGCGCGAGATAATCAGAACAGGCGCACAGAGCGCAAAGGTTTACGCCGTGTTTGAGGACGTGAATGACACGGTTCGCGGCGTCCTCGATGACAACGGAATTGAATGTGACGACGGCGTGCTCATAATGAACAGGACGATTAACCGCGACGGTAAAAATACTTGCCGCATCAACGGTACACCGGTCACGGTTTCAATGCTGCGCGAAATCGGCAGGGAGCTTATTGACATTCACGGCCAGCACGACAGCCAGTCGCTGCTTTCCCCGGAAAAGCATTGCGGCTTTGTTGACAGCTTTGCAGGCAATTCCGCGCTCAGGGCAGACTACGGCGAAAAGTATTCGTCGCTTTGCGCCATTCGCTCAAAGCTTAAAAAGCTCACGACAGACGAAAGCTCAAAATCGCAGAGAATTGATTTTCTGACCTATCAGATCGACGAGCTGGAAAAGGCGGACATCACGGTCGGCGAACGCGACGAGCTCAAGGCGAGGAAGTCACTCATCAACAATTCGCAGAAGGTTATGGAAAGTCTGAACATCGCTTATGAGGCGCTCAGAGCGGACGGTGCGGGCATTGATATGGTCAGCGACGCCGAGTCGGAGATTTCAAACGCGGCGGCATACATGGAGAGCCTCGGCGAGGCTTCCGAGAAAATCACGGATATCCGCTACGAGCTTGACGACATTGCCGAGCTTGTCCGCGACGCTATGTCGGAGATTGATTTTGACCCGTCTGAGCTCGACGAAATAGAGGAAAGGCTGGATTTGCTCTACCGCCTTTCAAAGAAATACGGCGACACCGAGGAGGAAATGCTCGACTATCTTGCAAAGGCGCAGGAGGAACTTGACAATATTGCGTTCTCCGAGGAGAAGGTAAAAGAGCTTCAGCAAATGGAAAAGGAGGCTCTTGCCGCCGCAGAGGAGGCGGCGCGCAAACTCACGGAGTCTAGAAAGACCGCAGGTAAAAAGCTGAGCGAGGCCATTTGCTCGGAGCTTGAGTTCCTCGATATGCCGAACGTGCAGTTTGCGGTTAAATGCGAGGACATCGGGCTGACGGAAAACGGCAGGGATTCGATAGAGTTTCTGATTTCAGCGAACGTCGGCGAGGAGCCTAAGCCGCTGGCAAAGATAGCGTCGGGCGGTGAGCTTTCGCGAATAATGCTTGCGATAAAGAATGTGCTTGCCGGCACGGACGGTGTGGACACGATGATTTTTGACGAAATTGACACGGGCGTCAGCGGCAGAGCGGCACAGAAAATTGCAATGAAGCTCAGAGCCGTTTCAAAGGGCAGACAGGTTATCTGCGTCACCCACCTTGCACAGATTGCGGCACAGGGCGACGTTCACCTTTATATAAGCAAGTCCGTTGCGGACGGTAAAACTTATACGAACATCAAGTCCCTCATTGAAGAGGAACGCGTTGCGGAAATCGCAAGAATCATGGGCGGCATGGAGATTACAAAGCTCCAGCTCGAAAGCGCGAGGGAAATGCTTGAAAGTGCGGGAAATATAGGGTAACGGTCGGTCAAAAACAAGGAAAATTTTAGGTATTGTGTTTTTCGACCGATTGTGATACAATGTAAAAAAATAATATGGAGATATTGTAAAATGAAAAAGAACTATTCCTCAACACGTTACATAGCTCTGCTTTGTTCATTCATAATTGTGTTCAGTATCGTATTGACCGGCTGCGGTTCGGTAAAGAAGATTTCGAAAAATAAAAGCGCCTCCGGCAACGGAGACGAAATTCAGCTCGGTCAGAATGATGTGAATCTTGACGGTCCGACACAGATCGTTGTCGGTGAGGACGGTCAGTCGTATATTGTGGATAACGAGGGTCACTCTGTAATCTACAACAACCCCACACAGTCCGGCGGCCAGTATTCGGCGAGCCGGATAACTCCGAGCAGTACCGCGCCGAAAACAAATGCGACGAAAAAAACGACCACCAAAAAGGCTACAACTGCGAAGAGAACGACGACCGAAGCGACATCAACCCCCGATCAGGTTTACAACAGGCTCGCCGCACAGAGAAAGTTCGGCTTCAACAAGGCTTATGATTTGGGCGCCCCGTTCGTAAACTTCTATCTTTCCACAATAAGAATTTACTTCACCTACGACAACAAGGATTGGCTCATTGAGCTTTGGAAGGGCGAGTATGCGATGGCAACAGTCGGCTGTGAGGTAGGCTATTATTACAGAAATCACAACCAGAATGCTCTTGACACCTTTGGCCCCGATAATCTGATTTACAAATCTGTTGAGGACGAGGACGCAATGTACACGTCAATGAAGCTGTGGCAGTATGAAAAATCAACTGACGAAACCCCGAAGCAGAAGATCAATTATACAAGAAGAAACTGCTGGTGGGCAGCCGACTTTGAGACCGGCGTGCTTGAGAAGCACCGCGATCAGACCACACTCGTAATGGTTGCGACGATTGAGTTCCCGACAAGCAAAATGAGAGATCTGTTTACCGAGCAGCTCGAAAAAGAGGGCTTCAGAGAGGGCTCAATCAACAACTATCACAACGTTGAAAGATTCGCTGTTGACGGCAACAAGGTTACAATCTGCTGGAAAAACTATTCCTATGAAAAGGCACATCCGTAATGTCGGACAAGATTTCCGTATTTTTCCGAAAACCGCTTGACTTTTGTATTATTATAGGTTAAAATACCTATGTTAATAAATATTATGAAAGGATGAATTCGTATGAAAAAGTTCTTGGCTATTCTTATGGTAGCTGCTGTCTGTGCAACTGTTGCATTCTCAGTTCGTGCTCAGAACGACGCGGAGGAAGTTTCTGAGACCACAACATCGTCAATCGAAGGTGCTGTTTCCGCTCTCCAGAACGACGAGAAGGCAGAAGAGATTGCAAATCAGATTGCTGATTCTATCAAGACAGGCGCTGCTAAAGAAGATGTCTCCAGCCTTGTTTCAGCTCTTGAGAAGTACATCAACGACAAGGGTATCGGTTCCGACGAGATTAAGGATTCCGGTGCAGTTCGTGACGTTGTTGACGCATTCCTCTCAGATGCAGGCATTGATACTGAGGTTCTCAACAATGCTATTGCAAACAGCATGATCGCAAACAAGGTTCTTGAGCTCTACTACAAGCCCGAGGAAGAGACAACAAAGACACCGGAAACTCCCGATGAGCCTGCAACGGATGTAGATGTTCCCGCATGCGGCTTCGTTGGCTGATTCTGAATTAAAATGCAGTTTAAAGGTGATGGGTTTTCCGTCACCTTTTTGCTTTATATCGAAGCTGAATTTACCGTTTCTTAACAAATTTTTAATTTATATTCATTATTTTTATTGTCTAATAATAGTGGTAGATTCTTGCGGCGGCAGAGTCGGGCGAGCAATGTCTTCTTCATTTACCTGCCTTTTCAGCGTGGGGTATTCGTTTGTGTTCAGCTCGTTTCCCTTTTCGTTGAGTATCATTGTCTTACCGATTCCGTAGTCGTTCATTACAAGATGAAATTTTCCCGAATCACCCTTGTTTTTGAAAAATTCATTGCTTTCCGTGTCGGAAAACCCCGTGAAAGCTTTTATTAAATTGACGCATCGGGAGTCAAAGCTGTTTTTTGTGCCGCTTTTTACGGTCGCGGTGCATTGAATTATATTTCCGTCCTGCCCGGCGTAAAGACATATCAGGACGTTATCACTCAGCAGACTGTATGTGTAGTATTTATCCTTGCTGACGGTGAACATCTGTGCTTCAAGCGCTTCGCCGCTGACGGAATTATATTTTGTGAGAAATTCGTCAATGTTAAGCTGACTTTGCCCCGTGCACGCAGTCAGCGAAATTATAATCAAGGCAATACCGCACAGCTTGAGGTACACGCCTTGCTTAAAAAAAGAAATTATCATTTTAAGAGGTTTCATTTTTGTCTCCGAATAAAGTATTGATAGTATATAAATATTGGAAGAAGGGGTATGTTTATGCAGCAAAAAAAAGGAAAAAACAAAAAGGTTATTATTCTTTGCTCGATTCTTGCCGTTGCGGTGCTGGCGTGCACAGCTTATGCAATTTTCAAACCGGAGGATAAGATTGCCGTTGATACCGTGCAGGTTACGAAGCAGACCATCAACGAGACGCTGGACACTACCGGTACAATTACGACTGCATCCGAAAAAACATTCACTCTCATTGACAAGGTAAAGGTTAAAACCGTCAATGTAAAAGAGGGCGATGTTGTCAAAGAGGGCGACGTGCTGGCAACCTTTGACGTTTCCTCGCTTGAAGCGGCGCTGACGGAAAAGGAAAACAACTACGAAAAAGCTCTTGCCGCATACAACAAAGCAAAAAGCTCCTCCGATTCCGCGAAGAAAAAGATTTCTTCCACTAAAAAGCAGATTGCCGAGCTTGAAGCTCAGATAGAGAAGCTCAGCGCAAAACAGACGACAAATCAGTCGTCAAAGAAAACGGACAGCGGAGTTAAGGTCTCTGACGAGCTTGTCAACAGATTTATCAAGGTTGCAAAGCTTTTCGGCGTAGAATACAACAAGGAAACAGCAGAAAAGGTGCTCAAAGCGATGCTTTCGGCAGGTTCAAGCTCGTCCGATTTGTCGGGCTTGATGGACAATCTCGGCATTATTGCAGGTAGCTCAGGCTCGTTTGATATGAGCGCCTTGGCGCAGATGAGCGGCGGATCAAGCGCGCTCATAAATGCGGAAATGTCTCTTGTACAGCTCAAGGCTCAGCTTGCAACGCTTGAATTGCAGTCGGACGATTCCTACCTTTCAGCCTATAAGACGATTTACGAAAAGGCGCAGGCATCCTACGAAACAGCGCTCAGCCAAACCAATGAAATGAAGAAGGGCTGGATCGCAAGCCAGAAGGGTATGGTCAGCGAGGTCAACATCGCGGTCGGCGAAACAGTCGAGACGAAGAGCTCCGTGAACGGAACGGATATTGACCTCAGCTCGATCCTTTCAACCGTATCTTCGGGCGCGGACGTTTCCTCCCTTGTCGGTGCGTTTTTCAATTCCGATAAAGTCGGTATAAAGGTGCTCAATTATCCTCTCGTTGCAGATATATCTTTGAGCAAATATGATGTGTTTGACATCAGCGTCAATCAGGACGTGACCGTTAAGTCGGCAAACAACGAGACCCACGACGGCAAGGTTTCCTATGTCGGAGCCGTCGCAACGTCAACGGGCGGCTCGCTCGACCTCAATTCAATCGTTTCCGGCGGTACAAATTCAAACACAATTCCCGCACAGATCACAATAGACAGCGCAGACAAATCTCTGATAGTCGGCACCGATGTTGATGTTTCGATAATCACTGACACTCAGGAGAATGCGCTTGTTGTTCCCGTTGAGGCGATAATAATCGACGGCTCGGACGTGTTCGTTTATGTGTATGACAAGGATAAATCCGAAGCGGTCAAGAAAAACGTTAAACTCGGCATATCAAATGATACCTATTATCAGGTTCTTTCGGGTGTCAGCGAGGGCGATATCCTTATCAAGAACACATCGGGCCTTGAGGACGGCGCAAAGGTCAAACTGAAATAACGGAGGATAGCTGTGGACATAAGAGAGAATATTCGCATTGCGATTTTCAGTATAAAAACGAATATGATGCGTTCTCTTCTGACAATGCTCGGAATAATAATCGGCGTCGCGTCCGTTATTGCGATAATCACTATCGGCAACGGCGGACGGGACTACATAGTCGGTATGATCGAGGACATGGGCTCAAACGCTATTCAGATAGTCGTCAATACCAACAATATCGACCAGTCGAATTATGTGACCGAGGAGGACATTGCCGCCATAAAGAAGCTCAGCACGGTCAGCTATTGTTCACCATACGAGTTCACGTTCGGCCAGGCTCAGGCAGGAAAATATAACGGCTTCGTTTTCACCATTGCAGGAAATGAAGACCTCCTTTTTATCAATCAGATGACGACGAAGTACGGCAGAGCGTGGACAAAGGACGAATATGATCAATGCAGGAATGTCTGCATTGTCAGCACGCTTACGGCAAAGGAGATTTTCGGCGAAGAAAACTGCGTCGGAGAGACTTTGAATTACACCATTAACAACAGAACGGTTCCGCTGAAAATTATCGGCGTCGTTGATATGACGGAAAATTCGATGATTTCACAGGAACAGATGGAGAGTATGACCGCTTCGTATTCAAGCTCCCTGAGCATGGAAATGATTGCAATGCCGGCTTCCCTTAACGGCGAGCTGACCGACAAGGTGAATAAATACACGCAGATTTATTTTATGGCTACCGACGGAGCCGACCTCGACAACACCGGCGAATCGGCGCTCAACCTCATCAAGACGAGACACGGAAGCTTTGACGATTCGGTCTATACGCTGAACATTATGGCGACGTATATTGACCTTTTGGATTCCGTAATAAATATTTTCACCACGTTCATCGCGGCGGTCAGCGCAATTTCGCTGCTTGTCGGCGGAATCGGCGTTATGAACATAATGCTTGTTTCCGTAACCGAGCGAACAAGGGAAATCGGTATACGAAAAGCGCTCGGAGCAAAGACTTCCACGATAATGCTTCAGTTCCTAACCGAATCCGTTATTCTGTGCCTGCTCGGCGGAGCAATCGGATTCATACTGGGTGTCGGAGGAGCATGGGCTGTTGCGGCATATCTTAAGATACCGATAGCCGTCAAATTCTCAACGGTTCTTATCGCTGTCGGATTTTCAAGCGCAATAGGTATTTTCTTCGGAATTTATCCGGCAAAGCGCGCCGCGCAAATGACTCCGATAGAAGCGCTCAGAAGAGATTGATAAGAAAAAATTTAACTTTAAAAAAGTAAAAGCTATAATTACAATCAGCACCGTTACTGATTGCGAATTATAGCTTTTATTGTTATTTTGGTCGTTTACCTGTGCCGAACGGACACTTTTATTTGTCGAATGACGGGTTAAATGCGTAGAAGTTCTTTGAATTGAGCTTGTCGGTTGCGATGCGGAGACCTTCGCCGAAGCGCTGGAAATGGACAATCTCACGTTCACGCAGGAACTTGATTACGTCGCGAACGTCAGGGTCGTCAACGAGACGGAGAATGTTGTCGTAAGTAATTCGCGCTTTTTGCTCCGCCGCCATATTTTCCATCAGGTCGGCAATAGTGTCGCCTGTGGACTGCATTTCTGCACCGGACCACGGGAAACCGCTTGCCGCCGTCGGATAGACGCCTGTCGTGTGATCGACAAAATAGGTGTCAAATCCGCTTCGCTTTATCTCGTCGTATGAAAGGTTGCGCGTAAGCTGATGAACAATCGCACCGATCATTTCAAGATGACCCAGCTCCTCGGTACCTATATCGGTCAAAAGTCCTTTGAGTTCAGGGTAAGGCATGGCAAAACGCTGGCTGAGATACCTCAGCGACGCCCCCAACTCGCCGTCCGGACCGCCGTATTGCGAAATTATTATGCTAGCGTATTTGGCGTTGGGTGTGGATATTTTGACGGGATATTGTAATTTCTTTTCATAGACAAACATCAGTAGTTACCCCCTAAGTCCCACGGCCACGGATTTTTGAGCCACGATACACCGGGGTCTGAGTTTGAATAGAGTGGGCCGCATTCTTCCTCATATTCGGAAACCAGTCGTTCGTTCTTTTCTTCATACTTTTTGTAAAGCGCAAGCGCGCTGAGATCGTCCGGGTGGGTATCAAGATAAAGATGAAGTTCCCACATTGCAAATTGCACGGCGTCTATCTGCTGCAAAAGAGCTGCTCTTGTCATCTCATACCACGACCCACGAAGGGCTTGTCGAGTACGGGGAAGAGTGTACCGGCTTTCAGCGCCTGAAGCTCATCGTATGTTTTGATATCAGTCTGAAACGGCACATAAGCCATTGCAACAACGGGATTCTCGGGCAGAGCCGATGTGTATCCCGAACGGACGTCGGGAGCGGCGCTGCGATTGAATCCCATGGGCGCCTTGGCAGGACGTTCATAAGAAAAATTATTCAATCTGATTAACTCCTTTAAACTTTTTTGGCATTGCCTATTAACAGGATATGCCTGCCGATTTTTTGTGGCACAAAGGAACGGTAAAAACCTTTGTTTTTCCTTGTTCACTCTGTTGCAAGTGAGGGTTGATACAGATTTAATTGTAGTGCACGATACCCACATCGTGTCAAAAGTTTTAGCTGGCTGTTCGTCTCCCTCTGATGAGGGAGGTGGCACGGCGAAGCCGTGACGGAGGGAGAGAAAACATTTATTACAGCTTTTTAGGAAAAATTAAAATAATGCCTTTTGGGTGTTTGTCGACTCTACTTTTATTGTACTACTCCAAATCGTTTGGTTTAAAAAATTGTTTTGGTTTTTAGTTAATGGATTACTCTACATGGGCGGAAATCGGTTTGCGCTAATTTAAGCAATATTTTATAAACCGAACAAAAGGAATTTTACATTTAATTAGGCTGAGAATAAGACAACGAAAAGCTATAATTCACGTTTCGGCAAATGAAATGCCGATTGTGAATTATAGCTTTTGCTTTATGCTAATAAAAAATTTTGCCTGCGCTAAATACCGCGGTCTCTTTATCTTTTGCTGTACTGTGTAATAAGCTCGTTCTTAACATCCCAAAGACGCTGTGAGAGGTCGACATAGTAGTTATGCGGATTTTCAAATCTTGTGACCTCGTCCCAAAGTGTATCGACCTGAGACATACAGTAATTTTTAATGTCATCGATATCCTGATATTCATAAACTCTTTCTCCGTTTATGAACAGCGGCTGAAGAAGCTGACGGGCGGTGAAGTTATACACATTCTTGCGCTTCCATGTGTAATCGGGATCGAAAATTTCATAATCGTGGCTGTCGTCAATCATCTCGTCCTCAAGGGTGATAACATCGGCAAGAGCCTTGCCCGACTCGTTGTCATAAAGTCTCCACAGCTTTTTTGCGCCCGGAGTCGTAACCTTTGCCGCGTTTTCGCTGAGCTTGATTTTCGGCACCATCTCTCCGTCCTTTTCAACCGCACAGAGCTTATAAACTCCGCCGAAAACAGGAGCGGACGATGCTGTGATGAGCCTTTCACCGACGCCGAATGAGTCAACCTTTGCGCCCTGGAGAAGCATATCGCGGATAATATATTCATCAAGCGAGTTTGAAGCGACGATTTTGACATCTTCAAAGCCTGCGTCGTCGAGCATTTTACGCGCCTTTTTGGAAAGATAGGTTATGTCGCCGCTGTCGATTCGTATTCCTTTGGGTCGGAAGCCGCGCGGAAGAACCTCGCGCTTGAACGCCTCTATCGCATTCGGTATGCCCGACTTGAGGACATTGTAAGTATCAACAAGCAGGGTGCAGTCGTCAGGATAGGCCTTTGCGTAAGCACAGAAGGCTTCAAGCTCGGAATCGAAGAGCTGGACCCAGCTATGCGCCATTGTGCCGAGAGCCGGAACACCGAACTCGCGGTCAACGATCGTACAAGCGGTACCTGCACAGCCTGCAATATATGCCGCTCTTGCTCCGTATACAGCACCGTCAAATCCCTGGGCACGTCGTGAGCCGAACTCCATGATCGGACGTCCCTGAGCCGCGCGCGTGATTCGGTTCGCCTTTGTTGCAATAAGGCTCTGGTGGTTTATCGCCAAAAGAACCATCGTCTCAATGAACTGAGCCTGCATAACCGGACCCTTGACGGTCACGATCGGCTCACGCGGAAATATCGGAGTTCCTTCGGGAACGCTGTAAACGTCACACTTAAATTCAAAGTTTTTGAGGTAATCGAGAAATTCCTCGCAGAAGCCTCTGCCCCTGAGGTATTCGATATCCTTGTCGGAAAAGCTGAGATTCTCAAGGTACTCAACAAGCTGTTCAACACCTGCCATAATGGCAAAGCCACCGTTGTCGGGTATCGTTCGGAAGAACATATCGAACTGAGCCGTTGTGTCTCCTTTTCCGTTGAGAAAATAACCGTTCGCCATGGTTATTTCGTAAAAGTCGGTAAGCATTGTCAGGTTTCTTTGTTTGAGATCGTTCATTTTTACACCGCCTTACTGATAATAACCGTATTATAACATCATAAATCGACTTTTTCAATCCCGAAAGGACTAATTTGTTATGTTATTTATATAACAAAAAGATCAAGAAAATGTCAAATATTGTGAAAATGCATAAAATAATGTGCAAAGTAGCTGATACAAGTCTCCAAATACATAAAAAGTGTTGTATTACTCTTAAAACATTGTTTTTAGTTTGCCGATATGATATTATAATTATGTAATTTAAAGTTATTTTTGCATTGCAAATAGGAGGAAAAACATGAGAACAAGAAAACAGGCGCTCGGCGACATGAACATTATCGGCGCCAAGGTTGAACAGCAGAGAAAGGCAATCGGAATGAAGCAGAAGGATCTTCTTGCACAGCTTCAGATAAGAGGAATCGACCTCAACGCATCGGGCTTGTCAAAGCTTGAGGGTCAGCTCAGAGGAGTTTCCGATTACGAGCTTAAAGCAATCGCAGATTCGCTCAACGTCAGTCTTGAGTGGCTTCTCGACTGTGAATAAAACTTAACGGGTTGCCGCATTTAGCGCAGACCGAAGAACAAAATAACAATAAAAGCTATAATAGACATTTCAGCCTATATTAAAGCTGATTGTAAATTATAGCTTTTACTTTATGCTATTTTGTTTTTCTAAGCGTTTTTTACCCTCTCGCAGTATTCATATACAGCTTCGGGCTAAAGAAAACACTTTCCGCATCTAAATTCGACAATCCCCTTTTCTTTGATGAAAATATTGACAAACAAACAACATATATAGTAAAATTATAACATAAAAACAAAAGGAGAAGTGATACCAATGGCAGTTTTCAGACCTTTCAAGGCTATCAGACCGATACCCGAAAAAGCCAAGGACGTTGCGGCTCTGCCGTATGACGTTATGAACAGCGACGAAGCAAGAGAAATGGTAAAGGGAAATCCTTATTCTTTCCTTCATGTTGATAAGGCAGAGGTTGACCTCGACCCGTCGATCGACCTCTATGACGAAAAAGTTTACCTCAAGGCAAGAGAGAATCTTGACAAACTTGTTACCGACGGTGTATGCAAGCAGGACGAAACACCCTGCATCTACATTTACCGTCAGATAATGAACGGCAGAAGTCAGACCGGTCTTGTCGGCTGCACCGCAATCGACGACTACATCAACAACGTTATCAAGAAGCACGAGCTCACAAGAGCAGACAAGGAAGCCGACAGAATCAACCACGTTGATTACTGCGACGCAAACACGGGTCCGATCTTCCTTACATACCGCCCCGACGAGTTCATCAGCAAGACTGTTGAGGATTGGAAAGCGGCTCACGCTCCCGTCTATGACTTCGTATCCGAGGGCGTACAGAACACAGTATGGGTAATCGACTGCCCCGAAACAGTCAAGGCTGTAACGGACAAGTTCGCTTCCATTGATTCGCTCTATATCGCCGACGGTCACCACAGAGCAGCTTCCGCCGTCAAAGTCGGCAAGAAGCGCCGCGAGCAGAATCCGGGTTATACGGGAGAAGAGGAGTTCAACTTCTTCCTTGCAGTTCTCTTCCCGACAGATGAGCTTGAGATCATGGACTACAACCGCGTTATGAAGGATCTCAACGGATACTCAAGCGAAGAGTTCCTCGCAAAAATCGGCGAGGTTATGGACGTTGAGGTTTACGGAAAGGATGCTTACAAACCTGAGAAGAAGCACACGTTCGGTATGCTCCTTGATTCGGTTTGGTACAAGCTGACCGCCAAGGACGGCACATTCGACGCCAACGATCCGGTTGATCAGCTTGATGTTTCTATTCTTCAGAACAATGTAATTTCTCCGATCTTCGGAATTGACGATCCGCGTACCGACAAAAGAATCGACTTCATCGGCGGAATCCGCGGACTCGGCGAGCTGGAGAGAAGAGTTAATACGGATATGAAAATTGCTTTTTCAATGTATCCGACAACGCTTGACGACCTTATGGATATCGCCGATGCAGGCAAGATTATGCCGCCGAAATCCACATGGTTTGAGCCCAAGCTTATGAGCGGCCTCTTCATCCACAAGCTTTCATAAAATCGAATAAAAAATTACGGCCTTTGCAGATATTAAATCTGTGAGGGCTGTAAAATTTTTAGATTCTTTTAGGTTAATGCAATTTATTATATCTGCCCGGCAAGGGTACGGTTTACGATATGGGAAGTTTTGGTGTTGTATTACGCGTGTTTCAAACCCACAATATAACATTTAAAAGCTGGTAAAAACTTTGCGTATGGTAATAGTCCACAAATCGAAAACTTGCAAATTGGGCAGAATCGACAAAAATAATTTATTTTCGGGAAATGTGTTGACAAATTCGGCGAATTGGATTATTCTATGGGCGTAGGGTAAACGATTACTCAAACGAAATCAACTGGAGAATATATGGACAGCAAAAACATTTCTATGGTAGATATAGCCCGAATGTCGGGCGTGTCGATTGCCACGGTCTCAAGAGTTCTCAACAAAAACGGACGCTATTCCGCCGAGACTGAAAAAAAGGTTATGGCGATCGTTGAGAAATACAATTATGCAATAAATCCCAACGCGCAGGGACTCAGAACAAACCGGACAAAGACAATCGGAATCATAATTCCGGACATCACGAACGAATACTTTTCACATATTGTCAGGTCAGTCGAAAGCTCGGTTATCCCAATGGGCTACAACGTGTTCGTGTGCGACAGCGACGAAAACATTGACTACGAAACGCACCACATTTCCTCGCTCCAGTCAAAGGGCGTGGAGGGAATAGTCTATTTCAGCGCAAGAAAGCCCGGCGATGAGGTCTCCAAGGAGTTTACTGTTCCGGTTGTTTATATCGACAGGCGTCCAGGTGTTGATTTTAACTTTGTCTCGTCCGACAATGAAAACGGCGGATTCCTCGCAACCGAGGAGCTTATCAGAAAAGGCTGCCGAAAAATTGTTATAATTCACGATGTCAATCTTTATTCAACAGTCAACAAACGTATACAGGGTTATATAATGGCTCACAAGCAGTACGGAGTTGAAATTGACGATGCAAGAATGGTTCCATGCCGTGTTTCGTATGCGGACGCAAGGGATGCGGTGAGAAAGCTGATTGCCGACGGAATTGATTTTGACGGAATCTTCTGCACGACGGATTCAATGGCTCTCGGAGCTCTCCGCGGACTGAAAGAAAGCGGCAAAAGAGTGCCGGAAGATGTGAAGCTGGTTGGATTCGACGGAATAACACATACCGAAATTTCCGATCCGCCGATCACGACGGTTATTCAGGATACCGATCTTCTCGGAAAACGCTCGGTTGAGGTTCTTATGGATTTGATAAACGGCAACACGTCGAAAATCCATGAGTACACAATACCGGTCAAGCTCTCCGTGAGGGGAAGCACAAAATAGGAAAAAGGGGATTTTCCCTTTTTTTAATAGATGTTGAGTAAACCTTTACTCAACAAACCATACAAAATATTTCCACATCAAATATCACATAATACTGTCAAAGTCAGAAAGGAATGATACCATGAGCGCTCTCGTTGAGATGAAAGGGGTAGTTAAGAAGTTTCCCGGAGTTACGGCGCTGAAAGACATATCGTTCGATATTCAGCCGGGAGAGGTTCACGTACTTCTGGGCGAAAACGGCGCAGGAAAGTCAACTCTTATGAAGATTCTTTCCGGCGTTTATCAGCCCACAGAGGGCAAAATTATTATTGGCGGCAAGGAGTTTAGCAAGCTGACTCCCAAGGATTCCTACGAAAACGGAATCAGCGTTATTTACCAGGAGCTCAGCGTTATCAATGAGCTTTCGATTCAGGAAAACCTGTTCGTCGGAAAGCTTCCGATGAAAAAGGCGGGCCTTGTTTCGGTGGTCGATTACGCGGAGATGAACAGAAAGGCAAAGGAGCTGCTTGCAAAAATCGGTCTGAACAGGGATCCGAAAACTCTTGTTGAGGACATCAGCGTTTCGGAAAAACAGCAGGTCGAGATTGCAAAGGCTTTGGCTGCCGACAGCAAGGTTATCGTTATGGACGAGCCCACCGCGTCGCTGACAACCAAGGAGGTTGAACACCTCTTTGATGTTATCAGGGCGCTGAAAAAAGAGGGCAAAGGAATTGTTTTCATTTCCCACAAGCTTGCCGAAATCAAGGAGATCGGCGACAGGGTATCGGTTCTCAAGGACGGCGCCTACGTCGGAACGAAGCAGGTCAGCGACGTTACGGTTGATGATCTTGTAACGATGATGGTCGGCAGAACGGTTCAGAACACTTACCAGCACGAGGATGCACCCGACAGCTTTGACGGCGAGGAGGTCATCTTCGAGGTGAAAAACCTTTCCAGAAAGGACGGAAAGGTGAACGACGTTTCGTTCAAGCTTCACAAGGGCGAAATCGTCGGATTCTCAGGACTTGTCGGATCGGGCAGAAGTGAAATGATGAATGCGATCTTCGGCGCGGAACCGAAGTCAAGCGGAGAAATATATATTAAAGGAAAGAAAGTAAACATTAAAAATCCGTATTCGGCAATCAAGCACGGACTTGCGATGGTTACGGAAAACAGACGTGAAACAGGATTTTTCCACAACTTCGATATCAAGAAAAACATTTCGATTCTTCCGTTTATTAAATCGTCAACGCTGAAGGGAGCCGGAGGCTTGACCAGCAGCAAGTACGAAAAGGAATGTGCGGAGGAGCAGAAAAAGAACCTTAATATCAAGTGCTACTCGGTTGATCAGGGTATCACGGAGCTTTCGGGCGGTAATCAGCAGAAAGTTATTCTCGGCAAATGGATAGCTGCGGATTCGCAGATAATTATATTTGACGAGCCGACCAAGGGTATCGACATAGGAAGCAAAAGCGAAATCTATGTCCTGATGAGAAAGCTTGCCGACGAGGGCAAGGGAGTTCTCGTCGTATCCTCGGAGCTGACGGAACTGCTGGCTGTGTGCGACACGATAAACGTTTTCAGAGACGGCAGGATAGTCAAATCCTTCCCGCACAGAGAAGCTACCGAAGAAAATATCATCAAAGCGTCCACGGCGGACATCGCCTGAATTTAAGAAAGGAATGTGAACATTATGTCTGAAAAAATAAAGCTTGCAAAGCCGAAAGAAAAACTCACCTTTAATACAATATGGCAGAAATACGGTACGTTCGGTATCCTTATAATTCTTCTGCTCATACTTGCAGTAATGAGACCGGGAACGTTTTTCTCGACGGCAACGGTCACACAGATTCTCTCGCAGAGTTCCGTCAATATCCTTATAGCAATGGGTGAATTTTTTGCTATCCTCATTGCCGGTATCGACCTTTCGGTCGGTTCCGTGGCGGCTCTTACAGGAATGATATCGGCCCAGATGATGGTCGCCGGAGTTAATCCTCTGCTCGCCGTTCTCCTCGGAATTATAATCGGCGGTTTCCTCGGATTTATCAACGGACTTCTTATCAACGTAACGGGACTTCATCCGTTCATCATCACCCTCGGTACACAGTCGATATTCAGAGGCGTAACGCTTATCATTTCAAATTCAAGCGCAGTATTCGGATTCCCGAAATCATTTACAAACTTCATTTCATACAAGGTATTTGACCTTCTCCCGATTGTTGCAATCATTGCGATTCTCGTTGCGGTCCTCCTCTCTTTCCTCACCAGAAAGACAAAGCTCGGACGTAACATCTACGCCCTCGGCGGAAACAAGGAATCGGCTTGGTATTCGGGAATCAACGTCAATATGCACACACTTATCGTATTTATCATCTCCGGTATCTGTGCAGGTATCGCAGGCATCGTCCTTCTCGGACGTGTCGGTTCTGCTGAGCCGGCGGCTGCAACGGGCTTTGAAACTTACGCTATCGCGGCTTCAATCATCGGCGGAACAAGCTTCTTCGGAGGCAAGGGTAAGATCTTCGGCGTTGTAATGGGCGGTCTTATCATCGGCGTTATCAACTACGGTCTTAACATTCTCGCTGTTCCGAGCGTATGGCAGCAGGTAGTTATGGGCTTGCTCATCATCGGTTCCGTTGCTCTCGACAGATTTGTTGCACGCAAGAAATAAGTAAAGGAGTGCAAAGCTATGAAACCAATGTTTAATCCGTCGCTTATGTGTATGGATCTTCTGGATATTAAAAATCAGACGGCAATCCTCAACGACAGGTGCGACCTTTACCATGTTGATATAATGGACGGCCATTTTGTCAAGAACATCACTCTTTCACCGGATTTTGTCAAGGCGTTTTCGACAATTGCAGAAAAGCCGATTGACTGCCACCTGATGGTGACCGATCCCGATGACTATATTGAGGTTCTTGCAAAAGCGGGGGCAGGCTATATTTGCCCCCATGCCGAAACAATCGTGAACGACGCATTCAGAATAATGAACAAGATTGAGTCGCTCGGCTGCAAAAAGGGTGTCGTACTCAGCCCGTCAACTCCGCTTTCTTCGATAAAGCACTATATAAATCGCATAGACAAACTGACAATTATGTCGGTCGACCCCGGATTTGCCGGTCAGCCGTTTATCGAAGAAATGCTGGACAAAATCAGCGAAGCAAGAGAACTCAAGGAAAAATACGGCTACAACTATCTCATTGAGGTTGACGGCTCATGCAATGCAAAAACCTTCAAACGTCTTTATGACGCAGGCACGGAAGTATTTATCGTCGGCTCGTCGGGTCTTTTCTCAAAGGATCCGGATCTCGCAAAAGCGTGGGATATTATGATTGACGAATTTAAAGAGCTGACCGGAGCCGAAATGTAAGCACAGCGTTTTCAAGGGAGGTGAACAGGATGGGAATCCTCACATTGGGAATCGACATCGGAGGAACGAATTTCAGAATCGGCGCGGTCGATGAATCGGGCAACGTCAGCTATTTTGAAAAAAATTCCAGCCGAATATTTGATGAGGGCGATGTCGTAGAAACCATCAACAAGGAAATAAACGCCTATATGGACAGGTACAATATACGCGAATCGGTCAAAGCCGCCGCGGTCGGAATACCGTCCATAGTGAGCAAGGACAAAAAAACTATCGTTTCCACTCCGAACCTCAGGGGCTTCAATAACATCAGATTCAGCGATAAGCTTCAGGAAAAGCTCGGCATACCGGTTTTTCTTGACAGAGATGTAAATTTTTTGCTGATGAATGATTTGAACAAGCTGAAAATTGACAATACTAAGACTGTATTGGGATTTTATATCGGAACCGGATTCGGAAACGCGATATTTATGAACGGCGGACTTTATGCAGGTGCGGCGGGCGAGCTCGGACACATTCCGCTCATTGACGTCGATGAGGTTTGCACCTGCGGCAACAAGGGCTGTTCGGAAACAAGGTGTTCGGGCAAGCGGCTGGAGTACCTCGCCGAAAAGTATTTCCCGGACACGAAAATAAGGGACGTTTTCAAGTACCACGGAAATTCTCCGATAATCGTCAAGTATGTACGGGATCTTGCAATTCCGATTGCGACGGAGATAAACATTCTTGACCCGGATTGTTCGGTGATTGCAGGTGGCGTCGTCTTCATGGAGGGCTTCCCGAAAGACATACTCGTCGAGTCGATCCACGAAAAGGTACGCAAGCCTTACCCGGAGGCGAATCTTGAGATTCTGTTCTCCGAGCACGACCAGCAGAGCGGAATTTACGGAAGCGGAATTTACGCTCATCAGATGTTAAAGAATATTATCTGACGGCAGACTGAGCCGTCGGTAATATAAAACGGAAGCCGTTAAAGCGGCTGTCGTAAATAAATTTTAAATTTTAAAACAGAAAGGATAATCACTATGAAAAAGACACGAATTCTCAGCATCATCTTAGCAGCAGTTATGGTATTCGCACTCGTACTCACAGGTTGCGGCGCAGGCGGCAACGCAGACAAGAACACAGGCAACGCAGACTACGCAGTTATTCTTAAACCGCTTTCAAACGACTTCTGGGCAAAGATGAAGGCAGGTATTGAGGAAGAGGCAAAGGCACAGGGCGTTACTGTTGATATCTTTGCCGCAACGACAGAGGAAGACACAGAGGGTCAGCTCAAGATTCTTGAGAACTGCATCAACAAGGGCTACAAGGCAATCGGTGTTGCTCCGCTTTCGCCGACAAACCTTATCAACGGTATCGTTGAGGCAAACAAAAAAGGCATCTATGTTATGAATATTGATGAAAAGATCGATATGGATACTCTTAAGTCGGCAGGCGGCAGCGTTATCGCTTTCGCAACAACGGATAACGAAAAGGTCGGCGAAAAGGGCGCACAGTATATCATCAGTCAGCTTTCAAACGGCGGCGAAGTAGCTATCATCGACGGTAAAGCAGGTAATGCTTCCGGTGAAGCA